>Ga0068860_100005465_pt1 | contig 12880 bp, 10 predicted proteins | sample KBSSwiS32_FD_66597 | JGI IMG/M metagenome (GOLD analysis project Ga0068860, IMG submission 66597) | Switchgrass rhizosphere microbial communities from Kellogg Biological Station, Michigan, USA - KBS Switchgrass S3-2 | ecosystem: Host-associated > Plants > Roots > Rhizosphere > Soil ... | reverse complement strand
CATTCACGACGGCGACGAACTGCAATTCGGCGAAGTCAAAACCGTGTTTCGCAGCGCGGTCAGCGAACAGCCATCGCTGCCCGCATTGACCTTGCCCAGCGATAACGCTACGGCGGCGCGTGCGACGGTGGCAACTGCCCCGCTGCCCGTCGATACCGGCAATGTGCCGGGCCTGCGTGATCTGTTGACGCGATTGAAGCTGTTGTGCGAACTCGGCGCGCTCGCGCGGCGACCGCAGGATCTGCGCGAACTGCTCGGCCAAGCGCTCGGCGCCATTCTCGCTGCGTTTCCGCAGGTGAGCCGCGCCGCGATCCATCGCCGGGCCGCGGGTGCCGAACAGTTGTCGGCACTCGCGCAGCGCGCCAACCCGGGCGCCGAAGCGCAGTTTGCCGAGATCGAAGCGTTCCTGCAGGAGGCGCTGCGGCTGGAGTTCGGGCTCAGCGTTACCGACAAGGACGGCCGCGAAGCGCTCGCCGCGCGCCTGCGCGTGGCGAACGTGCCGGCTGCCCTGCTCGGCATGCCGCTGCGGCTCGGCGACGAGGTGCTCGGCCTGCTGTATCTGGAAAGCACCGTCGTGGAACATGCTTGGCGCACCGCCGATCACGAACTGTTCGTCGGCATCGCCGGGCAGCTGGCCTGGCTGATCGCCAGCAGTCAGGCGCAGTCGCCGGAACGCGCGATCGAAGCGTACGATCTAGCGCTGGCGCGGCGCATTCAGCAGCATTTCCTGCCGCAGTCGGCGCCGAAGATTTCCGGCTATCGCATCGCCGACAGCTATGCCGCGGCGCGTGTCATCGGCGGCGATTACTACGACTTTTTCCATTTCAAGGATGGCCGTCACGGTCTGGTGATCGCCGACGTTTCCGGCAAGGCGGTATCGGGTGCGCTGTATATGGCGCGCCTGTCGGTGCAGGTACGCGTGATGGCGCGCAATCTCGCCGGGCCGGAGGAACTGCTGGCCGGACTCAATCGCAAGCTGAACCAGGAACTGGAACCGGGCATGTTCGTGACGATGTTCGCGGCGTCGCTCGATCCGGAATCCGGTACGCTCGAATTCGCCAATGCCGGGCATCCCGTACCTTTGCTGCGCCAGTCGGACGGCAGCGTTGTCGAGCTTGGCGAACACGGCGCACTGCCGCTCGGCGCGATGACGGATTCCGTGTTTCGGCAACGCAGCGCGACGCTGGGAGTCGGTAGCTGCGTGCTGTTCTACACCGACGGCCTCGATGAAGCGCACAACGCGAAGCAGGAACTGTTCGGAAAAGAGCGCATGGTCAAAGCACTCGCCGACAGCGGCGGCGGCGCGCAGGCCGCGCTCGACGCCCTGTTGACCGACGTGGCGCGATTCACCGAAGGCGAACCGCAATCGGATGACCTGACGCTGATCACGCTGGCGCGCGAGAGTCGTTAACGTAGGCTCGTCATTCCGGCGCAAGCCGGAATCCGTCTTGATCTTTACTGGTCAAAAGCAAGATCAAAATGGAATGACGAAATCAGGATTTGCCACCGAACAACCGGCGTAGCTTCGCCATCAATCCGCTCGATTCCGACCGTGCCGCGATCGCGTTGCGTTGGCGCTCGAATGCTGATTGCGGTACCGCGGGTGTGCGCATCGACGGCGCCGATTTACCCACGGCGGCAACCGGCTTGATCCCAAGCAGCAGCGCCGCGGCGCGCGCCAGCTCGATTGCCGGCGGGCTCGGCGGCGTCGGCGCAGCCGTTCGCAACAAAGCCGCCGCTTTCTGTGCCAGCAGGACTTCCAACCGGATGCGCGGCGCATCATCGAGGGCCGCGTCGCGGTTCGGGAAAATCGCAAACAGCTTGCCGAAACCTGCCACGTCGAACACCTGGCGCACGGCGGCACTGAGCCCAGACAGACGCAGGCTGCCTTTGCCATCGAGTTTCTTGGCCAGCCCGAGCAGCACGCGCAGGCCGGCGCTGCTGACATAGCCGATGCCGGCAAGATCGAGCAGGAAATAGCGTTCGCCGGTACCGAGCAGATCCTGCAGCGTCAGCTCAAGGTCGGCCGCGGTTTCCGTATCCAGGCGTCCTTTGAGCACGAGGATGCGGACAGCGCCTTCTTCTTCCTGCTTGATCTCTAGCCCCACTGCGGCTCTCCAATCCGAACTTGCCTCACCTCACTGCGTTCGGGACGTTGCTAGGCTCGGCCTCACCCTTCTCTGAATACGAATCGCGCCGCACCGATCTGAATCACATCCTCGTTCGCCAGCGGACGCTCGCGCACTTTCTCGGCGTTGACGCGGGTGCCGTGCTTGCTGCCCAGATCCACGATCGTGAACCCGCCCATGCTCACGGTGATTTGTGCGTGTTTCGCATCGACTCCGGGGCCGGCGATGCGGATGTCGTTGGCGGCGTCGGCTCCGATGCTCATCGGTTTGAGCGTGAGCGCATAGGTCTGCTTGCCGGCCTCCGGATTCTGCGGGACCAGCCGTGCCGCGCTGAAGATCTTGGTCGCCCCCTCGGGCATAGGCGCAGGCGCGGCTGCTGGCGCTGGCGTCGGCGCGGCTTCGGGAAGATTGATCGCCGTCATGACTTGGGTCTTGTTCGGCGGGCGGTCGCCGACGATCTTGGCGACTTCGTGCGTGCGCGCGTCGGCAGCGGCGAGGTCGGCGCTGGTCAGGATCTGCGCGCGCACTGTTGCCGCTTCCGCCGCGGGTGGTCGAGCCGGAGCTCCGGCTTCAAGCTCGCTTTCACTGCTGAACGCTTCGAGAAAACGGCCTTTGAGTTCCAGGCCACGCCCACGTGCTTCGGCGCGTTCCTTCACCGTGGTTTCGATGCCCTTGCCGCGGCGCTGGAATTCCTTGTCGTCGAATTCGCCGAGCTGGTGGCGCAATTCCAGTTCCTGCTGATCGAGCTTGATCGCCTCGTGCTCGGCTTCGAAACGTTCGAGCAGGCTGCGCAGCTTGGCGTACTGCTCGCGCGCGGCCTGCTTCAGTGGCGCGGCCTTTTCATCGAGCCCGCGCAGGCGCTGCTGGTAATCCTCGCGCACGCGCTTGTACACGGCTTCGGCGAAACTCGCCTTCATGCTGTCCATCGATTGCAGGCGGCCATCGATCTGATCGTGCTCCTGCTTGAGCGTCTTCAGCGTGTCGATCGCGGACAACTCGATCGCGGAAAGCGCCGCCTGCCATTCGTTGTCCTTGTCTGCCATGTTGCCTCCGATGACGTCAGGCGGTAATCAGTTCGACTTCGATCGAACCGAAGCGCAGCCTGTCGCCGGGTTTGAGCGGAACGGCAACGCCGGTTTGCAGGCGCTCGCCGTTAAGGTAGGTGCCGTTGGTGGTGGCACTGTCTTCGCGCACGAAATATTGCGCGCCGTCACGCAGAATCTTCGCGTGCCGCCGGCTAAGTGTGCGGTTGAGGTCGAATGGACCAAGGTCGATTTCCGGTGTCGCGCCGGTGGCCGGGTCCGGCCGGCCGACCAGAAATTCGCTGCGCTCCGGATCCAGCGCGACGATTTGCCCGCCGGCAGTGATCTGCAGCGCCAGGCGAGTGGCCGCGGCAGGCGCGGGCGGTTCCACCGTAATAACTTGGGACGGCGGCGGCCGCGGCACGTCGATCGGTCGCGGCGGCTCGGGTTTCGTCGCCGCCTTCAGGCGCGCCAGCTCAATGCTCAACTCGCGCAGGCGTTGTTCTTCTTGCAGGTGGCGCGCGGCAAGCTGGCGCAACAGGCTCAGGCCGATCTCGCCGGACTGGCGCAGCACATCCGGAAAAATCGCGTTTTCGATGCGCAGTAGCCGGGTCTTGGACTTGGCCAGGGCGGTGGCCGTATGCGGCTGATTGTCCAGCAGCGCCATCTCGCCGAGAAAATCCCCCGGACCCAGCGTCGCGAGCGCAGCGCCCGCGCGCGGTACCAGTTCGACCTGGCCCGACTCGATGATGTACAGCTCACCGCCGATCTCGCCCTCCTTGAACACGGCGATACCGGCGGGGACTTCGACGAACGAGTCTTTGCTGGGGTTCATGACCTGCGCTATAGCGGCTGCGCCGATTATGCCGACCCCGCGCCCGCGCCCGCAAGGCAACTGCTGGACGTTTAACAGTTTTTGATGGCGCCATGACGTAGAGTTCTGCCATGGTTTTCAGTGTTTCCACATTGCGCGCCTGGGTCGGCGTCATCTTCCTGATCGCGCGGGCGACGGTCGCGGCTGCGGCGCAGACAGTTGCTCTGCCTGGCTGGGTTTGCACGCATCCGGACTCGATTTACGTGGGCGGCTTCGAAGATGGCGACGCGACCGTGCCGAGCGATCCGTCCAACGGCAGCGGTGGCGCCACCGGGAGTATCACGCGCCAAGTGCATGTGACCGGGCTGGGCACGGGAACCCAGACCTATTACCTGTATGTGCCGACCAATTACTCGCCGTCCCGCGCGTGGCCGATATTGCTGGTGCTGCACGGAACGGCACCCTACCCGGATACCTATGCCGCGACGACGCGCGACGACTGGATCGCTGCGGCGAGTGCCGGTGAATTCATCGTCGCGGCGCCGGTTGCGCACAGCGTGTTCTACGATTCCGGTTGTAACTGCGATGGCGTATCGTGGCGCGTACCGCCAAGCGGCAGCGCCACGGACTACGACGAATTCGCTGCCATCCGCGCCGACCTGGAAGCCGCCTACAACATCGAACGCACGCGCATCTACGGCTGGGGGTTTTCCGCCGGGGGGCATGTGATGCACGATCTCGCCGTCAACACCTACAGCGCCGCTTTCAACGCATCGACGATGTCCGCTTACGGCGTAAGTTCGGGCGATCTGGCCGGCCTGGCCTGCCAGGGCCTCAGCGACACCCTGTGCAACCAGGCGCTCGACGCGTTGCCGCGCAAGATTCCGGTAGACATTCACATCGGCGGAAACTCCGATCCCAACTTTAGTTACGCACAAGCCGATTACACGCGTTTTGTCGCCCAGGGTTGGACCAACACCGAGTCGATTTTCTACACCTCACTCAACATCGGGCATATGTATGAGATGTCGCAGTTGAGCGATATTTGGCGCAACTTGTGCCCCAATGCCGTAATCCCCTAGCGTGAAGCCGCAATTGGGTCCAAAGTAGCGCTCGCGCCATTGCAGGGGTGTGCGTCATGAATCGGCTGCTGCTGTGCTTCGCGTTGTTCATCCTCGTCGCCCACCGTGCCTTGGGGGCGGATATCGTCGTCTATGACGACAGCAGCCACAATCCGCCATTCGATCAAGCCTGTTCCTTCGGCGGTGTGCCGTCGGACTTCAATTTCGCAAACACCGCGCCCGTGCATGGCGGTAGCGACTCGATCCGTTTCATTCCCGAGCAATACAACGCGGTCAGTTGGTGCGGGAATACGACGTATTCGACGAGCAGTTATTCCGCCATTACTTTTTGGGTGTACCTGGGCAGCGCGGCGCAGGGCGACACCATCGATTTCGTCCTCAGCACTCAAGACACGATACACGGCGCCAAGAGCCTGAATCAGATCTACGGGGCCACCATTCCCGTCGGCGCGTGGACGCAGTTGCACACAGTGTTCGCCAGTGCTCCGCTGAACTACACCGGCTCCTTCGATCACATCTCGCTGCAGGACGAAACCGGTGCGACGAACTACGATATCTTCGGGAATGGCTTCGACACGCCGACGCCGTCGATCAATGTCTATTTCGATGACGTTGTCCTGCAAGCGGCGGCGACCGTCACTTACACGGTGACGGCGGCTGCGCCCGGCGGCAACGGTTCGATCACGCCACCCTCGCAGGTGGTTGCTGCGGGCGCGACGGCGAGCTTCACGGTGACGCCGAATAATGGGTATCACGTCACGAGCGTGACCGGCGATCACTGCACGATCACGCAGCAGGCGGCGACGACCACCTGGATCAGCAACGCGATCACGCAGAACTGCGCGGTGACGGCGGCGTTCGCAATCAACAGCTATACCGTCACGCCGAGCGTGAATGGCGGCAACGGCTCAATCAGCCCAAACACGCCGCAATTGGTGACCTACAATGCCACGAAGAGCTTCACGCTGACGCCAAATACCGGCTATCACATCGGCAGCGTCGGCGGCACTTGCGGCGGCTCGCTCAGCAGCAGCACGTATACCACGAACGCCGTGACCACCAACTGCACGGTGATCGCGAACTTTGCGATCAATACGTATACGGTAACGCCGAGCTCCGGCAGTGGCGGCACACTCACGCCGAGCACACCACAGACGGTGAATTACAACGCGACGACGAATTTCACCGTCAGTGCGACCGTCGGCTATCACGTCGTCAGCGTCACTGGTTGCGGCGGTTCGCTGAACACCGGCACGTACACGACCGGCCCGATCACGGCGAACTGCACGGTGACGGCGACATTTGCCCTGGACTCGCCGCCGCCGGCGTGCGGACTGACCGATACACCAGTGACGGTCGACAACATGCTCAGCGACCAATTCTCGTGGTGCGATTCGACAGGCCAGCCGCGCACCGCCGTATTGGCTCACAACGATCAGACCGGGCCCGCAGGCTCGGGCACGCATGGCGGCGAACTGCGCCAATTCACCTATAAGGTGGGTGCGAATACCCGCACCATCGGCTCGCCGATACGCGACCACGGCGGCTTCGGCTATATCGTTTCGCATTCGCTGACGAACATCGCCAATTGCGACGATTCCGATCTGGGCCACGCTTACACCGGTACCTGGACCCAGGTCTTCAAAGGGCGGCATCACGCCATTTTCCGCTTCCAACAGAACTACCCGCGCCACTGCACGGTAGATCCTCCCGCTACCGCTTACGCCATGCCGGTGACGATCGACTGGATCTTCAGCACCGGGCGCGATAGTCCGATCTGGGCCGTCACCTACGACGTGCACAGCATTCCCGCCGATGTGCTCGCGGACGATTCGCGTGCACCGTACGGAACCCTCAACATCGACGGCAGCAGCGGTCTGTATATGGACAACGACGTTGCCGGCGTCGCCTGGGGCGACCGCTATCGCTATGTCACCACGAATGCGGCAGCAACGGCGGACAGCACCTGGGACTGGTCGGCCGTAAACACGGTGCCGTTCACGGAGCTATGGATGCAGAACGTCGATGCATCGATGGGCCTGGTACAGACGCAGACGATGAGCCAGCAGGACGCCGGCGGCGGACGCCAGCCGTACGGTCCGGGCACCTACGACGTCAGCAGCTACTGGGGCAAGACCAGCGCCGACGGCCAAGGCTGTCCCGACGGCGCCGACGATCAGCAGATCGGTGTGGCCCACAAGACGCCATGCATAGGCTATTGGCCATACCAGCTAGTCAGTTTCAACTATTACTCGCCGGCCAACCTCGGCCAGACGACCAACGATGCGCAGATTACCTGGGGCACGCAGTACGGCTTTCTCGGCCAGACCGCATACGCCCTGCACGACAGCACCTTGCCGGGCGGCAGCACGGCATCGGGATACCCGAAGAAAAGCTATTCCGTCCACGTCGTGCTCGGCACACACGGCAGCGTGGCGGCTCAACGCACTCAGGTCGAAGCGGTGCAGACACTTGCCCTCACAGCCACCACCGGCAGCGTCGTCACCAGCGGTCCCGCCGGCGTCAACCGCGCCGACACCGTCACTTATTCTCCGGCGGGCTACGACCATATCTATGGCGCATTGGCGTTCAACGCCGCGAGCAACGTGCTCGATGCCAACATCAACGTGGGTTCCGGCACGTTGAAGAAGCCGCTGATCATCGTGCACAACTACACGAGCGCGGCGTATCCGACGAGCCTGAAGCTCAACGGCACGGCGTTGGTGATGGACACGGACTACTTCCCGTCGCTGCGCGGCACGGCGAACGAATTGTGGATCACGCTCAACCAGAACCTTGCCGGTGCGACGAATCATCTCGAAATAAACACGGCCTCCGGTGCCGTCGCGCACTGGGTGGACGGCTATCACGTCGGCTACGAAAGCGGCGACCTGCCGACCAACCAGGTGAACTTCAGCGACATCACGCATCTGATGATCGGAGCTGTCTTGCCGAACGCGAACGGAACGCTCGACACGACGTTCTATATCGACGCCGTGAACGGTCCGGCCTGGGCACAGGCCGCCGTCACCGCTGCGCATAACGCGGGCCGTAAGGTGATCCTGATGATCGGCGGCGCGGGCTCGATCGCCGGCTGGCGCGGAGCTGCATCCGCGGCCAATCTCAATACCTTCGTCACGAACTTGTCGAACGCCGCCACCGCGTATGCTGCAGACGGATTGGATATCGACTGGGAGCCGATCACCGACAACAACGCGACGAACAGCCAGATCACCACGGATCACACCGAGCTTGCCAACCTGATAACGGCGCTGCACACCGCGCGTCCCGACTTGCTGCTGACGATGCCGGTCGGTGCGTACAACCCCAATTATGCCCCGGCTGTCAGCGAGCAATCGCTGTTCACAACGATCACGCCGCTGCTCGACCAGATCAACCTGATGAGTTACGGAATGGCATTCGATTGTCCAGGTTGTGGTTGGTATAGCTGGTTCTCATCCGCACTCGCGGACGAAACCGGAAACACGCCGTTGTCAGTATCGAGCAGCATCGCCTATTACCAGGGACTCGGGGTGCCCAACGCGAAGCTCGGCGTTGGCATCGGCTTCTACGGTCTTTGCTACAACAACGTAAGCCAGCCGCGCCAGGATCTGGCGGCGTTGGCGCCCGCCGGCTACATCGCGAACGGCGACGACAACGTCATGACGTATGCGCACATCGCCTCCGCCTACATACCGAATATGACCTACAGCTACGACGCCACCGCCAAAGCACCTTGGCTGGCGCATGCACCTGCGGTAGGTCCGGAAGGCTGTACCTACGTCACCTACGAAGACGCTACTTCGATTGCTGACAAGGGTACGTGGGCGTCCGCGCAAGGCCTCGGCGGCACGATCATCTGGACGCTCGCCAAGGGGCATCTCGGCAGCGGCAACGATCCGCTGCTGGACGCCACCCATACGGCATTTCCATAAGCCCGCTCGCAGACCGGCTTCCATTGCGGTCCAAGTTGCGGCTTCGTCACCCAGCCCGCTATAATATCCGGCCTTGTCGGGCTGTCCGCGCTGGCAGTTTTTTGAAGCGCTAGAGCCGTCCAGGGCGGTACCGTTTCCCCATGCTGAATTCGATCGCCGCAGGAAGGCGGCTCGCCCTTCGTGTCGTGCTGGCGCAAGCCGGCGTGACGTTGCTGGTGGCGGCGGGATTCTTGGCTCAAGGTTGGCACTCCTGCCTCGGAGTGCTGGTCGGCGGCGGGGCGGTGGTGCTGGGAACGGCGGTGCTGGCGCTGCGCATGTTTGCGACAGGACCAACGGGGGCGGGTGCGACGCTGGCAAAGCTGATCGCCGGCAACTTGCTCAAATGGATTGTGATTGGCGCAGGTTTGTATCTGGCGTTGGCCAAGGCGGACCTGCCCGGGCTGCCGGTTCTGGCCGGCGTGCTCGTGACGACATTCGTAGCGCCGTTTGCGGTGGCTAGAGAAAACTGAAAGGTGACGTGTGACTGAAGAATCCGGCGCATCCGGCGGTTTGTCCGAGTACATCGGCCACCATCTGACTCATAACACCGGCACGGTGCTGGGTGGCTCGTTCCATTGGGATTCGTGGCTGGTGTCGATCGGCCTCGGCGTGCTGATCGTGCTCTGGTTCGGCATCCGCGCGCGCCGCGCCACGTCGGGCGTGCCGAGCCGCGGTCAGGCCTTCGTCGAAATGATCATCGAATTCGTCGACGGTCAGGTCAAAGACGTCTTCCACGGCGATCGCAAGTTCCTGGCACCGCTGGCGCTATCGATCTTCATGTGGGTGTTCTTTATGAACGCGATGGACTTGCTGCCGCTCGATATCGGCAACGGTCTCGTCACGCTGTTCGGCGGTCACGAGGTTGCGCATCACACTTATTTCCGCATGGTGCCCACGGCGGATCTCAACACCACCGTCGCGATGGCGCTGTGCGTGTTCATCCTCACGATTTTCTATTCGGTCAAAGCGAAGGGCTTCGGCGGTTTCACCAAGGAACTGCTGACTGCACCGTTCCACACCGACAGCACTGTCGGCAAGATCGCGATGGTCATTCCGAACGTGATCCTGAACCTCGTCGAATACCTGTCGAAGCCCGTTTCGCTGTCGATGCGACTGTTCGGCAACATGTACGCTGGCGAGCTCGTGTTCATGCTGATCGCCGGCCTGCTCGCCTCGTGGATCACATTCCTGCCCGGCGTACTGTTCGGCGCAGCCTGGGGCATCTTCCACATCCTGATCATCCTGCTGCAGGCCTTCATTTTCATGGTGCTGTCCGTGGTGTACATCGCGATGGCGCACGAGCATCACTGAGTTTTAAAAAAACGTTTTCAACCCAATATTTCCACTACTACTGTTCGATAAGGAAAAACCCATGGATATGCATCAGTTCATCGCACTCATCCAGGCCAACACCGCTGTCGGTATTGGCCTCATGATCGGTCTCGGCGCGCTCGGCGCTTGCGTCGGCATCGGCATCATGGGCTCGAAGTTCCTCGAGTCCGCCGCGCGTCAGCCAGAACTGATGCCGATGTTGCAGGGCCGTATGTTCCTGCTGGTCGGCCTGATCGACGCGTCGTTCATCATCGGCCTGGCGATGGCGCTGTTCTTTGCGTTCGCCAATCCGCTGCTGGCGAAGTTCGGCTAAGCAACGCTTGTTTTCCGCGCGCGTTTCGGCGCGCGCGGTGCGTCCCACAAATATTGCTGTTGAGGTAAGGACGTCATGGAAATCGGCATGACTTTGCTGGGTCAGGCGCTGTCGTTCGCGATCCTGATCTGGTTCACGATGAAATTCATCTGGCCGCCGCTGACCAAGGCGATGGACGATCGCGCGCAGCGCATTGCGGAAGGCCTGAACGCGGCCGAGCGTGCGAAAGCTGAGCTGAAGGATGCCGACGCGCGTGTCGCCGAGGAAATCAAGAAGGCGCGCGTGCAGGCGACGGAGATCGTCGACAAGGCGCATGCGCAGGCAAATCAGATCATCGACAAGGCCAAGGCCGATGCGCTGCTCGAAGCGGCGCGGGTCAAAGCGACGGCGCAGACCGAGGTCGAAGGCATGGTCGGCAAGGCCCGCGAGCAGTTGCGCGGCCAGGTCGCCACGCTGGCCGTGCAAGGTGCATCGAAGATCCTGCAGCGCGAGATCAATCCGGACGCGCACAAGGCGTTGCTGGATCAGCTTGTGACCGAGATCTGACGATGAGCGAAACGCTTACCCTCGCCCGTCCGTATGCGCGCGCTGCGTTCGAGTCGGCGCGCGCGAGCAATGCGCTCGCGGCGTGGTCGGACAAGCTCGCGTTCGCGGCCAACGTGATCGGCGATGCGCGCGTGCGCGCGATCATCGGCGATCCGCGCCTGGGCAACGCCGATCTGGTCAATCTGCTGCTGCCGCAAGGCGAAGCCGCGGATTCGCCGTTCGCAGCGTTCCTCGGCCTGCTCGTCGACAATCGTCGCGTGAGCGTGCTCGCCGACATCGCTGCGCTGTTCGAGGAACTCAAGCGCGAATCCGAGCGCGTGTTGCAGGTAACGCTGCGCAGCGCGAGCGAGATTCCGGCACCCCAGGCGGAAGCGATCAAGATCGCGCTGAAGAAGCGCTTCGGTCGCGAGATCGACATGCAGCAGCGCATCGATCCGAGCGTCATCGGCGGCGCGGTGATCGATGCTGGCGATGTCGTGATCGATGGCTCGGTGCGCGGCCGGCTCGCGCGTCTGGAAGGCGCGTTGGCAAATTGACCTCGCGGCGCAGAGGCGCCGCGAACGTCGAATGTCAAAAATGAAAGGTCGTTGCGACCTTTGACTTTTGATCTTTGACTTCAACTGGAAGCGACGTGCGTTGCTGCACGTGCTGAGGAAATCATCATGGCTACCACTCTGAATCCGTCCGAAATCAGCGAACTCATCCGCACTCGCATCGAGAAGGTCAAGCTCGCCGCCGAAGCGCGCAACGAAGGCACGATCACCTCCGTGTCCGACGGCATCGTGCGCATCCACGGCCTGGCCGACGCGATGTCGGGCGAAATGATCGAGATGCCGGGCAATACGTTTGCGCTCGCGCTCAACCTCGAGCGCGATTCGGTCGGCGCCGTTGTGCTCGGTGATTACGCGCACCTGCGCGAAGGCGACACGGTCAAGACCACCGGCCGCATTCTCGAAGTGCCGGTCGGCCGCGAAATGCTCGGCCGCGTCGTCGACGCGCTCGGCAATCCGATCGACGGCAAGGGCCCGATCGCCACCAAGCAGACCGCGCCGATCGAGAAGGTCGCGCCGGGCGTGATCTGGCGCAAATCGGTGTCGCAGCCGGTGCAGACGGGCTACAAATCGGTCGACTCGATGATTCCGATCGGCCGTGGCCAGCGCGAGCTGATCATCGGCGACCGCCAGACCGGCAAGACTGCGCTCGCGATCGACACGATCATCAACCAGAAAGATTCCGGCATCAAATGCATCTACGTCGCGATCGGCCAGAAGCAGAGCTCCATCGCGAACGTCGTACGCAAGCTCGAGGAAAACGGCGCGCTCGCGCACACGATCATCGTCGCCGCCGCCGCTGCCGATTCGGCTGCGATGCAGTACATCGCGCCGTATTCCGGTTGCGCGATGGGCGAATACTTCCGCGACAACGGCGAAGACGCGCTGATCATCTATGACGACTTGACCAAGCAGGCCTGGGCGTACCGCCAGATTTCGCTGCTGCTCAAGCGCCCGCCGGGCCGCGAAGCGTATCCGGGCGACGTGTTCTACCTGCATAGTCGCCTGCTCGAGCGCGCCGCTCGCGTGAACGAAGAGTACGTCGAGAAAGCGACCAAGGGTGCCGTGAAAGGCAAGACCGGCTCGCTCACCGCACTGCCGGTCATCGAGACCCAGG
>Ga0068860_100005462_pt1 | contig 12885 bp, 6 predicted proteins | sample KBSSwiS32_FD_66597 | JGI IMG/M metagenome (GOLD analysis project Ga0068860, IMG submission 66597) | Switchgrass rhizosphere microbial communities from Kellogg Biological Station, Michigan, USA - KBS Switchgrass S3-2 | ecosystem: Host-associated > Plants > Roots > Rhizosphere > Soil ... | reverse complement strand
CTTTTGCGGGTGCGGGCGAACCACCAGTAGCCAAGGATGAAAATGACGAGGGCGAAGGCGGTGAAATAGGCTAGGCCGCGCCAGTCGGGGGCGGCGCCGTCCAGAAAGATGCGACGATAGCTGCGGATCAGCGAGGTGAAGGGGTTCAGGTTGATGTAGGTACGGAAACGTTCCGGGACAATCGATTCGGGATAGATTATGGGTGTCAGATACATCCACGCCATCAACAACAGCGTGATTCCCTGTGTGATGTCACGGAGGAAGACACCAAGCGACGCAATGAGCCATGCGGAACCGAGCACAAACAGCAGTTGCGGGATGAGCAGGACCGGAAGCCAGAGTCCGGTTAGTTCTAAACGCTGCCGGATGATGATCGTTGCGATCAGCAATGCGATTGTCGCGAACAGTTGAGTGCCCAGTGCCGCCAGCACCTGCGCCGCCGGCAATGCCTCTAGCGGAAAGACGACTCTCTTGACGAGATTCGAGTGGGCCACGATCGTGTTCGCCGATTGCTGCATCGACTCCTGAAACATCGTCCACGGTAGCAGACCGCAAAAGAGATAAAGAGCGTAGTCCCAGTGGGAGTCGTTTGCGCCGAAGCGTGCGCCGAAGATGCCGGCGAAGATAAACGTGAAGATGGCAATCATCACGACCGGCGTGAGCACTGCCCACGCGATGCCGAGAGCTGAGCCTTTGTAACGAGCCAACAACTCTCTCTTCGCAAACGAGAAGATCAGCTCCGCACGCGATGGCAATTGCCAGAGCGGTTGCCAAACATTGCGATGTGCCGTGGATTGCATGTTTGTGCTTTGTGCTTGGTACTTTGTTCTTTGTTCTTTGTTCTCAGTGCTTTGTTAATTTTCAAGTACTAAGTACAAAGATCTAAGATCTAAGTACTAAGTTGCCCCCTCCCGCACCAACTGTTCTTATTGTGCCACGCAATCTCGACTTCGCGCGCGCCGATGTCGCGCCACCAAGTTTCGAATTCTTCACGCGAAATGTAGAACGCGGTCGGCGCCACGAGATGGTCGAAAACGATTGTGTGCTGCTCGCGCCAGCCGAAGCTGGAGAGCGAATTCAGGTAATCGTTGTAAAAAAGATGTTTCGCGAGCGAAGAACCGCTCCTGTTAAGTGGTCCATAAACTAACTTCGTCGCGAGATACATACACGCTGCCGGCAGTTTTGACAATTGCAAAAGCACACGTTGATCTATCCGGGACGTGACTCGCTCACGCACTGGATTTACAAAACGCGTGATCCACTCGTTGTTCTCTGCTCCGTAGATCCATGCTGATATATGTCCACCGGGTTGCACCTTCGAAGCTAATGACATGAAACCACCGCGCGGATCCGGCAGATGGTGCAACACGCCGACTGAAAAAGCGTAGTCAAATTTTCGCGCAAAAGGCAGGTGATAGATGTCAGCCTGAACGATGTGTGCGTTCGGCAGCGATCGGGTAGCAGCGAAGGCAGTCTCGACCGCGGCACTCAGGTCGATGCCGATAATATCGCGAGCGCCCCAGCGAGCCGCGAGTTGCGTGTGCCGGCCTTTACCGCAACCGCCTTCGAGTACAACCTTGTCGCGAAAAAACTCAGGAGTGACGGGCGTGATCCAGCCGAGAAACTGTTCCGCGTATCGCGCGTCTTCCTGTGTGAAGTGCTGCCACTGCCAGCCAAAGTTCGTCGCTGTTTCGCGTTTGTCGCTCTCAACGTGCTCGAGATTGGCAAAACGCGGAATGCCGGAAGTTATCGGAAACGAAGACGAGCAGGATAGACAACGCAGCTCACCCTCCATGATCTCTTCAGCTTCGGTCTTGGCAGCTGAGAGATCGAGAGATTCTGCACACGATGGACAGATGAGATACGCGAGTAGACTCTTCTTCAAGCACAGCCACTATAACAATGGCCACAAAAAGCACAAAAGGCACAAAAAGCACAAAATGAAACCATCGATGTCCAGTGTGCCAGTTGAAACGGATTCAGTCGGTTCTTCTATGTGCCTTTTGTGCTTTTTGTGCCTTTTGTGGCACTAGTTACATTCGCGGCTGTTGCGAGTCGCAATCATGCCGAAGCGGTTTTGATACTCGGCGGATTGGAGGAAATTGCAGACTAACGAACGCGCGGCGTCAGCGTCGCGGAGTGGTTTGTTCTTGAGCATGTTAACCCACGCGTTGTATCCCGCTTCATCGGGGCTCCGACGCAGGTAGGTGAAATACTGGAAGAGCACGAGCGCGTGGTTGTAGTTCGCATCAATCACGCGCTGATCCGTCGCGAGACGCATCAACACCGTCGCGCGGCCATTCGCCGCATCGTCAAGCAGGCTTATCAATAAACTTCGATCGGAACTGAAATCGACGCCCGAGGTCTGTGCCAACGTAGTAACCAGCGAATCGACAAACTCTGCAGGCTTCATTGTCGCGGGAAACTTTCGCTTGAACTCCGCTCGTTCCACAAACGCACTCGCGAGGGCGAGGCGAACCGCTTCAAGCTCACCCTTCTGATTCATCATCACAGCTCGATCCGTCTCCAGCTCCATGAAGCGCGGCAACCGGCCGAATGCACTGGAATACAACCCGTACAGAAACACGCCCGTTGACGGCAGTTCATTCTCAAGCAACAGACTGGCCGAGATTTCGACTCGCCGAACGCGCAAGCAATCGCTGCGAGAGTTGCACGCGTTTAGCTGTCCCATTAGCCGCTCGACAGTCGTTTGATCCGGTTCATGGCCAATCAAATCTGCGTATTGCTGCGTGATGAAGAAACGAGAATCATCCACCGGGTTTGCGACCGACAACGCCACGCCCGGATCGATCGTGATCGCACCGGGCACATACGCCGTCTCGCCGGAGTTTGACTGGAGTCGCAGAGTGTAATCGCCAAAGGGCGCATTGGGCGCCACTGTCAGCTCAACGCTCACGATCGGATATGGCGCCGCGATCTGTTCACGCGCGAGCGTCGCCGGATCGACGGTGAAGTAAGGTGAGTTGACGCTGATGCTCGTACCCGGCACTTGATCTACTCCCTCACCGCCGAAATAAATCTTCACACGCCTGCCAGGCGCGAGGGGCAATGCCACAGTCGAAAGCTCAGCGTTGAGTCCGACAACTCTTGGATTGAGTGCAGACGTCTGTTGCGATACGAGGCTGGAGTTCAGGGGTGTCGCCGTATCAGCTTTAACCAGCGCCTGATTCGAGAGCTCGAAACTACGAACTTTCTGTGAAGTGCCATCGGCCGGCGCTGAAACAATCACTCGATACTGGCCGGGCGCAAGACCCTCCAGCCGATAGGTGCCGTCGTCCGCCGTGACATCGCTGGCAATCACTCGACCATTAACAACATTCTCGGCCCAGATGTTCACGCCATTCAGCGCAGTCAACGCACCGGACGTGCGGTTATCGATGAGTCGACCTTCAATCCGTCCCGTTCTCAGTCTCGTACCATACAAGCTGAGAACTTTCTGGCGATCGTCTTCACTCAAGGTGCGTTCGGTCATAGCCGGCAAACCGAACGTTCCGTTGTAAGCCTGCCGGGCCTGCATCGTTGACGACAAAACTGCGGAATGGTCCAAGCCGAGCAGATGTCCAATTTCGTGCGTGAAGGTAGCTTCGAGATCGTAGGTACCGGGTGTGCCGTCAGTTGAAAACTGTAGTTCAGTTCCGTCTTCCGCTCTGGGTCGAGGGTTGATGCTGATGTCGGCTTCGGCGATGTTGCCGGTTTCCGGATCGAAGAAGACACGCGTGCGTCCCGTGGTCGCAGCGGAGTTGAACGACTCGTTTTCGGGGGTGGTTGCAATCGTGATGAGACTAATGCCGTCGCCGGCGTCAGCCGGACTGATGGAAGCCGCAGACGACCATGTGACCACGAAGTTTATGTTGGACAGATTGGACCAGCGAGTAAGTGCGCGGCGTGCGGCGCCGACGACGTCGCTGTCTGGTTTTATGTTCGCGCCCGGAGACTGCAGCGATGTCGAGAAGGCGACCTGGATAGTCTTCCTGGGCCATTTGATCTTGCGCGCAGTTTGGGCCGTTGGTTCGAACTCGAATGAGTCGCGGATCTCCAGTCGCTCTCTCGGACCGAGAGTCAAAAACATTGCCACACTCGCAATGATAGCGACCAAATACTGCATTTTAGACTTCCTGGCGAGGTCGAGTTACGTCGAACTAAATCTAAAGCGCGGACGCTGGGACAGGGGAGCGGCCAGCCGAGGCATGGTACCACGGTTCGACGGCGAAAAGGCACCAAAAAACGGTGGAACGTACTGTAGGGGCGGCCCTCCGCGGCCGCCCTCGGTTTGCGCAGGGGATTCAAGAAACGACGGTCTCGGTTTCGCGAACACGTAGATAAACCGAGGGCGGCCACGGAGGGCCGCCCCTACAGTACGTTCCGAGGTATTTGATTTAGTTAATGGTTATGTGTGGCGCGGTGTCGGGTGGCCGGCTGACCGTGGTGGCTTGCGTTTTCGCTACCTGTACCTGCACTGGGACATCTCCGGCTCCGGCAAGCGAAGCCGGTAAGATGAAGTCAATAATGTCAAAGCCGGGATTATTCGGGTCAGGTTTAACCGCTACAATCCCGCTGCCAGTGATGGCGGTGGTTCCCACAGTTACCGTGACTTCACCCGCAGCGGCAAGGCGAACGCCAGTCACCATCAACGAGATGACTGTCGGATTACCTGCCGTAGTGACATCAAACGGCTCTGCAAGGTGGCCTGGGTTAGTGAACGCAGCCGCTCTGTTGCCGGGGAAAGTGAAAATATCGGGTTGCGAGAAGGTCAACTGCAATAGACCACGAATCAGCGTGTCGGTGTTTGCACCCGCATCCAGGATGTTGATAGCAACCGGCGCCGGAGTTTGATTGCTACCTATCGGAACGACAAAATTGATCTGTTTATCGTCATGAAAGACCCGATACAGACCCGCAGCATGACCATTAATGGAGACCGAAACGCCGTTCAGTTCCACTGGTAAAGCCGGAGTCCTCGCAGTCTCGGCCACATTCCCCGTAGTGGCTGCATCCGACGGCGCAAGCGGAACCGTAGAGCGAACGATAGTCAACTCGCCCGGCGAAACAGCAAATGGCTGTCCCGGCACTGGGCTGGGTGTTGGCGTCGGAGAAGGAACCGGACTCGGCAGCGGTGTCGCAGCCGCAACGGGCATTTCGCTCGCGCCCGTAAAGAACGAGAGAGGCGCAGACGACTCGGTTGTGACGATCGGCGTAAGCAGATAGAAGAGTTCAGTCGATCCATCCGTATTGCCGCCGCCCAACTCTATGCCGCCGATTGAGAAAGCCAGGCGTTTGTGAGTCGCACTGGCGATTCCTCGTGTGCCGCCAGTGAGACTGTTTATTCTGGTAATACGAACAAACGTGTTTGAAGACGTAACCGGAACCTGTGTCAAAAACAGGTCTGCGGATCTATCTGGGTTCAAACCCTCACTAGCCGCCGTCGTCGCCGGGAATGTCCCATCGGGTCTGAAATTCAGGAACGACGAGAAAACGATGGTCGATGGAGCCAGGGCACCGTTGTAGTCCGTAAAGGTTGGAAAACGAATGATGTCGGTATCTGGAGATCGGGTGCCGACTTCGTTAAATGTGTCGGCTGCGATCGTGTAGACGAAGGTTCCGAAGACTTGAGTAGTCGGAGCGGTATTCGCCTTCGGATCAGTCGCCTTCGATTCGAAGACGATGAGTTTTCCATCCCGACTTAACCTGCGGCCCGGGCTGAGCAGATTTGTAGTCGACACGTTGAGCGTACGCGTAACCTGATGAAATACCGCCGGGGTGCCGCTCAGTTCGCCGTAAAAAACTTCTGCATTGGTGTCAGGGTTGCTGTACGTGAGCGGAGTTGCGGCGTTCATGTTGAAGCTGTTCGCGCTCGACATGAAAGACACTATGGATCCGTTGGACGATAAAGACGGGTTAGTTTGAAAAATGAAACCAAGGCCGAGAATCGCATCCTTTGTATCAGTTAACTGTCTGAGTGTACCGCCTGAGGCGTCGACACCAGCAGGTCTCGTGAAGAGCATCAACTCCGGATTGAAATCCGTGTTGGTCCCGCCCGCAAAGTTCCTGGTAGAAATAAAAGCTATAACCAGTCCGTCATCCGATATTGTTGCTTCGCGATTGTCGTCAGCGAAGAATGGTGATGCAGTACTTGATCCGGCTGTTGGCACGCGGCTCGCGGGCGTATTGGTGATTTGCTCGAATCTTGTCGGATCGATTAGAGGCAAAGGATCCAGAATATCCGTGCCGAGTGTTAAATCGACGTCGGCCACCGCCGGAAGTTTATAAATCCAGATCTCCGAATTCGCGTCAGCATCCAGAGCAGCACTATCGGTTCCATCGAAGTTTGCCGGATTCGGTGCATTCGAACTGAAGACGATTACGTAACTGCGCATTCCTCCCACAAGCACCGGCGCCAGCGAGATCACCGGATTGCGATTATCAATCTCGACTTTGACCAGGCTCCGGTCCGCGGGTGTCGGAAGTGGAGTTGGGCTCGGCGATGGACTGGCAGTTGGACTTGGTGACGGACTCGGAGTCGGCGTTGGACTCGGACTCGGTGTTGGGTTGGGAACGTTTTTGGTATTCGTTACCTGGTAAATGCGCCGCTGCGCGTAGTCAAACAGAAAGATTTCTCGATTGCCGTCAGCGTTATTTGGGTTTACCGTCGCGACGTTGCCGTTTGAAGTAAAAACGACAAAACGACCATCGGCACTGACGTCACTCGTTAACGAGTCGAAAAGTCCCGTCGGACTGGAAGTAATCTGGACAGCGAACGGGTCCGGAGTCGGACTCGTAGTTTGGGCTGAGACGGAGGCGAGCGAGCCACCGACAAGCGCAGCCACGATGATGGCGCACAGAAACCAGAAACCTTGCTTCACGAATTCCTCCGCAACAAAGACGCAGATACGAACAGATTAGATGCCTCGGGGAGCTGAGCAGCGTCGTACGCAGGTGAATGTATTATTGCCGGCACCGACGATTAAAGAACGGCCATTTTAAGCAGAACCCCTCCGCTTCGCAAGCAGGAACGGATTTGTGTAGTGCATCAGTTTGAATTGGGATCAAGCCGAAGGCCTTCGCTAACCTCAGCTGGGGGGATCAACGCCGAAGGCGTTCGCTAACCTCAACCTAGGGTTGGAGCGTTAGCGACAACCTAGGATCACACCTCCGAAAACCGTATAACCCTGAAAAAGGGTTCGCCAGTTGCTGAACCCCTTGCAGGGTTCAGCGCTATTTATGTTTGCTCCCCAGGGTTGTCGCTGCGCTCCAACCCTGGGCTAGGGTTAGCGAACGCCTTCGGCGTATCATCAAATTCAAACCATGCAGTACCCAGATTTGATAATGTCCCTTTTCTACAATAGGTCTTATATGCCCCTGGGACTATGACACCTATCAGGGAGGATTGGATGGCAAGGAAAGCGCTGATTACTGGAATTACCGGGCAGGATGGGAGTTATCTCGCCGATTACCTGCTGGGTTTGGGCTATGAGGTGCATGGACTGGTTCGGCGCGTGGCGCTGGAAGCCCCTGAGACCAGATTCAAGCGCATAGCCCATATCCTCGACCGGGTCACCTTACACCCGGCCAGCCTCGAGAGTTATGCCAGTATTTTCCACGTGTTCAGCAGCCATGATTTCGAGGAGTGCTATCACCTCGCGGCGCAGAGTTTCGTGGCGGAAAGCTTCGCGGACGGGTTTTCCACGATGAATATGAACATCAACGGCACGCACTACGTGCTGGCGGCGGTCCGTGAACTCCGGCCCAAGTGTCGCTTCTACTTCGCCGGCTCGAGCGAGATGTTTGGTAACGTCAACGAAGTCCCGCAGAAAGAGACCACGTCATTTCAACCTCGCAGCCCGTACGGAATCAGCAAGGTGGCCGGATTTCACCTAACCCGAAATTATCGCGAGGCGTACAGGCTCCATTGCGTCAGCGGCATTCTGTTCAATCACGAGAGCCCGCGGCGTGGCTTTGAGTTTGTGAGCCGGAAGATAACCAGCACGGTGGCGCGAATAAAACTTGGTCTTGCGTCAGAGCTCAGGATCGGAAATCTCGAAGCGAAACGCGACTGGGGCCACGCGAAAGATTATGTGCGAGCGATGCACACAATGCTTCAGCAATCAGAAGCAGACGACTTTGTGATCGCGACTGGCGAAACTCACAGCGTGCGCGAGCTCTGTGAAATCGCGTTTGCGGAAGTCGGGCTCGATTATCGTGAGTATGTAAAAGTCGACGAGAGATATTACCGCCCTGCGGAAGTGGATCTACTGATTGGCGATGCGTCAAAGGCGCAGAAGATACTCGGCTGGAAACCGACTTACGACTTTCGCGAACTGATCAAAGAAATGGTGGAATCGGATCTGGCTGCCATGTCAGCGATGAATGAGGCGCAGCCACTGAGGAATCACACGGTCCAGGGCTAACACGCTCTCAACGTAATCCAGTGAGTTTCGGGAAAGCTCCTCGCGGACGTTTCTGTTAGAGAGTAGAGCGACCAAATATTCATACAACAGTTGGCTTTCATTTTCATCGTGAGTGACTTTCCAGCACACTCGATCGGGAAACTCGCGATATTGATTGACGTCGCTGATGATCGCCGGTTTACCTGCCGCAAGTGCTTGCGTCAACGTCAATGAACCTTCACCCATTGATGGGTTTCTCAAGTTAATCACAACGTCGGAACAGCGGAGCGCAGCGAAATAATCCGCGTCGGCGAGATAGCCGGTAAAGGTTATGTTATTCCGGTATTCGCTTGCCTCTACCTCTGACTGCAACTGCTTCACTTCCGGCGCGGTTTCGCCGGCGAAGATCAAATGTACCGGATAACCTTGCGACAACAGTCTCTTGATCACCTTCACCTGTAGTTGCGGCAACTTGTTCGTGTTGACAAAACCCAGACAAGTTATGACGAAGTTCCTCGCGTCGATTTGAAATCTTTTCTTAAAAGTGTCTGTCTGTTCCTGTCCCGGCTCAGTTCCGGTTTTCGCGAACATTGGAATCACCTGTACGTGGTCGCCATCGGAAAACTGCTCCTTGATCCAACGATGATGAACGATCACCTTCTTGCTTCGCTTAACGATCGCGTGCGACATGGGAACGGCGCCGGAGTATCGCCGCAGCTTTGGGATGAGGGCCAGTGACTTTTTCCAATCCGGCTCACCGTTGACGCTCTCGAGCGCCTCTTCATAGAGCCGCCAATCAGCCTGGAGGTAGAACGCGTGGTGCATAAACGCGCTGAGGTTGTAATCATGCAACACGATCGTGCCGGGAAAATTCCAGGCGAGCTTATAGATCTCTTTATGGAATTGACTGTTGTTGCCGAGGTGATAAATCGTTTCCGTGTACCAATGACGTTGTTGCTGGAAGACAGTTAACGGGTAAACCGCAAAGTCTCTTTTCAAGTCGTCTTGCAGATCACGTGTGTCGCAATAGAGATCGATATCGAGGAACGGTCGCAGACCCTTGACGAGCCAGTAGCTATAGTTGGCGATACCACTCTTCTGAGGGGGCAGAGGCGACATCCACGCTATTCGCCGGTTCTTAGATTGCGTCACGTCCATTACGAGATTACGAGCGGCTTTGCACAAAAAGTCAGACTTCGGACTTGGACACAGTCAGTACCGTCCGCGGTAGCGGATGGGTACGCCGTAGGCCCCTACAGTCTATAAAAGCTGCGCATGCACCCATCCGCTACCGCGGACGGTACTGACTGTGTCCAAGTGGCAATTTGGACTTCTCAAGTAAAAGCCTTACCAAGCCGCTCGCTTAGATCACCTCAACCGTTAAGGTCACGGTGCGTGATCCATTATGCTGGAACCAACACACACCTTCGCTGACCAGATCGCACTGCAATACGTGGTGGCCTGTCGACGGCAGTGGCACTTCAGCGACGAACTCGATCGTCTCGCCAGGCATGATTGGTCGCCCTTCAGAAGGAAGACTTTGCCGAAAGTAGTCCAGGTCTATTAACTTCCCATCAACGTCAAATAGATGCGCGCCAAAACGAACGGCGCCGACGCGAGCATCTGACGGCAACCATGCTGTCGTGCCGCTATTCCTGGCCTGCACATTCAAAACGAGGGCATCACCTGAGTTCACACTCGTTGAGGCTGCTTCAATCTTCAACTCAGCAAGTAGTCCTTCACGTTGCCGGCTATCGGGCGGTGTTGAAGATTCACCTTTGAACAGAAAGAAGAGACGTCTGTGCCGCATCTCCTCGCGCGTCTGTGCAACATATTCTTCACCGCTGTTTTCGCCGTTGAGATATGCGTCAAACTGGTCCAACGGCAGGAGCGCCGGTTCTGGCTTGAACAGCGCGAGGCGTAGATCAGTAAACCCCGCGGCTTGCGCGTCCTGCCAAATCTTATTCATCTCAATGTCGTTTTCGATCAACCGGTTGGTTCGCATCTCATACTGCGACTGCGGCGACTTCGAATGGTCAGGACCAGGCTCAGAGAAACCGGCAATACCACCGGGCTTAAGCACTCGCGCCATTTCCATCAGCACCTTGCCCGGATTGGGAACGTGATGAAACGCGTCCCAGCAACTAATGCGATCGACCGACTCATCCGGGAGATCCAATGTGTGCCCATCGAAGTGTAGAAAGCGAGCTTGTGGCTGATCGCCGACGAGCGGGGTTCGCTTGTACAACTCTTCCCCGATCTTCAGTGCGGTAGACGATACGTCAACTGCGATAACGCGTAATCCCAACTGGCTAAGAAAACGAGAAGTCCAGCAGGAGCCGGCGCCGAAGTCGACAATCGTCATATCGGGAAGCAGCTTCAGTCCACGCACGACTTGCGCGAAATTGACGAGCAGCTCCGGTGTTTCGTTTACAGCCGCAAGAGGTTTGGCGTGCAGGTAATCCCAATTCTCCACCCTCGCGAAGAACTCTTCGGCAGTTTCACACAACTCCTCAACGGACCACTCGTTCATGCGCTGGCGAACGTCGATGAAGTCCGGGTCAACTGCAGTGTCGTCTACTACCGTGAGTGGTTCATCTGAGCCGGTCAGCGCAGCAAGTGTTGCCAGTGCTGTTTTCTTCCAGCTGAACTCTTTGGCGTATTCATATCTTCGTTTCTTTGATTCAGGGTCTGCCGGCGCCTGCAACGTTTGCTGAAGAGCGCCGGCCATTTCGTCGACGTTGTACGGATCGAAATAGATCGTGAAGTCGCCGCCTACTTCAGGAATAGATGAACTGCGCGATGCTGCAACAGGTAGCCCGCAGGCCAGGCCTTCGAGCACAGGAAGTCCAAACCCTTCGTAGAGCGAGGGGAAGAAAAGACAACGAGCTTTCTGATACGTTTCAACCAGGACACGTTCGTCGATAAAACCAGTCAGCCAAACTTTCCCCTCGATTCCGAGTTTCCGGGCGAGATTCAAAAGCTGGGTTTCGCCTGCTTTGTCACAGTGACAGACGATGCACAATCGTGTGGATTGAATTCTTTCTTCGTTTCGGTGCTTCTCGTGAAGTCTGGCGAAGGCTTCGATTGCTCGGTCCATATTCTTGCGAGGATCGAATCCGCCGGGATAGATCACATAATCGCTTGCCGTGGAAGCAACGGGGAACACGGGCGGCTGAAAAGATGAGTCGACCGCGAGATGTGTGACGACGTGACGCTTGTTTGCCACCGGCAGCGCGTTCAGAAAATCCGACTTGGTGTGATGGGAGATGTGAAAGAAGAGATCGAAATCCTGCGCCAACCGCTTTAACTTGTGCTTGTAAGAAACAATGCTTGCGGCGGGCCAGTGTTTTGCATAAGTGTCTTCCATCACTGAAATGATGAGGTCGAAAATCGTGACCGCATAAACGCAAACACTGCTTTGACGAAACGGAAGAATCACGTTGTCCATCAGCGCGTTGGGCGACCAGTAGGCGTCGATGCCCAATCGCTCAATGTCGTTATTCAGGGTGTCGGAATAGAGCTGTTCGTATGCGGGGCCATCACCATTTCTGGAGACGCGCGTGTCGTAGGCATCATTCTCGAGAACGTGTAGTTTTCCACGAGCCCACGGCGACAAGACTGAGAGGTTCGTTCGCCGCGACGTGTTGAGATAGAAATCGTTCGTGAAGTCGTATTGCAGCATCGACTCGATGCTGTTTATGAAATACTTCCCTATCCCGCGATTAATATCGGGCGTCGAGAGCGTTTGTCCGTCGATCAGTATTTTCATTCAGTGCGAGCTTTACCTCAAAATTCGGAACTGATTCTTGGGTCGGGTCAGTACAGGGAGCGGTAGCGACCTGGTAATCCTGGGATTCGAGATCATCAGAAAAACCTCGCGTGCTGATCACCGACCAGGTCGCCTACCGCTCCCTGTACTGACCCGATCCAAGTTGGCGCCCCACTCTCGAAGCAAACTCTAACTCCTGTCTTCTGTCCTTGCCAGGACGCTCAGATAACGCCCCAGCACCGCGTCGAAAGAAAACTCACTTGTCAGATATTGTTTGCCGTTGGCGCCCATCCGATGGCGCATTGTTTCCCGCTCCTCCAGATACTTCAGAGCCTCGCAAAACTCCTGTTTGCCGGATACGGACAAACCACCGTTGCACCGGTTCACATGACTCTGCGTAACAGCGCAGTTGGCGGAAACAACGCAGGGTACACCGGAGAGCCAGCCCTCCATGATGACGATTGAAAAACTCTCATTGTCCGAAAGATTGATAATTCCCAATGAGTCGTTCAGCACCTGGAGTTTTCTTTCCTCTGAAACAAACCCGAGATCGACGCAGCGATCGCTCGGCGGCACGAGCGACTTATCGCCGCCGCCGATAAAAACGAGTTTCGTGTTGCCCCCGTACTTCGCGGTGTATTCGAGAAACCATTCTGCGAGCAGATGAACATTCTTGCCGCGCTCTTTACGACCTGCATAAACAAAATA
>Ga0068860_100005460_pt1 | contig 12888 bp, 7 predicted proteins | sample KBSSwiS32_FD_66597 | JGI IMG/M metagenome (GOLD analysis project Ga0068860, IMG submission 66597) | Switchgrass rhizosphere microbial communities from Kellogg Biological Station, Michigan, USA - KBS Switchgrass S3-2 | ecosystem: Host-associated > Plants > Roots > Rhizosphere > Soil ... | reverse complement strand
GCCATACACCGACGTCAACAGCGACCTGCGTGTTGGGTTTGCCTGCAGCGCACCCCAATAGATCCGGCACCGCTGCGCCAGTGCCTGCGACGACGTCGGCCGTCGCGCCCAGCGCTCCGACTTCGCCCGCTCGTCCTCGATCACCACCAATCCGCCGTCGGCCTGCCCCGATCCGCCATGAATCAAGTCCACGTTATTTACCGAATTCCTGACGCAGGCACTAGATCGACGCTGTCGAAATAGGTCTGGACCTCTGGGATCTGTTCCTGAATTCATCGGCGATCTCGGGAACGGGCGCCATCGCGAGCCACGAGAAGTGCGAAACTTGCCAGCGGTACTGAGATCGAACATCTATAGTGTGAAAAGCGTTGGGCGAGTGAACAGTACGCCCCTCACTTGACATAGGGAAGAATCGGCACAGAACTACTGGGAGTTGCATTAGTTGAAAGAGCCAGCATCTCTTGATGATTGGGTGATTTGAGCGGGCCGGGCGCTTGCGCCCCAGCTCGTTGTTGGTGCCGTCGAGGTTGGGGGAGGGTTCTCCCGCCTGCGATTGTCGAACTATGCGCGATCATGGGCCGCCTTTGCAGGAAATTACTTCGAGACGTCGGTGGATCCGCGGGTTTCCAGGGCTGGGCGGCGAGCGAGAATTCGTTCCGCCCTCGGCGTCACAATGAGGCTCACCGACCAGACCCCTTTTCGAAGCCCCTCAGCGCTGGCTCGCGGGCAGCTTCTCCCCCGCGGGGGCCCGGTCATAGGCACGCAGTGATTGGCGGATGACGTGTTAGCACCTTGCCGGGTTGCTTTCGCGTCAGGATCAGGTAATTCATCGCCGGGTCTTCTCAGAGCCAGCCTGAGCGTCTTGAGCGAATTCACGGGCGGCTCACATCGTCCTTGGTGCCTTTCTGTACAGCCAGTTAACGAGCGGTGTCAGAGGGGATTTAAATCGGCGCGCGAAGGTCGGAAGTATCGAACGGAGGACGAACTCGAAGAACTCGCCGCCGCAGCCTTGACGAGCGAGAGCGATGAGTGCGAAGGGCTATGCGGGGATCTACAAGAGCTCGAGGATAGGCATGACGGCCTCGTCACGTCCGGCGCCTCACAAGCAGAACCGAATGTAGTCGTTCGGCAGACTCGCGCCATCATCGCCCGCCGCCGATCCCTGCGGTGTTCCCGTGTTTTCCGGTAGGGGCGGACAACACTGCTCTCCCAATGCGTCGAGGCCCAAGGTGATACGACGGAATCGAACAGGGAGTGTTACCGGTGGGGCCCCTTCATCTGATGAATCATCGTGCTTGTGTGTCCTTCCAAAGGCTAAGCGCCGCAACACCGCAACGAGTTTGCCGTTTATGGCCGTCGTCTTGAGATCGACCTGGTGGCGCCATCGATCGAAACTATCTGGGCGGCCGCCGCAGCGCCGGATGCTTGGCGCCCGTGAACAAGGGATGGCGATCCGCACATAATCCCTTTTTTTCGCCGCGTTGTGTGTAATCTCCGGGAATGGCTGGAAAGTGGCCAGTCGTGCAGCGCGAGACCGAGTTCGCGACGATCTATTCCGCACTGGCCGGGCAAGCGGAGGTATACGGCATCGTCGTGATTGGCGAGGCCGGTGTGGGCAAGACGACGCTGGCCCGGCTGGTCACCCAGTCGCTGACCTGTCCGGTGCAATGGGTGGTGGGTACGGCCTCGGCGCGCAGCATCCCGCTGGGGGTGTTTGCCCACTTCGTCGGATCGGCAACAGCGCGCGATCCGATCGCGTTTTTGGCCGCTGCCCGCGAAGCCATACTCGCCGAGGAGCGTTGCATCATCGGTGTTGATGATGCTCATCTGTTGGACGAGTTGTCCGCCATGCTGCTGCATCGCCTGGCCGTTGAGAGATCCGTGCGGATCGTGGCGACGGTGCGCTCGGGTGAGACGGTGCCCGATGCGGTCACATCGCTGTGGAAGGACGGCTATCTTGGCCGGCTGTATCTGACTCCCTTCACCAAACACCAATGTGTCGGGCTGATCGAGCAAGCGTTGGGTGGCCGGGTGGAGGGGCTCAGCGCGGATCTGATGTGGGAGGCCTCCGCGGGCAACGCCTTGTTCGTGCGCCACCTGGTCGAGGGCGCGCTGGAGGCCGGCACATTGCGGCAGGTCCGCGGCGTGTGGCAGCTGCGGGGACGCACCGCGGTGACTTCGGAGCTGGCCTCACTGCTGGATGCCCGCATCGAGCAACTGCCCGATGATGTGCAGCACTGTTTGCAGCTGCTGACCTACTGTGAGCCGCTGGGCCTGGAGACGTTGACCCGGTTGGTCAGCGCGGATGCCGTGGAGCAGGCGGAGGGGCGTGGGCTGATCCGCGTCGTTGAGGAGCAGCACCAGCTGGAGGTGCGGTTCACCCACCCACTTTTTGGGGAGGTGATGCGTCGCCGGTTGGGGTTGGCGGCGGCGCGGCGTGTTCGCGGCGAGTTAGTCCGGGCCTTGCGGCCACAGCCGGCGCGGGGGCCGGCGCAGCGTATCCGGTTGGCGGAGTTGACCCTTGACAGTGACGAGACGCCGGAGACCGATCTGTTGGTGGTCGCCGCGCAGGATGCGATCGTGCTGACCAACATCACGTTGGGAGAGCGGTTGGCCCGTGCGGCGGTGAACCAGGGCGGGGGCCTGGTTGCCAGGGAACTGCTGGCGCGGGCGTTGCTGTGGCAGGGCAACGCCGCGGAAGCCGAACAGGCGCTTCGCCCGTTTGACTCGGATGCGATGACCGAAGAAGAGTTGCTGCGCTGGGGTGGGGCCCGGGTCGTCAACCTGCAATGGTCGATGGGTGACGCCGAGGGGGCTCGTACGGTTCTCCGGTTACTGCGGGAGCGAGTGACCCACCCGGGTGGCCGGTTGTTCATCGACGGACTGACGGCGATGACCGCGGTGTCGGAGAATCACCTCGATGAAGCCGTCACGCTGTGCGAGCGGGTGCTGGCCGATCCGTCGGCCTCCCCGCATGCTGTCCAGCGTGCGGTGCTCGGTGGCACTTATGCGCTGGCAGCGATGGGTCGCTTCGACCGCTGCGCCGAGGTAGCAGCGCGTGGACATGAGGTCGAAGACCAGGTTGAGGGACTGCTGCGGCCTTTGGGCGCGTACGGCGAGATCTGGGGGTTAGTGCTCGCCGGCGAGTTCGATACCGCCGAGAAACGGTCGGCCGATATCGTCCGGATCTCCTCCCCGGGTCAGTACATTGCTTGGGGAATGGTCAATCAGCTGGCCAGCATGGTCGAAGTCGCGCGGGGCCGGTTTCCCGACGCTGTGCTGCGCATGGAGCAAACCGTCGCCGCCTTAACCTCTGAGTCCACCGCGGCCTGGAGCTTTCCGGCGCGGCTGTGGCTGGCCCAATCCTATTGCGTGCTGGGCCGGATCGAGCCCGGCGCCAAGATGGTGGCCGAGCTGCGGACTCGCTTTGGACGTCATTTGGCGTTGTTTGAGCCGCAGCTACGAATTGCCGAGGCGTGGTTGTACGCCGCGCAAGGAAATGTCAGCGCGGCGATCGAGCTGGCCTTGGACGCCGGCGACCTCGCCGGAAAATCGGGGCAGCGAGCGATCGAACTCGGCGCCCTCCACGACGCGATCCGTTTCGGTGATCGCACGGCATTGCACCGCGTGGTCGATATCGCATCTGGCGTCGGTGGCCTGCTCGCGCCGGTCTACCGGGCGCACGCCACCGCACTGGCGGATCGCGACGCCAAGGCGGTGTTTTCGGCGGCCGAACAGTTCGAACAAATCGGCGCCCTATTGTCGGCCGCCGACGCCGCCGCGCAAGCCGCCGTGCTGTTCCACGCCGCCGATGATCGGCGCCGCACCGTGGAAACCGCCGCAGCCGCAGACCGGCTGGCCGACGCCTGTGGCGGCATCAAGACCCCCGCCCTGACCTTGGCCGCCCAACCGCTGCCCTTGAGCACACGCGAACGTGAGATCGCCAACCTCGTCGCGCAGGGCCTGTCCACCCGGGAGATCGCCGAACGCCTCGTCGTGTCTCCCCGCACCGTGGAGGGCCACATATATCGCGCGTGTGTAAAACTCGACGTCAGCGACCGCGAGGGATTAGCAGCCCTGATCCGTAAGGGCCGCAACAAAACGTGACGGCGATCCGCGTTCGGTGCAGCCGTCGTGGCCAAGACCAGGTTCAGCATGCGAGATTCGCGGGATCGTTGTCCACGAAACCGGTTCAACGTGCGATTGACCCCGTTTGCGGTGTGCAAGCATGGACGTCGTGTCGACGCGGATCAGGCATGGACACTTCCACTGCCCGGTCGCGCGCTCACCAGATGTTCTGGGTGGCTACGGGACGTTGTTGATATTCGCGAAGCGCTGAGTGGCACAACGCGTTTCATGGACTTCCCGCCAGCGCTACCCAAGCTCGCGAGAACGCTACTGTCCGAATACTTGCAGCGGCTGATCGCGATCGGCGTAATCGAACCTTGCCGGTCAGCGAAACCAGCCTGTACCACGAATATGTCCTTACCGAGTCGGGACGTAATTGTTTCCGGTCGTGACGGCTTTGAGGCGGTGGGGTGCCGGCTATCTGTTCGATCCCTCCGAACCGCGCCAGTCCCTGGTCGATCGGCGTACCGAAACCCCGGTACCGCGGGTTCAAGTTACCTCTGCTGACGGAAAGCCCATCACGCCCCACGACACCCGAGTCGTCTTGTTCGAACGGGCCACTGATGGTTAGAGGCCGCTGCTGACACCGTGGAAATGACACCTCGGCGAACCCCGGCGACCGAACCGAACGCCCCGGCAGCGTCGCACAGGTGACGTGCCACTGACCGGTCGGAAAGCTGGTGGGCCACAGAGGTGTTCACTGCGCTGGCTGTCATCCGCCGCTACGGCGTCTTTCATCAACCCGTGGTCGCGACGGGATCGTCGTGATGTGTGCCGCTTCGGGGGGTGCGGCCAAGATCGACGTCGCGATGATTCGCCCGGTTTGTTTGGGCGCGTTGTCGCCGCGCAGATCGCCCGACTCAGCGTATGGGGTGGTGTGATACGGGTCCGTGTTTCCCATTTCGACGCAATCGAGAACAGGATGCAGGCGGCGTCCGATCACGCGGTGATCGTCGTCGGCATGAACATCCGATGATCACGACGGACAGAGTCGTTCAAAGAAGCGCCGTCTGGTCGCATCATAGGTATACGATGGCGTCTCATGCAGGACCTCGAACGCGGCCTGCCGGCTGCAGCGTTGGACTGGCTGCAAACGATTGTTCTCGATGACAAACTGGCCGTGCTCGCGGCGTTCTCCGGTGCCGCACGGCGCGTTGGCAAGGCTGCGGTCGAGGTCGCCGATCGGGGTGTTTGGGGCGCCGACGAGCTCGCCCGGGCGTGGATCCTGTTGCGTGCCTATCCGGGTGTCACACCCGATGAGCTGTGGGCGCACGGCGACAATCGAGAGCGTCAGGCGGTGCTCAAGGCGCTGCCGCTCCTGCCGGAACCTGAGCGGTTCGAGGCGCTCGCGGTCGAGGCCTGTCGCTCGAACGTGCTGACGGTGTTCGAGGCGATCGCATGCGAAAATCCTTACCCGCAGCGTCATTTCAGCGAGCTGTCCTGGAATCACATGGTGCTGAAGGCCGCGTTCAATGGCGTCGCACTGACACGCATCCTCGGGCTGGCCGAGCGGTGCAACCCCGAACTCGCCCGCATGGCCGCAGACTTCGCCGCCGAGCGCCGCGCGGCCCGGCGACCGGTGCCCGATGATCTGTCGCTCGTACTGAAAGGACCCGTCCCGTGAAGTTTTTCGACCCGCACATCCACATGACGAGCCGGACCACCGCTGACTATGAGGCGATGGCGCAGGCGGGAATTCGCGGGATCATCGAGCCGGCGTTCTGGCTCGGCCAACCGCGCACGCACGTCGGAACCTTCGACGACTACTTCCAGTCGCTCATCGGCTGGGAGCGCTTCCGGGCCAGCCAATTCGGGATCACCCATTACTGCACCATCGCACTCAACCCGAAAGAAGCAAACAATCCACGGCTGGCCGACGACGTGATCGACCTCATCCCGCACTACCTCGGCAAGGACGGCGTCGTCGCGGTCGGTGAGATCGGATTCGACGATCAGACGGCGGCCGAGGAGAAGTACTTCGCCGCCCAGCTCGACCTGGCACGCACGTTCGACCTACCAGTGCTCATCCACACGCCGCATCGGGACAAGAAGCGCGGCACCGAGCGCAGCCTTGCGGTAGTCAAAGAGCAGAACTTCCCCGAAGAACGTGTGCTCATCGATCACAACAACGAAGAGACGCTGCCGCTCGTCCTGGACACTGGGTGCTGGGCGGGGCATTCCATCTATCCCAACACGAAGATGGACGAGCCGCGCATGGCCGCGCTGGTGAAAAAGTATGGCGCCTCGCGAATCATCGTCAACAGCGCTGCCGACTGGGGCGTGAGCGATCCGCTCAAGGTGCCGAAGACCGCAAAGGTGATGCGGGAGTTCGGGATCACCGACGATGATATCGAGCTGATCGTGTGGACTAACCCCATCGCGTTCTTCGGCCAGACCGGACGAATCGACGTCGATGAGCTCGACGACTCGGCGCAGTATAACCAGGCTGAGTTGTTCAAGGGCAACTCGGTGTTGCGTGGTCAGCAACCGCGACGTACTCCCGACCGAAACGGCAGCGACGAGTGACGCTCTGACGACGACGCGTTGCGCTGACGTCTTCGCAAGCTTGCTGGAATACTCGGGACTCGTGTCGCAGCGGTTGGTTCAGCGGGTCGGTCTCGTCCTCGAATACCCGGTGGTGTTCACACGAGACGTCTTCGATCCGGCCAACCAGGTGCTCGCCGAGACGCTGTCGCGGCGCGAACAGCGCCGCCATCGCGTCGCAGTGGTGATCGACGGCGGGGTCGCCGCGCGCCGGCCCGAACTCGGTACCGAGATCGAGCACTACGCGCACCACCACGTCGAGGCGATCCAGCTTGCCGGATCGCCGTGGGTCATCGCCGGAGGCGAAGCGGCAAAGCGGGACGACCTGCTCGCCGAGCTGCATCGAGAACTCGCCGAGCACAAGATCGATCGCCAGTCATACGTGCTCGCAATCGGTGGTGGCGCATTGCTCGACGTCGTCGGCTACGCCGCGGCCACCTTGCACCGCGGCGTGCGGCTGGTACGAATGCCGACGACGGTGCTGGCCCAGAACGATGCGGGCATCGGGGTCAAAAACGGCATCAACGCGTTCGGCGTGAAGAATTTTCTGGGTACCTTCGCCGCGCCGTTCGCTGTGATCAATGACAGCCGTTTTCTGTCGACGCTGCAGCGGCGCGATCAGGTCGCAGGCATGGCTGAGGCGGTCAAGGTCGCGTTGATCCGCGACGCCGATTTCTTCCGGTGGATCGACGAGAACGCCGACGTGCTCGCTGCCTTCGAATCCGCGCCGGTCGAACACCTGATCCGACGCTGCGCCGAGCTACACCTGCAGCACATCGCCGGCAGTGACCCGTTCGAGCAGAACAACGCGCGCCCACTGGACTTCGGACACTGGGCCGCGCACAAGCTCGAGGTGCTCACCGATCACGCATTGCGTCACGGAGAGGCCGTCGCGATCGGCATCGCGCTTGACAGTGGATATTCCGTCGAGGCCGGCCACCTCGCCGAACGCGATTACCAGGCGATCGTGAGCCTGCTGCAGCGCCTGGACCTGCCCATTTGGCATGCGCGCCTGCGTGATTCCGCCCTAGGCGATGGGCTCGCCGAGTTTCGCGAGCACCTCGGCGGCGAGCTGTGCATCACGCTCCTGCAGGGCGTGGGACGTCCGCTCGAAGTCCACGAGGTCTGCAACACGACGCTAGCGCGTGCGATCGACCGTCTCGATCGGGCACGCAACACACCCCCAGCGGCTTGAACGCGCTGCGCGCGTGGCCTGATCTGCGCTGATGCGGCTTGTCTTCGAGGATGGCCGCACCGCTCTATTCGGCTACTGCTATAACGTCCTGCCCGGCGAGGCCGTCGACACGCTGATCGATCAGGTGCACCGGATATGCGGTCCGGTGCGCGCACGACTCGGGGTTGAGCGACTCGGCGTCGGCCTGTGGATCGCCCGCCAGGCGGCGACCGAACTCTGCAGCGATCCCCACCGGCGAGACGGTCTCATCGCGGCACTGGACGGGGAGGGTTTGTATTGCTTTACCCTCAACGGGTTTCCGTACGGCGGCTTCCATGCCCCGCGGGTAAAGGAGCGGGTGTTCGAGCCGACCTGGGCCGACCATCCGCGCCTGGACTACACGATCGATCTCGCCACGATCCTCGCGGAGCTGTTGCGCGATGACGTCGCGGTCGGGTCGATCTCGACGCTGCCGCTCGGACCCGCGACGGTGGACCACAATGCCGCGCAGATGGCGCTCGTCTGCGCGGCGGCCGCGTTCGACGCGATCGCCGAACGCACCGGCAAACGGATCGAGCTGGCGATCGAACCTGAACCTGGCGCGTGTTTCGAGCGGACTACCGCGCTCGCGGGGTACCTTGACGGGCAGCCTGGACTGATGATCGACGCGCTACGCTGACTGACGCCGGCCTCCGCTCGGCGCCCGCACGTTCAGAGTGAGTAGATGTGGACCGCGCCGTTACGCCCGTTCGCATGCCCCAGCACGACCACGTCTCCCGAGATCGCCGGGACGAGAATGTAGTTGACGGGTGCGGGCGGCCCCTGACCACTGGCTGTCCACGGCGCGACGCCGGTGTCCACCGAGAAACGCGTAGACACGCAACAAGGTCGTCCCGATGAAGACGACGTCGTTGCCAACGGCCGGCAAGCTGAGCCCGGCCTCACCCGAGTTCGTGTACATCGGTGGGACCGACAACACGTAGGTGGGCGGAAGTGTCGCCAGTGGTGGCCCATGCGTGGGCGAGCGACTCGGCCTTGCCCCGCCGCCGGCGAACTCGCCATCGAAGGAAGCCCTCACGGTCCGGCGACCAACGAAACCACCGAAGAGGCGCGCCGCGCACCTCCAGAGTGGCGGGCCGGGAGGGCACCTACTCGGTCCGCACCAGCGGATCGCAGCCAGTGGTACTACGCCTCGGGTCCGTATTCGAGTAGCGCATTACGCACTACACACATCCAGGTGTGCGGTTGACTTGCCATCACGTACATCAAGCACATGGAGGGGGAATCATGGTGCGTCATGGCCGAGACAGTTTCTTCGTCGTCGGGGAGGGACTCCTGGCAGCGGATACGGCGGCCGAGACCACGACGCTGGTCGGAGCGGCGATGCCGGCGCCGCGTCTGTCGGAAGTGGCCGAACTCAGGCAGTTCCGCTTCTCGCGCATCGGGCCACAGGGTGCGCCGGCGACCACAGAACTCCTCACGGCGCTGTCCGAGGCGATCACGGCGGTGGCACCGGACGTCGATGGTGAGATCCCGGCGGGATTCACTTATCTGGGTCAGTTCGTCGACCACGACCTGACGATGGACAAGACTCAGGCCGCGCTCGGATCGGACGTGACGGTGGACGAACTCATCCAGGGCCGTTCGCCGGCGCTGGATCTCGATTCGCTCTACGGCCGCGGCCCGGCCGACGATCCGCAGTTCTACACCGATGGATTGCATCTGAAGATGGGGCGCACGGCCGCACTGGAGGACTTTCTGCCCGCGTTCGACGGCCACGATCTGCCGCGAGACCCGCAGCAGACCACCGCGCTGATACCCGACGCTCGCAACGATGAGAACCTGGTGGTAGCCCAGACCCATCTCGCCTTCATCAGGTTCCACAACCGGGTGGTCGACACGATCGCCCCTGGACCCACTTCCACGAAGTTCGAGGCAGCGCGAGAGCAGGTCGTCAAGCACTACCAGTGGATGCTGCGAACCGACTACCTTCCGAGGATCGTCGACCCGGGAATCGTCGAGGATGTATTCACCAACGGCCGCACTCTCTTCGAGAGGTCGGCGCCGCCCGGTGACGCGCCCACCATGCCGATCGAGTTCTCGGTCGCGGCATTTCGGCTGGGCCACAGCATGGTTCGCGATGCGTACAACTGGAATCGGTTCTTCGACAATGGCCAAGGCTTCCTGTCGTTGCTGTTCAACTTTTCGGCTACCAGTGGTTCCCTGTCGGGTACCGTCCCCTTGCCGTCCAACTGGATTGCCGACTTCCGCCGGCTGTACAACTTCGCCGAGGCCGGGCGCCCCGACTTGGTGGTACCGGTGGGGCAGTTCAACCGTGCGCGCAACATCGACACCCGGCTCACCGACCCGCTGGCGGCCCTACCGCCGGGCTCGTTCGGGCCGCCCGATGCCCAAGTTCCACCGCTGCAAGCCAATCTCGCGTTCCGCAACCTCACCCGGGGCAACATGGTCAAGCTCGCCAGCGGTCAGCAGATGGCGGCACTCGCCGGTGTCAACGCGCTGACCGAGGACGAGATCGTGGCGGGCGACGGGGGTGGCGTCGACTTCTCCGGATTGGCTTCGGGTTTGCGCAACGAGCTCGCGACCAAGACCCCACTGTGGACATACATCCTGCGGGAAGCCGAGCTCAACGGTGGTCGGCTGACCGGTGTGGGGGGCCGCATCGTGGCCGAGGTCTTCCATCGGGCTATGGAAGGCAGCACGTATTCCATTGTGCGAGAACCGCACTGGCGCCCTAATCTCGGACCCGACCCGTTCACCTTCCGGATGGTGGACTTGCTGCTGTTCGCGTTCGAGGGGCGTGCGGACCTGCTCAACCCGCTCGGGGACGAGCCCGCTGCTCAGTCCGAGATCATCGAGCTGAGCCGGGGCGACGAGAGTCCCTTCGTTGAGATCCTGCAGCATCTGTTGCGGGCCAGGGGGTTCGGCCTGGAAGCCGACGGCGTCTTCGGGGTGGTCACTGAGCAGGCGGTACGCCGGTTCCAGGGAAACCAGGGCATCGTCGTCGACGGCATCGTCGGACCGATCACCTGGTCGCGGCTTTTCATCACGGTCCGGCGGGGTAGCACCGGTGAGGCCGTCAAGGGCGTACAGGTCCGGATGAACCTGCGTCAGGCCGCCCCGATCGACGTCGACGGCGACTTCGGCCCGCTCACCGAGCAGGCGGTGCGGGAGTTCCAGCAAAGTCAAGCCATCGAGATCGACGGCATCGTCGGGCCGATCACGTGGCGGCGGTGCGTGTCCCAACCGGCGTAGGGGCGGGCGCGATCACGGCATCCGGGCGTCGGCGAAGCCGGCATCGCCATGGCGATCGGAGAATGTTTGCTCAGCGGCCTGATGCTGTGGGGTGTTACGGAAGGATCGAAGCTGGAATGGCTTTCGTTGATCACACTCCGCGCTTCGCGGCGCCTGGCTGAGGGCGGGACTACGGCACCGGTGCGGGACGGGGGCCGGAGGCGATGGCTGCGTCGATTTCGGTGTCGGTGCGGGCGAGCCAGAACGCGCGCAGCGCGGCCAGACGGGCGGGCGGCAGCGGCGTGTTGTGCATGCCCTGCCGTGGTCGGGCTTCGGACTGGACCGCCCAGGCCAGTGCGACGTGCCTACCGATGGCCTGCCAGCGCGCGGCGTCGATGTCGAGCACGGTCATCGCCCGAAGGATGGCCCACCACCGGTGGTAGCCGATTGGTGGCGTGAGACCTGCGTCCATCATGTGAACCTCGTTGCCGGATCGACGCTCGTCGAACAGGTCGCCCTGCCCGAAGTGCTCGAACGCGAGCCGCTGCAGCTCGTCGTCGCCGTGGAAGTGATCGTCGAACGCGGCGAGCTGGAGCGCGGACAACGCGACGAGCGTCGCTCGCAGGGGCGCGACGTCGTCCTTATAACTGGTGCTGACCGCGCCTTCGCCGACGCGCTGAACGAACGTGTCGGCCAGGGCGTCCATATCACCCAGGCCGATCATGGCCTGGATCGCCTCGGGGCTGGGGGCGTCGTGGAACCGGTTGTCGAAGTCGAACCAGAAGTCCATCGCCGTCGCCGTGTCAGAGTCGATCCTTTCGGCCATGTCGGCACCGAGGCCAGGGCCTGCGGCGGACGGGACGAGCGCGTCGAGGGCCGCGATGGTATTGGTGTGAGGTTGGCCAGCCGCTGTCCCAACCCGGTCGGGAGGGTGGGCGCGAGCGCGGCGGCCGCGGCGCTCTCCTGGGCGAGGCGCCGCAGCACGAACACGGTGCCTGCCGTGTCGTGGCCGGAGGCGTAGCCCATGCTCAGGGGGTCGAACGGGATGCCGAGCCGAGGGTGGCGAGGTGGGTGCCGAGCGGGCGGAGCGCAGACTTCATGTGGGCCACGGCCTGGAATCCCAGGTCCCCGTCTGTCTCGCCCGTGCGTAGGCCGATGTCGAGCAGGCCCAGGGTCAGCCAGTAGTGCAGGTTCGCCAGCCATGCGGTCGCGCGGTGCGGCTCCGGGATGGCCCGTGGATGGCCCTCGAACGCGCTGGGGTCGGCGCCGATGTCGTGGGCGGGGTAGGCGTCGTCGGCCGGATCCAGCGACCAGATCTCGGGCCCCGCTCCGAACGCCTCGCCGGTGAAGAGCTTCTTGAAGAAGGCGTAGTGCTCTTCTTCGCCCTGCTTCTTGATGTCGCTGAGCGCCGTGACATGGTGCGTCAGATCGGGCAGGCCGGGCAGGCTTGCCGCGATGACGTCGTGCAGCCGATCCAGAATGTCGCCGTAGAGGCTGCCGATGTGGTTGGGCCGCGGCCCACTACCCAGGGCGCCGAGCACAGCCGCGATGTACTTCTGGCTCGCGGCGTCGGCGTTGTCCGGGTTGTCGGGGTCGAGCACCGTGGCGTCTGCCTCGGCGTAGACATACTTCGCGCACGAGCGGCGAGACAGCGGCTCCAAGCTCAGCTCGAACGGGTATATGTCGGGCTCGTACGGGAAGTCCTGGCGCGCCAGGTTCGGCGCCGCATGCAGATCGGTGAGCAGCTCGTTCACCCGGCCCAGGTGGTGCATCTCCTGCACGGCAAC
>Ga0068860_100005456_pt1 | contig 12892 bp, 8 predicted proteins | sample KBSSwiS32_FD_66597 | JGI IMG/M metagenome (GOLD analysis project Ga0068860, IMG submission 66597) | Switchgrass rhizosphere microbial communities from Kellogg Biological Station, Michigan, USA - KBS Switchgrass S3-2 | ecosystem: Host-associated > Plants > Roots > Rhizosphere > Soil ... | reverse complement strand
CCAAGATCCAAAAGCCTTCTTTATGGATCTGGGGCGTCGAAGACCGCACCGTGAAGATCGAAGCCGGTCGCGTCGCGGCGGCGAGGATGGCGGGCTCGACGTTCGTCGCCCTCGAACGCTCCGGCCACTCACCGATGGAAGAGAAGCCGGCCGAGGTGGTTCGCGCGATCCTTGCTTTCCTCGAATCACAACCGGAGCCCCGGTGAGCGCGTCGGCCTCCCCTACCCATTCGCTCGGCCTGGTCGCGACCTGCGCGCTCGGGCTAGAGGACTTCGTCGCCGCGGAGCTCGCCGCGCTCGTCCCGGGGCGAATCGGAGAGATAGAAAAGAGCCGCGGCGCCGTGACGATCCGGGGCGATTGGGCGGACGTCTACCGCGCGAATTGGCGTCTGCGTACCGCGAACCGCGTGCTGGTCGAGATCGCCAGCTTCAACGGCGCGGATGGCGAGGCGCTCTACCAAGGGGCGCGCACCCTGGTCACCGGCGGCGACCGTTTCGGGCCGACGGGAGCGTTGGGCTGGTTCGCCGATCTGCTCCATCCCGACCGGACGTTTTCGATTCAGGCGACCGCCGCGGGCTCGGAGATCCGCGACTCCCGCTGGGCCGCGCTGCGGGTGAAGGACGGCATCGTCGACGCCCAGCGCGAGCGCTGGGGCCGGCGCGCGAACGTCGAGCGCGAAGATCCCGATCTCGCGCTCCGCCTGCGCCTGCACCGCGACCGGGCAACGCTCCTGCTCGACACCTCGGGCGAGCCGCTCGACCGGCGCGGCTATCGACTCGACGCGGGAGCCGCCCCGGTCCGCGAGCACCTCGCCGCCGCCTGCGTGCTCGCCGCCGGCTGGGATGGACAAGGCCCGATCGTCGATCCGATGTGCGGCGCGGGAACCCTGCTGATCGAAGCGGCCGACATCGCCCTTGGCCGCGCACCCGGCCGGCTCCGCAAGAGCTTCGCCTTCGAGCGCCTCCCCGGCTTCGACCCGCGCCGCTACGCCAGAGTGCGCTCTGAGATCATTCCGGCGCTCACTACGCTCGAAACTCTCGCGCTCTACGGCAACGACATCTCCGGCTCGGCCCTCGCCGCCGCCAAAGCGAACCTCGAACGCGCCGACCTCCTGCCGGTCGCACATCTCACTCGCGGCGATGCCTTTACGCTCGAAACTCCGGCGCCTCCTCCCGGCCTCCTGCTCGTCAACCCTCCCCACGGCCATCGCCTCGAAGAACCCGGAGAACCCGGAGATCTCTGGCGCCAACTCGGAGACCTCCTAAAACAACGCTTCCGCGGCTACCGCGCAGTCGTCCTCGCCGGAGAAACCCACGGCAAGGGGATAGGCTTGAAGCCCAAGCGGCGAATCCCGATCTGGAATGGACCGTTGGAAGGCCGGATTTTGATTTTTGATTTGTATTGAGGAGCACCTCAAGATCCTCTAGGTAGGATTCCCTTGGCCGTCGAGGGGGTCTATCGTTTCGTCTGATTTGATACGACCTCTAACAAGAAAGGATGCTCCATGTCTCAGACCCATCGACTCCTCCCCGCCCTCCTACTCGCCGCCTTCGCACTCGCCGCTCCCCCGCTCGCCAAGGCCGAGTCGGCCAACACCTACGCGGGTACCTACACCGCGACGCTTCCCGAGCGGGCGGAGATCCTCAATCTGCACGCCGACGGCACGGCGGAGATCACGCTTTCGGACCAGGTCACCTCTGGCGCAGGGGGGTTCACGTTCAGCGACAGTTTCGGATCGTGGAAACGGACCGCGCCGCGGCGCCTCGTTGCCCGGTTCCTGAATCTGAACTTCGACGTCACAACGCCGATCGCCACCTACTCCGGCGTGGCGGTGGTGGACTACGTGTACCTGTTCGCGCCGAACCTCAAGACCTTCGCCGCGAGCTGCCAGGGCAAGATCTTCCCGCCGGGCGCGAACCCGTTCGATCCCGCTTCCATTCCGGTGACGACGTTCGACTGCGCGTATCTGGACGGATTTCTCTACCGGCGGATGCCGCTGTAAGACTCGCGCAATTAGAAGAGCGTTTCAAGCAAGCCATAGGGCTGCCACCATGGCCAGGCCGATGATGGCGTAGAGCGCGCGGTAGCGTGCTTGCAGACGGCAGACGCTCGGGTAGGTGAGGCCCTCGGCCAGAGCCCTGAGCGACCAGTGGAGATGAAAGGGATAGAGGGCGATGAGGGCTGCCAGCGGACGGGGGAGGATTCCTCTGAGGGCCAGGAAGGGAAGGAGGACGTAAGCCAGCGTGAAGAGAGCCAGGCTGGCGGCGAAAGTGCGGCGCCGGCCAAAGATCACCGCGTTGGTCCTGACGGCGTTTCTGACGTCGGCTTGGTGGTCGCGGATCTCTTGGGTCAGGTGGCCTGCGGCGAAGGTCAGGCCGAAGAAGGTTGCCATGGCGAGGCCGCGACGGTCGATCGTTCCTCCCAAGGAGTATCCGAGCAGGAAGTGGAGGACGCCGCCGAGGAGGTGGGCCGCTGAGCTCAGAAGCGGTTTGCCCTTCCAATCGAACGGAGGCAGAGAGTAGAGGGCGCCTAAGGCAGCGACAGCCAGGGCCAAGCAGAACGTGGTCGGGCCCAGGCGGCTGAAGAGGAGGAGACTTACGGCCAGCAGCAGGGCCGTCAGACCGCCGATCTGCTGTCGGCCGACGCCTCGGGCCGTGAAGACGCCGGCGGCCTTGTTGGGGTCGGCGAGGTCGGTGGTCAGGCCGGACCAATCGTTGAGCAGGAAGATGTGCGCCACCAGGAGAACGTTCGCGACGGTGAGGAGGACCAGCGGCCCCAAGCTCGCCGCCGTCGGGTGGCGGATCGCGAAGGCGGCGCCGAGCAGCGGCGAACCCTGAAGAACGAGGATCTCCGGCAGGCGCAGGCAGGACAGGTAGCGTACCGCGGAGGCTCTAGCGGAGGCGGGGACGACCAGGGTGCGAATGTTCATCGTAAAGCCTTAGCCAGAGCGCGTAGCCGACGTCCTCCGACCAGTAGAATCTGGGGACCGTCGCGGTGAGATCGTTATGGTAGAGAAGCGGCGGACTCTGCCGCAGCAGGGCGAAGTCGTCCTTGGCGAGCTGGCGCAGCAACGACTCGATCTTTGCCGCCTCGGCCGGCGGCAGGCGAGTCCGCGCACGCCCCAGGAGCCGGACGACGGACATCCAGATCTCCTGACCCGGCACCGACGTCCGCATCCGTGATTCGGGCAACGAGAGCTCGCAGCCGGCGCGCTCAAGATCGGGCAGGCGCAGGGTCGGGACCAGCGGCGCTCGTCGATAGTAGACCCAGATCCGATCCTGATCGACGACCGAGCGGAGAGCCTTGCAGAGCGCGCGACCGGCCGCCGGCCGGTCCTTGGACAACAACATCAACAAGTGCATCTGGATGGCGATGTCGGTAGGGTTCGGATCGCTGCCTGGATCGAGGCACTGGTAGGCATCCCGCGGCGCGAGCCAGGTGCGGTAAAGGCCCTCGCCGGTGCGATATCGGTCGAGGGTCGCGAGAGCTTCCGACAGCCGTCGGCGGTCGTGGTCGGGCGCGAGCCGCCAGACGAGCGCCGTGTCGTCGGTATCAGGCGTGATGGCGCACCCCAGGGTGCCGATGCCGGGGGCGTCCGGCAGGCCATGGTAACGCACCAATCCGCCGGCCTCGATCTGGCGGGTGAGGTGCCGGCGGGCGCGCCGCAGACTGTCGTCGAAATCGCCTGAAACCGCCAGCGGATCGAGCAGGTCGACCAGGAGAGCGGTAAGGAAGGTGTTCATCTCCAGGTGCGGCTCTTCATAGCGCGCCGCTTTCGTGTACGAGGTAAGCCAGTACCCCGGCTCCTGCTGATGATCACGAACGCGCGCCGCCGCCGTCTTGGCGAGGCGGTCGAGGTCCTCGGCTTCGGCCGACGTCGCTTTTCCCTCCTCTCGCCCGATGGATTGCCCGGGGAGGGCCGGCGAAGCCATGCCGCCCGCCGCAGGTGCCGTCCGTACGGTCAGCTTGCGCTCTCCCAGGTAATACCCCTCCCCGCTCTCGGAGGCCCAAGCGAAGGCGGACAGATGGTGCTCGCCGGGAGCGAGGTCGGACGTGCCGAGCGGTATGCGCCAGCCGGCCGGGCTCGGCTCGCGCAGCGTGGCGCGGACGTCGGGTCGGTCGTAGAAGGCGCGGGAGGCGAAGAGTTGCCCGCCATCGAAGGAGACGGCCACCCGGTTGGGCGCCGCGTGGCCGGCCAGCGCCCAACCGACGGCGACAATCTCCTGGCCGGCGGTGATGGCGGAGGTCGAGCGGCCGCCGGTCTCGATGGCGTCGAGATGGCCTCGCATCTCGACCAGCAGCTCCGCCGGGGCGGGGCCATGCCGCAAAGAGGCGACGAACGGCGCGTTTCGCCAGTCCCATGCCGAGGAGAACAAACCGTCGGTCGCGCTGATGTACCAGAAGGCCCCGATGGCTTCGATCGCGACCGCCACGCCCACCGCGAGCAGGAAACACACCCGGCCGAAGAGGCGCAAAGAGGTGACGACCGGCGCCAGTATCCACAGGAGGATCGGCAGGAGGTCGGTGAGGTAGCGCGGGCCCCAGTAGATGCCGGCCCGCCAGTCGGTCTTGGCATAGAGGAAGATTTGGAGGACGACGGCGACGCTCATTGCCAGAGTGAGGCCGCGGTAGGTAGTGGTTTCGTTTGCCTCCTTGCTCCTTCGGGCGCCTTCAGCAGCAGTCGGGTGCCGCCAGGCCAGAACGAGGAAGAGCAGAAAAGGCGAGAAGACGAACAGCCCCCGCGTCGGGCTGAACAGCAAACCGCCGAGGCCTGCGCCCAAGTCGTGCCGGAAAAAGGCGACATTGCCCATCCGCCCGTAGGCACCGGCGAGGTTTTCGGCCATGCCGAGGTTGTAGAGCAGTACCAAGCCCACCGGAAGCGCCGCCGCGGCGGCGAGCAGCACCGCGCGGCTTCGGCCGGCCCAGAACAGTCCGTAAACGCCCAGCGCCGCCGCGAGGAGGGCGTCCGGAGGGCGGTTTCCGGCGATGAGCCCGCACAGCAATCCCACCGCCAGCACGCGCGGCCAGGTGCAAGGCCCGGTGAGGAGCAGCAGTGTCGCGACCACCAGAAGCTCGGCCATCCCATGCTGCCATAGGGCCTGGCTGCCGATCATCCAGGTGGTGGTGCCGAAGGCATAGGCAAAAGTGAGCAGCAGCGCGATCGGAGCCGAGGCCCGGCGCCGCAGCAGCGGATAGAGGAGCGCCGCGGAAAGCGCCGCCACGAACGAGGCAGAGAGCTTCTCCATAACCCTTGCCACGTGGTCCAGCCGCGTATCCGTCCAGCCTCGCAGGTGCAGGTAGCCGACCGCGGGGAGATAGAGCGGCGCGAGGAGCACCGGCTGCACCACGGGATACAGAGAAAGGGTATGGCCGCCGGGCACAGGCACCATCCAGAATGCCCCGTCGCCTCGCCCCTGCGCGGTGAGCCGCGCGATCGGATCGAGAAGGACGCTGTGATGCCGCCAGATCGAAAACGGCAGGTAGCGCGCCGGATAGGTGTCGCCGGCGCTGATCGCCCGCCGGTTGGCGTTGTAGACCAGCATGCAGCAGAACCCGATGAGCAGGCTCGCCCAAAGCTCGCGCCTGACTCGGAAGACGCGCGACGCCGGCTCCATTCTCATGCACGTTAATGTACTACTCCTCCACAGTTCGGCTCACGTTTCGAGTCGGAAGGAGTGTGCAAGCCCGTTTGCTTTCGCCGCTGATACCATGTCGCGCCAGCCCAAAACCGGAGAGACCTATGGCCGACGAGAACGACGCCCCCCTGCCGCAGCCGAAGCCCTGGTATCGCCTGTCGCTCACCACCTGGATCATGGTCGGTCTGGTGGCGGGCGGATTCCTCGGCTGGATTCGGCCCGACTGGGGCAATAACGTCTACTTCCTGCGCGACATCTTCTTGAACCTGATCAAGTCGATCATCGCGCCGTTGGTCTTCTCGACCCTGGTGGTCGGCATCGCCGGGGGCGGCGACTTGAAGAAGATCGGCCGAATGGGCGCCAAGGCGCTGATCTATTTCGAGGTCGTGACCACTATCGCCCTGTTCATCGGCCTGGGGGTCGTCAATCTGACCAAGCCCGGCGTCGGCGTGGCGCTGGTCGCGACCGGCAACGAGACGGTCCAAAAGATCGGCGAAAGCCATCCGAAGACGTTGGTCGAGACGATCGTCCACATCTTCCCGTCGAGCATCGTCGACGCCATGATGAAGAACGACATCCTGCAGATCGTCGCCTTCTCGGTCCTGTTTGCGATGGCGCTCTCCGCGATCGGCGAGAAGGGCAAGCCGATCTTGCGGGCGATGGACAGCCTGTCGCAGATCATGTTCCGCTTCACCAGCTACGTGATGATGTTCGCGCCGATCGGCGTCGGCGCGGCGATGGCGCACACGATCGCCACCCAGGGTCTGGGGGTGCTGGTCAACCTCGGCAAACTGATCGGCTCGCTCTATCTCGCGCTGATCCTGTTCGTCGTGCTGATTTTGGGCACCGTCGCCCTGCTGTTCCGCATCCCGATCAAGAAATTCCTGAGGGCGGTGCGCGAGCCGGCAACGATCGCGTTCGCTACCACCAGCAGCGAATCGGCTTTGCCGAAGGCGATGGAGGTGATGGAGCGCCTGGGCGTGCCGCCGCGGATCGTCGGCTTCGTCATGCCCACCGGCTACAGCTTCAACCTCGACGGCACTACCCTCTATCTCGCGATGGCCTCGGTCTTCATCGCCCAGGCGGCGGAGGCGACCACGGGGCACCACATGAGCTTCAGCACCCAGCTGGTGATGATGCTGACGCTGATGATCACCTCCAAGGGAATCGCGGGCGTGCCGCGCGCTTCGCTGGTGATCCTTTTGGCGACGGCGAGCAGCTTTCTGCCCGAGGGGCTCGGGCCGATCGGCGTCGCGGTGATCTTCGGCGTCGACGAGTTGATGGACATGGGCCGCACCTGCGTGAACGTCATCGGCAACTGCCTCGCCACCTGCGTCGTCGCGCGCTGGGAAGGGGAATTCGACGACCGCCGCGCGAGCGTCTTCGGCACGCCCGACGAGGCGCGGCTCGACCTCGCGGAAGGAGAACCGGCGTTCGTTCGCGCGCTGGAGCTAGGAGACTGAGATGGCGGACCGCCGGCCGTTGGTTGCCGCCCTGGTTCTCGCCGCATCGACCGCGCTCGCGGCCGCCGAGCCGGTCGATCCGGCCCTGTTCCAGGATCTCCGCTGGCGCCTGATCGGGCCGTTCCGCGGCGGGCGAGTGCTCGCGGTGGCCGGAGTGCCTGGCGAAGAGGAGAAAGAGCACTTCTATTTCGGCAGCGTCAACGGCGGCGTCTGGGAAACCCGCGACTCCGGCCGGACCTGGAAGCCGATTTTCGATGCGCAACCGATCGGCTCGATCGGCGCGCTGGCGGTCGCGCCGTCGGACTCCAAAGTGCTCTACGTCGGCTCGGGCGAGGCGGACATGCGCTCGGACATCTCCCAGGGCGACGGGATGTACAAATCAAACGACGGCGGCCGGACGTGGGCTCATATCGGCCTCGCCGATTCGCAGCAGATCGGGCGCATTCTGATTCATCCGACGAATCCGAATCTCGTCTACGTCGCCGCCCTCGGCCACCCCTACGGCCCGAACGCGGAGCGCGGTGTCTACCGCTCGAAAGACGGCGGCGCGAGCTGGCAGAAGGTGTTGGGAGGAAAAGACGCAGCCGCGGTGGATGTGGGCGCCACCGATCTCGCGTTCGAGCCCGGCAATCCGCAGGTGATCTACGCCGCCCTCTGGCAGACGCGGCGGCCGCCCTGGAGCGTCTATCCGCCGTCGAACGGCCCGGGCAGCGGCCTGTACAAATCGATCGACGGCGGCGACAGTTGGACCCCCATTTCCGGCCACGGCTTTCCGGCCAAGCCCGGGCGCATCGGCCTCTCCGTCGCCCCGTCCCAACCGCGACGGGTCTACGCGATGGTCGACGATTCCGAAGCCGGCGGCCTCTATCGTTCGGACGACGGCGGGGCGACCTGGAATCTCGGTAGCAACGACAAGAGGATCTGGGGGCGCGGCTGGTATTTCGGCGGCATCACGACCGATCCGAAGAATCCGGACGTGCTCTTCGCCTGCAACACCAACCTCTACCGGTCGGACGATGGCGGCAAGAACTTCGTTCCGATCCAGGGCGCTCCCGGCGGCGACGACTATCACGAGCTGTGGATCGATCGAGAGAATCCGGCGCGGCGCATCCTCGGCACCGACCAGGGCGCGGTCGTGTCGCAAAACGGCGGCGTCACCTGGAGCTCCTGGTACAACCAGCCGACGGGCCAGTTCTACCATGTGGTGACCGACGGTCGGTTTCCTTATTGGGTGTACGGCTCGCAGCAGGACTCCGGAGCCGCCGGAGTGCCGAGCCGTACCGGCTCGGTCGACGGCATCAACCTCAGCCATTTCCGCGAGACGACCGCGGGGGGCGAGAGCGACAACATCGCACCCGATCCGCGCGATCCGAACGTCCTGTACGGCGGCCGGGTCGATCGGCTCGACCTGCGCACCGAGCAGACCCGTTCGATCTCGCCGACGCTCGCCTACCCCGACCGCTACCGCGGCGAATGGACGCTGCCACTGGTGTTTTCGCACCGCGATCCGCGCGTGCTCTATTTTTCCAACCAACGACTGTTCCGCACGGAGGACGGCGGCGAACACTGGACGGTGATCAGCCCCGACCTCACACGCGAAAATCCGGGCGCGCCGGCCAATCTCGATCCGACCACCGCGGCCGACATCGACGACCCTAACCCACGGCGCGCCGTGATCTACGCGATCGCGCCGTCGCGCCTGGCCGATCATGATCTTTGGGTCGGCACCGACGACGGCTTGATCTGGCGCACGAAAGACGAAGGCGGGCATTGGGAAAACGTCACGCCGGCCGCACTGGTCCCCTGGTCCAAGGTGGGCATCCTCGAGACCTCGCACTTCGACGCCGAGACCGCCTACGCCGCGATCGACCGCCACCGGGTCGACGATTTCAAGCCCTACATTTACCGGACGAACGACGGCGGCAAGAGCTGGGCCCTGATCGTCGGCGGCATTCCGGACGGCAGCTTCGCGAACGCCGTGCGCGAGGATCCGGTGCGCAGAGGGCTGCTCTACGCCGGCACCGAGAAGGGGGTCTACGTCTCGTTCGACGACGGCGCTCATTGGCAGCCGCTGCAAAACGGCCTACCCGTAACCTCCGTGCGCGATTTGGAAGTTCACCGCGAGGATCTGGTGATCGCCACCCACGGCCGGGCGTTCTGGGTGTTGGACGGCATCTCCCCCTTGCGCCAGCTCGCCTCCGTGGTGACTTCCGATGCCGCATGGTTGTTCGCCCCGGCCCCGGCGATCCGCATGCGAAGCGGCGAGTTCGCCGGCACTCCAATGCCCAAAGACGAGCCGCGAGCGGAGAACCCGCCGCCGGGTGCCTTCATCGACTATGTCTTGAAAAAAGCCGCAACCGGGCCCATAACGCTCACGATCCGCGACGAGCAGGGCGGACTCGTGCGGCGCTATAGCTCCGCCGATCCCAACCCCGCGCCGGATCTCGCGAAGCTCGGCACGGCGCCCGTTTGGGTGATCCCCCCCTCCACCCTCTCGACCGAGCCGAGCATGCATCGCTTCGTCTGGCCGCTTCACTACGCGGCGCCCGAAGCGCTGGCCGGCAAGCCGGGGCGCAGGCGCGCGGCCGACGGCGTCTGGGCTCCCCCCGGGACCTATTCCGTGGAGCTGGACGCCGATGGCACGCAGCGGACGCAGACTCTCACCGTTCTCCCCGACCCCCGCGTGACCGCCGCCCCCGAGGCCTACGCCCAGCAGTTCGCGCTGGCGCGGCGAATCGAACAGGCCCGGGCGAAGATGGCCGCAACGATGGCGGAGAGCGAAACCTTGCTCGCCCCTCTCGCCGAGCAGAGCAAGAGCGCCGACCAAAAGGTCGCCCAAGAAGCGGCACGGTTGCAGGCGAAAGCCACCGCGATTTTGGGGAATGCCCCCGGCAGCGCTCCCCCACCGCTTACCTCCCTGAAGTTCGCGAGCGACCGCCTCGACGAGCTGGCCGGAGCGGTCGAAAGCGCCGACGCCGCACCGTCTCCGGACGTGATCGCCGGTTTCGACGCGATCCAACCGAAACTGGCCGCGGCGCTCGCCGCCTGGGAGACCTTCAAGGCGAAAGATCTGGCTCCCGGCAACGTCCGCATGAAACGAGGAGGTGGGGCGTGATCGCCTCGCCGATCAGCGGGCGGCGACCGCGAGGGGCACCGGTTCGAAGACCGCGCTGAAGTGGCGTAGCGCCGGGGGTTGCTCGACGATCCGAATGCCGGGGATCTCGTCCTTATGCTCGGCGATCTCGGCGAGCGCCTCGATCACATAGTCGACGTGGCTCTGGGTGTACACCCGGCGCGGGATCGCCAGCCGAACCAGCTCGTGCTCGGCGTAACGCTCCTCGCCGGTCAGAGGATCGCGGCTCCCCATCATCACCGAACCGATCTCGACGCTGCGAATCCCGGCGTGGCGATACAGTTCGATCGCGAGCGCTTGGCCCGGATATTGCTCGCGCGGAATGTGCGGCAGAAACGCCCGGGCGTCGAGGTAGATCGCGTGACCGCCCGGAGGTTCGAGGATCGGCACGCCCGCGGCGGCAATCCGCTCGCCGAGATATTGCACGGAGGCGTGGCGGTACTCCTGGTACGAGAGATCGAGCGCCTCGTAGAGACCGACCGCGATCGCTTCGAGGTCGCGCCCGGCGAGGCCGCCGTAAGTCGGAAAACCCTCGGTGAGGATCAACAACTCCTCTTCGTGGCGTGCCACGGCGGGGTCGTTCGAGCCCAAGAACCCGCCGATGTTCGCCATCCCGTCCTTCTTCGCGCTCATCGTGCAGCCGTCGGCGAGGGAAAACATTTCGCGCGCGATTTCGATCAGACTCCGGTCGGCAAAACCGGGTTCACGCTTCTTGATGAAGTAGGCGTTCTCGGCGAAGCGGCAGGCGTCGAGGTAGAACGGCACGCCGTGCGCGCGGCAGAGCTCGGAGGCGGCGCGGAGGTTCGCCATCGACACCGGCTGTCCTCCCCCGCCGTTGTTCGTGACGGTGACGAACACCACTGGAATGCGTCCCGGCGGATTCTCCAGCAGCTCCGCCAACTGATCGAGGTCGATGTTTCCCTTGAACGGATGGGATTCGGCGAGCCGGTGGCTCTCGCGGCAGGGAAGATCGAGCGCCTTGGCGCCCACCGCTTCGATGTTGGCGCGAGTGGTGTCGAAGTGCGTGTTGTTCGGCACGATGTCGCCCGGCACCAGCAACGTCGCCGCGAGAATCCGCTCGGCGGCGCGCCCCTGGTGGGTCGGAATCACGTGGCGGAAGCCGGTGATATCCCGGACCGCCGCCTCGAAACGCCCGAAGCTCGGGCTGCCGGCATACGACTCGTCGCCGATCATCAGGGCGCCCCACTGCGCTGCGCTCATCGCGCCGGTGCCACTGTCGGTCAAGAGATCGATCACGATCCGTTGCGACAGGAGCCGAAACAGGTTGTAGCCCGCCGCTTCGAGCAGCACGGCGCGCTCCGCGGGGGTGGTCATCAATATCGGTTCGATGCTCTTGATCCGGAACGGCTCGATGATCGTCTTCATGGCGGGTACTTGCCCATCCTAGCGAAAAACGGCCCGGACGTTGCCGCCCGGGCCGAGGAGGAGATCGCGGCGAGCAGAGCCGCGAGTGAAGCCTGGTTAAGGACCCCTACGAGCCGCAGGTTTTGAACGTCGCCATGTCGTCCACCGGCAGGGCGAGACGGCCCGCCGGATTGGTGAACTGCTTGGTGAGGCCCGTTCGGGTGTCGAGCACCGTCAGCGTGTAGTCGAGCTTGGTGGTCGCGCCGGCGAGAACCTGGAAGGCGTTCGCCGAGGAGCAGGCGTCGTGGACGGTCACCAGCAGGTCGTACTGCTGATCGCCGAAGAACGAGAAGAGCCCGGCCTCGCCGGTGAGCGGCTCGACCACACCCTGGTCGCTCGCGCCTTGCGGCGTCCGCCAGGTCACCGTCACCTGGAACCGGTTTCCCGCCAGGCAGAGTGTGTTGGCGCCCGGCACACAGGCGGCGGTCGAACCGTCGTTGTCGAGGATGTCGAGCATCGTGTTGCTGCGGTTCGGATCGAGCGTCGCGCCGCCGGTCGGGGCGGAAAGGGCCATCCGGATCGTCTCGTTGCCCTCCCGCACGGCGTCGGGGCGAATGCGCACCTGGAAGAACTTCTTGGTGCCGTCTCCGGCGTTCCAGGCCAGCGTGCCGGTCGCCGCCGTGAAATCGGCGGGCGAGATCGCGCTGCCGTTCGCTGCGGTCCATCGGACGGTCACCCGTCCTTTGACGCCGCTCGAACGCTCGACCGCGACGCGGGCAAAGACGTTGCCCTCGATCACCTGGTAACCGCCGTCGTCGAACTTGAGCACTCCGGGCCGTGTGTTGTCGTCGTCGCCCAAGTTGTCGCCGTCGCCGCTCTCCAGGATGCGCCCCACGGCTACGCCGCGCTGGCCGTCGATCGTGGCGCCGCCGGTCGGGTTCGACAGGACGACTCGGAAGGTCTCGCCGCCATCGGCGACCCCGTCCGCCATCAGCGGGATTTCGATCACCTTGTTCGATTCGTCTCCAGGCCCCCAGGTCAGGGTTCCGGTAACCACCGCGAAATCGACTCCGGCGGTCCCCGTGCCGCTTTCGGTGCGGAAGGCGACCGAGACGGTCCCCTGCTCGCCCATCGAACGCTCGACGGTGACCAGGGCGTTGGAACCTTCAAAGCCTGCGAAGTCGCTCTGATCGAACTTGATCACTCCGGTGCCACCGCCGCCACCACCTCCACCACCACCTCCGCCCCCGCCGCCTCCACCTCCACCGCCGCCGCCACCACCACCGCCGCCGCCT
>Ga0068860_100005448_pt1 | contig 12902 bp, 12 predicted proteins | sample KBSSwiS32_FD_66597 | JGI IMG/M metagenome (GOLD analysis project Ga0068860, IMG submission 66597) | Switchgrass rhizosphere microbial communities from Kellogg Biological Station, Michigan, USA - KBS Switchgrass S3-2 | ecosystem: Host-associated > Plants > Roots > Rhizosphere > Soil ... | reverse complement strand
GAGCGGGCGGTGGGGGTGGTTTTGCGGGAGTTGGTGTAGGGGGGATGGCCGTCCCGTCCCGCGAGGCTGACACAACAATTTCGTTGTACTACGCTTCTGTAGCGCAACAAGGCGGGAAGAAGCGGGTGCGCTAAGATAGCCGCCGACAACGTTGGTTGGGCTGGGCTCGGTGCTGGACGACATAACTTGTGGGCCGGCCCAGAACAGTAGTGAGCTGGACGGGAACACCAGTGTTCTGGCCCGGTACAGTAGTGTCCTGGACGGGATCACCAGTGTCCTGGCCCAGAACAGTCGTGAGCTGGACGAGAACACCAGTGTTCTGGACCGGAACAGTCGTGAGCTGGACGGGAACACCAGTGTTCTGGACCGGAACAGTTGTGAGCTGGACGAGAACACCAGTGTTCTGGACCGGAACAGTTGTGAGCTGGACGGGAACACCAGTGTTCTGGACCGGAACAGTTGTGAGCTGGACGGGAACACCAGTGTTCTGGACCGGAACAGTTGTGAGCTGGACGGGAACACCAGTGTTCTGGAACAGGACAGTAGTCAGCTGCACGGGATCGCCAGTGAGCTGGCCCGGACCCCAGGTGAGCTGGACGACATCACCCGCGAGCCGGGCCGAGCCCATCGTGAGCCGGACCTAAACACCCCTTTCAGCCAACTTCTCGCTCCAGCAGCCGAGCTTTCCGCTCCTCGCCCCAACGGTATCCCCCTCGGGCGCCGTCGCCTCGGACGACCCGGTGGCACGGGATGACCAACGCGGTGGGGTTGTTGGCGCAGGCGCTTCCTACCGCTCGGGCGGCTCCGGGGCTTCCGATCGCGGCCGCGATCTCTCCGTACGTGCGGGTCTCGCCGCGGGGGATCTTGCGCAGTTCGCGCCAGACGCGGAAGGCGAAGGCGCTGGCTCTGAGGGTGACGAGGTCGAGCGGCAGGTCGGCCAGATCGGCGCTTGCTCCCTCCAGAGCCGCGAGGACGGGGGCGGTCCAGGCGGCCAATTCCGGATCGGTCTTCGCCGGGGCGGAATGGCCGGTGATCTCGGCGTTCGGGTATTCGCGGCGCAGGTCGTTCTCTAGAGCCTCTTTCGAGTCGCCGAGGGCGACCGCGGCGATCCCCCGGTCGGTCGCGGCGAGCAGGACGCGGCCTAGGGTCGATTCCGCGATCGTGAAGCGGAGTTTGATCCCCTCTCCTCCCCGGCGATAAGCGCCCGGGGGCATTCCGAGGCGGCCGTCGGCCTGTTCGTAGAGGCGGCTCGATCCGCTGTAGCCCGCATCGTAGAGGGCATCGGTCACCGAGCCTCCCGAGCGGAGGTGGCCTTTGAACCGCTCGGCCCGGCGGGCGGCGAGGTATTCGCGCGGCGAGATGCCGAGAACGCGGGTGAAGATCCGCTGAAGGTGGGAGGGACTCGCGCCGACTTCGCGGGCGAGGCGGGCGAGAGTGGGCGATCCGCCTTCGACATCCTCGGCCGCCTCGTCGAGAAGCACTCGGACTTTTCCGGCGAGCGCCGCGTCGCTTGCGACCTCCCCCGGACGGCACCGGCGGCAGGCGCGGAATCCCGCCGCGATCGCTTCCCCGGGCTCGGCGAAGAACGCCACCCGCTCGCGCGCCGGCCGGCGGGCCGGGCAGGAGGGACGGCAATAAATGCCGGTCGAGGCGACAGCGAACACGAAGCGGCCGTCTTGCGCCCGGTCGCGGGCGACGACTGCCGCCCAGGCGGCCTCCTCGTCGAGGCTCACGGCGCGCGGCGAGGTCGGCCGGCTCTCCAGGGGTCGTTTCGGGGTGGATGGGAGGGTCATCTTGGGGCTCTGGGTCACGGTGCTTGCGGTCAACATGTCGGTGTCTCCTTAGATCCTGGCGCAGGATCGCCCGGATTGCTACCTCGCCGCACTCCGATCCTTGTCGTCAAACCTCCGCCTTGGCTCGGACGGCACTCCGGAACGCTCGACGGGCTACCATGGGCGAGGATTCGGGCGCTTCATTTGCCCGGCACGAAGACCGCATCGGCCAAGTCGAGGAGGAGGACAGAACACATGACGCCCCACCGCATCGGACTCATGGGGCTCGGGAGGGTCGGACGGAACCTGTTCCGCATCCTCTATTCGAGCGACGAATTTCCGATCGCCGCGATCAGCGATATCGCCGACCACCCGGCGCTCGCCTATCTGCTGCGCTTCGACACGATCCTCGGGGTCTTCCCCGAAGATCTTTCGGTCCAGGACGACGGCCACCTGCACGTCGCCGGACGGCGCATCCCGATGCTCTCGGGCGAGAAACCGGGCGACGTGCCGTGGGGCGACCTCGGCGTCGACACGGTGATCGAGGCGACATCCAAGTACCGCTCCCGGGCCGAGGTCGAAAAGCACCTGGAAATGGGCGCGAAGCGAGTCATCCTCTGCTCGCCGCCGTCCGATCCGCCCGACCTCACCGTGGTGATGGGGGTCAACGACGGCGATCTCCGCCGCGAGCACCGGATCGTCTCGAACGCCTCGTGTACCGCCCACTCGGCCGCGCCGCTGCTCCAGATCCTGGGCGAGGCGTTCGGCATCGAGCGCGCGTTTCTCTCCACCGTCCATGCCTACACCAGCCAGCAGCGGCTGGCCGACGTGCCGTCCGACGATCCGCGCCGGGGGCGGGCGGCGGCGGAGAACATCATCCCGCAGAGCAGCAACTCGGCCGAGGTGTTGATGGGGCTGCTGCCCGGCCTGGCGGGCAAGGTCTCAGGGCTCGCGATGAACGTGCCGGTCGCGAACGGCTCGGTGGTCGATCTGGTCTGTTGGCACGAGCGGGTCGTGACCGTCGCCGCGATCAACGAGGTCATGCGCGCGGCGGCCGAAAACGAGCGCTGGCGCGGCATTCTCGCCTATGAGGACGATCCGATCGTCTCGTCCGACATCATTCGCAGCACCTACTCCTCCACCTACGACTCGCTGCTCACCATGGTGCTGGGCGAAAAGGTCAGCAAGACCATCTCCTGGTTCGACAACGGCTGGGGGTATGCGCACCGGGTCGTGGATCTACTGCGCAGGTTCCAAGCGCTCGACGGCGAGGAGGCCTGAGACATGGACAGCCACTCGGCACAACCCAAGACTCGGATCGGCATCAACGGCTTCGGTCGCATCGGCCGCAGCGTGTTTCGCATTCTCGCCGAGCGCCCTGACCTCGAAGTGGTCGCGATCAACGACCTGTACGAGAACGAGCAGCTCGCCTACCTTTTGAAGTACGACTCGTTGATGCGGACGTTCGCGCGCAACGTGCGCACCGACGCGGATTTTCTCTACGTCGACGACCGGAAGATCGCGATGACCGCGGAGCGCGACCCGGCGCTGATCCCCTGGGGCGCCCTGGGCGCCGATCTGGTGATCGAAGCCTCGGGCGTGTTCACCAAGCGGGAGAAGCTCGAGAAACATCTCGCGGCCGGGGCGAGGAAGGTAATCCTCACCGTGCCGGCCAAGGACGAGATCGACGCCACGATCGTCGTTGGAGTGAACGACGACACCCTCGTTCCCGCGCACCGGATCGTCTCGAACGCCTCGTGCACCACCAACTGCCTGGCGCCGATCGCGAAGATCCTCGACGATTCCTTCGGCATCGTCGAAGGCTTTCTGACGACGGTCCACGCCTACACCAACGACCAGCGCCTGGCCGACGTGCCGCACAAGGATTTCCGCCGCAGCCGGGCCGCCGCCCAGAACATCATTCCGACGACCACCGGCGCCGCGCGCGCGGTGGGCAAGGTGCTGCCGAAGCTGAAAGGCAAGCTGGACGGCCTCGCGATGCGCGTGCCGGTCCCCGACGGCTCGACGATCGATTTCGTCTGCCGCTTAAACGCCAAGCCGACGGCCGCGGAGGTCAACGCCGCGATCCGCACGGCGGCCGAAGGGGCGTTCCTGCGCATCGTCGAGTACAGCGAGGTGCCTCTCGTCTCCTCCGACATCATCGGCAACCCGCACTCCTCCGTTTTCGACGCCCTCTCGACCCAAGCTAAAGGCGACGGCTTCGTCAAGGTCGTCGCCTGGTACGACAACGAATGGGGCTACTCGAACCGGGTGGTCGACCTGATCGACCGGCTGGTCGCGGTGGGAGGGTAGACCCGCGCGATGTCGAAACGCGTCGGGATCCTGACCGGAGGCGGCGACGTGCCGGGGTTGAACGTCACGATCAAAGCGTTCGTGGCACGGATGACGGAGGCCGGCACGGAGGTGATCGGTCTGCGCCGCGGTTGGGCTTCTCTGCTCAATGTTCGAGCGTTCCACGACGACGCGAACGCGCGGTGGGCGGCGCCGCTCGACAAAGCCAACACGCGGACGATCGACCGCAGCGGCGGCACGATCCTCCACACCTCGCGGATCAACCCCGCGATGCTGCAACCGAACGGGGTGCCGGAGCATCTGGGCGGCCGGGGGATCGTCCGGCCGGACGGGATGATCGATCTCTCGGCGGCGGCGATCGAGGCGTTCGAGTACCTCCGTCTCGATGCCCTGGTCGCGATCGGCGGCGACGGCACGCTTTCTTTCGCGCGGCGATTGCACCGGGAAGGGCTGCCGATCGTCGCGGTGCCCAAGACCATGGACAACGACGTCGCGGGCACCGAAGTCTGCATCGGCTTTTCGACCGCCGTCACCCGCTCGGTCAATTGCATCCAGGACCTGCGCACGATCGCCGGCTCGCACGAGCGATTCCTGATCGTCGAGCTGTTCGGCCGCCATTCGGGCGAGACCTGCCTGCTCGCCTCCTACCTCTCCGGGGCGGATCGCGCCCTGCTCGCCGAGGTACCGTTCGATACCGAGCGGATCGTCCGCCTGCTGGCCGAAGACAAGCGCGCCAATCCGAGCGACTACGCCGTGCTCGCGATTTCGGAGGGCGCCTATCCGGAGGGGGGCCGGCCGTTCGAGACGGGAGAGGCGGACGCCGTCGGCCATCGCGAGCTCGGCGGCGTCGGCCGCTACGTGCGCGAGGCGCTCCAGGAAATGACGGGAGAACGCGTGATCTACCAGCGGCTCGGCTACCTGATGCGCGCCGGAGTCCCCGACGCCCTCGACCGGCTGGTGGCGAGCAACTTCGCGAACCTGGCCGCCGATCTGATCCTCGCCGGCAAGGCGGGATTCTTGACCGCGGTCGTCGGCGGCCGCTACGCCGCGGTGCCGCTCGAAGATCTGGGTGAGGAAGCCAAAAGGGTCGACGTCGAGCGCTTCTACGACCGCGACGCCTACCGGCCGAAGATTACCGGCGTGCTCGGGCTGCCGATGTTCATGAGCTGATCGGGCTTCCGCTCACCTGCGCTTCGTGGTCGCGGTCTCCGGCCCGGCGGGTCCGATCTTCTGGAGCTGCGCCTCGATCGCTTTCGATAGCGTCGCGCCCGAGGTGGGCTCCCAATCGAGTTGCTGGTGGACGACTTGGCCTTTGGGATCGATCACCAGGTAGGTCGGAACTCCCTGCACCCCGTAAAGCTTCCGCAGATGGCCGTCGCCGTCCCACACCTGGGTGGCGGGGCTCGGGTGGGCTTCGAGGAACAGGCGAAGGGTCGGCAGGGTGCCGTCCGCGCTTACCGAGATCATGGTGAATTTGGCCGGGTCGTAGCGCTTGGCGATCGCTTCGAGCTCCGGCAGGGCCGCCCGGCAGGGGGCGCACCAGGTGGCCCAGAAGTCGAGCAGGACGACCTTTCCCGCGAGATCCTTGGCGTGGATCAAATGACCGTCGAGGTTCGCGAATTCGAGCGTTGGCGCCGGATAGGGCAGGGTCGCCGCAGATGCCGAGACAGCGAGCAGGGCGAGCGTGCCGACGACCCACAGGATGCGGACTGGTTTCACGCCTTTCTCCGGCTGGGCGTCATCTTGCCGAGCTCCGCATCGATCGCGCGGTCGAGCTCCGGCCCGTAGCCGTCCCGCCAACCGTACAGGGCATGGACCACCTGGCCGGTCGAGTCGATCAAAAGGTGGGTGGGAAGACCCTGGACATTGAACAGGGCGCTCAATTGGCCTTTTCCGTCCCAAACCTGGTGCGACATCGGCGGGTGCTCCGCCAGGAACCTGCGCAGCGGCTCTTCGCTCGAATCGGCGCTGATCGAGATCCGGGCGAACGGATCGGCGGCGTGGCGCTTGGTGATCGCCTCGACTTCCGGCCGGGACTTCGCGCAATAGCCGCACCAGGTGGCCCAAAAGTCGACCAATACGACTTTGCCGGCGAAATCCTTCGGGCCGATCTCCTTGCCGTCGAGGGTGCGGAACGTGAGCAACGGCGCCGGATAGGGCTTCAACCCCGAGGCTTGGGTCGGAGCCGCATACGCGGCGAAGCCCAGCAGGGCGAGCGAGCAGGCTGCGAGCAAAGCGTAGGTTCGTTTCACGGTACCCTCCAAATCCAAGCGGTCCAAGGCGGCCAAAGCGGCGCGGCGAAGGCTGGCAGGGCCTTGGTTTGCAAACGTCATGCACAGCACCGGTGTCCGAAGAGGAAGAGCGAGCGGGAGGCCGGTTCGCACCCGACCGGCTTGCGCGCTAGACTCAAGCCAAGACGACCGAAACATCTCCCGAGGTATGAGAGGACATGGCTGACGCCCCACGTTTTCGAGTCCAATCCCAATTCCTTCAACAGTTGCGCGGCCGGTTCGGCAAGGTGGGCCGGCGGATCCTTCTCCTGCTCGTCCCGATTCTGCTCTTGCGGGCGTGCTTCGTCACCTACGTTCCGCCGGATGAGATCGGCGTCCGCCAGATCTCGTTCGGCCTGAGCAAAGGGCTGCAAAAAGAGGCGGTCTATCCGGGTTGGCGGCGCGAGGTCTCCGGCTACGAGCGGATCGAAACCTTCCCGCGCGACATCCAGGTCGTCGAGTTCACCAACAGCTCGCAAGAGAAATCGGCCGGTCATCGACAGATGGCGGCGATCAAAGTGCCCACGGTCGACGGCTATCCGGTCGATATCGACGTCACCGTCCAGTTCCGGATTGCCGATCCCTACCTGGTCGTCTCGAAATTCGGCTTCGGCAAGAACTACGAGGACGCCGCCGTCGTCCGGCTGACCGATCCGCTCGCCAAGCAGTTTCTCGGCGAGCTGCTCGCCGAGGAGTTCTACAAGCCCAAGCGGCTGGTCCAGGTGAAGGCGCTCAAAGCCGCCTTGACCGAGCGGCTCAAAGGGAACGGCCTGCAGCTGGTGGACATGCTGGTGCGCCAGTACGACTATCCGGAGACCTTCCAGACCCTCACCGAACAGCGGAAGCTCCAGGACCAATCCGTCCTCACCAACCGCGAAATCACCAAGCAGGCGGAAGTGCAGACGCGCCTCAACCAAGTGATCGCCGAAGGCCAAAACCTGGTGAACGTGAAGACCTCGGAGTTCCAGGCGCAGATCACCGAGATCAACGCAAAGAAGGATCTCTACCAGCGGCAAAAGAAGGCCGAGGCCGACCTGCTGGTCAAGAGCGCGGAGGCAAGCGGCACCGAAGCGATCAACCGCGCGCTCGAAGGGGCGGGTTCGGCAAAGCTTCTACGCCTGCGCCGCGGCCTGGCACTTCTAAACGCCATCCAGGGTCCGATCTACATCACCGAAGATCCGACCAACCTCGACAAGTTCGTCGGCGGGAACCCGAAATGAACCGGCTCATGAACCCCACCTCCCGCCGGATCTCCCGCGGGCTCGCGCTCGCGGCGCTGCTCGTGCCGTTCGCTCTTTCCGGCTGCCTCCCTTCCCATACCGGCGCCACCGAAGTCGGCGTCCGATTCAACAAGCTGACCGGCTCCTACTCCGAATACCCGCCCGGAGCGACCTACTTCTTCTTTCCCATCGTCGGCGACTGGCAGGTGTTCGACATCTCGCTGCGCAACCTCGCGATGACTGCCGATTCGAACTCCGGAGACCGCACGGGCAAGGACGACTTACGTTTCAAGACGCGCGACGGCAACGACATCGAGACCGACGTCACGGTGCGCTGGCGGATCGACCCGACCAAGGCCGGCTACGTCTGGAAATTCGTCGCCAGCTCGACCGACGACGTCGAGGAGCGGCTGGTCCGGCCCCAGGCGCGCACCTACGTGCGCGACGTTCTGAACCGGCTCGATTCCGAGGAGTTCTACAACCCGACCAAGCGCTTCGCCGCCGCGGCCGACGCCACCCGGCTCCTCGATGAGCATCTCGAAAAGTACGGCGTCGTGGTCGAACAGGTGTTGCTCGGCGACTTCCAGTTCAAAGCCGAGTACCAGAAGCTGATCAACAACCGGAAGGAAGCTGAAAAGCAGGCCGAGAAGCTCGAAGCCGAGATCAAGGCGACGGCGCAGCTGAACCAGGCGAACCTGCAATCGAAGATCGCCGAGTTGACCGAAAAACTGACCCGCGCCGACGGCGAATTCCAGCAGGCGCAGAAGGCGTCCGACGCCTATCTCGTCCAGCGCCAACAGGAAGCGACGGCGACGCTCGCCGAGAAGCGGGCCACCGCCGAGGGGATTCGGCGCGAGCGCGACGCCTTGAACGGCAGCGCGGGCGACGCCTACGTGAACCTGCAGCTGATCGAGGCGCTGCAAAAGAAGGAGCTGCGCCAGATTCCGAAGCTGCCCGGCGGCAACACGATCATCGACGGCAACCGGCTGCTCGAACAGCTCGGGGTGATCCGCTACAACCAGCGAAGCCAGGAAGCGGCCGAAGCCGCCGAGCCGCCCCAGTAAGGAGAGCCGGATGATCAATCTCGCCGGCACTTCGTTCGATTTCGGCAACGTCCTGTTCGCCGTGCTCCAAGAGTGCGAGCACCAGCGGCGCGCGCTCCTCCCGTCGGAGGCGGAGGGGAGGCTCAGGGAGATCGCGGCCAAGAAGCTGGCCGAGATCCGCGCCAGCTATGAAGAGGCCGGGGGTCTTCCCAGCTATTGGCAGATGCTCGAAAAAGAGGTGATGGTGGCCTCGCTGCCGCAGTACGTTCGACACGCGATCGAGCAGACCCGGCTCGAACAGGCAAACTACGACCTCTGGCGGCATGGCGAACCCGCCTCTCGCGCGGTCTACGCGCTCGCCGGCCTGGTGGTCGGCGGCCTGATCTGGTGGGCGCCGTTCATTCCGATTCAGGAGAAGTTGCTTGCGCCGATCCTCGCGGGGGTCGGCTTCATCTATCCGGAGCTCAAGCGCTGGGTGTTCGAGCTGCGCCACATTCGCACCATGAACCGTCTGGTCGCCCATGCCGAGAAGTACCAGAAGGACCGCCGCCTGCACGCCTATTCGACCCAAAAAGAGCTGGACGAAGCGCTCGGCGCGCTCGGTGGCGGCAGGGCCTTGCCGACGCCTGCGACGAGCGCGCCGAAACCTGTCGTGCGCCCGTTCGAAAGCGAGTCGAACGCCGCGACGAATACGCCACCCCGGCGCGAGGGTCACCGATGACCCCCACCTGCATCGTCTGCGGCAAGACGAATCACGAGCTTATTCCGGCCGAGATGGTCCGGCCGGCGCTCGCCGCGCTGGTCGCCGCCGGGCATCCGGAGTGGGGCCCGACGAGCAGCATCTGCGTTGCCGACCTCGCCCGCTACCAGGCGCGCCAGGCCGAGCAGCTGCTCGAAACCGAGATCGGCGAGCTGTCGGATCTCGAACGCGAAGTGCTCGACGTGATCGAGAAGCAGAGCCTGGTGTCGGCGAACGTCCACGCCGAGTTCGATCGCGGCTTGACGTTCGGCGAGCGGGTGGCCGACAAGGTGGCGAAATTCGGCGGCAGCTGGAAGTTCATCTTGAGCTTCGGCTTCTTCCTGATCCTCTGGATCATCGCCAACTCCTACGTCCTGCTGCACAAGCCGTTCGATCCCTATCCGTTCATCCTGCTCAACCTGATCCTCTCCTGCATCGCCGCGCTTCAGGCGCCGGTGATCATGATGAGCCAGAACCGCCAGGAATCGAAAGATCGGGCGCGCGCCGAAAACGATTACCAGGTCAACCTGAAGGCCGAGCTGGAGATCCGCCTGCTCGCGAGCCGGATCGATCATCTGCTCCACCACCAGTGGAAGAAGCTGCTCGAAGTGCAACAGATCCAGGTCGATCTGATCGAACAGCTGGCGCGCGGCAAGGAGACGGAGAAGGACGAGCCGTCGTGAGCCCCACCGACGACCCCAAGGGGGTCGCGCGCTATCTACGGAACTTGCAGGCCGAGACCGACGGCGCATTTCTCTACCGCGCGCTCGTCGCGGCGGAAAAGGATCCCGCGATCGCCGAGGTCTACCGCGGTATGGCTTTGGCCGAAGAACGGCACGCCGCGCTTTGGCGTGAGAAGCTCGCGGCGGCAGGCTGGCGCGGCCCTGAACCGCGACCGAGCGGTCGCTCTCGAACGCTCGCCTGGCTGGCCAAGCGATTCGGCCCGCGGATGGTGCTCGCGACCGTGGTCGGCATGGAGCGGGCCGACAGCGGCGGCTATCGGTCTCAGCCGGAAGCCGAAAGCGCCGGTCTGCCGCGCGAGGAAAAACAGCATGGCCGGTTGCTCGGCGAGATCCTGCGCGGCACCGCGGGTACGGGCCTCGAAGGAGCGCAGGTCGCCCGCTACGAGCGTGGCCACCGGGCGGTCGGCGGCAACGCCCTGCGCGCCGCGGTGCTCGGCGCCAACGACGGTTTGGTTTCCAACCTCAGCCTGGTGATGGGGGTCGCGGGCGCCAATCTGTCGAACCAGACGATCTTGATCACCGGTATGGCCGGCCTGCTCGCCGGGGCGATCTCGATGGCGCTCGGCGAATGGCTCTCGGTCCAGAGCTCGCGCGAGCTTTTCCTCCGCCAGATCGCGGTCGAGCGCGACGAGCTGGTGGCGGACCCGGAAGGGGAGACGGACGAACTGGCGCGGATCTACCGCCGCAAGGGGCTCGATCCGGCCCAAGCGCGCGCGGTCGCCGAGCGCCTGATGGCCGACGGCGAGGCCGCTCTCGACACGCTCGCCCGCGAAGAGCTGGGGGTCGATCCCGACGAGCTGGGCGGCTCGGCCTGGGAGGCGGCGTTCACCTCGTTCGTCCTGTTCGCGATCGGCGCGATCGTGCCGGTCGTGCCGTTCCTGTTCACCTCGGGACTGGCCGCGGTCGGCGCGAGCCTCGCGGTCTCCGCCGTCGGCTTGTTCGGCATCGGCGCCGCGATCACCCTGCTCACCGGACGCTCCGTCCTCTTCTCGGGCAGCCGCCAGATGCTGTTCGGCCTCACCGCCGCCGCGGTCACCTTCGGCATCGGCAAGCTGATGGGAGTGGCGCTTTCTGGGTAGTTGCGTGCCTACCGTCCCCGCAGCTCGGCCTTGTCGACCACCATTTCGGTCAGCTTCGCGGTGCGCGAGATCGTTCGGTGGAGCGCCTGGAGCAGCGCGATCCGGTTGGCTCGAACGTCCGGATCGGGGTCCATGACCAACACGTCGACGAAGAACTTGTCGAGCACGGGGGCGAGGTCCGCGGTGCGGAACAGCACCCGCTCGTAATCCCGTTCGGCGAGCGCCTCGACGATCTCCGCGCGCAGCTCCGCGAACGCGTCGAACAGCTCGCGCTCGGCGAGCTCGACCAACGCCCCCGGTTCGAGGTCGTACTCCGGAGCGTCTTTGACGATGTTGGCGATCCGCTTGGCGGAGAGCACGACCGAGAGGAACCGTTCCTCGCCGCGCACTTTTTTGAGCGCCGCCACTCGCGCGCGCAGGTCGGGTAGGCTCGCGACGCTTCCCGAGCCTCCGGCTCCCGCGCCGAGCGCCGCTTCGATCTCGTCGTAGGCGTACCCTTCGAGCCCCAGAACATGGCGAATCCGGTCGTGCAGGAACGGCCGGAGCAGGCCGAGCACCTCGTCGGCCGAGCGCGAGAGCTTGGCGCCGTAGAAACCGACCGCCTCCTTGGCGACCGCTTCGAGATCGAGCGACAGCGATCCTTCGAGAGCAATCCGCACCACGCCCTGCGCCGCGCGGCGCAGGCCGAACGGATCTTTCGAGCCGGTCGGGATCAGCCCGAGACCGAAGATGCCGACCAACGTATCGATCCGGTCGGCAAGCCCAACGATCCGTCCGACGCGCCCGCGCGGGATCGCATCCTCCGTCGAGGCCGGCTGGTACTGATCGTAGATCGCCTGCCAGACCGCCTCCGGATGGCCATCCTCGCGGGCGTAGATGCCGCCCACGATGCCTTGGAGCGAGGTGAACTCCTTGACCATCTCGGTGGTCAGATCCACTTTGAGCAGCTGGGCCGCCTCGACCGCCTGTTCGATCTCTTCCGGATCGCAACCCAGCCGCCGGCCGATCGCCGCGGCGAGCCGCGCGAGCCGCTCCGCCTTCTCGCCGTAGGTGCCGAGCCGCTCGTGGAAACCCAACGAAGCCAGCCGGCTCGCTTTCGGCGCGAGCTTGCCTTTGCGATCTTCGCCATAGAAAAACTTGGCATCGGCGAGCCGGGCGGCGACCACGTACTCGTTGCCCGAGCGAACCCGGCCTTGCGGGTCGTCCGGGCGGTCCATGACGGTCAGGAACGCCGGCATCAGCCCTTCAGGCCCGTTGACCGTGAGCGCGCTCTGATGGTCGCGCAAGCTGGTCGCCAGCACCTCGGCCGGCAGCGAAAGGAACGCCGGATCGAACGCGCCGGACATCACACCCGGGATCTCGCACAGCGCCGCGAGCTTGTCGAGCAGCGGGTCGTCTTCGACCAGCTTGCCGCCGAGCGCTTTGGCCTCCGCCGTCATCGCCGCATGCAGCCGCTCGCGACGCGCGGCGTGCCGCACCTCGATTCCCCGTGCCGTGAGCTTCTCTCGATAATCGGCGGCGCCGGCGACCGAGAAGCGATCCGGCGAGAGGATCGGATGGCCGATCGTCGAATCGCCCGCCGCGACGCCGAAGAAGGTCATCGGTACGACCTTCCCGTCGAGCAGGGCGAGCAGCCCTTGGACCGGACGGACCCACGGGCCGTCTCCCGCGCCCCAGCGCATCGCTTTCGGCCAGGAGATCCCGGCGAGCACCCTCGGAATCA
>Ga0068860_100005437_pt1 | contig 12914 bp, 10 predicted proteins | sample KBSSwiS32_FD_66597 | JGI IMG/M metagenome (GOLD analysis project Ga0068860, IMG submission 66597) | Switchgrass rhizosphere microbial communities from Kellogg Biological Station, Michigan, USA - KBS Switchgrass S3-2 | ecosystem: Host-associated > Plants > Roots > Rhizosphere > Soil ... | reverse complement strand
CAGATGCCAGTATCGTGTGGCCATACAGAGCCGTTGTGATACGACATAGGATTGAAGCGCGCCTGTGCCGGTGCGAGCGTGCGTAAGCCCCAGCCAGAATCAAACGTGTTGGACAGCAACGCGCGCGCGACGCGCTGACCGTGTTCCGCGCTGGGCAAGCCCATAAACAGCAGATGGCCGGCGTTGGAGCAACGCACCCGACACAATTCGCCATCGCCGCCGATGGCGACGCCATAGAAGCCCACATCCTCCATCCAGAAACGTCGTTCCACCGCTGCGCGCAAATTATTCGCGCGCTCATCCCAGCGATCGGCATCGTCATTCGCACCGCGTCGCCGCGCCAAACTGGCCATCGCGCTAAAAGCGGCGAACACATAACCCTGCACCTCGACCAGCGCGATCGGGCCGCGCGGAAAACTGCCATCCGCATGAAAGATGGAGTCTTCGCTATCTTTCCAGCCTTGATTAGCGAGACCGGTTTCGGCGGCGCGTGCATAGGTGAGAAAGCCATCGGAATTTTCCGCGGCCACACTATCGATCCAGCCGCATGCAGCGGAGAGTGCTGGCCACAACTCATCGATCAATTGCAAATCGCCAGTGCGTTCTGCGTAGGCGCCCGCCAAAACGACAAATAACGGTGTGGTATCGACGCCGCCGTAATATTGGCCGAATGGCAACTCGCGTAGGCGAGTCATTTCGCCTTTGCGGGTTTCATGCATAATTTTGCCCGGCGCGGCATCTTGAAACTGAGAAATCTCGCGTGCCTGATGTTGCGCCAAAAAACGTAATACGCCGCGCGCCAAGCTGGCATCAAGCCATAACATTTGCAGTGCAGTAACAATTGCGTCGCGCCCAAAGGGCACCGAAAACCATGGAATTCCCGCGTAGGGATACGGACCGCTCGGCAATACACTGGTGAGCAATGCCAGATCGGCGCGCGATTTTTCAATCCATTCGTTGAAGAGGCGCCCCGATGTCTGCACGCGACCGCCGCCACGACAGCGCGAACGCATCGTGAAACGCGCGCGCGCCGCCGCCGCGCGAAATCGTTTGCGGCTCGGAACTACGTTCGCATCGCTGCCCACCTCAAGATAAATTTCGCGGCTGCCAGCTGCGGGTAGCACCAGTGCAAACCGCACCTGTGTCGCGCTCAACTGCGTTGGATTTTCGCTGAACGCAATCGTGGTGTTGCGCTTGATACCATCCAGCGCCTGATAAAAGAAAGTTATCCGATCCGGCTCCGTTTTAACCGGCAGCAGTTGTCCGCGGGTGGCGCGTGCAATACCGCGCACCTCGAACATATCGTAAAAGTCCGCTGCGTAACTCAATGTCAGCGGCACATGTACCTCATCGACGTCGAAATTTTCGCAGCGAATGCGCTCGAACAATTGCGATCCCCATAAAAATCGCGAACGCTCGACATGGATGACGCCGCGCGGGGTCGATTTTCCGCCCAGCTCCGGCAGTGGTTGGTTGGTCATGTGGGAAATAAAAAAAACGTTATCGCGGCTGATGGCGGCACTGAGCAAAGACGGGCCAACGCCATCGAAGGTGAGGCTGAATTGTGATAACACCCGCGTATCGTCGCAAAAAAATCCATCACCGGCACCGGCGATATCGCCGAATGCATTCGCCACCACAAAACTATCGCCATCCTTGAGGGCATAAAATCGATTCGGATCTTTGGTGGTCGACATGTTCGTCCCCTGATCGAAAAACTAAGGAGTGCAAATAATCGGTGTGGTTAGGCCGTGTGTTTGATCGGAATTTGTCGTTCGATCAACCGACGATACAGCGCCACATAACGTTGAGCCATCGCAGTGGTGGAGAAGCGGCGCTCGAATTCCTCGCGTACGCGGCGACGATCGAACAGCTCGAGATTTTTCAGCACGCCGATGGCCTCGTCTTCGCTGCTGACAATCGCGCCCGTTATACCAGGCTCCACCACTTCCGGTACGGAACCACAACGCCAGGCGATAACCGGTGTGCCACAAGCCATGGCTTCGATCATGACAAGCCCGAACGGTTCGGGCCAATCGATAGGAAACAATAATGCGCGTGCGTTCCCGAGAAACTCGGATTTCTCAACATCGCCAATTTCGCCGATGAATTCCACGCCAGGCTGACGCAACAGCGGCTGTACTTCATCGAGAAAATAAGCGCGATCGGCCATATCCACCTTGGCCGCAATTTTTAATGGGATGCCAGCACGCCGCGCAATATTAATCGCGCGATCGACACGTTTTTCGGGTGAAATTCGCCCCAAAAAAGCCACGTACTCTCCGCTCGGCTTTGCATTTAACCGATAGGTTTCAGGACTTACTCCATGATGCACGGTGCCGAACCAATTCGCGTTCGGCAAAGCAACGCGCTGCTGATCGGAAATTGAAATTAACGGGTAGTGCGGCCAGCGTCGATAACAGTTCGGTAAATCCTTCATATCGAGACGGCCGTGCAATGTAGTTAGTGTTCGACTCGCCATATCCTCAAAAAAAGGAAAGTGCAGCAGGTCGGTATGAAAATGCAAAAGATCGAATTCATCGGCGCGCGCTCGCACTTCGTGCAACATCGACAAGTGCGCTGCGATATCGGATTTCAGCGGATCGGGATCCAGCCTAATAGCTTGATCGCGTTGCGGTACCAAGGTTGCTTTCGTGCGGGCGTCGGCGCTCGAAAACAGCGTAACGCTGTGATCCATATTCACCAATGCATCGGCGAGATAGGCAACTATACGCTCAGTACCACCGTATAAACGCGGTGGTACCGCTTCATATAACGGAGAAATCAAAGCGATTTTCATTTTTATTCGTCCATCGGCAGAGCATCCGCTCGTGAAGTTTTTATCCACACACGCTATCGATTCGACGCAAATTTTATGCCGTGAAATTTTCGGTTGCCGGTGGTTGGGAGGCCGCACAAACCTTGTGTAAGATCAGGTAAAAAAGAGGATTTAGCCGGTACTATTTACGCAAATAATGAAAATATTTCATAAGGCATGCGCAAATCTTTTACGCGCCTCCAACACCTTAAATATTTGCAGCGCTTGTGTATTCAGTAGGATGATTGATTCAGCTAAAGTTTCCCAAATGAAAATCTTCAAAAATTATCGTAAATAAATTCCTATTATCGGGAGCAGGGCGATTGACGATGAATGAATTTCATATTGATGGGAAAAATTTAATGGAGCTCGTCAAGCCGGACTCTTGGGCGGGCGCCTTAGTCTATCTGCTGGTGTGCATTGTCATTGCCGCCTCGTTGTCGAGAGTTTTAAGAGCGACCACGAACGTCGCTATCGCTCGACAATCCCATCTGGATAAAACGACGGCTAATTTCCTCGGTAAATTCGGTTCGGCGTTGGTTTGGATTATTGCGCTCATATTGTATGCGCATCTGATTCCTCCGCTGCGCGCATTGGGTACAGCACTGCTGACCGGTGCGAGCATTGCATCGGTGGTGATAGGCCTTGCAGCGCAAAGTACGCTCGGTAATTTGGTGGCCGGTATTTCTATTACGCTTTATAAGCCGTTCCGTTTAGGCGATACATTACAGGTTGCGGCACCGACTGGAACGGAAATCGGCGTTGTGGATTCGATCTCGTTAGGCTACACAACATTACGTGCTCCCGATGGCCACTTTGTGGTGATTCCCAACAATATCGCTGCGAGCCAGATAAGTTTGAATTTGAGCAGACGCGTTGCGACGCAGACGATTTCCATTTTTATCGATTTGCGCGGAAAAGCTGAGATAGAGTCAGCGCAAACAGTCGCAGTCGGCGCAGCAAAGCAAAAAGCTGGCGCAGAAGAGGTCGTCGGATGTTTTTTGGCAAAAGTCGATAGTGATACCGCGACGCTTGAACTCAGGCTTAACATCAAAAACATGCTATCTGTCGATCAACTTCGATCGGAACTGATAGCGGAGATTTCGCGCCGGTTTGCAAGTGCGCAGATCGAGTATGTGGCGATACGCACCAGCTAAAAAATAAACGAGGGGTGCATCAACTAAAACGAGATGGTCACGGAAACTACTTATCGCTGCCGGAGCGAAACTCGTAACCAGCAAGGCCGAATTTGCGACGAGTAAATATTTTGTATGGCAACAGTTCGGCCATAGCGGATCATTGCTACGATAAGAAGCGGACACTCAGAGCCTTGGCGCGAAGCTACGCGGTATACAACCAGAATGGTCCGTGATACGGCAGCATATTTCCGCCAGCACGGTGGTGGCTATGTGCTTTGGAGGGTGGTCTTTGATTTACGACAATAACGGTTTCAATTTACAGAGACCGCCATTGAAGCCTATGGTGGTCAGGATTACTCTAGCTTTCTCTCGTGCCATTTAATTAGCGCTTAGCAATCATGACCCACCGACGGGCAATTCGACATAAAGGCCTCCTCTTGCTGCTGATAGCAGCAATGCTGCTGCCTTGGTGTCAGGTGACTTGTGGCGCGGCGCCTAATCATCATCACGCGGCGGCGCACCAGCATTCATTGGGGCTAAGCGATGACCATGATGAAGACCATGCGCTTACGTCAACGCTACACGATCATCTCCCGTTTTCATTCGGTCTCGAATGCAATGATGACGAGCAAGGCATCGCCGTTGGGATTGCGACAGCGCTCGATGATTTAACCAAGCAGCTGCCGTTGTTTATCGCCATCGCGGCAGCATTTTGGTTAATCCTATTCAACTTTCCACTCGTCACTTCCGAGTTTTCACGCTATCACTCGACAGCCGGCCCACCGGTTCGTCGTCATCTCTTATTCTGCGTTATTCGAGATTAGCTCCTCCATCACCCGCGATAGTTTGGCTCACTTGAAGGCGAGCGAACGTGCGGTTGTGGTCATTGGGATTTTTCGCGCCCGCTGTTATTGACCCCACACGGAAATTGAATCGGTAATTTCCGCTAGCACGTCAGATTTACGCACGCTTCCATCCGCAGTCACTTTCGCGAGTTGAACCGCTCCCTATACGGCGGATTTCAGCATCTCCATTTTTATTCAACACTCAAGTGTTAGTTACACCACACAACAAACGGAGCTCCACCATGAAAAAATCAACACATGCTATTTCGGCTGCCATTCTCGCTTTGGGTTTGAGCAATACCTGGGCTGCAGAGCCTAGTGCGGCGGACAAGCCCGCTATGGGAAATATGGATCAGGGCGACATGAGCATGGATAAGGAGCATATGGACCAAATGCATAAACACATGAATGAGATGCATAAGTCCAACGGCATGGGAGATACCACAAAAGGCGATATGAAGTGCGATATGAAAAGCGACAGCAAATGCGACGCGAAAGACATGCAACGTAAACCCGCTAGCGATAAGTCCAAGGCGCCCGCCAGCACCGATGAGCATTCCGCGCATCACTAAAAATAAAGCGATGACGTGGCCCTCAGGGGCCACTGATTTTCTGTAGTCGATGTGACAACTGACGCCGGTCTTGATCCACGGAGAAAGGAGAAACCCCATGCACAATCATACGAGTCATGAAATGGCGGGTCACGACAACGCGTCCAATGCCGCAGAAACTGCGGGGGCGGCACTGAAAGATCCCGTGTGTGGAATGGTGGTGCCCCCGACTTCGCCACATCATCACCAAAGCGGTGACACGACTTATTATTTTTGCAGCGCTGGATGCAAGACGAAATTTATTGCCGATCCCAATCGTTATTTAAAAACATCTGCTGACGCCGTGCCAACGCAAGAAGTCGTCGCGGCAGGCACTATCTACACCTGTCCGATGCATCCCGAAGTGCGTCAGGACCATCCCGGCAACTGCCCGAAATGCGGCATGACGTTAGAGCCGGTGATGCCATCGCTCGATGACGAAGACAATCCGGAACTCGCTGATTTCAGGCGTCGCTTCTGGTGGACATTACCGTTTACGGTGGTCGTACTAGTGCTGGCGATGGGGGGTCATCGCTTGCAATGGTTTGAGCCAACCACGCAAAGCTGGATCGAGTTAGTGCTTTCGCTGCCCGTGATCTTGTGGGCCGGCGCACCATTTTTTCAGCGCGGTTTGCAGTCGATCGTGCATCGCAGTCCGAACATGTGGACCCTGATTGGGCTTGGTACGGGCGCGGCATTTTTATACAGCCTTGTCGCCACATTTGTGCCTTCCTTTTTTCCACAGACATTTCAAATGCACGGCCGCGTCGGCGTTTATTTTGAAGCAGCAGCGGTAATTATTTCGCTGACGCTACTCGGTCAAGTGCTCGAATTGAAAGCGCGTTCGCAAACTTCTGCGGCCATTAAATCGCTGCTCAAGCTCGCACCAAAAACGGCGCGGCGTATTAATGCTGACGGCTCGGAAGAAGATGTGCCGCTTACGCATGTGCATATCGGCGATCAATTGCGCGTGCGCCCCGGCGAGAAAGTGCCGGTCGATGGTCGCGTTGTCGATGGCAGCAGCGCAGTGGATGAATCGATGCTTACGGGTGAGCCCGTACCTGTCACCAAGCGACCGGGTGACGCGGTTATCGGCGCGACGTTAAACACCAGCGGCAGTTTGATCATGCGTGCAGAAAAAATTGGTTCGCAAACCGTGCTCGCGCAAATCGTGCAGATGGTCGCACAAGCGCAGCGCTCAAAAGCGCCGTTGCAACGCATGGCCGATGTGGTATCGGGTTATTTCGTTGTCGTGGTGGTCAGCATTGCGCTGTTGAGTTTTTTTGCATGGGGTTTCTTTGGTCCTGAGCCCAGCTGGGTTTACGGCTTAATCAATGCGGTGGCCGTATTAATTATCGCGTGCCCTTGTGCATTGGGGTTGGCGACACCGATGTCGATCATGGTGGCGACGGGCAAAGCGGCGACGCAAGGCGTATTGTTTCGCGATGCCGCAGCGATCGAACATTTGCGCACGATCGACACATTAATTGTCGATAAAACCGGAACGTTGACGGAAGGCAAACCCGCTTTCAATCGCATCGTTCCTCTTAATGGTTTTGATGAAAATACAATTCTTCGTTTAGCTGCAAGTCTCGATCAAGGTAGCGAACATCCCTTAGCCGCTGCCATTGTCAGCGCCGCGAAAGCGCGTGGCCTTCAGTTGGAAACTGCGCGCGATTTCGAGTCGAGTTCTGGCATCGGCGTGCGTGGAATCGTTACGCAGCAAACATTGGCGCTCGGTAATGCAGTGTTGATGTCGCAGGAAAATATTGCGATTGATAGCGCTGCAACAGCAGCGGATGAATTGCGTCGCGAAGGTGCCAGCGTGATGTATCTCGTGGTCGATCATCGCCTCGCCGGATTAATTGCAGTTTCCGATCCCATCAAACCCAGTTCTGCCGAAGCGCTTACTTTATTGAAAGCGACCGGTGTACGCATTGTCATGGCCACTGGCGATGGCCTAACGACAGCGCAAGCTGTCGGCGCTCGTCTCGGTATTGATGAGGTGTATGGCGATGTGAAACCTGCCGACAAACTCGCGCTGGTCGAACGTCTACAACGCGAAGGCCATATTGTTGCGATGGCCGGTGACGGCATTAATGACGCACCTGCACTCGCCAAAGCCAACATTGGTATCGCAATGGGTACAGGCACTGATGTCGCGATGAACAGCGCGCAAGTGACATTGGTGAAAGGTGATTTACGCGGCATCGCGCGAGCTCGCGCTTTGTCGGTCGCTACCGTAAAAAACATGCGGCAAAACCTGCTGTTTGCGCTGATTTACAACGCGCTGGGCGTGCCGCTGGCCGCGGGCGTTTTGTATTCGCTCACCGGCTGGTTGTTGTCACCGATGATTGCCGCGCTGGCGATGAGTTTAAGTTCGGCGTCTGTCATCACCAACGCGTTGCGCTTGCGCAGCGCCAAATTGTAAAGCCCGTAGTCATATTCTTAAGGAGTGATCGCCATGTCAGATCCAACGCATTCTTCGCACAGCGATTCATCACGCGAACACGAAAACTGGTTTTTCTCACGTACTGCTATTGCCACGGTTGTCGCGCTCGCGGTAATTGGATTTCTTATCTACACGGGCCATTCGGCACATCTACTCGGATTTCTACCGTACTTATTAATTCTTTCGTGCCCGCTGACGCATATCTTTATGCATGGCGGGCATCACGGACATCATCACAATTCCGAGCACGATAGAAAATCATCCGATCAATCACGACTCGCTATGTTTAAAAAAATGACGAAACGACTGCATTTCAACCATTGATTGAAGGCGATGCCATGACAAAAAATGTTTGGTCTGTAACTGGTGCGCACGAATTTTCTGGTCTCGATCGGCGCACGCTTATGCGCTGGGGGTTGGCTACGGTAGCGATGTCGATATTGCCGTTGCGTGCTAATGCAAATGAAAGTGCGGGTGTACGCAATGCACTCGCGCAATCGATCAGCGCAACTGGTCCGCAACAGCATTACGATTTAACGATCGGCGAAACCAGAGTGAACTTCAGCGGAAAATCCGCGACTGCAGTAACCGTCAACGGTATGGTGCCTGGCCCACTGCTGCATTTTCGCGAAGGCGATACTGTATCTATCGCCGTCACCAATACCCTGCGCGAAGTTACCTCGGTGCACTGGCATGGCTTTTTGATTCCGAATGCGATGGATGGCGTACCGGGTTTTACTTTCCCCGGTATTCATCAGGGCGAAACGTTTACTTATCAATTCAAGTTGCGGCAAAACGGTACGTACTGGTATCACAGCCATGCGACGTTGCAGGAACCGGCTGGGTTTTATGCGCCGATCATTATCGATGCGGCGAAACCAGAACCGTTTCAATACGAGCGCGAATATGTTGTGTTGCTATCCGATTGGAATGACACGCCGCCGGAAAAAGTGCTCGCCAATCTGAAGAAGGTCGATGGCTACTACAACTATCGTCGACAAACCTTGCTCGATTTGCGCAAACAATTGAACGCGGCAACATCGGATGAAGCGCGCGCTGCGATTTGGCGCGAACGCCTGATGTGGGCGCAGATGCGCATGGACCCAACCGATGCCGCCGATGGCGGCCCCGAGTGGCAATTTCTGATGCACGGCCAGCGCAGCGAAGATAATTGGACTGCGCTATTTAATCCTGGCGAGCGCGTGCGATTGCGCATCATCAACGGCGCGGCGATGAATTTTTTCGATTTCAGCATTCCGGGGCTGACGATGAAAGTCGTTGCTGCCGATGGCCTGCATGTTCAACCGATCGAGGTGAATGAACTGCGCATCGGCAATGGTGAAACGTATGACGTGATTGTCGAGCCGAAAGAACGCAAGGCCTACACATTATTTGCCGCAACAGCGGCGCGCATCGGCTATGCGCGCGGCACGCTCGCACCTGAAATCGGTATGGAAGCTGCGATACCCGAATTGGGACCACCACCTGTGCGCACGATGGCCGAAATGAGCGGCGTACACAATCACAGTGAGCATACCGCAAGTGCTGAACATGATCACAGCACCGCGACAAGCACAGAGCACAATCATCACGTCATGGTCATGCCGAATGGCGAAACCATGGATGCAGCGGATATGGCCGGGATGAGCATGCCCGAACAAACGCCAATGGAACAAAGCAACCCGCAATCTGAATCAGCACTTACGCAGCCGATAGCAAAATTGCGTTATACCGATTTGCGTGCGCTCACGCCTTCCTCTGACAAGCGCACACCAACAAAAACTATCGAAATGAAATTGACGGGCGATATGAATCGCTACTTCTGGTCGATCAACGGCAAGAAAATGTCCGAGTCGACTTTCTTCGAAGCGAAGCGCGGTGAGCGCCTGCGCTTTGTGTTGACGAATACCACCATGATGGAGCACCCCATGCATTTGCACGGTGCTTTTTTTGAAGTTGATAACGGCCAGGGTGAATACGCACCGCGCAAGCACACGATGATCGTTAATCCGGGACAGTCGGTGACGTTACTGACAAGCTTTGATGAGACGGGTGTATGGATGTTTCATTGCCATCTGTTTTATCACGCATCCGCCGGCATGATGCAGGCGGTGGTTGTGACTGAAGGAGTGCCGGCATGAATCTCAAATTTTGTAAAATGCGCGCGGCTCACATTGCTCTTGGTGTTTTTGCATTTGTGTATTCGTATGTGGCAACTGCACACGAGATGCCTGAAATATTTTCCGCGACGCGCATTGAAGCCGATGTTGGAAGAACAGACGATCGAACGTTGCAGAGCTGGCGCGCGGATGGCTGGATCGGTTCCGATTACGATCGCTTGGCGTGGAAAACTGAAGGCGATGTTGAAAAAGGTGATATCACTGATGCCGAAGCACAATTGCTTTACAGCCACTATGTCGCGCCGTTCTGGGATTTTCAGACTGGCCTGCGCCACGATTTCGAACCGATCTCGCACAATTATTTTGTCATCGGCATGCGCGGTTTGGCGCCGTATGGTTTTGATGTCGATGTTGCCGCGTTTGTGCGCGAAGACGGTAAATTGTTTGCGCGTACACGTGGCGAATACGATTTACTCATCACCAACCGATTTATCCTGCGCCCCTATTTGTTCGGCGATTGGGCTGCAACCGGCAGTGAAAATGATGAAATAAAGGGTGGTTTATATTCGCTCGAAGCAGGCATCAATGCGCGCTACGAATTTGCACGAAGCTTCGCGCCCTACATCGAAGTGGCTCGTGTTGAACATCCAGGTTCGGCTTCCTCAGAAAGCTATACCATCGGCCGTTTAGGCGTACGTCTATTGTTTTAATCGGCATCCAGGTGGCGTCAGTCAGAAAATCGCTGGCATCTTGGACCGGAGTCAAATGAACATCACTCGCACGATATGCACGATATGCACGATATGCACGATATGCACGATATGCACGATATGCACGAAAGGCAGCGATAATGAACATTAAAACAATATCAGCGCAATCGCCGTTAAACGAGTATCTCCGTGAACATTAAAACTGATAGCCATTGTGCCTGCTCGGATCAGGATGACGCGGCGCGCCTCAATACTCTTTGCCTCTGTCCCCAGCGGCCAACGTCGATCAATGCGAGATTGCAAATTGCCGCAGTGCCGGTGTTTGTTGCTTCGCAAGACTTGACCAAAATGTCGACACTGATTCGCACCGTCGATCAAGTAGTGCAATCAAGCGCGTGGCAACAAAGAGTTCTCGCCGACGCGCCTGGCGTGGCGCGTCGCAATCCAGGCAATGCGGGCGTGTTGTACGGCTATGATTTTCACTTGCACGAATCGGGGCCGCAGTTGATAGAAATTAATACCAATGCCGGTGGCGCATTGATTGTTACTGGCGTCCTGCGTGCACAATCAGGATGTTGTGCTGCTGCAGAGGTTGCATCGCCCTCGTGTCAGGCGGAGCAAGCGGAAGTTGCCATCATCGACAGCTTGTTATCCGATTTCGAAATGGTACGCGGACACCGCCGGCCGCGATTGATCGCCATCGTCGACAAGAATCCCACTGAACAATATCTCTACGCGGAATTTCAGCGCTTTGCGGAATTATTGCGTGCCCGCGATCTACCCGTCGAAATTTGTGACCCTACCGAGCTGACAACCACGAACGATGGATTGACATTGCGAGGAGCCCCGGTCGACCTGATTTACAACCGTCTCACCGATTTTTATTTTGAGGATGACGAAACGACCGTGTTGCGAAACGCTTTCGTGAGCGGCAGCGTCGTAGTGACTCCCAATCCCTACCATCATGCGTTGTATGCGGATAAACGGCATCTGGCTTTATTAAGCGATCCGCAGATGCTCACCGGGTTAGGTGTCACCCTTGCGCAGCAACACATTTTATTAGATGCCATCCCGGAAACACGTTGCGTCGACCGTACGCATGCTGAGCAGCTGTGGCAACAGCGCAAACAATTTTTCTTCAAACCGGCCACCGCTTATGGCGGCAAAGGTGCTTATCGCGGTAGCAAACTGACACGCGGCACTTTTGAACAGCTGCTGCAGGAAAGTTACGTCGCACAGCGTGAAGTAGAACCACCGCTTAGACGAGCGCGGGTCGATGGAGAAACGACAGATCTAAAAGTGGATGTGCGATGTTATGTTTATCGCGGCGCGATTCAACTCACTGCGGCACGTCTATGGCGTGGCCAGACCACTAACTTTCGTACACCCGGTGGTGGGTTTGCAACCGTCAACGCTACGGCGCATTGATATGAAATCATCCTGAAGTGCTTGTCGTTAATTGTGCTCCAAAATAAAGCTCTTATCGAAGTCTGTTATGGAACTCGCATACATATTGTCGATGTAGAAATTCAAAGATATGTATGAATCACCTAAATGGTGAATCTATTTTTGGTGGATGAATGGCGCTATGGCCATACGCCGCCACAAAAAATATTTCTATTCGGCGTAATCAATATCCATATCAATTTATTACTGACTATAAACCGCACAATTGCGGCCATTTTGTTTGGCTTTATATAACAGTCGATCCACCGCCTCGATAAATATGATCGGCTCGGCGTCGTGCGAGGGGACGATAGTGCCGACGCCGAGGCTGATGGTCACGATTTGGCTGGTAGCGGATTTTTCGTGCGGGATTTGCTGTTTGAAGATGACGCTGCGACAGCGCTCGGCAATTTTTTCTGCAGCTTCCGCATCTGTTTCCGGTAATACCAGCACGAATTCCTCGCCACCGTAACGCGCGAAGAAATCGCGGGCGCGTGCACCCACGCTGCTCAATGCTTGCGCTACTTGCCGCAGGCAATCGTCACCTTTAATGTGGCCGTAGTGATCGTTGTATTGTTTGAAGTGATCGATGTCGAGAATAATCAGTGACAGCGGTTGATGATGACGCCGCGCGTTTGCCCACTCCACTTCCAAGATCGAATCGAACATGCGTCGATTGGCAACACCGGTTAAACCATCCTTGAACGATAATTCTTCCAGCTCTTTCTGCAGGCGCATGACTTGCTCTTCGGTTTTTTTACGTTCGCTGATATCGAACATAAATCCGATCAGTG
>Ga0068860_100005436_pt1 | contig 12917 bp, 11 predicted proteins | sample KBSSwiS32_FD_66597 | JGI IMG/M metagenome (GOLD analysis project Ga0068860, IMG submission 66597) | Switchgrass rhizosphere microbial communities from Kellogg Biological Station, Michigan, USA - KBS Switchgrass S3-2 | ecosystem: Host-associated > Plants > Roots > Rhizosphere > Soil ... | reverse complement strand
GGGGGGGGGGGGGGGGGCCGGGGGGGGGGGGGGGGGGGGGGGGGGGGGGGGGGGGGGGGGGGGGGGGGGGCGGCTCCTGCTGACGCACCTGCGGCGGGGGCTGGGGCACCGCACTTCGCGCAAAATCTTCCTTGAACTTCGGCACCGCAGTTTGCACAGAACGCCATGGGGTTCTCCTTCGCCTTTCAAATGTACTCGAAAAGCGGGCGGGGGTGCAATGGACGGGCCGAGGGACAGTATCCTCAATCCCCGGCAGCTCGACTGTGGGATTTCTGGAGGGGTGGGCGGGGATTGAGGATACTGTCCCTCGGCTAGCTGATGATGCCTTTGCGGACGGCGTACAGGATTAGGTCGGGGACGCTGTGGAGGTTTAGTTTTTGCAGGATGTGGGTGCGGTGAGTTTCCACGGTGTAGAGGCTTAGGTTTAGCAGAGCCGCTACTTCCTTATTGCTACGGCCTTCGGCTACTAGCTGGAGGACTTCGCGCTCCCTTGGGGTGAGGAGTTCGTAGGTATCGTCGGCGCCGAATTTGGCCAGGCGGTGGATGTAATCCTCTTTCAGGAGCGCGCGAACGCCGGGGCTGAAGAAGGACTTGCCTTCGATGATGGCTTGGATGGCGGAGACCAGGTCGGCTTCGGCGGAATCTTTGAGCAAGTAGGCGCGGGCGCCGGCTTTGAGGGAGCGCAGCACGTAGCTCTCGTCGCTGTGCATGCTCAGCATCACGATGGCGGTTTCGGGATCGCGGCTGAGGATCTGGCGGGCGGCTTCGACGCCGTTGAGCTGGGGCATGGCGATGTCCATGACCACTACGGCGGGCTTTAGTTCGGTAGCGATGTCGACGGCTTGGCGGCCGTCGGAGGCTTCGCCTACGACCTCGAAATCTTCGTGACGTTCCAGCAGCAGGCGCAGGCCGGCGCGCATTACCGTGTGGTCGTCGGCTAGGAGAATGCGCACCATGGTTTTAACTGGCAAGCGGGAGCTCCACGGCTACGGTGGTTCCTTTGCCGGGGCGCGAGCGTACGCTGAGCGCGCCTCCCAGGTGATGTACGCGTTCTTCCATGCCGACCAAACCCAGGCCACGGATACGGCGGGTGTCGAAGCCGTGTCCGTCGTCTTCGACCGAGAGCAAAATCTTGGAGGTCTCCTGGCGGACGTCCACCATCACTTTGTGCGCTTGGGCATGGCGGGCGCAATTGTGCAGCGCTTCCTGGACTACACGATAAATGCAGGTCTTGTGTTCATCCGGCAGCTCGCCGGCGTTTTCATCGGCGGTGACTTCGACGCGCAGGCCGGTGCGTTTGGAGACTTCGCGGGCTTGCCATTCCAAGGCAGGAACTAAACCCAGATCATCCAACATCGACGGGCGCAGCAGCAGGCTCATGTTGCGGATCACGTTGACGCTGGCTTCCGCCAGGCGTTTGATGGATTCGACGTGGCGGCGGACTTCGGTGGAATCGGGGGAGACGCGCGCGGCGGCGTTGCCGGCTTCGACTAAAAGCGCCGAGAGCGACTGCCCCACCTCATCGTGCAGCTCGCGGGAGATGCTGCGGCGCTCCTCTTCTTGCGCGGCGACCAGGCGCGCGGAGAGGTCCTGCAATTCCTGATGCGCGCGCACACCTTCGTTGTAGCGCTGCTGGAGTTCGTTTTCCATAAGCAGGGTGCGGCGCACGGTGAAGGCGGCCAGGCCGAAGCCGACACTCAAGGTGAAAACGGTTTTGAGGAACGTGCGGAAGCGCAGGCCTTCAAAGGTGGCACTTAGCTTGGTATCGGCGGAGTCCATCACCACTTGGTTGATTTGATCGATGCGGTCGATCAGGGCGAGCAGCGCGGTACGGCGCTGCACCAGATCGCTGGAGGAATAGGGATTGGTTCCGTTCCGCGCGGGCAGGATGGTGGATTCGCGAAGTTTCCAGTAATCCTGCATCTCGCTGCGCAGCTTCTGATACAGGGGGGCTTCGCCGGGCTCCATGGACGCGGCGCTTTGTTCCAGGGCGCCATCGGTCTTGGTGCGAATATCGTTCCACTTCCGTGCCTGGTCACCGGCGGATTGTGCGTCGCCGGCCAGTAAGTAGTCGCGCAGAATAATGGACGACTGGTAGACGCCGGAGCGAACTTGTTCCAGCAACTGGATGCGGCGCAGGTAGGCGTCGCGCACTTCGCCAGCGTGAACGTTGACATTGTGAATTCTGAAAATGGAGTCGGCGCCGCCGGCGAGCATCAGCAGCAGCAAACCGCCGAAACCGGCGAGCAGCAAACGACGGCCGTGCGCGAGTGAGGTGCTGTGCATTTCCTTATCAGTCTACCTGACGGGGAGACTGGCGGAATACTGTCCGGACAGGATTGTGAGGGGGCGCATAGATGGGGCCTACTGAAGGTGACCGGTTCGTACTCTCCCCGACGAGGGTTGGACGCATGCAGAAAAACTCGATTTTTTTGTTGGTTTTAACAGGTTTTGTATTGACGGGGGCGTGCCATAAGGCGGTACCCGTCGCGGCCCGGACACCGCAGCCCGTTGTGGTGGCGGCCGCTCCGCAAACGACTGTTGCACCACCGTCCTCAGGTGCGACAGCGTCCCAGGGCCGGCCGGCCGTTCAGAGTTCGCCCTCCACGGGGATCACCCGGGAAGAGAGGGCGGTTCTGAACGACCGGCTGGCTCATCTGGAAGATGCGTTATTCGATTACGACAAGAGCACCATTCGCGCCGATGCCGCTTCTGCGCTCAAAGACGATGTGGGGGTGATCCGCGGCATTCTGGCTAAGGACGCCAACGAGAAGCTGCGCATCGAGGGGCATTGCGACGAGCGCGGCTCGGACGAATATAATCTGGCGCTGGGCGACAAGCGCGCGCAAGCGGTGAAGGAGTTCTTTGAGACCATGGGAATTCCGCAGGCGCAGTTGACGGTGATTAGCTACGGCAAGGAAAAGCCGGTGTGCAGCGAACAATCGGAAGACTGCTGGCAGAAGAATCGCCGCGCGCATGTGGTGGCTGAAAACACCGCTCAAAATTAAAGTTCTCCTATCTGAAAGAGCAGATCGCAGCCTCTCCCGAACTGGGAGAGGCTATTTTTTTGACAGCTATTTTTTTTGGCAACCCAGCATTGCTACACTGAGCGGAACGGAGGTACACGCGCATGAAGTGGTACTACGCCGCGGCCGGAAGCCAAGTGGGGCCGATCGACGAGACGGAGTTGAACCGGTTGGTGACGCTCGGCACGGTGCGCGCGGATACGCTGGTGTGGCACGACGGCCTGGCGTCGTGGCAGCCGCTGGGCGTGGTGCGAGGCATGGCGCCTGCTGTGGCGGCGGTGGCGGGCCGGCACTACGGCGGATTCTGGATTCGCTTCCTGGCGCGGCTGATCGACGGCATCATCGTGGGCATCGCCAATGCCATCGTCCGCATTCCTTTTATGTTGATGTTCGGCTTGGGAGTGGGCGGGCTGGGCACGCGGCGGGGTTTGGGCGACGGAATGATTTTTGGACCGGCGATGGCGGGCTTGTTAGGGATCTCCACACTGATCGGGCTGGCGATTGGCGTGGCTTACGAGGTCTACTTCCTGTCGGCGCATGGCGCGACGCCGGGCAAGATGGCGCTGGGGCTTAAGGTGATCCGGGCGGATGGCGGTCCGATTTCGCCGATGCTGGCGCTGGCGCGGTATTTCGCGTCGTGGGTCAGCGCGGTTATTTTACTGATCGGGTATATCATGGCGGCGTTCGATCCAGAGAAGCGGGCGCTGCATGACCGGATTTGTGAAACGCGGGTAATTCATTCGCGCTAAATTGGGGACAGTACACTCAATCCCCGGGAATCCACTGCAGTGTTGCTCAAATAGATTGGGCGGGGATTGAGTGTACTGTCCCCAATTAGTACTGGGTAGGCCATTGGGACCATTGCAAGCCTCTACCGAATATGGTGAAGTGAAGGGGTGATGAAATCCCGTAAACTCTTGTTATTGCTGCCAGTTGTGTTTTTTGTGGCGTCCTGCAGCCGGGATCCCAAGGTGCAAGCGCAACGCTACGTGGCGAATGGCAACAAATTCTTCGAGAAGGGCAAGTACAAAGAAGCGTCGATCATGTACCGGCGCGCCCTGCAAAAAGATTTGCGCTTTGGCGAAGCGTACTACCGGCTGGCGCTCACGGAAATCAACCTGACCGCTTACGGGGACGCGGTGCGGTCACTGCGGCGCGCGGTGGAATTGCAACCCGACAACGCCGATGCCGCCGTGAAACTGGCGGACATTTATATGGTTGCCGCTGCGCAGGACAAGACGAACAGCCCGCAACTCCTGAAAGACGCTAAAGAGTTGGCCGAGAAGCTGCTGCAAAAAGATGCCAAGTCCTACGACGGACACCGCATCGCGGGGCAGATCGCGCTGCTGGAGAACGATGCACCGCGAGCCGTGGCGCAACTGCAGGCGGCCGCGCTGGTGAAGCCGGATCAAACCGATCTCTCGATGGTCTACGTGCAGGCGCTGGCCGCCAATAAACAACTGGATGAGGCAGAGAAGCTGGCGCTGAGCGTCATTGACAAACATCCCACCTTCGCGCCGATGTACGACATGGTGTACCTGTACTACATCAATGCCAAGAAGGCGCCCCAGGCCGAAGGCATCCTGAAGCGCAAGGTGGAAAACAATCCGCAGCAGGCCAATTTCCGGGTGCAACTGGCAGCCTATTATCTGTACGCGCAGCAGCATCCCGAATTCGATAAAACGATGCAGGGCCTGAACGACGAAAAGCAGTATCCCGACGGACATTTGGTGGCCGGCGATTTCTATTTCTACCGGACCCGCGACTTCGATGCCGCCCGCACGCAGTATGAAGCGGGGCAAAAGGCGTTTCCCAAGGAGAAGGCGATCTATCAAAAGCGCATGGTGGAATTGCTGGCAACCACGGGCAAGAATGCCGAGGCCAATCAACTACTGGCTGCGATCCTCAAAGATAGTCCCAAGGACAGCGACGCCATTGCCATGCGCGCGGCGCTGATGCTGACCACGGGCGACGCGGCACAAATCAATCAAGCCGTCAACGATCTGCAGTCACTGGTGGTGAAGGCGCCCGATAATCACCTGCTGCACTATAATCTGGCGCGCGGGTATCTGGCGAAGAACGATGCGGAACAGGCCCGGCTGCAACTGGAAACGGCCATCAAACTTCGTCCCGATTTTCTGGTGGCGCGGGATCTACTGACACGAATCTACATCACCAAGAAGGATTACGCCAGAGTGTTGAAGGAAGCCGAAGAAACCCTCGCCCTGAACAAAAACGACCTGGAGGCGCGGCTGGCCCGCTCGAGCGCGCTGCTGGCACTGGGCGACGGCCAGAAGGCTCGCGACGAGATCGAGGGGATTCTGCAAGTGGCTCCCAATAATCCCGACGCACGCTACCAGTCCGGATTTCTAGCCTGGCAGCAAAAGGACTACAAACGCGCCCAAGATGCCTTTACGCAACTGAGCAAGATCAATCCCAAGGACTCTCGTGGTTTGCTGGGAGTGGTGGAGACTCTGGCGGCCCAGAATCGTCTGGGGGAAGGCATCAAGTTAGTGGAGGACGCGGTGGCGCGCGAACCGGGGCGCGCAGATCTGCAACTGGCGCTGGCGAATCTATACGTGCGCGACATGCGCTACGATGCGGCGATCGCCCGTTACCAAGATCTTTTGAAGAAGGAACCGAAGTCGGCCGATCTCTTGCTGCGCGTGGCTGAAACGCAGCGCCGCAAGGGCGATATCAACGGGGCTATCGATACGTTCCGGCGCGCGAGCCAAGCGGCTCCGACGGATGCGCGGCCGTTGTTGCAACTGGGTCTGCTGCTGGATGGCACGGGCCGCCGCGATCAGGCCAAGCCGGTCTATGAGCAGATTCTGAAAATACAGCCGGACCAACCCGTGGCGCTCAACAATCTAGCGTTCATCAAAGCGGAAGATGGCCAGGATCTGGACGAAGCCTTGACCATGGTCCAGCGAGCCCGCCAAGGCATGCCCAATTCGCCCGACGTCATGGATACGCTGGGGTGGATTTATCTGAAGAAGAACCTGAGCGACGACGCAATCCGCACCTTCAAAGAACTGGTGACGGCGGATCCCAACCGGGCTGCGTACCACTATCATTACGGGATGGCGCTGCTGCAAAAGGGCGACAAGCCGTCTGCGAAGCGGGAATTCGAAACTGCCATCAAGTTCAATCCTTCCAAAGACGACGCCGGTAAGATCCAGAAGTTATTGGCCAGCATGTAGGCGGACGACCTTTTCGTGCAAAGGTCTCCGGCTGTCCCTTATGTTGCTCCTTTTGTAATCTTCCTGGCGCTGATCGGGCTGAGCCACCTGTGGCCGATGCCTGCGCTGGCCGATGAGATTTTGCGGCTGGTGGTGATGCTGGCGGTGTTATTTTTGGTGGCGCGTCCGGTGATGGATTTCCGGACGCGAAACTGGGGCGTTAGTGCGCTGGTGGGGGTGGCGATCTTCCTCCTGTGGATTGCGCCGGATCTTTTATTTCCTCAGTACCGGTCTTTCTTCCTCTTCGACAACTCCGTGGTGGGGACGGCGCGAAGTTCGCTTTCAGAAGCGGCGCGGCATGATGTGCCGGTGCTGTTTCTACGGACGCTGCGGGCGGTGGCGATCGTGCCTATCATCGAAGAATTGTTCTGGCGCGGATGGCTGATGCGCTGGGTGATTCATAATGATTTCGAACGGGTGCCGCTGGGAGCATATTCGGCGCTGTCTTTCTGGGCGGTGGCGCTGCTGTTTGCGAGCGAACATGGTCCATACTGGGACGTAGGCCTGGCGGCGGGAATCATTTTCAACTGGTGGATGATTCGCAGCAAGAGCCTGGGAGACTTGATTTTGGCGCATGCGGTGGCGAACGCCTGCTTGAGCGGGTACGTGATCGCGGCGGGGAAATGGGAATATTGGCTTTGACTCAGACAGCACAAGCAATGGAACATTCGATAGAGCAAGTACGGGCGGGGGCTTCGGCGGCGGCTGCTAAGGTGGCGCTGTTCGACTTCGACGGGACGATCTCGGTGATTCGATCCGGCTGGGTGGATGTGATGGCTCCGATGATGGTGGAGATTCTGCTGGATCTGAAAACCGGGGAAGCGGAGGCGGAGCTGCGGACGCTGATTCAGGAAATGATCTGGCGGACGACGGGGAAAGAGACCATCTACCAGATGATGGATTTCGCGGATCACGTGACCAAGCGCGGCGGGGTCGCGTTGGATCCGAAGGTTTACAAAAAGATGTATCTCGACCGGCTGTGGACGGTGATCAGCGGGCGCATTGAGGATTTAAAAGAGGGTCGGGTGGCTCCGGAACAATACATGGTGCCGGGGGCGCGGGCGCTGCTGGAAAGTTTGAAGGAGCGCGGGCTCAAGATGTACCTGGCTAGCGGAACCGACGAAGTCTTCATGAAAGAAGAAGCGCGGCTGCTGGGAGTGGTGCCGTTCTTTGAGGGTGGGGTTTTCGGGGCGCAGGACGATTTGAAGAGCTTCTCGAAGAAGATTTTGATCCAGCGGATTGTTTCGAGCACCGATGTGCGCGGCGAGGAGATTGTGGGCTTCGGCGACGGGTACGTGGAGATCGAAGAAGTGAAGCTGGTGGGGGGCGTGACTGTTGGTGTGGCCACGAAAGAGCCGGCTTGCGCCGAGGTGGATCAGTGGAAGCGGCAGCGGCTGATCGGGGTGGGCGCGGATTACATCGTGCCTAACTTTTTGGCTCGTGAGAGATTGCTTAGTTCGCTATTTGCGTGAGCACCCTCGCGATCGACATCGGCGGCACTAAGTTTACGCTGGCGCTGTTTGAGGGCGGGCGCATGACGGTTCGTGAATCGCGCGCTACCGATCGCGAGCTTGGGCGCGAGTGGATGCTGGGGCAGATCGCGGGCATCCTTGCCGGTTGGAAAAACATCGAACGCTGCGGGATTGGCTTTGGCGGGCCGGTGGATTTTCCACGGCAACGCGTGGCGCTGTCGACGCATGTGGGCGGATGGCGGGACTTTCCACTTTCTCAGTACGTACAGGAACTGCTGGGTGTACCTACCATCATGGACAACGATGCGAACGTGGGTGCGCTGGGGGAGGCGTGTTACGGAGCGGGCGGCGTATTCCCTTTGTTTTACGTTACGCTCTCGACGGGGATTGGCGGCGGGTTAATTCTTAGCAATGGCAGTGTGTATCGCGGTGCGGATTCCTGGGCGGGGGAGATTGGGCATTTGACGGTTCAACCTGAAGGGCCAGAGTGTTTGTGCGGGGCTCGCGGGTGTCTCGAAAGAATGTGCAGTGGATTGTGGCTGGAGCAGGATTATGGGCGCTCGGCGCGGGAGTTGTTCGAGGACCCGGCGTTTGTGGAGCGGTACGTTGTGAATCTGGCGTTGGGGTTGAAAGCGGTGGTCATGTTGATGAACCCGGCTCGCATTGTATTGGGGGGCGGGATTGCTAAGGCGGGGGACGCGTTGTTGGCGCCGCTGCGGGCGGAGTTGGGGCGGCAGATCACGGGATGGTCGGGGGCGCGGGTGGACGTGGTGGGGGCGCGGTTGGGGGATGACAGTGTGTTGTGGGGCGGTTTGGCGTTGGCGGAGGCTATTTCTTAAACAGGCTATCGAAAGCGGCGCGGGCGTCGTCGGCGTTGCGCGGGGCTGCGGCGTTCGCCACTGGACCCGAGGCTGACGGCGGGGGGGCTGCGGAATCGCGTGCTACGGTGACGCGGGGCTTGAACAGCGTGCAGTCGTTGGCTTGATCTTTCACGACAATGCGCACGGGAACCGGCTTTACGCACTGGAAGCGGGTGGAGGGCTCGAAGTAGGCGCACTGCTTGCAGCAGTGCAGGGCGGTGTGGCATTTGGGGCACTCCGCCGGAAACTCGGAGCCGGTCATCAGCGTGGTGGAACAATTGAAGCAGCGAGCGGCTGCTACTGCCTGTACCAAGCGCGGCAAACGAGGTCCGGTGACATCGAGAGGCGGGCGCGGGCCGGATGGACGGGGACGTTCATCACGGTGGTTATCATTGTTTCCGGAAAAGTCGCGGTTCGATTCCTGATAGCCGCGTTGCTTGTACTTGCGATCGGCGTCCATGTTGCGGATTGGCGCTCCTTGAAATGTGAATGCAGCTCACGCGCTGACTGATTGGAGACCGGAAAATTTTCGATGCGAGACGGCAGAGCAACCAGACTTGGGGTACTTGCGGGACTGGATTGCTCACTAACTGCCTAAACCACTATGTACCACGGAACGGCCGCGGAATCCAGTTAAATCTTTTGTGCTGGTTGGTTATCGGCTGGCACAGCTACATACTTTAGACGCTGGTGGCGGGTGAAGAGTTCCGGAATTCGTGGATCGAATAGTACTGGTAGGCCGTGGGCCTGCCCTACGTCATCCACTTTATGGGGGCGTTGCAAGGGCGATTCAGGGGGTCTGTGTAGTGGTTGGGGGTTACGCGGACGGAAAAGCCCAGGCGGCCAGTGGTTAGGGGGGAGAATTGGCGTCCGAACATAAATGCCGTTCCTTGTTGCTCCTGGGGATCTAGCGCGACTACTTGCGCTTCTTCTAATTCGCCTTGCGGGCCGATTTTCCCTATTAGGGCTTCTACGCGGACATCCGCCGCCGACAGGCCGGCCAGGTCGATGCGGGCTCTTAAGGGTAAGGATGCGCCGGCTAGTACTGCGGTGTCTTGGCCGGCGCTGGCTTCCAGGAAACGGACTTGCGGCCATAACTGCCTCACTTGTTGTCCCCACACGGAGTGCTGGCGGGCAGCGGCGAAAGTGTCACGCGCCATGGACTCCCAGGCGCGGTGGGCGGGTTGGTAGAGCTGCGAGTGGTAGTCGTCGATCATGCGCTGGCAGTTGTAGTTTGCGCTGACGTAGCGCAGGCATTGCTTGACGCGCTCCATCCACTTGGTGGGGACGTCTTCATCGCGGGCCTCGTAATACATGGGCACGATTTCGTTTTCGAGCAGGGAGTAGATGGCGGCGGCGTGGGCTTCGTCGCGGTCGGGCGAATAGGGCTCGCGGTTGCCGATGGCCCAGCCGCCGGAGTCTTCGGCAGCTTCGTCGAACCAGCCATCAAGGATGCTCAGGCTGAGGACGCCGTTGATGCTGGCTTTCATGCCGCTGGTGCCGCAGGCTTCTTCACCACGGCGCGGGGTGTTCAGCCACAGGTCGACGCCTTGCACCATTTCGCTGGCGACTTCAATGCCGTAGTCTTCGACGAAGACTACTTTTCCTGAGAGTTCCGGGTCACGAGAAAGCTGGACAATTTCGCGGATCAAAGTTTTCCCCGGAATGTCTTTGGGATGGGCTTTGCCGGCGATCACGATCTGCACGGGCATGGTGGTGTTGGTGAGAATTCGCTTGAGGCGGGGGAGATCGCGGAAGACCAGGGTTGCTCTCTTATACGTAGCGAAGCGGCGGGCGAAACCGATGGTGAGGACGGCGGGGTCGAGGAGTTCACCGGCACGCTCGACGACCGGGGTAGGGGCGTTGCGGGCCAGGCAGCTGGCAACGGCGCGCTCGCGTACGAACGCTACCATGCGGCGTTTGCGGCGGCGATGGGCTTCCCATAATTCGCTGACAGGGATGTCGGCGGTCTGGCGCCAGATTTCGGGATCGTTGTGGCCCATGCGCCAATCGGGCTGCAGGTGCTGATCGTAGATGGTGGCCAGGTCGCCGTAGATCCAGGAAGTCAAGTGGACGCCGTTGGTGATGGCGGCGATGGGGACTTCCCACACCGGCAGGCTGGGCCACAGGTATTCCCACATTTCCTGGGAGACTTGGCGGTGCAGGCGGCTGACGGCGTTGCGGAAGGACGAGGTCTGCATGGCTAAGACCGCCATGGAAAAAGGTTCGTTGGAATCGGCGCCCGCCGCACGTCCGAGGGCCAGAAACGAATCCAGATGGATGCCGGCTTTCTGGCAGTAGAGTTCGAAATGTTCGCGGACCAAGCCGGCGTCGAAGCGGTCGAGGCCGGCGGGGACGGAGGTGTGGGTGGTGAAAACGTTGTTGGAGCGGGAGGCGTGCAGGGCCTCGTCGAAACTCAAACCCTGGTCCGCCATCAGGACACGGACGCGCTCGATGGCCAGAAACGCGGAATGGCCTTCGTTCATGTGATAGACGGTGGGATTGAGTCCCAGGGCTTTGAGCGTGCGGAGGCCGCCGATGCCGAGGACGATTTCCTGGCGGATGCGCTTGAGGTCATCGCCGCCGTAGAGCTGGTTGGTGATTTCGCGATGCTCGTCGGCGGGATTCTGCGGGATGTTGCTGTCGAGCAGGTAGAGTTTCACGCGGCCGACTTGGATGGTCCAGACTTTGAGGAAGACTTCGGCGCCGCTGAGATCGACGCTGACCAGGAGCTCGCCTCCGCCTTCGGGACGCGTCACGGGCGTGATGGGGAGCGAGTAGAAATCGTTAACGGGGGCTCCTTCCTGCTGCCAGCCGTCGGGGTCGAGTTTTTGCTGCAGGAATCCGTTTTGATATAAGAGGCCTACGCCGACTAGCGGGAGAAGGGCGTCGCTGGAGGCTTTGAGATGATCGCCGGAGAGCACGCCGAGGCCGCCGGAATAGATGGGCAGGCAATCGAGCAGGCCGTACTCCATCGAAAAATAGGCGATCAGCAGGGAATTGCGGGGGGTGGCTTCGAGATAAGTGTCGAGGATTTCGCAGGCACGCTTGTAGAGCGTGAGATAGCGGGGATCGGCGGCGGCGCGCTCAAGGGCGACTTGTTCCACGCGGCCCAGCATGACCACTGGGTTGTGATTCGACGCTTTCCAGGCGGCGGGATCCAGGCGGCGGAACACCGCGCGCATGGAGTGGTTCCAAGACCACAATAGATTCAAGCCCAATTCAGGCAAACGCCGCAGGGCCGGAGGCATCGCCGGGACCACCAGGATCTCGCGCGTAGGACGAATTTGAAACGACATGAACTCCTAAGTTTCAGACAATTTTTAAGGATATCAAAGCGGCGTGCCGATCATTAACTTAGAGCTATGCTGAAGACTATTCGCATGAATCGATTCCGGGCGTTCACGTGCGCCGCAGCGGCCTTGGCGATGTTCGCGGGGCTGGCGGCGGTGGGGTGCGGCAAGTCACAGAAGACCATCGTGGTGGGGTCCATGAGTTCCACCGAGCAAGTGGTGCTGGGCGAAATAGTGGCGCAGCATCTGGAGCACCGGCTGGGGCGGAAAGTAGACAGGCGGCTGGAACTGGGTGCGACGACGCTGGCGTATCAGGCGTTCCAGAGCGGCCAAATCAGTTTGTACGCGGAGTACACGGGGGCGATTGTGACGCAGATTTTGAAGGAGCAGCCGGGGGCGGATGCGTCGCTGATTTTCGCGCGGGCCCAGGGAGAGATGAAGCGCACGGCGCAGGCGGAGCTGCTGAATCCGCTGGGGCTGGATAATTCGTTTGTGGTGGTGATTCGCGCGGACGATCCGCGGGCGGGCAAAGTTTCGACGTTGAGCGAGGCGGCCGCGGTGAAGGATGGATGGATTCTGGGCGCCACTGCGGAATTTCAGCAATTGGGGGACGGGATGCCGAACCTGACGCAGTATAAGCTGCCGATGAAGGCGGCTCCGCGGAGCATGGATGGCGGGCTTTTGTTTAAGGCGCTCGAAGATGGGATGGTGACGATGATCGTGGCGCATGCGACGGATGGGGCGTTGACGCAAAAAACCTGGAAGGTACTGAGCGACGACCGCCATGTATTCGTGGCGAAGCAGGCGTCGCTGTTGGTGCAGGGGAGCGTGCTGACGGCGCAGCCGGACGTGCGGCCGGTGCTCGATCAGCTCTCCGGAAAAATCACTACCGAGAAGATGCGGGAGCTGGATGCGCAAGTGGACTTGGGCCATCTGCAGCCGAAGGACGTGGCGGCTGCGTTCCTGGTGCAGAACGGGCTCTAGTCGAAGAGGGACAGTACACTCAATCCCCGCGACACCGTGT
>Ga0068860_100005435_pt1 | contig 12918 bp, 10 predicted proteins | sample KBSSwiS32_FD_66597 | JGI IMG/M metagenome (GOLD analysis project Ga0068860, IMG submission 66597) | Switchgrass rhizosphere microbial communities from Kellogg Biological Station, Michigan, USA - KBS Switchgrass S3-2 | ecosystem: Host-associated > Plants > Roots > Rhizosphere > Soil ... | reverse complement strand
TATTCTTCAATTGAGGTGATAATTGAAGGTTGCGTGGAAATAATTCTGCAGCCCAGTTACTAACTTCATTCCAGTTTTTAAATTCACTTATCATGATAGAACCGCAGGGATTATACCATTCGGGTATTTTGCTTTCGACCTGTACTCCCGCAATATTTTGCGCCCTCCATTCATATACAATTTCGCCATTCTTTTTTGTAATAGCAGGAGTGATATTTGTCTTACTATTCCTGATGGTAACAGGGCTACGTTCGGGAGTTATTAATTTGTAATAAAGATTAGCCAGAGGTACGCCAAAATTACAATCATATGTACTGGCATACTCGCCTTTAAAAATTGGATTAAACCCTTTGATGGTGTAGCTTGACTGGATTATGTCTCCTTTTCTCACATCATCTAAAACAAGCAGTGCAGTTAAATAGCCATTGTACATGTGTCGGTCTAACTCTTTTTCTTGCTGAATAGTTTTAAAATGAGAGAGCTGAAGTTTATCAATGGACTTACCTTCCCGTATAATAGTGATTTTGTGGAATATTAGTTGCTCATAGGCGGGATCAAAATCCACTGAAATCTCTGAGCTGTTTTGAACGCCCGCTTCCGATAATATTTTCTTTGTCTCTTTATAATAACGTGCCCTCTCTACAAGGGATACTTGCTTTTCGAACTCCATATCAAGATATCCGTCTTCCGCCTCTCCTTCAAGGGCCTTACTGTTATAGTCAATGCTATTGATGGTTACCCATGCCGGTTCTCTTTCGTATCTCAATTTTGAACTCTGTGCTTGGACAAGAGTAAAAGAAAACAATAGAATGACTGGCAGATAGATTGGTAAACGTGTTCTCATGATTTTGAAAGATAATAAATAAAATATTTATTCAGGTAGCACTCTTTTGCAAGTTTTATGAAACTGCGATTGATGATTTTTTGGATTCTAATTGACATTGAAGAAATAATTTAGCAGAGGATTGATGGAGGGGTGTTTGCGCCAGGTTATAATTTTGTTGAGCAATTTCCTTTGCTGATAGAATGTCATTAAATTTTTAGGAGTGTTAGGAAAGTACTACCTGCTGTCCTTTCAATATTTCTGAATCAATGTAAGGAGTTCCTTATCGAGTTTGTGCCCGTTCCAGTCTTCATAAGCGACGTCTGTTCGTTCGGAATCAATGATGCCGAAAGAGCCGATAAATTCCCAAAGAGCAAAACCAATCTTATTTGAGTGAAGAATATCCAGTACATCATTGAACCATGCCAGGAATACTTTGTGCGGCGTCTTATTCCAGCAACCGCATTCGCCGCAATGAACGCCCACTTTGCCTTGATTAGCCAGCTCTATCCATGGCTTGTAATAGTTTTCCAGTAAAGAACGATCGAGGTATTTATCGCCGACTTGTCCCGGCCATTTAGGCTCAGGTAAATGATCGGGATCTTTGTTTGCCCATGGAGCTTTGTAATGTGAAATAGCACCTGGGTTATAGCCGCGGCAACTCTGAGCAATATCAAGATCAATCAATTCTGGAATTACTTTATTGCCAACCTCATTACCATCAGCAATAATTAGACGTTGAGGATTTTCCTTTCGTATTGCATCTGCAGCCGCTTTGGCAACTTTCCGATACACATCGCCGGGAACAGGACTTCGTTTGGAATGCTGGTCGTTCATATCTTCCCGCATACTGGGTTCGTTAAGAAGATCGAAACTTATTTTATTACCGTCAATGCTTTTATACCGTTTAGCCCACATATTCCAATGAAAGCAAAAAGCGTCAAGTGCCGCCTGGTCAAGCCATAAATTATATGGTTCATTAAAACCTGCATTGACACAATAGCCCGGTGCCCGGTGCAGGTTCAGGCTCACATGCATGTTGTGCTTTAGCGCCATATTCACCAATGTATCAATTTGGTCTACGGCTTTACTATTGAGCTTATATACATCATCCGGTGTTATGTTCTTGCTGCGGTCAATATCCAGGTAGTAGGGATACGCAATCGGAACTCTTATAAAATTAAATCCCCAATCCTGCATCCAGCGAAGGTGATCTTCACTGGTTACACCCCTCGGGTTGGATGGGTCAGGCGAAAAGAAATCGAGCAAATTAAAACCCTTCCATTGAGGCAGCTTATTTTGTGTATGAAGAACCGGTGCTTCAGTTTTTGGCAACGCCATGGCCGCAGCCGCCATGCTGGTGTTTGTTATAAACGATCTTCTGTCCATGGTATTTGTTGTTTACTTAAAGGTAGAATTTTCAGAAAATTTTGCATTAAAAGATTTCTCTTATGTGTAGTGCTTTTGTAATCTGGTTCAATTACACAATGAAAGATTTAGCGCACTCTTTTTAAAATTGTAAACCAGTAGATTGAGATTGAATTCTTTAGAATTAAAAAGCCTTTATGGACAGGACAGCGATGGAGAAGTCTGGGAAATAGATTTTTAATCAGATTGTTTTATTTCTTTTTATGAGTCCGACTACAAATAAAATCAATGCTAAAATAGCTGATGCTGATATGGTTGAAGTTCTGGCTATATCATTGATATTTTTTTCATTTAAAAAGCCATCCACTATTTTGCCCACACCAAAATTCGCAATAACGCCAAATAATAATACAGCGACCGCAGCTCTATGAAGGTTGTTCACTTTTAAGTACCTAAATAAAAGCAGGCAAACGCCAAAGGCAGCAATGGCAAGGGTTACAACGGGTAATGCAAGTGGAATCACCCAGCCCTTAGTCTCGGTCAGGTACTGTATTAAAAAAAGATAAGGAATTATAGTTATTGCAAATCCCACAGACATCCACGCAGCTTTATTTTTCTTTGCTGCCAGCAATGGGGCAATAGTTGCCCATATTATAATCAGCCCTCCGGTTGGGTATAGTGACCAGGTTATTGATTGGTCAATAGAATAATTTACAATGAAACAAACAATACATGAAGACAGAAAAATAGACGATAAAATTAGTATGGCCCGGCCATCACTTTTTGTTGCTATTTCTTTATTCATAAATGTTTCTTTGTAGGATAGTGTAAACCTGTTGCTAAGTCGCAATCTTTTATGCAAGCGGAAAGCCAGTTGAAATAAGTGTGTCAGCGAATATGCTGAGATTAGCGAATATAATTTTATTAAGAACTAAAGGTCTGACAACAGGGAAGCTTGTAAAAGGGAAACCTGATACGAATCATGTGGTTAGATGAATCACTCAATAATAAGATTAATCACTTCTATTTTCAAAAACAATAATTATCGAATAAAAGTTTGATGGGTTTTGCAACTTGTACAGCCTTGTTTTTTGACTGCTTGCGGTTCCAATATGCAAATTCAGCTTGCTTTACGAACCTGTTTGCAAATTAATACCAATCCTTTTCGTAGGGTTCGCAACACACAAAACATAACAATAACTATTCAATCACAAACCATGTATAGCTTTTCGGTTCGATGGCAACCTTCAAATGGATCATGTAATTTCTGTCAGCGAAATATTGTTTTTTTGCTAACCCTTTTTCACTCACCATAGCAACAGAAGAAAGACCGGTATAATACAAAGGAACATTAATGGTCCTGGTTATTTTTTCTTTTAGTGGATTATAGAGTAACAAAAATCCCTTTTCTTTTAGCAAAGGGTTTACATGCAAAATACCATCCCAGTCTCTGCCGTCTGCCCTTCTTAAATGAATAATATCTGAGTTGAGAATGTTGCGGTATTTTTTATACCATGATACCACGTTTGTTACTGCTTGTTTTGTTTCTTCGGTATCATATAATCTTGGCCCACGATAGCAAGCCTGCACGCCGGCTCCATAATATTGTACCATTAACTGTTCATAATCTTTCAAGTGGTCACGTAAAGGTTCAAGCACTGCGTCTTCTCCGCCTCCCTGGTATTTGGTTAAAGGCACAAATCCCCAGCTCATTGAAGGCGTTTTTTCCCAGGTGCCGTCATAAATATTTTGGCGGTTCAAAATTTTCTGCTGCTCTCTTGATAATGAAAAATTTACTTCTCTGTAGCCAATTGCAATTTTGTTGGTACCATCCAAAAAATACCAGTCGGGTGCATTAATATAAACTCCGTGTTCATTTAACCAGCGATATAATTCTTTTTGAATTTCCATTTGCCGCCATTGACTGTCATCATAATTTTTATGACCCGGATGCGTAACAGAGGCACAAACATCACCCGGATAAGGACCATCGTTTTCCCAAATATCAAAACCGGTTTTAGTAAAGAAGTATTTTATCTTGTCCCTGTAAGCCAGTCCCCACCTGCTTCCGAAGCAAGGCGCATTGCCAAAAAAGGCTCCACCCGGCTTCCCGGTTTTAATGTCAATTACATCATCCTCATCACTAATGCGCCTGCTGCTGAATAATGAATATCCGCCAATCAAAATGTTTTTGGCGTGGGCATATGTTGCTATTAATTTCCATTTATCAATATTCGCCGCGGAAGAATCTTCCATATTCAGATGGCTGCCGAAGCTTAGAATAAGTGCTTCATATCCTGTAGCCTTACATTGATCAATCGCTGTTTTAACTTCCTCATCATTTTTACTAACGAGGTGCATGAAAATTGGATTTTCAGTGGTCCACGGAGCAACCGTGCTATACATTTTCCGGATGGCCAAACCTCTTCTTTCCCTGTCATAACTATCCATCAATAATTCGTGTGTACGCACCGAACGGAATGTTTGCCCGGCAGGCAATTCCACAGCAATCAATTTTTCCGGGTAAATTTCCAGCAGGCAGGGCGTTTGATAATTATAATTAACCTGGGAGGTATATACCGAATCAGTTTTCCAATGTGTTGTCTGATCGCTGATATCATAGCGCATTGCATTGTTAAAAGCGTAATTGGTCTCTACATAAATACCGTGCTGCTTTTTCATTTCTTCGGGGCTGCCAACTACCGCACTTTCTTCTTCAACCAGGGCCAGCACTTCATTTACAACACGATTGATTGTTACAGATGTGCTGCCCGTATTTTCTATTGACAGCCATTTTACAATCAGCGGCAGTCCATTATATAATTCATATTGCACAGTGACAATTATGTCTTTTACCGCCTGCGATGAAGAATGGTAAATAAAAGAAAGCATCTTGCCTGTTGCCTGATTTTTATTCATTGCCCACCGGGTTGGTTTCCATTTAACAAAGGGCTGAATAGGACCAACTTCATAACGCACCAATTTGAAATCGTTTTCACCAGCAGAAAAATTATCAAGCCATTCCGGTAAGAGATAAGCATTTTCTTTTTGGCCATTCAATCCACCTACATTATACTCCCTATCATTGATAGTAATTTTTGCTTCAGGCTTCACTGACCTCAATATTTGCTGCCCGTTACTCAAATTTTTATAATCAATACAGGCAACATTCGGGTTAAGCCTGAATGTTCTTTGTACCAGTCCGTTATATAAAATGATGTCTTTATGGTCTGCACTAAAATAGATATTTGCAATTTCTTTTACAGGCCGCACGAGCCAGTCGGTCGCGGATATTTTATTATTGTCGTAAGGTAATACAGTTAAGCGTTGGCCCTGTTGGCCAAATATCGAAACACTTATTAAACTTATGAAGGCTAAACGGAAAGCTTTTGAAAATAGTTTAATCATCGTTTGATTTTCCCCGGTTCTTATGGGGTTAAATTAAAACAATAGTTGCTGTGAAAAGAATAAATATTAAGAAAAGCTAAAATCATTTCATTGAGATTGGAAGGCGCCAACCCTTAGCAGCTTTTTATTCTTTGCAGTTTCTCTTTTTCTTATGAAATAAGAAATCGTAAACGTTGGAATAAAATCAATACCAGGTAAGAGTTCTTCAATGAAGGAAAAAATACCGCCAACTGCACCTAACGTTTTTCCAAATAGAAAATAAAATATGAAACCGGAGAGCGGTGCCCATATAATATCTGAAAATTCTCCAAGAAAAGGAACCGAATATGATAGGCAACCTATAGCGTCCAACAATATACAGAGTTTAAGATTGGGAAGTTTTTTTTTCATGTCTTAGGGTTTTCTTTTTCATCTAATCAAATTAGCGACCAGGAAAGAGATTGCAAATAAAAATTAACTCACACCCGACACCTTCTCCTAAGAAGAAGCCGTGATGATTTTGACAGTTTCTTAAAATCAAAAGCTTTTTTTATCTAACCAACTTTAATTCCTTAATTATATTTCCTGCCCCTCCTAATTTATCAATACACCATAACACAAATCTTACATCAACACAAATGGTGCGGTTTAAATCTTTATCAAAAGCAATCTTATGGCTTAGCGCTTCATAATTTCCATCAAAGGCAAGACCTATAAGATTGCCGCTTCCATCTATGACAGGAGAGCCGGAGTTTCCGCCTGTAATATCATTGGTTGTGATAAAGCCGGTAACGAGGTCATTTTTTAATTTGTCTTTGTATTGTCCAAAATCTTTTTTCTTAATCATGTCAATTGCCTTTTCAGGAAAATCAAATTCATAGTCGCCGGGTACATATTTTTCCAATATGCCTTTGCTGGTTGTTTCATAATCATAATGAACCGCATCTTTTGGATTATAACTTTTTACATTACCATAACTAACCCTCATGCTAAAGTTGGCATCAGGGTACATTTTCTTAACCATTGCAGGATTCATCTCCATTATACCTTTTAAATAAGCCCTGTCAAGCTCAGCATTTTTGCTAAGAAAATCACTTCGGATTTTAGCATACTTAAGCGTATAGTTTTTTACGAATGCCGACGCAAAGGCGAAAGCTGGATCATTTTGTAAAGTAACCGCATCGGGTGCCGCAATAAATGCATTCCATTTTGCAGAATCTAATATCATGGTATTATCAAAAATACTTTTAGCCCAGGCTTTGTATGTTGCCTCATCATTAAGATTGCCAAACTTGTTTTTAATATCCTGGTAAAAGCCAATAGGATGCTGGCTCTTATCAATATCATTATAGTACATCATGACAGTAGTGGCAACAATTTTTTCATCGCTTGGACGGTCTTCTGCAGCAAGAAAAGCTTTGCGTTTTTCATTCGCATTCTGTACTGCCTTTTTTACATCGGCATCTTTTTTATCTGTTCTTACTAACGCTGCTTCCAGTTGTTGTAGCGACGCTGCAAATGCTCCCAATGAAGAACCTAAAATGCCTTCATAAATATATTGCCGTTGTTTTGCGTAGGGTGTCCAGGTTGTATAATTTTTTTCGTATTCTGAAAAAATATTTTCATATTCCGGCTTCCCCTTCGCCCATTTTAAAAAATCCTGCTCTGCTTTTTGCTTTGCCTCATAGGTATGAAATTTTTCAAGTTGTTTTGTTTCGCCTTCATAAAACTTCCAATAGTTGGCAACGCTTGAATACTCGTCTGCGAGCTTTAATTTTACTGCGGGATCTTTTATCATTTCTGCATACATATATTTTAGCCGCATGCCTCTCAAAGCAACAAGGTTAGGATTATCTATTTCATTTTTTAGTTTTATACCGTAAGAAGTTTCATAACGGTTAGTGCCACCGGGATAACCAAATATCATCGCATAATCACCATCTTTAAATCCTTTCATGGAAACCGGTAAAAAATATTTGGGCTTAAGTGGAACATTATCTTCGCTATAGTCAGCGGGCTTTCCATTTTTAGATGTGTAAACGCGGAATATAGAAAAATCACACGTGTGCCGGGGCCACTCCCAATTATCGGTATCACCGCCAAACTTTCCAATACTCTCAGGTGGGGCGCCAACGAGGCGTATATCACGATAAATTTTATACACGTACATGATATATTGATTGCCTTTAAACATGCTATAAATTTTTCCTGAAATTCCATTGGTGCTATCAAGAACTTTGTCAGTTATCTGTTTGTAAACATCATTTATCTTTTTAGTTCTGTCTGCCCAGGTAAGTCCCTTCAATTCATTTTCAACGTCGCTGGTAACATCAACCATTCTTTCCAAAAAAGTTGCTGTCAGATCAGATTTGATTTCCTGGTTTCTACTATATGCATAAAAGCCATCACGCAAATAATTATGCTCCAACGTGCTTGAGCCGGCAATTACACTATATCCGCAGTGATGATTAGTAAAAATCATTCCTTCATTGCTAACAATTTCTCCCGTGCAGCCGCTGCCAAAAATTATGATAGCATCTTTTAGGGAAGCCTTATTAATGTTATATAATTGGTCCTTGGTTAGTTTCAAACCATGCTTCACCATATCCTGGTAAACCTGTTCACCGATCAGCATAGGCAGCCACATACCTTCGTCAGCGCTTGCCCTGAAAACGGAAGCGCATAAAATAATTATAGCAAGAAACTTCTTCATATCATTACTTTAAGGTGAAAAAATAAGGGAACAAAGTACTTAATTTTTTTAGTAAGCAGAGCCCATAAAAGGCAGGATGCTTTGTAAAATTCCATTAATATTTTGACGCAAAAAGGCCAGGGCATATCTAATTCCATACAGCCGCTTAAAAAATTTTGGCTGTTAAAAATCGTTTTCTGCTTTGTGTTTTGCAAAATATTGACGATGTTAGATTAAGTATTCATTAATTTTGCCTTCTTAACCAATGCTTATTTAATGGCTTTAATTGACATCAGGCTTCCCAAGAGTATTTCAAGGGTACTTTCGTTATCCGTTAGCTCGCCCAAACGACAGCAATTGAAAGTCTTAAAAAAGATGTTACGTGTGGCCCGGTTTACTGAGTTTGGCCAAAAATATAAATTCGATGAAATATTATTGAGTCGCAATCCTGCGAAAAGTTTCCAGCAATTTGTACCGACATATAATTACAGCAGCATATATAAGGAGTGGTGGCACAAAAGCCGTGAGGGTAAACCTGATGTTTGCTGGCCAGGCGTAATAAAATTTTTTGCATTAAGCAGTGGAACCTGCGATAGTTCGAGCAAGTATATTCCCGTAACAAAGGAGTTGATACGATCAAATACTGTAACGAGTATACGACAGCTGATTAGCCTGGCCAGTTATACCAATGTTCCAAAAAGTTCAGTAAGCCGTGGATGGCTAATGCTTGGCGGCAGCACACAACTACAAAAAGGACCTACGTATTTTGCTGGCGATCTTAGTGGTATACAGGCTAAGAATATTCCCTTCTGGTTTCAAAGTATGTATAAGCCCGGAAAAAAAATTGCAAGGGAAAAAGATTGGTCAAAAAAATTGGATGAGATTGTTGAAAGGGCGCCCGAATGGGATATTGCTTTTTTGGTAGGTGTGCCGGCGTGGGTGCAACTATGTATGGAGAAAGTGATTGAAAGGTATAACTTAAAAAACATTCATGAGATATGGCCTAACCTTGCCTTTTATGTACATGGAGGCGTGGCATTAGAACCTTACAAACGCGGGTTTAAAAAATTGCTTGGCAAACCAATAACTTACATTGAGACTTATCTTGCAAGCGAAGGATTTTTGGCTTACCAAAACCGCCAGGATGCCAAAGGAATGCGCCTCGCTTTAACCAGTAATATCTTTTTTGAATTTGTTCCTTTTGACGACAAGAATTTTGATGCAGAGGGAAACATGATTGCAAAGCCTAAGGCACTTATGATACACGAAGTAGAAGAAGGCAAAGATTACGCGATATTGATAAGCACAAACGCAGGCGCATGGCGATATCTAATAGGTGATACAATACGTTTTGTTGACCTGGAAAAAAATGAAATAATTATTACTGGCAGAACAAAACATTTCCTAAGCCTCGTGGGCGAGCACCTGAGCGTTGATAACATGAATAAAGCTATACAACTTGTAAGTGAAGAATTAAATATCTGTATCCCTGAATTTACAGTTGCCGGCGTTCCTTACGGAACTTTTTTTGCTCACCACTGGTTTATAGCCACTGATGACAGAGTGAATGCTGAAGAGTTGCGTATTAAAATTGATGACAAGTTAAAGGAGCTTAATGATGATTATGAAGTTGAAAGAAGACATGCACTAAAAAAAGTTTTTGTGGATGTTTTGAGTGAAAAAACCTTTATGGATTTTATGAGGAGAAAAGGAAAGGTGGGAGGACAACATAAATTTCCGAGAGTACTAAAAGGGAAAATGCTTGAGGACTGGAAAAAGTTTTTAAGAGAAGAAACCGTTCAATAATTACTGCTGCATCTAACACTCAATATTTATATCTTAGATTAATAAATTACATTCGCTGCAATTTTTATACCCGTAAAAGATTGGTAATGACGGAAGCTTTGCTTAAAGGTTTGGCGATGGGTCTTTTATTAGCTATATCTGTAGGGCCGGTTATTTTTACTATAATAAAGCAAAGCATTAATAACGGAAAGGAAGGTGGCTTTAGTTTTGTTGCCGGCGTATGGTTAAGCGATCTGCTTTGGGTTTTATTAAGTAATATTTTTTCAGAGTTTGTTACAAGGTTATTGGATTTTAGAAAGCCAATTGGTATTACAGGAAGCCTGTTTTTGATTAGCATGGGCGTGTTTTACCTGTTCTTTAAAAAAGTGCATCTTCATCCGGAAGATATAAAGCTGCCTCCTCTTCAAAGAAGCGATCATGCAAAAATTGCCATTTCTGGTTTCATAGTAAATACATTAAATCCTGCGGTGATGGCCTTTTGGCTAACCGCAGCCACTGCTCTGGCGATTACGCACACTTTAAGAGAGAGAATAATAATTTTCTGTACGTGCCTCATCATTAATATATCGGCCGATATTGGTAAGGTAACGCTGGCTGGTAAGTTGCGTTCAAAACTCACAATAAAAAATATCAGGCTTATTAACAAAATATCAGGGTTAATATTACTGATATTTGGTACTGTATTATTAATGGGAGTATTATTTTTTTTGAAGAAAACATCTTAGCACTTCGAATGAAAAATTTGTTTCTTTTTTATTTCTCAATTTTATTTTGCCACGGATGTTTTGCGCAAACAGATTTCATCGTGCTAAAAAAAAATGATCATACTATAAAAACTTTATTTGCAGGAAGCCAGGTTTCTTTTACTACTTCTTTGCGCAATTACTCTGGCCGTATTGATGCTGTTAAAAAAGATTCCGTTTATCTTTTGGAATATGATGTAAGACAGATACCAACCAATTTAGGCGTTTACATACTTGATACAGTTGCCACCTACCACACCGGAATTTATTATAAGGATATTCTTAAAATACACAATGAGCGAAAGGGCTTCAATTTTGCAGCCAGTGGAGCAAGCCTGCTCGGTGGCGGCATATTACTTACTACTATCGGGCTGGGCACCTGGATTTTTACAAAGGAAGGGGATCAATATCATGCGAGCCCGAAATTAGTAATTGGCTCAGCCGTATTAGCCGCCGCCGGATATACTCTCCTAAAAATAAATGGCAACAACTATCCAATCGGAAAAAAATATCACCTCCAATATATCCGAACTAAATAATTGCTCATCATTTGCATAGTAAATCTCCAAAAAAAAGAAACAGAAGTTGTATCTCAAAGGCAGGAAGACTTATTCTGAAAGTTTTTCTTTCCGGCTTCCTGTTTTCTCTACTATATATTTTGTTTTGCAAATTTATAAACCCGCCAATAACCATTACACAAATGGTAAGCGCAGTGAGTGGGCATGGATTAAAAAGAGACTATGTTAACATGAACAGCATCAGCCCTAATGTAAAACTAGCTGTTATGTGTGCAGAAGATCAATTATTTCCTGACCATAACGGATTTGATTTTAAGAGCATTGAAAAAGCAAGAAAGCATAATCAAAAAAGCAAATCATTGAGAGGCGCAAGCACCATAAGCCAACAGGTGGCAAAGAATGTTTTTTTGTGGCAGCACGGCGGTTATTTTAGAAAAGGGCTTGAGGTATATTTTACTTTTATGATTGAAAATATATGGAGCAAGAAAAGAATTTTAGAAATGTACCTTAATGTGGCTGAAATGGGTGAAGGAGTATTTGGTGTAGAGGCCGCAGCAAAAAAATATTTTCACAAGTCGGCTAAAAATTTAACCAGAACGGAATCTGCGATGATTGCGGCTTGCCTGCCTAACCCAAAAGGCTACACAATAAAACCATTATCGAAACATGTATCATTGCGTTATCCCTGGATATTACGACAGATGGGAAATCTGGAGACAGATGTGGATATCAAAAAACTTATAGAATGATTATTTTATCTCCAGCTTAAAATGGCTGCTGTTTAGCGATGAGTAACCAGGTAATGAAGAAGATATTGCAAGTTTAACCAAATATTTTCCGGGAGGCAGGAACACTTGTTCAGATGAAGTGCCGGTAATTGTTTGGGATGCCGTGTCAACGCCGGCAGGCATTAATTCATACGATCTTATAAATTCATCATTCTGAAAAAAATTCATTTCTATTTTCCCGGACAAGGCTATCAATTCTTTAGTTTCAGCATTTTTTACAATCACACGGGCAATTAAATTGTTCTGATCATTTAAAAATAACTTATTTTTTAATTTAAGTTGAATGCTTGAATAAGAATAAAAGTTATCTACCTTTCTGCCTCTCATGATACCAGCTGAAGTTTGGATACTATCCGTAAAGTACATCGGATTATCAGGCGACATAACATACACCGATTTTCCTTGTAATGATTTTTCGATTGGCCAGAAGTTATAATTATTTCTTCTGTATTCAGGAGTATTTAATGAAAAAGATTTAATGCCCGAATAAAACCAATACTTAGAAGCTTTTTGATAAGAGTTAATAAAAACAGCAGGAAGTCCTCCGGAAAAAGCCTTTATTTCCCGGGACCACTTTTTATTTTGTTCAAATTCATTTGTATTCAAAACTTTAATGAACTTATTTTCTGTTATCAGATAAAATCTTAAAAAAAATACCAGGGCAAGAGTAAAAGGAACAGAATACAATAAAACGCGTTGCCATTTTTTTCTCTTGTAAAAATATTGATGACTTAAAATTATCAACGGTATCAGTACCGGTACGGTCCAGTTGGCTTCAACATTTCCTTTTATA
>Ga0068860_100005434_pt1 | contig 12919 bp, 10 predicted proteins | sample KBSSwiS32_FD_66597 | JGI IMG/M metagenome (GOLD analysis project Ga0068860, IMG submission 66597) | Switchgrass rhizosphere microbial communities from Kellogg Biological Station, Michigan, USA - KBS Switchgrass S3-2 | ecosystem: Host-associated > Plants > Roots > Rhizosphere > Soil ... | reverse complement strand
GCGCCGGGCGGCACCGGCTCGGTCTGACCGGCCGTGCCGACCACACTTGTCTCGCTGCGAAGCTGTCGTAGCTCCTCGGCCAGGTTCGACGTGTCAGGCAGTGAAATGCCATCATCACTCCATCGCGCTCCCGACGCCAAAGCGTTTCGAGCCCCGATTGCCTGCTCCTCTCGCTCGGTGGCGACCGCCAGAAAATTGCCGTCGCGGATTACTGCAACGAGACCGGGGACTGAGCGCGCCGCGGTGTCGTCGAGCGCCATGAGCTTTGCTCTGTCACGCGGAGCGCGCACGACGCGCGCGAAGACCATTCCAGGAAGCCTCATGTCCTGAACGTAGGACGCGCGACCGGTCAATTTGGCGGGAAGGTCGATGCGCTCGATGGACTGACCGACGATGCGGTAGTCGGCCGGCCGTTTCGGCGCGACATTGGCGGCGATTTCCCGGCGCAGCAGCTTAGGCTCGCTACTTGCGATCTGCCAATATGTCGCGCGCCTGCCATCTGGTGCAACAACCGATCCGGCCACGACCTTCAGTTGCGCTTCCGCAACGCCGAAGCGGCGCGCCGCTGCAACGAGAAGAACCGCCCGTGCTTCAGCGCCAGCGGCGCGAATGGCGGCACCGCTTTGCTCGACCGACTGACTGCCGAAGGTGTATTGCTCGTCCGGTCCGTGCGTGGTGTCAGCGGATATCAGTTGTATCTTGTCGAACTCGACATCGAGCTCTTCGGCGGCGATCTGGGCGAGAGCCGTCAGGATGCCCTGACCGAGTTCGGCCTTGCCGGTGAAGATGACGACGGAGTTGTCCGGTTCGAGCCGTATCCAGCCCTCGAGTTTACGGTTGTTGCGCAGACTGAAAGGTAGATTGGACGGCGCCTGGCCGATCGACGAGCGGGCCGTCCACGCGAACGTTGCAACGACGATCCCCAGCCCCTGGGCAAAACGCCGCCGTGACAGCACAGGATCCGTCATCGCGCGAGCTCCACTGCCGCACGTCGAACAGCGCGTACCACCCGATTGTGGACGCCGCACCGACAGAGATGTTCGGCGAGCGCGTCCTTGATCTCTTCGTCGTCCGGGTTGCGATTGCGGTCCAGAAGGATCTTCGCGGCCATGATGATTCCGTTCGTGCAATAACCGCACTGCGCGGCCTGCTCGGCGATGAATGCCTTCTGCAGGGCGTGAGGATTTTCCAGGGAGCCCAATCCCTCAAGCGTGGTCACGTGATCGTTTCCAACGTCCCGGAGCAGCGTCGAGCAGGTCCTGACCAGATTGCCGGCAACTATCGCAGCGCAGGCCCCACACTGCCCAAGCCCGCAACCGAACTTGGGCCCGTTCAGTCCGAGGTCGTTCCGCAGAACGTAGAGCAGTGGTGTGTCGGGGCCGGCGTCGACCAGGCGGAATTCGCCGTTGACTGTAATGCGAGTGGACATGTTCCATCCTGTCAGCACGGGCTAAATTGAAATATCTCGAAGCAGGCTGCCTGGCGATCGAGATGACATCCCGGTAGCCGTAGAAACCCACGGCCGTACCATCGCGACGCTGCTACCGAGCGCGCTCGATGCTTGTTCGCGTCGCGCTCGGTCGCAGTTCTCGTTGGTTCATCGGCCGGGAGTCAGTCCCTCAAATAGTCGCGCCCGCGACATTGTTCGGATTGCGCGCGTCCAGGCTGAAGCGTCCGGCGCCAAAATGCGCGATCTGCAACAGCCCGCCGATGATCATGATGTTCTTGAGAAAATGGATCATCTGATTCTGATCGGCGAAATTCCTGTGAAAGAAGACCGCCGTTGCCAAAGTGAACACGGCGAGGCCGAACGCGACCTCTCGCGCACGAAAGCCGAGCACCAGCAGCAGACCACCACCGATCTCGAAGGCAACGGCAATCGCCCAGCCGAGCGGGGCCAGCGGCAAGCCGACACTGCCGATATAGCCTGTCGTTGCGGCATAGGTGGTGAGCTTGCCGAAGCCGCTCATGAGAAACGGCAGGCCGATAAGCAGGCGACCAATTAGGGGCAGAAACCTTGTGACTTCCATATTCAGCTCTCTTTGCAGGGGGTGAGAATTCGCTTCGGAACGACCGCAGGCGGCCTTGCTCGATATTATACTTTACGATCGTAAAGTAAAGTGGTATGGTCGCGGAATGTCGGCGGTCAGCGCCGCGAAAAACGGGCGGAGACGAAGAGATGATCGAGCAGCGAGACATCAGTGTTGCCATGCGCGATGGCACGCAGTTGGCGGTGGACGTGTATCGGCCGGACCAGCCGGGCAAGTATCCAGTGCTTTATGCGGCAGCCCTCCATAACAAGGATCTTCAAGGCCCCGACATCGCCGACATATTGCCGCCGCAACCCGCGCACGCGCCGCTATGGTTCGGTCCCATAGAGGCCGGCGACACGCGGCGCTTCATCGCAAACGGCTACGTTCATGTGATCGCGCAGCCGAGAGGGTCTGCCAAGTCCGAAGGCCATTACGGCCACGAGGACACGGACCACTACGACCTGATCGAATGGATCACGGAGCAACCGTGGTCGAACGGCAAGGTCGGCATGGTCGGCATTTCCGGTTATGCCGGCGAACAGTGGCGTGCAGCCGCGCAGGGACACCCCGCGCTGAAGGCCATCTTTCCCTACGATGCGTGCAGCGCATATGGCGGCATGTTCGGCTTCCGGGATTTTAATCCCGGCGGCGTATTGCACACCTTCCCCTATCTGCTCGACGTCTTCAGCACGGTGCACGAGTCCCGCGACCGTCCGGCCGAATTGCCCCCCGCAGAGGAGGAGCTCTGGCGCCGGGCCATGCAGAACCCGGATTTCAAGCAGTACATCAACCTCTACAACATCCTCACCCAGAAGGGGCAGCGCACTTTCATCATGTATCTCATGATGACTCACCCCTGGGAATTCGACGGTACCGTCGAACGCGCAGAGGAAAATTTTAAGAAAATCAAGATTCCGTTTTACACGGGTTCAGGAGCTTACGCTTACACCTACAAGCTCCATTGGCTTGGTGCGCAGCACTACTTCCAGAACGTCGATGCGCCGAAGAAATTACTCTTCACCGGACCGGCGCACCTCGAACGGCCATTCCACCAACATCACGACGAGATCATCCGCTGGTACGATCATTGGCTGAAGGGAGAGAACACCGGCATCATGGACGAGCCGCCGGTGCGCTACTGGCTCATGGGTGCCAACGAGTGGCGAACCGGGACGGACTGGCCGCTGCCCGAGACGCAATGGACCAAATATTATCTGTCGCACTGGGAGACCCTGTCGACCGAGCCGCCGCGACCTGCCGCCGAGCTCGGAGCGGCCGCGCGCGAGCCCGATGTCTTCACCCAGATGCCGGTGACGCGGACGACGAAGGTGGAGCGCCTGTGCTACATGACCGATCCGCTGCCGCACGACGTCACCGTGGCCGGCCCGATCACGCTGACGCTGCATGCGGCGATCGATCAGGAAGATACCAACTGGATTGTCGTGCTTAGGGACGTCGGGCCCGACGTCTCGGTGCGCACGGCGCGCGAGGGCGAACGCGATATTCCCTCGTCATTGCCCGAGCGCGAACTGACGCGAGGCTGGCTCAAAGCCTCCTATCGGGCGCTCGATGAGAAGCGTTCCAAGCCGTGGGAGCCGTTCCACAAGCTGACGCAGGATTCGCTTGCGCCGGTGAAGCCAGGCGAAGTGGTCGAGTACCAGATACAGATCCTCGCCACCGCAAACCAGTTCAAGGCGGGACATCGCATCTGTATCGACATCACTTCCATGGATGTTCCGACCGGCACCGGCGCCATGACCAATGTCGAGTACATTCCGTATCACGTCTGCAGCAGCAAGACCGTGACCCACAGGATCTATCGGGACGCAGAGCGCCCGTCGCATCTGCTATTGCCCATCATCCCTGAACCCCGCAATCAGCGTCCGGCCTGAGGTCGGTACAAGAAGGAATATCATATGACGACGATCCGATTTGAACGAGACGGCGCGATTGGGAACATCGTGTTGGCTAACCCGCCTTTTAACCGACTGGATCTGCGCTTTGCCGAGGCCCTGCGATCCGCCGTGCGCCAGGCCAGCGAAAGCGACATTCGCGTGCTTGTCGTCCGCGCCGAAGGGCCGCATTTCAGCTTCGGAGGCGAAGTCCGGGAATGGCCGGGAAGGGATGTCAACTGGTTCAGGACGTTCGTCGCCGACGTGAACGTGTCCTATCGCGCCATCGAGATGCTGAAGGTACCGACGGTCGCAGTAGTGCAGGGGATTGCGTTCGGTGGTGGCTTCGAACTGGCGCTGGCTTGCGACTTTCTTGTTGCGGCGGACAATGCCGTCTTCCGTTGCGTGGAAGTCACCACGGCGATGTTGCCGATCGCCGGCGCGCTGCAGCGGATTGCCGAGCGCGCTGGTCGGGCCCGGGCTTCACGCTTCTCCATGCTCGGCGAGCCGATTTCCGGACGCGAGGCCGGGGATTTCGGCATAGCGACGCATGTGGTGCCGGAGAAGGAGCTCGCCGCGACTGCCGCTGCACTGGCCAAGCAACTCGCGACCGGACCGACCAGGTCGTACGCCGCCACGCGTACGCTGCTCAAGGCCTGGTCAAGCGGAGGCGTGGCCGCCGCGGACCTCGTGATGCTCGACGTGGCCATGGAGCTTTACAACGGCCCGGATGCGCAACGCGGCTTTGCCAGTACGGCGGATGCCTTCAACAAGGATATCGAGCCGCCGACCCTTGTGTTCGAAGGCAAATAGAGCGCCTGCGGAAAGACCCCGGCTTCAGACCCGCAAAATTCGGAGGTATTCGTGCCACGTGAAAGCTATGTGCATGGCAACAGCGGTCCACCCCTGATCGGGAAGACCATCGGCGCGCTCCTGGATGAGGTGAGCGCGACTGATGGATCACGTGAAGCGCTGGTTGTTGCGCACCAGAGAATTCGCTGGACCTACTCCGAACTCAAATCACGCTCTGACGCTTTCGCCTCGGGGCTTCTGTCCCTCGGCCTTGAGCCCGGCGATCGCGTCGGCATCTGGGCCCCGAACTGCGCGGAATGGACGATCGCGCAGTTTGCGACGGCCAAGGCCGGTCTGATTCTGGTCAATATCAATCCCGCCTATCGCCTGAGCGAGCTGGAGCACGTCTTGCGAGCTGTGGGGTGTCGCGCGTTGATGACCGCGGCTCGCTTCAAGACCAGCGACTATATTGCAATGATCCGCGAGCTCGTCCCTGAGCTGGGGGACGGCAGTGGAGAACTGCATAGCGCGCGTCTGCCAGAACTGCGACACGTCATCTCGATCGCGGGGAAGCACGATGGCTGCGAGTCGTTCGACTGGATCGTAGAGAGAGGCAGGCAAGCCGGTAACAAACGACTTGAATCCCTGTCGGCAACGATCCAGATGGACGACGCCGTGAATATCCAGTTCACCAGCGGCACCACGGGATTGCCGAAGGGCGCAACCCTTTCGCATCACAATCTGATCAACAACGCCTTCTTCGTGGGTGAGGCGACGGGAATCGAGCCGGGCTCGCGCGTGTGCATCCCCGTGCCGCTCTACCACTGCTTTGGCATGGTAATGGGGAATCTCGGTTGTGTGACGCATGCGGCAACGATGGTCTACCCGTCGGAATCCTTCGATCCGCTGAAAACCCTGGAAACGGTCGAGGCAGAACGTTGCGACGTGCTCTACGGGGTACCCACGATGTTCATTGCCCAACTGAACCACCCGGAGTTCTCCCGCTTCGATCTCAGCTCGCTGCGGCGTGGCATCATGGCCGGGGCTCCGTGCCCGATCGAAGTCATGAGGGAAGTCGCTTCGACGATGCACATGAGCGAGATAACGATTGCCTACGGGATGACCGAAACCAGCCCGGTGAGCTTTCAGAGCAGCCGTGACGATCCGCTCGAACTTCGTGTTTCGACGGTCGGACGGATACAGCCGCATCTTGAAGTCAAGATCGTCGACCGGGATGGCCGGATCGTGTCGCGCGGCGAAGCCGGCGAGCTGTGCACCAGGGGATACTCGGTCATGCTCGGCTATTGGAATGACGAGGTCCGGACGAGGGAAGCTGTGGATTCGGCCGGCTGGATGCACACCGGAGACCTTGCGACCATCGATGACGATGGATATTGCCGTATCGTCGGCAGGATCAAGGATATGGTCATCCGCGGCGGCGAAAACATCTATCCGCGCGAAGTCGAAGAGTACCTGTACAGCCATCCCGATATTCAGGACGTCCAGATTTTCGGGGTGCCGGACACGAAATACGGCGAAGAGCTCTGTGCCTGGATCGTCGCCAAGGCCGGCACGACTCTCGATGAAGAGGGGGTCCGCAGGTTCTGTCGGGACCGGATCTCTCATTACAAAGTCCCGCGCCACATCCGGTTCGTCGAGAGTTTCCCGTCCACCGTAACCGGCAAGGTCCAGAAGTTTGCGATGCGCGAGGCGATGATCAAGGAGTTCGCCCGCGCGAACAGAACGGCCTCATGAGCTTTCAGGCAAGCGGCATGGAGGCGCATGACGCTCTTGGCGCGTCCCCTGCAATCGTGTTAGCCAATGAACATGGAGAAGAGCGCAAAGCTGAAATCGACCGTGGAGCGGCGGGGGCGCCCGCGCAAGAGAGCCGAACAACAACGTTCGCTCGAGACGCGAGGCGCGATCCTGGACGCTGCCATTGCGGAGTTCGCCGAACGGGGATTCGAAGGAGCGAGCATTCGCGCGATCGCAGATCGGCTTGGTTTGCAACATCCCCTCATCACATATCACTACCGCAGCAAGGACATTCTCTGGCGCGCGGCCGCTGAACATGCATTCGCGCAGATCAGAGCAGGGTGGGATACATCGGCGCCGGAAAACTCCGATTTGCCGCCGCTCGCCCGATTGCGGGAGGAATACGCCACGCTGTTCCGTTACACCGTTGCATTTCCGGAATTTCACCGGTTCATGCGCCAGGAAGCATTCACCAACAATCCGCGGCTGAAGTGGGTTGCGGAAACGGTATTGGCGCCACTGCTTGGACGATTGATCCCCCAGATCGTTGCGGCCCAAAAGCAGGGACTCCTTCCTGCGGTTGATCCCATCCTGTTCCACTACATGATGGTAAGCCTTACCGCGGCGCTCGCCGCGTTCGGGCCCGAAATGCAGGTGACGAGCGGACTATCCGCCGGGAATGCAAAGGTTAAGGAAGCGTACTGGGCCCTTGTAGACGAGACCGTGTTTGGAAAATACGGGCGCGGCGTTTCCGCTCGGGCCAAGGACGCCAAGTGAGCGCCGCGCCCGGGGCAGAAATCTCTTAATGGCTGCATCCGCTTCTCGCGCCTTCTGCTTGTCGTGAGGGTCTTCTCCGTTGTTCAATACATCGCGAGAGCAATGCGAGGCGGCGGTGTTTCTGAAGCTCGCCGGCCTCAATCTTTTGCCGCCCCTCTGATCTGCAATAACAGGCAATTCAATCCGCCCTCGGCCGAAAGTCCGGTCGAGATGGCCATGCTCATTTCTCTCTTGATTAAACTTTACAAATGTATAGTATAAGGATGTGGCGCTAAGGAGCCACGGCTTTGAGTTCGACCCTTCCTTTTGAAAGGTCGAATGCATTGACCAACAACGGGAGGAGGCAGGGACCAATCGCACGGTCTCATTCCGCCTTGCGTGTGCGGTCGATGCGTCCGAGAGGCATCGGATGATCCGGCCCGTGACGGCTGGCCTGGCCAATTCACATTTGACGTATTGGCAAACGATAGCCGGATAACCGCGACTGCTCGAACCCTCGCACGGTCGGCATTGCGGTTGAGCACAAAGGTCTGAACGAAATGCCTGGTTCGCTTCGCATCGCAATTATCGGCGGCGGTATCGGAGGTCTGACTGCTGCGCTCGCGTTTCGGGCGCGAGGTCTCGATGTAGCCGTGTTCGAGCAGGCAGAGGTCTTGAGGGAGATCGGAGCCGGGGTCTCGCTCCATCCGAATGCGGCACGGTTGCTCAAACGCATCGGTCTCGATGATCAACTGCGGAAGATCGGCTCGCCGATCACCGGCATCACGCTGCGCAGTTCACAGGGCGAGGCAATCGCGACCCCCGAGGGGCCGGCGACGCCTGCGTTTTCGCCAGATGGTGGCGTGGGGTACAACGTTCATCGCGCCGACTTCCTGAACCTGCTGTTTGCTGCGCTACCGAAAGGAACCGTCAATCTCGGTCACCGCTGCACGCGGATCAGCGAAGACAGCGATCGGGTCCATCTTTCGTTCGCGAATGGCGCTTCTGCTGAAGCCGACGTCGTGGTCGGCGCTGACGGAATTCGTTCCGTCGTCCAACGCGAGATTGGCCTGGAAAGTCGCCCGACAAGCGAAGGAACCATGGCTTACCGGGGATTGATTCCCGCTGAGCGGTTTGCGTGGGCACAGGAGCTCAGGGATCCCGCGCTTTGGCTCGGATCCGGCCGGAGCTTCCTGCTTTATCCCGTCGCCAGCGGGCGGCTGATCAACATGGTGGCTTTCGTTCCCACCGATACCGATTCGGAAGAGTCCTGGTCTGCGCCGGGTGACCTCAAGGCGCTGGCCGCCGAGTATGCCGGCTGGGACACGCCTGTCGTGGATACCATCAACTCGCTCGAGGAAACGTTTCGCTGGGGCATCTACGATCGTGCTCCATTGCCCTACTGGTCCACCGCGCGTGTCACGCTCATGGGCGATGCGGCGCATCCTATGGTCCCCCACGTCGGCCAGGGTGCCGGTCAGTCGATTGAAGATGCCATCACGCTTGCGGTGCTTCTGGAAGGATCCACTGCGGCCGATGTCGCAGCCCGCCTGAAGGTGTACGAGGCGCTCAGGCTTGCGCGGACCAGCCGGGTCCAGGCGCTCGCGCGCGCCGCGGGCAAACTCTATCGCGCCGAGCATGAGAACCCTTCCGAGAAGGCCGAGCGCCTGCGCGAATGGTTGGCGCAGGGAAAGTGGGTATTCGAGCACGACGCGGAAGAAGCCGCCCGGGATGCCCTGGCGAAGTCCGGGCACTGAGCAAAGCCGATCGAATCGAAAAGGGCGGGGAGGGGAAACATGTCGCAAGGTGCAGCGTTCGGAAGCAGATGGTGGATCGTGTTCGGCGCGACGTTGTCGATGCTCGTGGCTCAAGGGCCGGTCATTCTGTACACGCTGGGCCTGTTCATCAAACCGCTGAATCAGGAATTTGGCTGGGATCGCGCGAGCATCTCTGCCGCCGGCGGCGTTGCTGCGATCTTTTCCGCGATCACGATTCCCTTCGTGGGACTACTGATGGATCGCTGGGGCGTCCGGACCGTTTTGCTTCCGATCGTTGTCCTCTGCGCCTCAAGCGTCGCACTCATTGCCCTGACCCCAAATTCCGTCGTCGTGTTCATGCTGTTATTTGCCATCACCGGCGTTTTGGGATCGGGCCAGGGGCCTCTCGGTTATGCAAAATGCGTCTCTGCCTGGTTTGACGACAGGCGAGGACTGGCGTTGGGAATAACGATGAGCGGGATTGGGCTGGGAGCGGCCTTCATTCCCCAGTACACCCAGTTTCTCATCGGCAATTTTGGTTGGCGCGCCGCCTATGCCGGTCTCGGCCTGCTCACGCTGCTGGTGGCGTTTCCCGCGGTGTTTCTGTTCATTCGTGAACCGACCAAGGCAACGAATGCGGCCGGTGGCGAACACGCGCAATCTCCTGCTTCCGAAGACCGGCCGCCCGACCTCGAGGTGCGGGAGGCGCTTGGCGGCCGCCGGTTCTGGCTGATCGCTTGCGCCTTGCTGCTGGTTTCGACCGTGACCCAGGGCATGGTCGTCCACACAGTGCCGCTCTTGACGGACAAGGGTTATTCGCCCGAGGCGGCGGCGACACTGATGATTGCGGTTGGCCTCTCCACGATGGCAGGGCGCCTGTTATCCGGATATCTGGTTGACAGAATCTTCGCGCCGTTCGTCGCGTCCTTCTTCTTTCTGCTGCCGTGCCTCGGAATCTATTTGCTCGGCAGCACCATCTCACCAGTGGTCGGCATCATCAGTCTCGGTCTGGCGTCCGGTACCGAAATTGACATGATTGGATTTCTTACGTCCCGATATTTCGGAATGAAGCGCTTCGGGCAGCTGTACGGATACCTGTTCGCCAGCTTCGTCGTCGGGTCGGCCATCGGACCCTACATGATGGGTCTGGCTTTCGAGCGGCTGCATTCCTACGAACCCGCCCTTTGGACGTTTGGCGCGTTCATGCTTCTCGCAACCGGCGCGATACTCTCGCTCGGTCCCTATCGCTATCCGCCCGAGGAAAGAGCTGCAGCAGACGGCAGGCAACGCATGCAGGCCGCCGCGGCCGAGGGCGCTTGACTTGTCAGGACAAAGTCGCGCCGAGCCCACATTGAAACCGACAGCGTCCGCTCCGTTAGCGTCGCTACTCACAATTTGTATCACTAGTCATAATTGACATATCGTACAAAATGCTCCATGCTGAGAACCGTAATGACGCAAACCCGTCGAGTGATCGCGGGCTTCTGTGCGGGAGGTTATTCGCAGGCGGGAGGGAAATGATGAGGGTTTCTCTGATCGGTGCGACCGGCAATGCCGGATCGCGTATCCTGGCCGAGCTCGCGCGGCGCGCTCACCGCGTCACAGCCATCGTGCGGCATCCTGAGAGAGTGCCGCGTTTCGACGGCGTCATCGCGAGGGAATGCGATGCCAACCGCGCAGATGATCTCGCATCGCTGCTGGCAGACCACGACGTTGTCGTCAGCAGTCTCCATTTCCTGGATGGCCAAGCCGACAAGCTGATCGACGCGGTACGCCGCTCGCGCGTGCCACGCTACGTCGTCGTCGGCGGTGCGGGCAGTCTCGACAACGGCAATGGCGTCAAGTTGATCGATGCCGGCGGCGTCCCTGAACCATACAAAGCCGAGTCGCGCGCCGGGTGCGATTTCCTCGACTCGCTGCGACAGACGGCGGACCTCGACTGGACGTTCCTTTCGCCGTCCGCGCAGTTCGTCGCCGGCGAGCGCACCGGCGTCTTCAGAACCGGTGCAGACACCGCCCTGCGCGATGCCAGCGGGCGAAGCTGGATCTCCTACGAGGACTACGCGGTCGCTCTGGTCGACGAGATCGAGCAGCCGCGCCATTCCAGGCGCCGATTCACGGTCGGCTACTGACGACTACGGACCAGAAAAGTACATAACTCGACAAAAGGGAGGGAAGTGATGCGGAAAGCAAGAGGCGCGCTGTTGGCCGCCGTCGTTATGGTGATCTCGACCTGCGCAAGTCAGGCTGAGAAAGTGTACGATCAAGGCGCGAGCGACACCTCGATCAAGATCGGCAACACGATGCCGTACAGCGGGCCGAATTCCGCTTTCGCCGTCGTAGGCCGAACACAAGCCGCCTATTTCAAGATGATCAACGATCAGGGCGGGATAAATGGCCGCAAGATCGACTACATCTCCTACGACGACAGCTACAGTCCGCCCAAGACGGTGGAGCAGGTCCGCAAACTGGTCGAGAGCGACGAAGTGCTGTTGCTCTACAGCGTCTTGGGTACGCCGACCAATTTGGCGGCGATCAAGTACATTACCGCCAAGAAGGTGCCACACCTTCTGACCGCGTCCGGCGGGACGGTGTTCGGGGACCACAAGCAATTTCCATGGTCGATGGGATTTCAGCCCCACTCGCAGGGCGAGACTTCCGTATATGGACGATACCTCGCGGAGAATTATCCGAATGTGAGGATTGGCGTTCTCTACTCCGCCGATGGTCTTGGTCGTGACAACATCACCGGATTCAAGAAGGGCCTCGGCGACAAGGTGAGCAACGTCGTCGTCGAGCAGACCTACGAAGTGACGGACCCAACCATCGACTCGCAACTGGTGAAGATCCGCACCACGGGCGTCGACGTCTTCGTGAATCTTACGACACCAAGATTCGCTGCGATAGCGATCCGAAAAGCTGCGGAAATGGGGTGGAAGCCGCTGCACATCCTGGTCGGTATTTCGCTTTCGATCGAGAACGTTCTCAAACCGGCCGGCCTCGAGAACGCAAAGGACATCATCACCTCAAACTACGTCAAGGAGTTCGGCGACCCGGCCTGGGATAGCGATCCAGGAATGAAGAAGTTTGTCGCCTTCATCGACAAATATCTTCCAGGCGAGAACAAGCACAACTGGAACATCGGATATGGCTACATGTCCGCGCAAACCATGGTGCATATCCTTCAGCAATGCGGTGACAATCTCACCCGTGCCAACGTCATGAAGCAGGCCGAGAATTTGAAGGATTTTGAACTCGACCTTCTGTTGCCCGGTATCAAGATCAACACGTCGCCGACGGATCACTACCCGATCCAGCAAGTCCAGATGCACAGGTTCGATGGTACTCGCTGGCAAAGTTTTGGGCCCATCCTGGCGCTCGACTGAGCAGAAGCATAAAGCCCGAAGCCGTTCGTTGCGGCTTCGACCGCAAACTGGATGGAGCAGGAAAGCTCCATCCCGGCGAGCCGGCCTGCTCGGCACCCGTTCCGGTGTTCCACCCCAGCACATTGAGGAAATGCCCCCATGGACGCAATGCTGGCTGGCAAGACGATCTTCATCAGCGGCGGCTCGCGCGGCATCGGGCTCGCCATCGCGATGCGCGCGGCGCGTGATGGTGCCAACGTCGCCATCGCGGCCAAGACTGCAGAACCGCATCCGTCGTTGCCGGGGACGATCTACACCGCGGCTCGACAGATCGAGGAGGTCGGCGGGCACGCGCTGCCGCTTGTCTGCGATATCCGCGACGAGGAACAGGTCGAAGCGGCTGTGGCTGCGACCGTCGCCCGGTTCGGCGGCATCGACATCTGCCTCAACAATGCCAGCGCGGTGCGGCTGACGGGAATTCTCGACACACCCGTGAAGCGCTACGACCTGATCAATGGCGTCAACACCCGCGGCACCTTCCTGGTGACGCAAAAATGCCTGCCGCATCT
>Ga0068860_100005430_pt1 | contig 12927 bp, 9 predicted proteins | sample KBSSwiS32_FD_66597 | JGI IMG/M metagenome (GOLD analysis project Ga0068860, IMG submission 66597) | Switchgrass rhizosphere microbial communities from Kellogg Biological Station, Michigan, USA - KBS Switchgrass S3-2 | ecosystem: Host-associated > Plants > Roots > Rhizosphere > Soil ... | reverse complement strand
CCCTGGTTCACCATGCTTTGAGGGACATCTGTCTGAAAGAATCGTTCAAAAATTTTTTCCTGCATACCGGCAGGAATTCCAATACCTGTATCTTTTATTTCGATGGCCAGGGTGCCTTCATCCTCATTATTTGCAGGGGGATGATAGGTCAGGTTTACGCTCACCGCTCCATTGTCATGTGTGTATTTAAAAGCATTGGAAAGCAGGTTGAAAAAAATCTTTTCAATCTTATCCTTGTCAAAATAAATTTCAAGGCTGTCAATGTCCGACGAGAATGAAAACCGTATATTCTTCTTTTCAGCGATATCCATAAATGAGTGGCTGATATCTTTACTAAAACCGATAATGTCACCAATTGCAGGATGTAATTTCATTTCCTGCACTTCCAGCTTCCTGAAATCGAGCAGTTGATTTACCAGGCCTAATAAACGTTTGGCATTGCGCTGAACAAGATTTAACTGATTTCTTTGTTCTTCATCCCCAGTATGTTTAATGATCTTATCCAATGGAGCAATAATCAGGCTTAAGGGCGTACGAAATTCATGACTTACATTAGTAAAGAGCTTTGTTTTTAGCCGTTCCAGCGCATGTGCCTGCTGCACTTCATAGCGCATGTGAATTCTGTCTAATGTAATGCGGCGGGCAAGCAAAAACAATCCAGTCAAAACCAATATATAAATAGTATATGCAATAGTGGTTCGCCAAAATGGTGGCTCAATATCGATCTGCAAAGTCTTTTCATCGCTCCAAACACGGTTCCGGTTTAAAACCTTTACTTTAAAAGTGTAATGGCCGGGGCCAAGGTTTGTGTAGTTAACTCTTCTCAGGTTGTCATCGGCATACAACCAGTCTGAATTAAATCCCTTCAGCATGTATGCATATTTATCCTGGATGCTATGGTCAAAATCAAGCGAAGTGAACTCAATGGAAAAAACATTTTCCTTATATTTTAATCCAATCCTTTGAAGCCTTGATAATGACTGTTGCAGCAGCACACGGTTATTGATCAACTCCCCGGGTACTACGCTTTTACTTAGTATCTGCAAACCAGTAAAAACAATTTTAGGGTGATAAACAGGTTGTAGAATTTTATCAGGATTTATAATATTAAAACCGGAAGGGCCGCCGAAAATCAGTTCGCCTGCCCGTGTTTTGAGGGCTGCATTGTCATTGAATTCACGGTTCTGCAGGTTGTTCGTTTCATCATAACTGCTAACAGAAAGAACATGCCCGTCCTTGCCTTGTTTTGGAATTACATTACACAGACCATTGAGTGTAGAGATCCAGAATGTTTGATGATTATCTTCAAGAATATTCAATATCATATTGTCGGGCAAGCCATCAGATCTAGTGAATGTTTGAAATTGTTTTGTTTGTTCATCAAACAAATTCAAACCCTCCCGGGTACCCACCCAAATTCTACCTTTACTGTCTTCTAAAAGACAGATAATATTACTACTGCTTAAATGGTTTTTTTCTTTTGACTGCCGATAAAAAACCTCGGTTGTTTTACCTTTTTCAAACACGGCGATACCACCGGGAGTACCAACCCAAAGATTCCCTTTCTTATCCTCCAGAATAGCTGAAATATAGTTGAAAGGCCACCGGTCTGGTGGTGTGGCCCTGTACCCGACATGCTCAAAGTGATTCGTCTCCCTGTCTAAAATATCCAACCCACTGCCTAAGGTGCCAATCCATAAACGCTGTTCCCTGTCTTCAAATATTTCCCACACATTATCATTTGCCAGGCTCAAAGAGTCATGATCATTATGCCTGTAATGTGTAAATTGCTGACCATCGAAGCTGTTGAGGCCGCCAAAGAATGTTCCTATCCACAGCATATTCTTTTGATCAACACACAAGCTTACAATTACGTTATTGCTCAGGCTGTTTTTATTGTTTGGATCGTGCAGGTATTGTTTAAATGTATTTTGCTTCCTGTCAAAAAAAATCAATCCCCCGCCGTTGGTACCAATCCAGATGTTACCGGATTTGTCTTCCACAAACCGGTTAACATCGTCGTATGGAAGGCTCTTTGTACTTGATTCCAGGTGACGATAAAGCGGGAAAAGTACGATGTTGCTGTTTAGATAACTAATGCCCTGTTTATATGTACCCATCCAGATAATGCCACTATCATCTTTATACATCGTATGCAGGCTGTTGTGTCCGATGCTTCGTGGATTTTTGGGATCATTGAGAAGGTAACTGATGTTGAAGTTGTTTTTTTTATCAATCAGGTTTACACCGCCATGATCGGTTGCCACCCAAATCACGCCTTTGTTATCCTGAACAACCTGTGTTACCAGGTTTGTATTGAGCCTTGAAGGAAATGAATTTTCATTAAATTGTTTGATTGAATTATACCGGGGCTGAAAAAGAAAAACGCCTTTATTGAGCGCATAGAGCCACAAATCGCCATCATTATCTATGAAAAAATCATAAGAGTTGCTTCCTCCGTTAAGATTTCGCAAAGCAGGACTGGAAAAATTAATCTTGCCTGAATTTATATCGTATTGTTGCAGAAAGCCATCCTGGTATACCAGCCACAATTCCCCCTCTTTTGTTTCTTTTATAGAAGTGATTCTTGAGGGCGCTTCAGCGTTCTGCTCCTTCCTAAGTGGGCTTATTTTTTTACCGGTGCCCGAATAAAGGTAGAGGTCAAGATTATCGTAAATAAACCAATACCTCCCGTTATTCCCTTTTATAACGTTGGTGATAACACCTAAAGGCAAACCAAGAGATTGTAAATAGCCACCGTAATCAGCATCGAATTTTTCGGTAGCCGAATTATAAATGCAGACTCCTCCCATTGTTACTACCCACATCTTTTCGCCGGGAAGCTCATAAAGAGCCTGAATACTGTTATCAAGCAGCGAAGAGCTGTCGTTGTAACTTTTGCGAAACACCCTGCAAGAATGTCCATCATAGCGGTTTAAGCCGGATAATGTTCCAAACCATAAGAAACCGTCCTGGTCTTTTAATATAGCATTCACCTGGTTATTTGAGAGACCGGTATAAGTATCTAATTTGGAAAAATTATAATGCTCATTTTGAGCAAAAACAGCAAGTGCTTGTAACAGTAAAACCACACAAACAAGAAAACGCATCAGATCGAGTTTAATTTGGGAAAATTGCGCCAAGCAGAATAAAATCCCGCTTCTTAGGCCAGTAAAATATCAAATAAAGTTAACAAAATGAATGCATCAATCTCCACCCTTTTTAACTACTAGCGACTTACTTTTCATTTATTGAAAATGAAAAATTTTGAACTCGTATCGGGACTTCCCATTTCCACTCATCAGTTAGCTAATATGTTGTCTCCTTTTGCATTATATTCTAACAATTCTTTTTTATAAATTCACACGCCTCATTAATCTCATAAGATAAATCAGGTCTTAATAGACCTTCCATCTCACTGAAGAAATCCTGATCGGATATTTTGGTCTTAATCCGATGAAATCTTCGTAAGCATAAATGAGGTTCGCCATTCCTTTTTGCATCGGCAGTACTTTGACAGGTGTTTAAAGAACATAGCAATGAAAAATCATGCGGCTACCCCTATCAAAATTTGAAGGGGTCAATGCTTTTTCACTTGAGTGAATTAACTTCGTTTGCAGAGATTTAATAAATATTTTTGAACAGTAAAAACGTGGAGTTATGGAAAATGTGAGGCAAGAAAAAAGACTGTCATTAGCTGCCAAACCCATGAGCCGGGACCAGCCCTTAACAGCGGGCGATTTATTTGATTTTAAGCTACAGTTACTATTCGAAATCAAAACCCTTTTAAAAGAGCAAAACGGCCAGCCAAACAAGCAATGGTTGAAGAGCCGCGAGGTAAGAAAATTACTCGGGATTTCGCCCGGCACTTTGCAAAATCTAAGGGTCAGAAAAATCCTTCCTTTTACCCGTGTTGGCGGCATTATTTACCACGATGCTGCAGACATCCAGGCAATGCTGGAATCGAAAAAATTACAAAGCAACTTTTCCTGATTTTTTTGCCGATAAAATTTGCGTTTGGAAACAATAAACCCAGACGCAAATTTTACAGCGTTGGCAGCGCTATTAAAAACTCGTTATTGTGACGCTTAGATATTCAAAAAAGGTTTGCACAAACGCACGAAACCAGCGATGATTTTGTATTATCAATTCCTCATCATTTTTCTTTTCGGCAGCTTGTTCACCCCTAAACGAATAAGAAGAAGTGTTGATACATCTGCCAAAGTTTCAAGCTTGTTTTCATTGAATTTATTGCCTGCAAATCATGAATGATTATGTGTTATGTATTATTCTGAATGGAAACAGAAAATCGTCCAAATATTCGATACCGGGATAATCATGGATGCTAACCTGGAAATTTTAGATCATAATCTCATTTCCTTTATTCCATGTACGACCACTGTTAGATAAAACCATTTAACCAGCAATCTGAAGTTCATTATCAAAACTTAGATTCTACACTGATGTTTGTTATTACTTAAACTTACACTTTTAATGCTTCGATCAACAATCATGAAGACCCGATGCTATTTATTTCCGTTTCGCTGGAAATCGGTAAAGTTTCTGCGGAGTTGGTGGCGCGCAGGAAAAAAAGAAATTATTCCGCCGCTTGCTGATGCTACCAGGACCTGGATAGGCAAATAATAATGAGCATTAAAAATTCAACCATTTCTATCAATTGTCCAAACGGTTTTATTTCTTTCGGTTTCATATTACTGCTACCCCGGCGGCGCCAATACCAATTGTTTTAATAAGTATATTTTTAAAATACTCGTGTGAATCTTTGTTCGAAGTCTTTATTATCAGATAATCATTAAAAAACCTATGGACTCACCACTAAAGGATGCAGTCGGTTTAGCTATGGCAGCTTTAATTGATTGAATTCTTAGGGGTGAAAATCACAACTGTTACAGCAATGAAAGCGGAGTGTTCACAGTAATTCTTAAAGAACCTGTTCACGCTTTTATTTTTTGCCTGGCCCTACTGAATAGTAATCTTGCGGATACGGTTGTTGAATTCATCAGCCACATATATATTGCCCGCAACATCCATCGCTAGCCCAATAGGATCGTCGAACTTCGCACTGCTGCCTGGCCCATCAGCAAAGCCCCTTGTACCAATACCAGCAACGGTGTTAACAAAGCCAGCAGGCGTAATAATGCGAATACGGTCATTATTTATACCACCTCCCTCACCCGTATATACGTTCCCGGCAGTATCCACCACCATTCCAACAGGACCCTCGAATTCGGCACTGGCGGCGGATCCATCGGCAAAACCCTCTATGCCATTTCCTGCAAGGGTACTTACAACACCAGCAGGCGTGATCTTGCGAATACGGTTACTACCCTCATCAGACACATATAAATTTCCCCCTGCATCCAATGCCAACCCACTGGGAGCCACGAACGCGGCACTGGCCGCTGCCCCGTCAGCAAAGCTTTGGGTGCCATTCCCTGCATAGGTGGTCACAATGCCCGCAGTGTTGATCTTGCGGATACGATAATTAAGCCAATCGGCCACGAATACATTCCCCGCAGCATCCACGGCCACCCCAACAGGGGAATGAAACTGAGCGCTGGCAGCTGGCCCATCGGCAAAACCCTGTGTGGCACTGCCCGCAAAGGTGGTAACAATGCCAGCAGGGGTAATCTTGCGGATACGGTTATTGCCTTGGTCAACCACATATAAATTCTCAGCGGCATCTAATGCCAGTCCAAATGGGGCATTAAACCGGGCGTTGGCCGCTGGCCCGTCGGCAAAGCCAGTTGTGCCATTGCCGGCAAAGGTGCTCACAACGCCGGCAGGGGTAATTTTGCGGATACGGTTATTGCCAGCATCAGCCACGTATACGTTGCCTGAAGCGTCCACAACCACTCCGACAGGGGCCCGGAACGCAGCGCTGGTGGCTGCGCCATCGGCAAAGCCAGCAGTGCCATTGCCCGCAAAAGTGCTTACCGTGGCGGTGTATACGTAATTGAAAACAGGACCCATTGCCGTTGCAGCTTGCCCGTTTTGTGAAACGGTCACCGTGCCTGTACCCGCTTTAGCAGGCACTGTGACAACCATTGAGACACTTGTTGCCGACTGTACTATCGCAGACACCCCATTAAATTTTACAATATTGTTGGCGGCCGTGCTGCTAAAGCCAGTGCCGGTAATGGTAACGCTGGTGTTGAAGGCGCCAGTGGCAGGATTGATACCCGTTACTGTTAGCGGCACTACCGTATAATTGAACACTGGCCCCATGGCCGTCTGCCCATTCAAAGTAACGCTAACAGCGCCTGTGCCTGCTCCTGGTGGAGCAATTACTGTAATGGAAGTGGCTGTTGCCGATTGCACAGTTGCAGCAACTCCATTAAATTTCACGGTATTAGCAGCTGGTGTTACGGAAAAGCCCGTGCCCGTAATGGTTACGCTGGTACCATCGGCGCCGCTGGTTGGGCTAATGCCCGTAACGGCAAATGCGGTGGGCGCTGGAGTAGGGTTATCGCCGCCTCTACTACAGGCCTGCGCAAAAAATAAAAAGGCGCAGGCGATAGGGGTGATAAGGCGTGATTTTATGCGTAACATAAAAATTACTTTTGCCGTAAAATACGCATTTATTTTATTTGCTTGCAAACACATTGAGACAGGCACGCTTCTGTACCCTGCCGATATGCTGTACTTAACTTTGCAACTATGAATCGCAATCTGAAAATCATCGCCGGTCTTTCCAAATTGGGCAAGCTGCTTACCTTTTATATCGCCAGGCATACGTTTGTTACTACTGTTACTTTGATGAATTGTGTTCGATTGAAAGTATTAGTAAAATGTTAGGACATACCAAGATTACTACGATGATGATCTATGCAAGGGTGAACCAAAGTAAGGTTGAAATGGGCATGCAATTATTACAGCAAAAAATGAATGGCAAAACCCGTTAATTTAGTTAAACCACTAATAGTCATTTTTCCAGCTTCATCATTCAGTAAACTTTTAGAATTTCTATAAATGCGTTTAGATTTGAGGCCACCAGAATCTCCGGCCTGCAGAATTAAAAACATTACGGCCCCTGGCAGAAGCGGCTGAAATGTATGAAGACAAATTTCAGCCCTTGCCGGTTCCGGAATCGCTTCCTGATATTGTCCGTTTTAAATTACTGCAATTACACATTAACCAGGGATTCGCGGCCAGGCTTCTCGGCGAATCTTGTCAGGGATTAAGCTCTCGTATATTTGATTACTGATCTTGTATTGCGGTTTATAGTAAAGACAAAAAGGGAGTATCTTTAACAAATTACTCTTCAGGTTTATAGAGAATTTGAGTGTGTAAACATGCTTCGATACAAAAGGAATTTGTAAGGACAAGTTCTTTGTAACGAATGTGACGACAGAGATATAAATATCTGATATATCTCATCTGGCAATCAGATTTGAGAAGCAGCACCTAGTCGCGATAGCTTTTGTTTAAACAGAAGACAAAGCAACAAATGAAATGAAAAAGCAAGCAAACAACCCCTTCATTCTTGCCCTAAGAGCCTACAATCTTACGGTAGAAATCCATCACCATTCGGCATATCAACTTGTATTATCAAACGATACTCCTTTTAATTCAACAATCAGTGGGCAGTTATGCGAACGCATACATGGTTTTTTAATTAAGCCGCAAGTGCGGCATTTTTGCGTTGCCGAAAAAGGCAGCCTGAATGTTTTAAACATTGAACCTTACTCCAATGTTGGTTTAGAGCTATCAAATATGTTTCAGGAAAATCAAGACTTCATCGTTTTTAATTCTCCGGGCGAAACGAGTAATTTTTTCCAAACAGGTAAAGATACTTTTGACATTAACATCATTATAAATGCCTTGGTTTCAAAAATACCTACTGTTGAGTATGATGAAAGAGTAACAACAATTGTTGAATACATTAAAGCCAATTACTTCAATCAGGATATTACCCCACAAACTTTCGCTGATATCGTTTTTCTCTCCCCTTCCCGGCTAGCTTCTTTGTTTAAAGAGCAAACAGGCAGCAGCTTGTCTAAATATTTATTGTGGACAAGGTTGCGCCAGGTTATTTATCTTACTCTTTCAGAAAAAGACCGAACCCTTACAGACATTGCTTATGATACAGGCTTTTATGATTTGCCTCAACTGAATAAGTACATGTATGAAATGTTTGGTATGCCGCCAAAGGCTTTAAAGTATAATAGTGATTTGATACAGGTATATTAGTTCGCCTGGTTCAAATTTTATACTATCATTCTTAAACGCACCTGCCACAACGCAGGTGCGTTTTTATTTATGGAAAAGCAACATCAGTGATTTGATACAAGTTAGTCCAGTCTGATATTTTCAATTTTGTGCTATCAATTTAAACAATTAAAAAATAGCACAATGAAAGCAATAGCGTATCAAAAGTTTGGAAACACAGATGTTTTGCAAACTGTAGAAGTATCAAAACCTTCTTTACTATCCAATCAGGTATTGGTTAAAGTAAAAACAGTTTCTATCAATCCAATGGATTGGAAAATTAGAAAGGGCGAAATGAAACTAATGTCTGGTTCAAAATTCCCCAAAAATACAGGAGTGGATTTTGCCGGTATTATTGAAGAAGCTGGCTCAGCAGTAACCAACTTCAAAAAAGGGGATGAAGTTTTTGGAGTAGTAAAAGATATGATGAAAGAAGGTGCATTGGCAGAATATGTTGCCGTCCCCTCATCCTTAATCTGGAAAAAACCTTCCCTAATAAGCTTTGCCCAGGCTGCATCTATTCCCGTAGTGGGTTTCGGTGCCGCAACAGTCTTTGAAAAAATGGGCAATATCACTGCTCAAACCAAAATTCTTGTAAATGGTGCAACAGGTGGCTTCGGCATGTTTTTATTGCAATTGCTTAAACAAAAAGGGGCAAATGTAACAGCAGTAGCAAACACCAATGCTATAGAGTTTGCTAAAAAATGGGGAGCTACTTCAGTGCTAGATTACACAAAAGAAAATGTGCTTTCACAAAACAACACCTACGACATTGTAATTGACTTGTCAGGCAAAATGGGTTACGCAAATGCCAGGCAAATAATGAAACGCAAAGCTTTGTTTTTAAACCCTACGCCAAAGCCCATTGAAATCCCAACATCTCTTTTCAAAAATTTATTTACGGGCAAAAAGCACATTGTAATACTCTCCGCTCCATCTGTAAATAATATGAAACTGCTACTAAAAGCCATCAATGCGGGGCTGCAAATTGAAGTGAACAAAGTATTTCCCTTTACCCAAACCAAAGAAGCATATCAATATGCTGAAAGGGGTGGTTATGTTGGTAAGGTAATCGTTGAAATTAATTAAGCACTTATAAAGAACAGTGATTTGATACAATTTTTTCGCCATGCGGCAAACCACTTTTGCATCATCAATAAAAACTCAAAAACGATGTTAACGAAAATTGATACCGCCATTAAATATGGTAAACAGCATGGCGGCTTTGGAATACAAATTTTATATCCCGGGCTTATCCGCCAGCAATTAAATGATACTGGCTTTTCTACAATAGGCAGAATAGACCATGTAAAAATTACACCCGGAACGCTTATTCCCATGCACCCACATAGGGACGATGAAATACTCACCTACCTGCGAAGCGGAAAAGTAAACCACCTTGACTCGGAAGGACATACTGGTATTATTTCAAACCAAAAATTAATGATGATGAATGCAGGCTCAACCTTCTTTCATGAAGAAAGAGTATTGGAAGAAGGAGGCGTTTTAGAAGGTTTGCAAATTTTTATCAGACCCGAAGTGGCTGGCCTGAAACCACAGGTACAGTTTCATGAATTGCAAGATGCTTTCAGCATCAATCAATGGAGAAAAGTGGCTGGTAAAGGAAACGATTATCCATTGCAGATAAGAAGCAATGCCTGGCTAATGGATATGCGATTAGAAAAAGGCGAAGAAGTGCTGCTGCCAGAAATGGCTGCTGAAAATTTAACCTTCCTGTTCTATGAATTTAATGGAGAAGTACAGGTGAATGGAAACATGCTGCTCACCGCCGGAGAAAGTGTGTTGATAGAAAAGGAAAATCCACTGTTCAATGCACATGAAACGAGTGATATAGTGCTATTCATTACACAAACTGATGCTGTCCATTTTGATGGCGGCATGTATAGCGGCAATCTGCAATAATAAAATATTTAATCTCCGCAATCAGAACAGTGTTTTGATACAAGTTTATAGGGTTTCTTCAAAACATCTTTTGCGTCATAAATAATTAACAAAATAAAAATAATACAATGACAACTCTAAACAATACAAATCAGGGTTCTACCAATTATCCCGAAGTAAAAATTGTAGAAACAATCAATGTACAAATTGATAAGGCGTTCAACTACATACCACCAGTTAATTTGATGCACATCTTTCGCGGCAATGCAATTATACCAGCCATTGTAGATACCAGCATAAAAGAAGGGTGGAACAAACCCGGGCTTACAAGAACAGTTACTTTCAAAGATGGGTCAACCTCTCAGGAAAGTTTATTAACAGTAGATGCTCCTGTTTCTTTTTCTTATAAGAATGAAACTTTTACTTCTAAGGTATTAGCGATACTGCTTAAAAGGTTGGAAGGCGAATGGCTGTTTACTGATTTAGGAAACGGCAAAACAAAAATTGAATGGACATACAGGGCTGTTCCAACAAATTTTTTCGCAAAGCTATCTGTAAAGTTAGTGCTGATGAGAGCAGTACGTTCAATGCTGAAAGATGCAATGGATATAATAAAGAACGACCTCGAAAGTGGACAGTTGGAAAAAGGTACTACATGGAAAACCCAATCATAAAAAACTATTATCTACAATATTAAAAGAACAACAAAATGAAAAGAGCATTAATTACAGGAGCCAACAAAGGCATTGGCTTTGAAGTAGCCAAACAATTATTACAAAAGGGATTTTACGTTTACATCGGAAGCCGTGACAAAAAAAAGGGGCAGGAAGCAGTAGAAAAACTGAGAGCAGAAGGATTAGTAAACACCGAGGCAATCCAGATTGATGTCACCGATGAACTATCAGTACAGCATGCAAGAACCGAACTCGGCAAGAAAATAGGTGCGCTGGATATCCTTATCAATAATGCCGGAAAGGAGCTATAGAAACTTATACAAAGTGTTTGGCAAAAGAATTAGGTGCCAGAAAAATTACGGCAAATGTAGTTGCTCCTGGTTCTATTGCTACTGACTTTGGCGGCGGTTCAACCAAAACAAACGAGGCTAAAAGAAAAGCAATTGCAAGTATCACAGCATTGGGCAGAGTAGGTGAACCGGAGGATATTGGTGCTGTTGTTGCATTCTTATGCACTCCTGAAGCGGGCTGGATGAATGGACAAAGAATAGAACTTTCTGGTGGTCTGATGGTTTGACAGCCTGATGAATGTTCCTTCGTTTAATAATGCGGGAACATTCAATCGTTATAAAATAATACATTTATAAAAACAAAACTATGGTTAACAACATAAGAGCAATAAGCAAAAATGAAGGTGAACACATTTCTGTAGTCGGTGATACCTATCGCATCATTGTATCAGGAAAGCAATCCGCAGGTGAATACGCAATCATTGATATGCAGGTTCCACCTGGTGGAGGTCCACCCCCACATGCACATCCATCATTTCACGAATCGTTTTATGTAGTAGAAGGTGAGATAGCGTTTAAAACAGAAGTTGGCAGTCACGTTGCTAAAAAAGGGGATTTAGTAAATATTCCAAAAGGCGGTGCAATACACGGATTTAAAAATATAAGCAAAAGCATGGCCCGGTTGTTATGTACAGTTGTCCCCGCAGGGTTGGATGATTTTTTCCTTGAAATTGGAACACCTGTAAAAGAAGGGGAATTTTTGCCAGTGCCACATCCCGATGAAAAGGAGCTGAAGAAGTTGCGGGCAATTGCCGAAAAATACGGGCAGGTATTATATCCACCTGATTACCTGGATAGATAACCAAAATTTAAAACGGCAATTGGATCCAAGGAAGCCAATAAATTTAACAGGCAGTGTTAGGAATTAAATAGGCTACTTAGGTAGCTGACGAAACAACGGCGCGTTTACAAGAGGAAAGGAGGGAGGTTATGTCTGGGCTTTTAGTACCGCTACTACCGAATTTTATCACCCAACCCTTACCCGCGACGACGGCTCCCTGCATAAATGGTTAAAAGATTATGCCGGCGTTTTTGTGACTGACTTTTTTGTTTGTTGTGAAAGCCTGCCGGTCAAACGGCAGCGCTGCCTTACCCGTGACTTAGATGATGAACTCTATAACAACGCTATGAAAGGAACTACTGATATTTTCATTGCAATCGGGGTAATCATGATGTATTTCCGAAGAAAAAATAAAAAATATTTTGAAAATTGAACAATGTTCATTTTCTTTGTACCGCAATTATAAACAATGAGTACTGCAGAACGTAAGGCGAGGGAAAAGGAAGACCTGAAGATCCTGATACTAAAAGCATCAATGAAGTTGTTTGTGGAAAAAGGTATAGATCAGACTACCATCCGCAGCATTGCTGATGCCATTGATTACAGCATCGGTACTGTATATGTTTATTTTAAAGATAAGAATGCCATTCTTCATGCCCTGCACACACAATGCTTTACCGAGCTGGGTGGGCAATTCAGGGTGCTGTATAATGTGAAAGACCCATTGGAAAGACTAAAGGCTATGGGCAAGGTTTATATCCAATATGCAATGGACAATCCGGATAAATACGACCTGATGTTTAATCTGAAAGAGCCAATGGAGTTTTTGAACGACATCCACGCAATAGGGTGGGACGAGGGAGCTGCAACTTTTGAAGTATTACGAACAACCGTGCAGGAATGTATTAAGGCCGGTCATTTCAAAGGGCATAATTTGGAGCCACTTTCCTACATGATATGGAGTTGTGTGCATGGCATGTGCAGCCTG
>Ga0068860_100005425_pt1 | contig 12931 bp, 11 predicted proteins | sample KBSSwiS32_FD_66597 | JGI IMG/M metagenome (GOLD analysis project Ga0068860, IMG submission 66597) | Switchgrass rhizosphere microbial communities from Kellogg Biological Station, Michigan, USA - KBS Switchgrass S3-2 | ecosystem: Host-associated > Plants > Roots > Rhizosphere > Soil ... | reverse complement strand
ATCTCGCATACCGCTTTTCCCCGCTGTGTGCCGGCCGCTGTGCGCCAGTCGTTCGCGGCGGCCTCGGCATCTCGACACCGCACGTCGAGTCGACCTTCCGTAACGTTCATCAGGAGCAGTATCAACGTGGCGGGTTTGCCTGGCAGCTCGGTGCGGGTCTCGAGTACCACTTCTGGCAGTTTGTCTACGGGGTTGCGGACGCGAGGATCACGCGCGTAAGCGAGAAACACTTGCGCGCGGCCGGGGCGGAGATCGCAGGGTCGTTCGTCACACGGCATGTGGACTTTGGCGTGGCGTTGAGGCTGCCGGCGCGGTGAAGGCGTCGGTCTTCAGGCGTCAGGCGTCACGTCCGTTGTGCCTCGCGGCCATCGCGCTGCTATTTGCCGCGTCATCCGCTCACGCTCAATCCGTCGCTTCGCTCTTCACGACCCTTCCGTCGGACTTTGCGCACCTGTTCACGCCGACCAATGGACTCATCGCCGGCATTGGCGGCGCCGGCGCCCTCGCGGTCCATCCGAAAGACGATGAGATCGCCGCCGATATCTATGAGCCCTCGGGTCGACGGCGCGATTTTTTCCGCGCCGGCGCCAGTATCGGCGACGGCGTGGAACAGAGCTCCTTCGCGCTTGGAACGTACGTCGTTGGGCGCGTGTGGGGGAAACCGCGCATCGCCGCGGCCGGCGCGGATCTGGTTGACGCGCAGATCGTCAATGGCGTGTTGACACAGGGCCTCAAGTACGCGAGCGATCGGCAGCGGCCCGATGGCGGTGCGCGCGCATTTCCATCGGGGCACACGTCGGCGACCTTTGCGACGGCAGAAGTGTTGCGCGAGCATTTCGGCTGGAAATGGGGTGCGCCCGCATACGCGGTCGGCGCCTACGTCAGCGTGTCACGGATGGTCGACAACAAGCATTGGGCGTCAGACGTCGCCTTCGGCACCGCGATTGGCATCATCTCCGGCCGTGCCGCCAGCGTTGGTCATGTCCCTCGCCGGGTGTCGATTACGACATCGCTCCTTCCGGGCGGGATAGCGATTTTCGGCTCGTTGCACCCATAGCAACTGGTTCAATCGCCGCCACGGTCCGCACGTCGCAATAATCGCAATCCGATTGCTGCTGCCGATCTACGGCGGAACCAGGCGCTTCAACTCTTCTTGCCAGTTCTGAACAACTACCAGCTGCGAAGGCGGAGAAGCCTCGCCCGGCGGCCGCGCGTCCTTGATCATCAGAAAACGCTTGCCATCGGGCGATACGTCGTAGGTGGACCGGTCTGTGGCGAGATGTACGGTCCCTTGAATAGTTGCTGCGGCGCGCCGGCCGCGAAGGTCTGGCCAGGCTGAATTGGCGCTGCCATTAACGTTCCCGGCGACAGGTAATAAAACAGCTCCCGTCCGTTGCGGGCCCATCGTGGCCGTGTCCCACCATTTACTGAGACCTGCCAGCGTCCCGAGTTCACGTCAGGGAAGGGGCGAACGTAGACTTCATCGCGGCCGGATTCGTTCGACTGATAGGCAAGCCACCGGCCGTCGGGGGACACGGCGCCGTTCGCCTCGCTGTACGGCTCGTGGAGGATGAGTTCTGAGCGCCGCGGGCCCTTAAGGGTGACCACGCCCAAGTCGTACGGCGGGTTAGCTGGCTGCAGGAATACGAGCAGCGCACCGTCCGGCGAAAATGATTGGGGATTCGCGATCGTGGATTCATGGGTCAAAGGCTCCGCTGGCGCCGAGCCGTCGGGTGCCTGCCAGTACACATTCTCGACTCCGTCGCCAACCGCGGAGAACGCCAGGTGCCGCCCATCAGGCGCCCAGACCGGCCCGCGGTTAAACCCAGGATCGAAGGTGAGGCGTGTCAACGTCTGGCGCTGCAGATCCCAAATCCAGATGTCGTTGCTGGCCTCGCGCACGTCGAGCGCAACGCGTGTCCCGTCAGGCGACAGTGTGGCGTACGCATACGCACGCACGGGAACGTTGAGCGGCTCCTCGTGTCCTTGCCGGTCGACCCACACGACGTCCGCTTCGCGGTATCGCTCTGTCCAGCGATGTAAACCATCGTGCCGTCCGGAGCGATGCTAAAGCTTGCGGCGCCGCTTGGTTTTGTGACGACGCCTTCCAGCACAGGGGTCGGATTGCCGCGCGCTTCGAGTCGGTCCGGATCGAAACGGACGGCACGCAGCGTCCCGGCAACGCCATAGACGAGATGCCCAGTTGAGACGTAGTGAGGACTGCTGCCGCCTTGTACGACGACTTTTTGCTGACCGTTCCTGAGATCGAACACCCCAATTTGTGCGCTTTCGGCCTGGTTATCCGACGGAAAGATCGTGAAGAGGACCGCGCGACCATCCGGCAAGACTTCAGGGTCTCTATGTGCCTGCTCGGCCTTTTTGGCGTCCGGGATCGTCACCTGCGTCGGAGTGCCACCGCCAGCGGGTACGCGAAACAAACCTGAGGAATTGGAGCCGAAGATGATTGTGTCGTCGGCGCCCCAGCTCACGCCTTGGATCGTTCCGATGTTGGGGGGCGCCGTGGCAATGGTGATGACGGGGCCTCCCATGACGGGAATCTTCTTGAGGCTTTGACTGGCAACATCGACCAGGCCGATCCACTGGCCGTCGGGCGACATGAACACGTTGCTGACATTCAGGTTGTTGCCCAGACGAAGCGACGTCAGCGTATCCAGCGAACGGACGTACAGGTGACCCTCGCCATTCTCCGTTGCGAGATAGGCGACCTGCCTCCCATCAGAAGTCGTGCTCACGTCGATGACTCCGGCTCCGATCGTTTCCGTTCCTGGGTGCGCGATCGTCAGCCTCGTGACCCGTGCGGGAGCCGGGCGCAGAACCCACGCGACCGCACCCGTCGCAACGACACCGACCAAAAGCGCTACGGCACCAATCACGAGCGGTCGCTCCCACACCCGCGTAACCGTGTCCTGAGGCTTCGGTCCCAACGAAGCACCGACTGGCGTGAAGGCGCCTTCGAGCGCAAGCCGCACATCAGCGGCGTCGTGGATGCGCTGTTTTGGATCCTTCTGGAGGCACCGCTTCCAGCGTCGTAACGACAGCCGACGGTGTGTCCGCCGGCAACGCGGTCCAGTCCGGATCCGATTTGATGGTGCTGGCGAGCACGACTGCGATGTCGTCGCCGTCGAACGCGCGCTTGCCGGCCAGCATCTCGTAGAGCACGCACCCTAATGCCCAGATGTCGGCGCGCTTGTCGGCAACTTTACCTCGCGCCTGCTCTGGCGCCATGTACGCCGCCGTCCCCAACAGAGTGCCAACACCCGTCATCAGCGCCGGTGAGGTGATGGTCGGTGATATCGATGCTGTGCCGACCTTCAGGCGGTCGCTCTCGAGGGCCTTTGCGAGGCCGAAGTCGAGCACTTTAACGGTGCCATCGGATCGGAGCTTGATGTTTGCCGGCTTCAGATCCCTGTGGATGATTCCCAGCTCGTGGGCCGCTTCGAGAGCTTCAGCAATCTGTCCAGCGATTGGGAGCGCGTCGTCGACGGGGACGGACCCTTGTGCGATGCGGTCAGCAAGCGTTTCGCCCTCGACCAACTCCATTACCAGTGCGTGGATTGGATGTCCGGCGACAACTGCATCCTCTACCCCGTAGACGTTTCGAACGACCCGAACGTTTCGAACGTTCTATGTTTCGTCCGTCACGCAGCCTTCCGACGCCGATTTCACGAGCCGCACATACTTGGAGAGGACGCCCCTGGTCGCCTTCGGCGCAGGCGCCTTCCACGCCGCTTGCCGCGTGGCGAGCTCGGCGTCTGGCACATCGACCCGAATCTCGCATGTCACGGCATCGATCGTGATCGGATCGCCGTCGCGGACGAGCGCAATCGGTCCACCCTCCGCCGCTTCGGGCGTGATGTGGCCAATTATGAAGCCGTGCGATCCGCCTGAGAACCGGCCATCGGTCAGCAGCGCCACATCCTTGCCGAGGCCGGCGCCCATGATGGCCGACGTCGGCGTGAGCATCTCTGGCATGCCCGGCCCGCCTTTCGGCCCTTCGTAGCGGATCACCACGACGGAGCCTTTGGCGATCTGGCCCTTCTCGAGACCTGCAAGCATCTCCTCTTCCGAATCGAATACTTTCGCGGGGCCCGAGAACCGCTCCCCTTCCTTGCCGGTAATCTTCGCAACCGCGCCATCCGGAGCAAGATTGCCGCGAAGAATCCGCAGGTGTCCGCGATGGAACACCGGGGCCTCAATCGGATGAATCACCTGCTGGCCTGACTTAAGCGGCGGCACATCCTTCACGTTCTCGGCAAGCGTCTTTCCGGTCACCGTCATGCAGTCGCCGTGCAGGAAACCCTTTTCCAGCAGATATCGCATCAGCGCCGGCGTGCCGCCTGCCTCGTGCAGATCTTCCTGGACGTACGTGCCACTCGGCTTCAGATCCGCCAGCAGCGGCACGCGCTCGCTCGCGCGCTGAAAATCGTCGAGCGACAGGGCGATCTCCGCCGCCTTCGCCATCGCAATCAGATGCAGCACTGCGTTGGTTGATCCGCCGACAGCCATAACGATGACGAGGGCGTTCTCGAACGATTTTTTCGTAACGATGTCGCGCGGCTTCAGGTCCTTTTGCAGCAGTTCGAGAACCGCAATACCCGCGCGTCGGCATTCCTCTTTTTTGCCGGGATCTTCGGCAGGCGTTGACGAACTGTACGGCAGCGACAAGCCGAGCGCCTCAATCGCAGTCGCCATCGTATTCGCCGTATACATGCCGCCGCAGGCGCCGGCACCCGGGCATGCGTGCATGACGATGTCGAGTCGCTGATTGTCGGTGATGGCGCCGGCGAGATACTCGCCATAGGACTGAAACGCCGAAATCACATCGCGGGGCTTTCCCTGCGCGAAGCCGGGCTTGATGGTGCCGCCATACACCATCAGCGAGGGACGATTGAGCCGCAGCATCGCCATCACCGAGCCCGGCATGTTCTTGTCGCAGCCGGGGATGGTGATCACCGCGTCGTACCACTGCGCCCCGACGACGGTTTCGATCGAGTCCGCGATTAGATCACGTGAGGGCAGCGAGTAACTCATCCCATCGGTGCCCATCGAAATCCCGTCGCTCACGCCGATGGTGTTGAACCGCAGTCCGACGAGACCGGCCCCCTGCACGCCCTCTTTGACGTAGCCGGCGAGCTTGTCGAGATGCATGTTGCAGGTGTTGCCTTCCCACCACATGCTGCAGATGCCGACCTGCGGCTTCTGCAGATCGGTGGGCGTCAGGCCGGTGCCGTACAGCATCGCCTGCGACGCCCCCTGACTCCGGGGCTGCGTGATCCTCGAACTGTATTTATTCGTTGCCACCTACACCCACCCGCATCAACCTGACCCCTGAAACCTCATACCTGATACCTGGACCACGCCTGAAACCTGATACCTGATACCTGATACCTACACAGTAACGGGAGCCGGAATATTCACCGGATCGAGGAACGGCATCATCGCGCGCAGCCGCGCACCGACGACTTCAACGGGATGCTTGGCTTCCTGCGCGCGGAGGCGCTTGAAATTGGGCAGACCCGCTTCGTACTCGGCCATCCATTCGTTGGCGAACTTGCCGGACTGAATGTCCTTCAGAATCTGCTGCATCGTCTTCTTGGTTTCTTCGGTGACGATCTTGGGTCCGGCCGTGTAGTCGCCCCACTCCGCTGTGTCGCTCACCGAATAGCGCATGTAGGCCAGCCCGCCGCGGTAGAACAGATCGACGATCAGCTTCAACTCGTGCATGCACTCGAAGTAGGCAATCTCGGGCTGATATCCCGCGTTCACCAGCGTCTCGAAGCCCGCCTTCATCAACGCACTCACGCCGCCGCACAACACTGACTGCTCACCAAAGAGATCCGTTTCGGTCTCCTCGGCAAACGTGGTTTCGATGATCCCCGCGCGCGCGCACCCGATGCCGCGTCCATAGGAAAGCGCCAGCGCCTTCGCGTTGCCCGTGAAGTCCTGATGCACAGCGAGCAGCCCGGGAACGCCGCCACCCTCCGGAAAGATTTCGCGCACGCGATGGCCCGGCGCCTTCGGGGCAATCATCGTCACGTCGATGTCCTTCGGCGGCACGACGAACCCGAAGCGGATGCTGAGGCCGTGGCCGAACATCAGCATCTTCCCCTTCGTCAGGTGCTGCTTGATGTCCGCGTTGTAGACCTCCTTCTGCTTCTGGTCCGGAATCAGGATCATGACGACGTCGCCCCACGAGGCGGCCTCGGGAACGGTCATGACGCGAAGGCCGGCGTTCTTCGCCTTCTGGATCGACTGGCTCGTCGACGGCAGGCCGACGACAACCTCAACGCCGCTGTCTTTCAGGTTCAACGCGTGGGCGTGACCCTGCGATCCGTAGCCAATGATCGCGACCTTCTTGCTCCGGATCAGATCGAGATCCGCATCCTTGTCGTAATACATCGTGGCCATGAGAGCTCCTGGTGTCAGGCGGACCTCAAGGTCCGCCTCTACTTTCTTTGTGGGGTGGACGAGCCTCTAAGAATACTGGATGGCGCGCTGTAAAGGCGCGCCCCACAGGTTAACCGGCCGCCGACAGCGCGGTGTCACCGCGGCGCATCGCCACCTGGCCGCTGCGAACCATCTCGATGATGCCGAGCGGCTCGAGCCGGGCGATGACCGCGTCGACATGTGGCGGCTCGCCCGTGATCTCCAACGTCATCGTCTGCTCGCCGCTGTCGACGATGTGCGCCCGCGTTTCGTCTACAACTCGCAGCAGCGTGGCGCGATCGTGTCCCGCGACAGCCACCTTGACGAGCGCCAGATCGCGCATCACCGCCGGAACGCTGCCGAGGTCCTCGACCTGCAGCACGTTGACGAGCTTGTAGAGGTACGCAATGACGCGCTCCGCGCTGACCTGATCGCTATCGATCACGATCGTCATGCGCGAAATCCCAGGCTCCGCGGTGTGGCCGACGCTGAGCGACTCGATGTTGAACACGCGGCGGCGGAACAGCGAGGCCACGCGGTTCAGCACACCGGGCTTATCTTCGACGAGTACGACGAGGGTGTGTTGCATCGCAATAAGTTCGAAGGTCGACGTCTGACGTTTGAAGTAAGTTCGAAGTTAGAAGTACGCCAATCACCTGTTTGGCGAGCCTTGACGGCTTGCCCTAGATGGGATCGTCCGCGGTTTCCACCAGCACTGACGGTTCGGGACGTCGAATCATCGCATCGAGATCGGCGCCCGCGGGCACCATCGGATACACACTGTCCTCTTGCTCCACGCGGAAATCGATGACGACGGTTCCGTCGGCCTGGCGTGCGCGCTCGACGATGGCGTCGACGTCGGGACGCTTCTCGGCGCGGAGGCCGACCAGGCCATGCGCTTCCGCAAGCTTCACGAAATCCGGGCTGCGCAGCGGCGTGGCGGCGTAGCGACGCTCGTAGAAGAACTCCTGCCACTGCCGCACCATGCCAAGGTAACCGTTGTTGATGATCGCGACGTTTACCTTGACGCCTTCCTGGGCCGCCGTGCTCAGTTCGGCCTGCGTCATCTGAAAACCACCATCGCCGACAATCGCCCAGACCTCCGCGTCAGGCTTCGCGAACTTGGCGCCGATTGCCGCCGGCAGGCCGAAGCCCATCGTGCCGAGACCGCCCGATGTGATGAGCGTGCGCGGGTCGTTATGGTGGTAGTACTGCGCTTCCCACATCTGATGCTGGCCGACGTCGGTGGCGATGATGGCGTTGCCGCTGGTGAGCCGCCAGATGTCGTTGATGACGTGCGCCGCGTACAGGTGACCGTTGTCGGGAAGCCGCTGAATATCGCGGACCGCGGTGTCGCCTTTCATCGATGCGATGTATTTCAACCACGGGCCGTGACTTGAAGCCTCGATCATGTCGAGCAGCTCGCGCAGCGTTTCACGCAGGTCCGCGACGATCGCCGCATCGGCGCGGACGTTCTTGTTGATCTCCGACGGGTCGATGTCGATGTGAATCTTCTTCGCGTGCGGGGCATAGGTCTTGAGATTGCCCGTCACGCGATCGTCGAACCGCATGCCGAGGGCGAGCAGCAGATCCGCTTCCTGAATGGCGTGGTTCACCCACGCCTCGCCGTGCATCCCCATCATCCCGATGTTGAGCGAATGACTCGCCGGAAACCCGCCGAGCCCGAGCAGCGTCAAGGCGACTGGCGCGTCGATCATTTCCGCGAACGCGCGGAGCTCCTTCATCGCATTGCTCTGAATGACACCCTGGCCAGCGAGAATCAGCGGCTTGCGAGCCGCCTTGATCAGTTCGATCGCCGTAGTCATGTCGGACTTGGCGGGAATGCGGTGCGCCTGGTAGCCCCGCAGCTTCACGGGCGCGTCGTTCCACGTCCAGTCGGTTGACGCCTGCTGTGCATCCTTGGTGATATCGACCAACACCGGTCCCGGCCGGCCCGACTTCGCCAGGTAGAACGCTTCCTTGATGGTCGGCATGATCTCGTCCACCCGCGTGACGAGATAACTGTGCTTGGTAATCGGCAGCGTGATGCCGCTGATGTCGGTCTCCTGAAACGCGTCGTACCCAATCAGCTTCGAGGGCACTTGCCCTGTAATGCAAACGAGCGGCGACGAGTCCATTTGCGCGGTTGCGATGCCGGTAACGAGATTGGTGGCTCCAGGACCCGAAGTCGCAATCGCGACGCCGACTTCCCCGCTCGCGCGCGCGAAGCCGTCAGCCATGTGGGCGGCGCCCTGCTCGTGTCGGACGAGGACGTGCCGGACCGGGTAATCCAGCATCGCGTCGTACGCCGGCAGGATCGCTCCACCCGGATAGCCGAAGACCGTACGAACTCCTTCGTGTACAAGGCATTCCCAGATGATTTGCGAACCCGTCCGCTGCATTAAGGCTGACTCCTGTCAGCCAGTGTGCCCCGTATGGATCACATCAGTCAAATTGATAGTTGTTCCGAGACGATAACAAGTGCTAATCGGCACCGGCTTCTGGAGGGTGTTGGTCCAATCCTTGAACTACCTGGTGCCATAAGGGGTGCAACGATGAGAAGTCACTGGATTACTGCGGCGCTGCTGACCTCGCTGATTGCCGCGGGATGCAACGGCCGCAACAACGAGAACGCCCAGAATACCGGCCAGACCGACGCGGCCGCACCGGCCGGCGCACCGGTAGGGACCGATCAGACCGTCGCGCCCGTGGCGCCGCCGCCGGCGCAGCAACCGTCCACTTTCACGGACAATTCAGCGCGCCCAACAGCGGCTGCGCGACCGGCGGCGGGACGCCGAGAACCGGCGGTAACGCAGACGCGACGCACGGAGTCTGCGCCGCAGGCCAACGCGAATTACAGCAACAGCTCTGCGCCGAATGTCAGCCTTCCGGCGCGCGACAACAACCGCGTCGCCGAGAATCCTGCGCCGCGCGCACCTGAGTACCGCGAGGTAACGATCGCGGCGGGCACCGCACTGCCGCTCGAAATGACGTCCACGATCTCGTCGGCGTCCGCGGAAGTTGAGGCACCGGTCAGCGCGAAACTGCGCAACGCAATCAGTGTGGATGGCGAGACCGCGATTCCGGCGGGAACCGTTCTCCGCGGTAACGTGACCGACGTCGAGCGTTCAGGTCGGGTATCGGGACGCGCGCATGTGTCGTTCGCGTTCAACGAGGCCAATATCAGAGGCGATCGTGAGGACCTGAAGACGAATCCGCTCACGTTCGAAGCGGAAGCCACCAAGGGTGAAGACGCAACCAAGGTGGGCGCTGGCGCCGTCGGCGGCGCGATCCTCGGCGGCATCCTGGGCGGCAAGAAGGGCGCGGCCAAGGGCGCCATCGCTGGTGGCGCGGCAGGCACCGGCGTCGTGCTCGCAACCAAGGGCAAGGAAGTATCCGTCAACGAGGGTACTGACGTCACCGCGACGCTGGCGCAGCCGCTGACGCTGCGAGTACGCGTGCGGTAATTCAAAATGCAAAATGCAAACTCGGTAGGTTTGCAGCGACGGGGTGGAGGACCAACTCCTTCACCCCGTTTTTCGCGTACGGACTACGTCGCAGGCTTGTCCTTCGCGTCCGGTCCGATCGCCGCTTCCGCCGCCTGAAATCCAATCTTCGAATGGGTGCCGTCGCAGAACGGCTTCTTCGTCGACCCGCCACACCGGCATAACGCGATCGGCAGCCGATCGAATGTGTAGGGCTTCCCTTCCCAGTCGACGACGGTGATCTCCGCGTCGCTCTCGAGGCGGTACGGTCCGTTCTTTCGTACGTGAATAATCGTCGCCATAACAGTTCCTAGAATGAATAGGGATTGCGTCCGATGCCGACGATGCTGCAGGCCTCGATGACATTGAGTCTGCGGCGCCGGGCTTCGGCGATCAGGGCGTCGCTTTCCGCGCCAGGATTGATCCAGATCTCCGCGATCTGCTTGCGTTGGAAGCCCTCGAGCAGCGTGATCCCGATTTCCGGCGGCACGTAGACCGTCGCCATGTCGATCGGCTCGGGAACCTCCATCACGGACGGATACGTGGAGACGCCCTCGACCGCCGCTTCATTCGGATTAATCGGAATCACCTTGTAGCCTTCGTCCCGAAACGCGCGGAAGGCCCGGTTGCCGAACTTCTGGCGATCGCTTGATGCGCCGATAACGGCGACAGTCTTCATGGGATCCGATTATCGCACTCGCCCTCGCGGCACAAACGCTCGACGTACAATGCCAGCGCGTGCGGCGCTCGGTCCTCACCCTTCTTTTTCTTTCTCTGATCACATTTTTTCTCGGCCTCGGCCGGCAGGCCATCACCGACTCTGACGAAGCGTTCTACGCGGAAGCCGCGCGCGAAATGGTCGAGGGGAACGACTGGCTCACCCCGCACTTCAACTACGAAGATCGCTGGCAGAAACCGATTCTGTATTACTGGTTTACCGCGGCCGCCTTTGCGGGCACCGATACCTCCGAATTCATGGCGCGCTTGGGATCGGCGCTCTCAGGTGTCGGTCTGGTGCTGCTTACGTGGAGTGCGGCGAGACGTCTGCTCAACGACGCCGCTGGCGCCTGGCTTGCCGGCGCGATTGCCGCGACCTGCTACGGCTACTTCGCGATGGCGCGCGCGGCGCTCCCGGACCTGCCCCTCGCCTTATTCATCGTCGCGACGATCTGGGCCGCGTTGCGCGCCACGGACCCTGCCGAACGGCTATCCACGTCGTGGGCGGGCATCGCCGGACTCACCGCAGGACTCGGCTTTCTAACGAAAGGACCGCTCGGGGTGGTCATTCCGGCGATTGTGCTGATTCCGATCTGGTGGCGAGAACGAACGCGTGTCGTGGTTCGCCGCGCAGACGCCGCGATCGCAATCCTTCTGTTCGCCATCTCCGGCCTGCCGTGGTACGTCGTCATGTGGGCGGTGCACGGGGCCCCGTACCTGCAAAGCTTTTTCATTGCCGACAACCTCGAACGATTTGCCACAACGCGCTACAACGACGTCCGCGCGATCTGGTATTACGTGCCGATTCTGATCGGTGGTCTGGTGCCGTGGACGATATATGCGCTCGTGCTGCCGTGGCGAATCGTGCGTGACCTGATCCAGCGTCGTCGTCGGCTGACCGACGTCGAGTGGCGACTCGTCATCTGGATCCTTGCGCCACTCCTCTTGTTCACGGCCTCGATCGGCAAACAACCTCGCTACATTCTTCCGATGCTTCCACCGATTGCAATGATGGTCGGAGCCGGAATCGCCGACCGGATTGGCGCCGCATCACGTGACCGGGCGGCGCGTCTCGAGCTCACGATAGCGACGCTCGGAACAGCCGCGATGTTCGCGGCGATGGCAACGCTCTTCTATCGAGCGCGGATACTGTTCGTGTCCGCCTATCCTGCCCTGACATGGACCGGCATCGGCGTCCTCATCGTGGCGGCGCTGGCGCTGGTCATCACGGCCGTCCGGCGCTCGTGGAGCTGGCTGCCACGGCTGATGACAGTCTCGGCGGCGCTCCTGCTGTTGACGCTGCAATTCGGGGCGTTCGCGGGCAAGCGTCCGGAAGCGGTCGAGCAGATTGCCGCACTGATTCATGCCAATCGCTTCGGCGGGGAGTCGATTGGCGAGTACGAAACCTTCGTCAGAAATCTTCCGTTCTATACCAGGCTCAAACAGGTGCCGGTGATCGATGACGCCGGCGCGATCGCGTTTCTCAAATCGACCGAGCGGGTGTTTCTCGTCGTCAACCGACGCGATTACGAGCGATTGAAGACGCTCGTGGACCGACCGCTCAATGTGATCGGCGATGCGACGTACTGGAACACCGCCGGCGTCCGTCTCCGGACACTGCTCTTGCCGATGCCTGAAGAGGACCTCGATACCGTCATGTTGATATCGAATCGTTAGGGAAAATCTTGCCCGGATTCAAAATGCCATTCGGGTCGAACGCGGCCTTGACGCGTTTCATCAGCGCGATCTGGTCGGATGACAACTCAATCGGAAGATAGGCAGCCTTTGCGAAGCCGATCCCGTGCTCGCCGCTGATTGATCCTTCGAGCGCGACAACACGGGTGAACAGAAACCGCTCTGCCTCTTTCGCCCGCGCCGCTTCATTGGCGTCCCCTGGCGTGATCAGCAGGTTGACGTGGATATTGCCGTCGCCGGCGTGCCCAAACGCGGCCACCCGCAGCGCGTAGGCCTGCTTCATCTCCGCGATGACGTCGAAGAGCTCCGGAACCCTTCCTTTCGGAACGACCACGTCATGATTGATCTTGATCAGCCCGGTCGCTTTGAGCGCCACCGAGGTCTGGCGCCGCAGCGACCAGATCCGGTCGCGTTCGGCTTCGTCGCGCGCCCGGCTGATTTCCTTCGCGTCCATGCTGCGGCACGCCTCAACGACCCGATCGAGATCCTCCTGCACCCCTCGACCGGTCCCGTCGACTTCGACGATCAACGCCGCGCCGGTGTCGGGCGGCACCAGTCCTCCGCCAAGGTTCGCTTCAATCGCCTTG
>Ga0068860_100005422_pt1 | contig 12937 bp, 8 predicted proteins | sample KBSSwiS32_FD_66597 | JGI IMG/M metagenome (GOLD analysis project Ga0068860, IMG submission 66597) | Switchgrass rhizosphere microbial communities from Kellogg Biological Station, Michigan, USA - KBS Switchgrass S3-2 | ecosystem: Host-associated > Plants > Roots > Rhizosphere > Soil ... | reverse complement strand
TATCTATATGCCCGATATAGAGATGCGGGAATATTACCTTCCACAGTTCAGGGCAGCAGTCCAGGCAGGCGCTTCTACCATCATGATAAACTCGGGAGAGATCAATGGCACGCCGGTACATGCCAGTAAATATCTACTTACAGATGTGCTGCGCAAGGAACTGGGTTTCCAGGGTGTGGCGGTCTCCGACTGGGAGGATATCATCCGGCTGCATAACCGTCACAACGTGGCGGCCACGCCTCGCGCGGCGGTGGTCCTGGCAGTGAATGCCGGCGTCGATATGAGCATGGTGCCCAATGATCTTTCCTTTTTCGACCTGCTGAAAGAGGCTGTACAAAAAGGGGAAGTACCGATGAACCGTATAGACGAGGCTGTCACGCGCATACTGGAATTGAAATATAAATTAGGGCTCTTCGATCAGCCCTACCCGGAAGACGCCGCCGCACAGAACTTCGGCCGTCCCGAATATCAGACGCTGGCATTACAGGCTGCCAGGGAAACTATGACCCTTTTGCAAAACCAGGATGGCACCCTGCCCCTGGCCCGCAATACACATATCCTTGTGGCAGGCCCCGGCGCGCAAAGCATCAGCGCGTTGAACGGCTGCTGGAGCTATACCTGGCAGGGAAAGGACGAGCGCTGGTATCCAAAGGACAGCAAGACCATTCTGCAGGCTTTACAGGATAAGCTGGGGGCCTCCAATGTGAGGACCACTTCTGTTCCCGGCTTCGACAGCAAGGATAATTATGATACCGTGGCATTAAAGGCCGCAGCGACGGGTGCCGATGCCATCGTCCTTTGTCTGGGAGAAAATGCCTATGCAGAAAGCCCGGGTAATATCGGGGATGTGGCGATGCCCGAAGATCAGATGGCCCTGGCAAGGGCGGCAGCCGCCACCGGCAAACCCGTCATCCTTGTTCTGACAGAGGGGAGACCCCGTATGATCACGTCTATCGCCCCGCTGATGAAGGGCATCCTGATGGCCTACTGGAGTGGACGCCGGACGGCGGAAGCCGTCAGTGACGTATTGCTGGGGGATTATAATCCCGACGGCATCCTGCCCTTCAGCTATCCCCGCAGCATGGGTGAAATGGTGCTTTATGACCGGAAGCCTACAGAAGACGTGCGGGAAATATTCAATGAGAATCTGACGATGGATGGATACAAACCTCTTTTTCCGTTTGGTTTTGGATTGAGCTACACCAGTTGGGAATACAGCGATCTGGAGCTCAGCAGCGCTCAGCTGAAAGGAGGAGCATCGCTGACCGTGAGCGTGACGGTAAAGAACACAGGCAGCCGGGATGGCAAGCACACCGTGGAGCTGTATACACACCAGCATTATGCGAGCATTACCCCCAGCATGCGCCGGCTGCGGGCATTCACAAAGATATTCCTCAAAGCGGGGGAATCACAGACGGTGAAGTTCGTACTGCGGAAGGAAGACCTTGCTTTTGTCAACGCCCGGCTAAAGACGGTGACGGAACCGGGGGACTTCGATGTGATGGTTGGGGATAAGAAAGCTGTGTTTTCCTATACGGCTCAGTAGCCCCATTTCTTCATGACGGCCAGGTCTTCTTTGGCGCAGTCCAGGGGCGTCTTGCCTTGATAAGACTCCTGTTCTATAATAAAATGATGGGTGCCGCCGGACTTTCTGCCAAGGTCGCATACCTGTTTGGTTCCTACTATGCCCTGACCCAGTATAGTACTCTCGTATTTTTCATTCCCAGTGGTAGCCTTTATCTCGTCCTTCACATGCATCAGCTCGAACCTTCCGGGGTATTGCATGACAATGGCGATGGCGACAGCGCCGCCGTTGTACAGGTTTCCCATATCCAGCTGTTGGGCCACCAGCTCGGGGTCTGTATTCTGCAGGATGATGTCGAATACTTTCTTATTATTGAGTACCGTGGAGAATTCAAAATCGTGGTTGTGATAGCCGAACTTCATACCGGACTTCTTACACAGCTCCCCGCATTTGTTGAAGACTTCCATATAATGAAGCAGGTCTTCATAGGTCTTACGAAGACTGGCGTCCAGCCAGGGGCTGATGACATATTGCTGACCAGCGACGGCGGCATCCTCCACCGTATATTTCCACGAGTCGGAGAAATCCTTTTTTGTCTCGTCCCAATGTCCCGGGTCCATACGGGTATGACCGCTGAGCATTTTCAATCCCATGCCATCCAGCAGGCTCTTAAATTCCTTCGCACCATATCCGTAAAACTTTCTATCTACATAATTGGCATGTTCAACGTATTTATATCCCATAGCAGCCAGCTTCTGAAGCGTGCCGGCAGGGTCGGCCTTCATATCATCCCTTACGCTGTATAGCTGTATGCCCAGTATCTTTTTACGGGTGGGGGCTGCTAAATTCACTTCGGGCAGGAAGCCGACGGCAGCAGCAGCAATTGCGCTGTTCTTTATAAAGGTCCTACGTGATTGGTTCATGTGATAGAGCGTTTGAATGGCCTCGAATGTAATTTTTTTTAGAGCCGGGGCCAAATAAATTTTTATCCGGGACGGGCGGGGAAAAACAAGGCCACCCGTTTGGATGGCCCTGACATATTACTAACGATGATGATCATGCGGATCGTGAGGGGGCGGATTCTGATGCGGGGGCGCCACTGGACGCGGCATAGGGCGTGGCTGCTGAGGACGTTGCTGGGGGTGCTGTTGAGGCATGGCCCTTGGCTGTACAGGATGCTGCTGTGGCATAGCCCGCGGCTGTGCGGGATGCTGCTGTGGTACAGATCCTGGCTGCGCCGGATGTTGCTGCGGCGTTGGGTGCTGTTGCTGTGGTGCTGCATGCCGCTGCTGCGGTGTTGGCTGCGCCTGTTGCGGCGCCGGATGTGTCTGTTGTGGTGCTGTACGTGGTTGAGCCTGATGCTGAGCAGGTTGAGGTTGCTGCTGATGCACGGGTCTTAGTGCATGCAGGTCACGCACCTGGGTCGGACGTGCATCGTTATTATGCTGGACCGTAGGCCTGTAGATCGCTACTTGTCCATTATGCAAAGAAGCCGCGCCTGGTCTTTCTGCCGAGCGTACCGCCATAGGGCGAACGGTGGAATGGGTAAATCTTTCCACATTGGCCGGCTGCGGTCCCCTGAGATAAGCATGCCCATTTCCTCTATTGATGTTATTGATAACGGTGATATTATTGACCACCGTGGTAGTATGCACATTGCGCACGTAGTAGTTGCTGACATTGACGCTGGTGATATGCTCCCGGGGGCAGAAGGTCCAATAACGTGCCGGGGGACGATAAGTGCTGAATGCAACGCCGATGTCTACACGAGGTCCAACCGGCGCCCAGCAATAGTTACCGCCGTATTCGCCCCAGGTGACCCAGGCAGGCGCCCATTCATATCCCGGCACCCATATCCATCCATAAGCGTCGTCATAGAACCAGTTGCCGTAGTGAAAAGGAGCCCAGCCCCAGCTGTAGTCGGATAGCCAGGTCCAGCCATCTTCGGTGTACACCCAGTGGCCGCGGGTGCCATAAGGCCTGAAACCGGCCCCCGCTGCGGGGATCCAAACATAACCGTAATCCGGATAGCTGACCCAGGTGCCGAACGGACTTAGCTGATCATAAAAGACCTGAAAGCTGACGCTGACCTGGGCGTGCGCTTTTTGTGCAAGGGGCGGCAGGACAGCTGTAATAAGAACTATGCCTGCCATAATTATGTGTCTTTTGAGCCGGAATTGATGTTTTTTCAATGGTCGGCTCGAACCTCGCGGATTATCCGCCAAAGTATATTTATTTGTTGCGCTCGGTTTCATATTAGTATTATTTATAGGGTATCAAATACAATAACAATGCCTGAACAATACCCGATAGGAGAATGGCCATAAGCTTGCCAAAGGGCGTTAAAACGGTGTGAATATTTTATTTTATGGAAATGGAGCCCTTTTTAATCTTAACTTCCTAATAGGTATAAACATAGCCTATGCGCCCTACTCTACTACTCCTTTTATCCGCCTTATTATGTTCTTCCATCTTACATGCGCAACCCTGCCAGATAAAGGCTGACGGGGTACTGGATGAAGCCCTTGGATTTATGAAAAAGAATTATTACCGTAAGAATATGGTAGAATGGGACAAGCTTACCAGCGAAGCCAAAGAGCGATTAAAAGCATCCAATAACTGTGACGATGTATATGATATCATCTCCTGGTGCTTTAAGCAGCTGGACGAGCAGCATAGCTTTATCATGCCACCCAAGAAAGCCGGTCAGTACAATTATGATCCCAGCCTGGCCCCTCTCCCGCCGTTGTCAGAGCTGGTCGGAGAGATCCGGGGAGAATGGCTGAGCGACAGCATCGCCTATCTCACGGTGCCCTGGGTCAGCACGACGGATTCCTTTATCTGTATGCGTATTGCCGACAGCCTGCAGGCGCTGATCGCAAAGCTGGACACCAAAGGCGTCTCCCGCTGGATCATTGATCTGAGAAAAAATTCAGGAGGCAATTGCTGGCCCATGCTGGCCGGTATCGGTCCTCTGCTGGGAGACGGTGTTTGCGGATATTTTGTCAATGGCGAAGAGCGGATACCCATCACGTATCGGAATGGCGCAGCCTGCCAGGGCAAACATGTCTTTTGCCGGGTGAGTAAAGAAGCCTACCGCACGCAGCACGAGATCAAGTCCATCGTGGTGCTTACGGGACGAAGGACGGTGAGCGCGGGAGAGATCATTGCGCTGGCCTTTTCAGGAAGGGAACAGACTTACCTGCTGGGCGAGCCTACGGCTGGTCTGACAACGGCCAACGCTACCTATTCTCTCTCGGATCATTCCATGCTGGTGCTTACGGTATGTAAAGAAGCCGACCACACCGGCAAGATCTGCGAAGGGAGCATTTTCCCCGACAAGATCATACGCCCCGCCGCCGTGGGTCCGGAAGAGGATCCTGTAAAAAGCGCCGCTATCGACTGGCTGCAGGCGCGATGAATGACTGCGCCGGCTCTTTTATAGATGGGAAGTTGTATTTTAGCCCTAATAACCATAAAATACAACTATGACCAGCTCAATTCTTCGCACAGGTGTTTTCATCAGCTTGATCGCAGGGACCGTTGGTTGTGGACAGCCGGGAAGCTCTACCGCCACAGGCGCCGGGGAAGAAGGTCTCTCTGTCCTCAATAAAGATAGTTTGATAGCCCATATACAGATACTGGCTTCCGACAGCTTCCAGGGCCGCCGTCCTTTTACGGCGGGTGAAGACAGGACAGTGGATTATCTTACAAAGTCCTTTGCCGCGCTGGGGCTGGAGCCTGGTAACGGCGGCGGGTATACGCAGGATGTTCCCATGGTGGAGATCAGTCCCGTAGGAACGCCCACCATGAAGGTCCAATCTCCCAAGGGCGCCTTCGATCTGAAGAACATGAATGATTTTGTCATCTGGACCGAGCGTCCGGATTCGGTGGCACGCATCGACAAGAATGACGTGGTCTTTGCCGGCTTTGGCGTTGTCGCTCCCGAATATGGCTGGAATGATTATGCAGGACTCGATGTAAAAGGTAAGACAGTGCTGGTCATGGTCAACGATCCCGGGTATTATGATACTACTCTCTTCAAGGGTCATACCATGACCTATTATGGCCGCTGGACCTATAAATATGAAGAGGCCGCCCGTCAGGGCGCGGCAGCCTGTCTCATCATCCATAACACGGGTGCAGCCAGCTACCCTTTCCAGGTGGTACAAAGCTCCAATGGAGGCGTAAAGCTGCATCTGGATACACGAGGCAGCTCCCAGTATCAGCTGGCCCTGCAGGGATGGATCACGGAAGAATCCGGCAAAAAGCTGCTGGCTGCAGCGGGTAAGGACAGCAGTCTGCTCACTGCCGCCAAACACAAAGGGTTCAAGGCCCTGCCCCTGGACATAAAGCTTTCCGCCGGACTGAAGGTGAAGGAAGTCTATAATAAATCCCATAACGTCATTGCAAAGATCACGGGTACCAAAAGACCCAATGATTATATCATTTTCTCTGCACACTGGGATCACCTGGGTATTGGCAGCCCCGATGCAAAAGGCGACTCGATCTATAATGGCGCCGCGGACAACGCCAGCGGCACCGCAGCCCTGCTGGAGATCGCCCGTGCTTTTAAAAGCCTGCCGGAGAAACCCGAACGTACTGTCATATTCCTGGCCGTGACGGCTGAAGAGCAGGGGCTGCTGGGCTCTGCCTATTATGCGCAGCATCCGCTGTATCCCCTGGCGACCACTGTAGCCAATCTGAATATCGATGTCGTAAATACTTATGGCTCCACCAAGGACATCACCTACAGCGGCAAAGGCCAATCCGAACTGGAGGACTACCTTGCCGGTGAAGCAAAGACAAAGGGGCGGTATGTAGCGCCGGAAGATCATCCCGAGGCAGGACATTATTTCAGAAGCGATCACTTCAATTTTGCCAGAGCAGGCGTGCCTTCGCTGACAGCCGACGGCGGGGTGGACGATGTGACAAAGGGAAAAGAGTTCGGTAAGCAAAAGCATGATGAATATACGGCCCTTCACTATCACCAGCCCAGCGACGAGTACGATCCGAAAACATGGGACCTTACAGGGGGGATACAGGACATAGGGCTGGTTTATCTCATTGGAAAAAAGCTGGCCTACAATGACGCCTGGCCGCAATGGAAGGCAGGCTCTGAATTCAAGGCCATCCGCGATCAGAGCGCGCAGGAAAGGAAATAAAATTTATTTGTTTCCTGTTTTGCTAAAGCTCTATATTTACTTTTTGTTACACACTTAATATCCGCGATACATAGTATATGGGAGATCTCCAGATTAAGAAACAGCCAAAGAATTACGATGCAGTTATTGTAGGCTCTGGCGCCGGTGGTGGAATGGCGGCCTATGTGCTGGCCAATGCAGGTCTGAAAGTATGTCTGCTGGAAGCAGGCCCGATGTTCGACCCCAAAAAAGACTCCAATCAGCTGAAAAATCCGTGGGAGTCGCCCCGGAGAGGAGCCCACACCAAATTCAGGCCCTTTGGCGACTTTGATGGATGCTATTGGGGATGGGAGGTCGATGGAGAGCCTTATACACAGACGGGCGCCAAAGGGACCACCAACTGGGAATGGTGGAGAGCCCGTATGCTGGGCGGCAGGACCAATCACTGGGGACGTATCTCGCTCCGATTTGGCCCCAAGGATTTCAAGCGGAAGAGCATCGATGGTCTTGGCGATGACTGGCCCATCGGCTATGAAGATATAAAACCTTACTACGACAAGATAGACCAGCTGCTGGGTGTATACGGCACCAATGAAGGATTGGAAAACGATCCGGATGGATTCTTCCTGCCTCCTCCAAAACCGAGGCTGCACGAGCTGATGATCAAGAAGGCGGCTACCGGCATCGGCATCCCTGTGATCCCTTCCCGGATGTCCATTCTTACCAAACAGATCAATAAGGAAAGAGGACAATGCTTCTTCTGTTCGCAGTGCGGCCGCAGCTGTAAGGTCTATGCCGACTTCTCTTCATCCAGCTGTCTGGTGATACCCGCTTTGAAGACGGGTAATATCGACCTGGTGACAAATGCCATGGCCAGAGAGGTTCTGACGAACAAAGAAGGACTTGCCACCGGCGTGTCCTATGTCAATAAGGACGATATGCAGGAATACCAGGTCACCGGCAGGACTGTGATACTGGCGGCCAGCGCCTGCGAAAGCGCACGTCTGCTGCTGAATTCCAAATCCGCCCGCTATCCCAATGGCCTGGCCAACAGCAGCGGCACGGTAGGCAGATACCTGCATGATTCCACGGGCGCCGATATGGGCGGCATCATCCCCCACTTGTTGGACCGTAAACGCTATAACGAAGACGGTACAGGCGGCATGCACGTTTATACACCCTGGTGGCTGGATAATAAAAAGCTGGATTTCCCCCGCGGCTACCACATCGAATACGGCGGAGGTTTTGGAATGCCCCTGTATGGTTTTGAGTGGGGCATCGAAAAGATCAATGGGAATGGGCAGATCATGGGCAAGGCCAAGGAGCCCGGTGGTTATGGCGCCTCATTAAAGGATGACTATCGCCGCCTGTTTGGCGCGCATGTGGGTATGGCCGGTCGCGGTGAAGCAGTCGCCAACTACAACAACTATTGCGAGATCGATCCACAGGTAGTGGACAAATATGGCATTCCTGTACTACGTTTCAATACCAGCCATTCTGAATACGAGATCAAACAGGCCAAGCATATGAAGGAAACATTCAAGGAGATCCTTCATGCCATGGGCGCTGTGGTCACCTGGGGTGGAGATGATGGTCCGGAGAACAACTATGGTATCCATGCGCCGGGCAATATCATCCACGAAGCAGGAACCGTCCGTATGGGCAATGATCCCAAACACTCGCCGCTGAATAAGTGGAGCCAGTCCCATGAGTGTAAGAACCTGTTCTGCGTGGATGGCGGCCCATTCGTATCACAGGCCGACAAGAATATCACCTGGACGATCCTGGCATTGTCAATGCGCACCAGCGAATACATTGTGGACGAAATGAAAAAACGCAACATTTAGTATGGACAGAAGAAAATCCATTAAAGCCCTCATCGTAGGTACAGTATCCACCGGAGTGCTGGTTGAAGCCTGCAAGCCCGGAGAAGAAAAGAAAGAAGAAGCTGTCAAGCCTGCCGATGCCGCCGCCTCGCCTGAGACCAACCGGATGAAGGAAGAGGACGAATATTATAAAGAAGTAGTATCAAAGACCTATTTCAGCCCCGATGAAATGGCTACGATCACTATTTTAGGAGATATCATTATCCCGAAAGACGAGCACAGCGGCAGCGCATCGGACGCCAAAGTGTCCGAATTCATCGAATTCATCGTAAAGGATATGCCTGCTCATCAGATCCCGATGCGGGGAGGTCTCCGCTGGCTGGATGTGCAGTGTCTCAACAGGTACAGTAAGCCTTTTAAAGATTGCTCCCAACAGCAGCAGATAGAAATGGTCGATGAGATCGCGTGGCCCAAAAAGGCAAAGCCCGAAATGGCACAAGGCGTCGCCTTCTTCAACCTTATGCGCAATCTTGTGGCCACCGGATTCTTTACTTCACAGATGGGCGTAAAGGACCTTGGCTATGCTGGTAATGTTCCCAATCAATGGGATGGAGTTCCCGATGATGTCCTCAAGCAATATGGACTGGCTTATACAGAGAAGGAGCTAAAGGAATGTTATACTCCGCCGAAAGTCTGATCAGCGGAAACTAGTCGGCTGCCGGCTCAGCAGCAAATAGCTACTGAGCGGGCATTTGTTCGGCCGTCGAACGGACGCAGCGAAGGAGCTTGGTCTCGGCGATGGAGAAAACGCCAGTCCGCTCATCTAACGCACACGATAAAATAGTTGAATTAATTGTCAAGAGGTTTGTAATAAAACCCTTCTTCGTTGAGCACAAAGCTATTGGGGACAAAACTAAGAAGGGATTGTTTCACCATGGCTGCAGCCTCTTGTTGATAATGCAGACCTACTTCCGGGGTCCGCATAGCAAACTGCCAGCTTTGTATTTTCAGCAGCGCGATCCTGCTTTCCTGTAATAGGTAATTTTCTGATTGGCGAAACTCTTCTGCCAAATGATCCTGGTTGTTGCGTATATCAGGGGTCATAGGGAATCAGCATTAGTTTTTAAAGAATATTGGATTGTAGTCTTAAACGTACATCGTCGTCATAAAATTGTGTATCCGGCTCTCTTTTCCTTGCACAGGAATTTCTTTCCCGATACTGGAATGAAAAAAAGACCTGCCATTTTATGGAACGCTGACTATCAACAACTTGCATTTTGGCATCCTATTCGTAATCTTTCTATTGTAATTGATTCTAAACAAGTTCTTCAAGATATTGACCTTAAAAACAAATTTGACGGCCATCAATAAGTTTTAAAAAGGTTTTTAGTTTTTTCAGGCTTACAGGTTACTTCTACAAAAAATACAAGAGTCCTCTCCCCGCGAGAGGATTTTTGTTTTTAGCCGCCGCTTCAGTGGCGGATCATTTACCGTATCAATAATGAGGTTCCCTTCTGGGAGATGCTTTTCCCCGTATCCCTGTCGACATAATGGAGCATCCATACATAGGTATCGGCGGGCGCCGGATGCCCTCCTATCGTTCCATCCCATTTTGACAGCCAGCTGCTGGAGCTGAATACGATCTGACCCCAGCGATTGTAGACCCTGAATTCCAGGTTATCTGCCTTGAAGGCATTCAATGGATAGAGATAGTCGTTCAGGCCATCCCCATTGGGAGTAAAGGCGGAGGGGACGGCAATATAGCAGGACTTTAATACATCTATCACCTGATAGATCCTCGAGAGACATCCCAGCGTATTATAGACGGTGAGTGTGACATTGTATTTCTTTTCGGCGCCGATGACGGGATATACGTGGTCGGCGGGAAGGGAATCCGTACTCGTCGTCCCGTCGCCAAAGTCCCAGTGCCAGGAGCTGATATGCCCTGTCGATAGATTTTTGAATGTGGCGGCATCCTTGGGGCAAAGTATATTCGGCGCCTCGAAAGCCGCATTGATAGCATTGTCCAGCGTGAAGACCTTTGAGAGCGTATCGCTGCAGACGCCATTGGAGACGATGAGCTGTATGGTCTTATCCCCAAATACGGAATAAATATGTTCGGGATTTTGTGCGTGGCTGGTATCTGTACCGTCGAAGATCCATGTCCATTGGTTGACCCCATTCTTATTCGAATAAAAAAGGTCGATGGTATCATATTTACAGCCCAGGTGTACCTGGCTCAGGTAATCCGCCGAAACAGTATCTTTTGTAGCAAAGGAGATCGTTTCACCCGCGGGGGTCTCCATTCCGCACTCATCAATGATCGTGTTGCCATCGCTGCCTCTGACCAGCATGATCTGGTAGTTACCCCCTATCTGGATAGGAGCCGACAAATGCACCTGGATCGTATAGGACTTGCCACTGGCATCGCAAATTCCATTGGCAGAAGTCACCGTCACAGGGGCCGCTCCGCTGACGACAAAATCGCTGCCGTTGGCGGCGATGGAATTGCAAAGGATCTCTTTTTTAAACACCAGTTCCAGCACATCCGGAGCACATCCGACAGGTGAGAGACTATCCATGGGAGTTGGCACCAGCGGCACTACCTGCATCGGCATGGATGCCCCCGCCTGCAGCTCCTGACCGCAATCATCCAGCACTGTGTTCCCATCCGTACCGGTCTGAACGGAAAGTGTATAGGTACCGGGCGCCAGACCACTGTTCAGCGTCAGGGTCACGGTATCCATGTCAAAACCTGTGTTGCAGCTGGTAGAAAAAGCGCCAGTGATCTTCGCTGTGGCAGAGTGGATGGCAAAGTCGCTGCCATCGGCGGACAGGCTCTTGCACTGCATCTTTTTGTTGAATACTACCTGTATCTCGCTGCCATCACAAATGGCCCTGACGTTTTTCAACGCGGGCACCACCGTATCGGTGATCACAGCCGTCCCGCCTCCAAAGGCGAGATCGTATCCACTTTGGCCGCTGCCGGAAAAATGGCTGATCATAAGCAGGTATTGATGCCCTTGTACAATGTTGGGAAGCTTGCTGAAGATGGGAGGATTATGTGTGTTGTCAGACCCGCATTCCATCAGGCCGGTCGCGCTGGCAGAGGTACCGGTGACGCCGTGTCTGCCGCTCCAGTTGCAGCCTATCACCAGGCTTACATCTGTAAAAACATCCGACGTGTTATGTCCGGTAATATCGAATAGCTGCCAGTCGTAGTCATCATTCAGATCCTTGGGTGTAATGGTAAGCCCCAGGGTACCGGAGGTATAACAGGTGAACTTATACCAGTATGGGTTGACATCTGCATAGCCTCCGCTGATATTCGTACAGGTCACGGGAATATTTCCATTAGTGCAAAGAGGAACGCTGGACTGTGTGAATGTAGAGCTGCCGCATACGGGGAAGGCGGTAGCAGGGGTCTGTCCCCGGGTTGTACATTGAGCTTGAGCCGACACCGCTCCAACCACACTCAATAAGATAATAAGCAGTTTTTTTGACACCATCCCTCGCAAGTTAACCTACATGACGACAGTAAGCCGTCAGGCGTTGCTTTATACTATAATAATAACATGCCCAACCTATCTCCCGATTATCCATTCCGGGATAAAAATTCCAAAATTGGGAAAATTCCAAGTAAAGGATCAGCTGTAATTATCTGATAATCAATATTTTACTAAATGGCATAGGTTTCGTTATCCTTAATACATTACCTGAACCACCAATCCCTAAACCTTAACCCCTAAACCCTAAACCAGGAGAACAGCCTTTTCCTGCAAACGCGAGGCCATAGTAGCACATAATAAAGATTGTTCTTCTCTTTTTTCAAATTTCAAGGTTTCTGAAAGATCCTTCTGAACTGAAGCAGAAGGATTTTTCTTTTTACGTCATTCATACCCACTTACGTAGTATATTTTCAACTTTTCCCCCTATTTTTGCCGTCCTCCCTACGAACCAATGGTTCGGGGCCCGAAGGAAAGACATTTTTAAGAACTAATTCATTATGGACAAATTGATTTATCTGGTTCCCGTGATGGGCGCCATTGGTCTTCTCTACACATTTATCAAATTTTCCTGGGTGTCCAAGCAGGATGCCGGTAGCGATCGGATGCAGGAGATAAGCCGATTTATCGCAGAAGGTGCGATGGCCTTTCTCAAGGCGGAATGGAAGATACTCTCCTATTTTGTAATTCTGGCCGCTATCCTGCTGGCTATAATGGGTTACAGCAATCCCGATTCCCACTGGGCTATTGCCATATCCTTTATCCTGGGTGCTATCCTGAGCGCGACGGCAGGTTATATCGGTATGCGCAGCGCTACCAAGGCCAATGTACGTACGGCACAAGCCGCTCGTACGAGTCTTAGCCGGGCATTGAAGGTCTCTTTCACCGGCGGATCTGTCATGGGTCTGGGTGTAGCGGGTCTGGCAGTGATGGGTC
>Ga0068860_100005420_pt1 | contig 12941 bp, 9 predicted proteins | sample KBSSwiS32_FD_66597 | JGI IMG/M metagenome (GOLD analysis project Ga0068860, IMG submission 66597) | Switchgrass rhizosphere microbial communities from Kellogg Biological Station, Michigan, USA - KBS Switchgrass S3-2 | ecosystem: Host-associated > Plants > Roots > Rhizosphere > Soil ... | reverse complement strand
GTCGACAAGCACAGCCTGCTCTACTACCGCGAGAGCGAGGACGGGCAAGTCTTGGAGGAAGGCATCACCGAGGCGGGCTCGATGGCCTCCTTCACCGCCGCGGGGACGAGTTACGCCACGCACGGCGAACCGATGATTCCCTTCTATATTTATTATTCGATGTTTGGTTTCCAACGCACCGGGGACATGATGTGGGCCTTCGGCGACATGCGTGGTCGCGGCTTTCTCCTGGGCGCAACCGCGGGACGCACCGCGCTCGCTGGCGAAGGCCTGCAACATCAGGACGGTCACAGCCATCTCTTGGCGAGCACGATCCCGACGATTCGGGCCTACCATCCCTGCTTTGCATACGAGATCGCCGTCATCCTGCAGGACGGGATGCGTCGCATGGTCGTCGAAGACGAAGACGCCTTCTACTATCTTACCTTGGAAAACGAGAACTACCCAATGCCGGCGATGCCGGCAGGCGCCGAGGCCGGCATTTTGAAGGGACTCTACAAACTCAAAAGTTCGAGCAAAAAATACGAGCCTCACGTCCAGCTCTTCGGAAGCTCGGGGATCATCAACGAAGTCCTGCGCGCGCAAGAAATCTTGGAGAAAGATTTTCAAGTCTCCTCCCAAGTCTGGAGTGCGACGAGTTACCAGCAATTGCGCCAGGAGGCCTTGAGCGTGGAACGTTGGAATCGCCTCCATCCCGATGAAGCGCCGCGGCGCTCTTACCTCGAAGATCTTTTGGCGGAAGAAACGGGGCCCTTCGTTGCCGCGAGCGATTCCATTCGTGCGGTGCCCGACCAGATTGCGCGCTGGGTCCCGGGCGGCCTCACCAGCCTTGGCACGGACGGCTTTGGCCGCAGCGATAGCCGCGAGGACTTGAGGCGCTTTTTCGAGGTGGATGCCGAATCGATCGTCCTGACCGCCCTCCATGACTTGGCGCGTCGAGGGAAGTTTCCCACCGAAAACCTGACTAAGGCCTTGCAAAGCTTGAGCTTAGACCCGACCAGGCCTAATCCTTGGGAGGTCTAAGTCTCGGAATATTTTTTGGCTCTCAGTAGAAAACCTCTTGGGGTCGGCGATTTTTATACTATAATCAAAGTTCGTTCTCTGAAAACCGATTGGCCTTATCCGTGGTGGCCGGCCCATCATGCTCCTTAAAAAAGGCAACATTGCATCGGCCAAAGGCCATCCGCGAGCATGGAGCAATGTTGTGGTTGAATACCCCGTTGTAAGACGGGGAAACTAATCGTTGGCGCTGCGTACCGCTGTCACTAACAACAACACAAATCTGTCGCCAGCAGGACGGCGACGTTCTCAGAGAATTTTTGGCCATGGGTTCAGCACTCCGAGCCCAATCCACGAAAATGCAATAAGACGAAGACCCGTTTTGGAATCGTTTCCGGCGGGTTTTTTTCTGGGCATTCCCCCAAAAATACCTTTCTTAAAAACGTTTAACCCTTATAATTATATTTCGTTCCCTGAGAACCGATGGGCTCAAACCAGTGGTGGCCGGCCCGTCATGCTCTTTATAAAAGGCAGCATCGCAAATGGGTTGCATGACCCACCCTCGAGCATGGGGCGATGTTGTAATATAAATACCCCTTCAAGAAATTTTTGGAGGGGGATTGTGTTTGTTTGGGCGGGTTAAGCACCACTACATCTCAGCAAAGCATCACAAACAACATAGAATTTGTCGCCAGCAGGACGGCGATGTTCTCAGAGAATTATTTTGGCCTTGGGTTCAGCACTCCGAACCCGTCCCACTGATCTTGGGTGTAAAAAGGCTCAGGTGAGGCTCCATTGAAGCTCTACGACAAGGTTTGCAACAAAGAGCATATCCTGGCCTCTTTCCACCAGATCAAAGAGAGATGGTTCGATCCCCACCTAGAATATTTCCAACAAAACGCAGTCGGTATCGACGGGCTGGAACTCGAGGAGTTCGAGAAAGACCTGAAAGCCCAACTCGAGCTGTGCCGGGAGTTTTTGCTCGACCCCGGTAGGGACTATTACCCGCAGATCTTGGTGCGCATCCCCAAGAAAGATCCAGGAAAATTTCGCGACATCTATCTGCTCACGGTGCGCGACAAGGTGATCCATAAATGCATTTCCACTCCGCTGGAGCAAATCCTGGATCGTTCCTTTTACCCCAACCTCTATGCCTTCCGTCGCGGCAAATATTATGGCTCCATGGCCGCGGCCCGCAAAGTACGGCAGTATCTGGATGGCAGCGATCATCGCAGTTTCGTTCTCAAGACTGACATCCACGAATACTTCGATAGCATCCATCCAGGAATTTTGCTGGATCAATTCAAGAGCCATCTCCCGGAGGAAAAGGAGATTCACGTCTTGCTGGAGAAATTTCTCCATCAAAGACGCTTCGTCAAGGGTGTCCTCAACTCGTCTATCCTGGGCGTACCTACGGGCTCCAGCCTGTCGCCCCTCTGCGCCAATCTCTATCTCAACGAGCTCGACCGCCAGATGTTTCGCGGCGGCTTTCAATACCTACGTTATTGCGACGATCTGCTTCTGCTCTCCACCGATCTCAAGGAAGTCGAAGCAGGAAAGCGCATCATCCAGGAGGTATTGAGCGCGCATCGCGTGAAACTATCGGAGAAAAAAACCAAACTCTATGAACCGGGTCAGCCCTTTGATTATCTCGGCTACCGTTTTGCGGACCGCAAGATCCACATCGGCGAGTCTTCGATGAAGACCTTCCGCGATTGGGTCTATGATTTGTTCCCCCGCGACCGCTACCGGGAATATCCCAATGAGACCGTAGAAGAACGCCGATCCCTGCTCAAAAAAATCTTGATCGACATGAATACTGGAAAATTGGCGGAAAACGGAGAGAGCTCCATCAACCGTCACCAGATCCCCTGGATCCGCAGTTTTCCCATCGTGAGCTCCGATCAAAGCTTTCGGAACATGGACCGCTTCATCAAGGATCGAATCCGCATGTTGGTGACGGGCAAGGTTTCCCCGAAGAACCACGAAACCGTGCCCGAGGCCTGGTTCCGGGAATTGGGCTATAAAAGCCTCACGGGCGCCTATTACCGCATCACTCACCGCCGTTCGATGGCGCCTTATATTGGCTGGCGGCGATATTTCGGAAGTAACTTTGAGTTGTTCTATGAAGGGAAAGAAAAACGCACGGGCCTGAAGAGAAAGTGGCACAATTTTAAGACGAAGCTGAAGTATGTGAAGAAGGCCTTGAACGGCGAGCTATAATCAGGCCGCGACGAACCGGGAATCCGCGGAATGACGCATCATCTGCCGATAATACCGGCAGTTCTCCATCAAATAATGGTGATTGCCCTGGGCCTCGATGAAACCACGCTTGAGCACGATGATCCAGTCGGCGCGCAGGCGAGGCAAGGGGCGGTGGGAAATAATCAGCGTGGTTTTCTTGCTAAATTCCTGCTCGATGATCCGCAAGACTTCGTTCTCGGAACGGTGGTCGAGCGAAGCGGTCGGTTCATCCATCAGGACGATGGGCGCATCCTTCGCGGCCGCGCGCATCAAGGCCAGCTTCTGCAATTCTCCGCGAGAATAGCCCAGACCCGAGGAATCCACCTTGTGCCCATAGCGCCCTTCGAGCGTGGTGACGAATGGGTTCATTTCCATCCTGCGCCCAATTTCCAGGACCTTCTCCAGGGAATCCTGTGCCGGCATGCTGTCGCGCATCCCGAAGAGGACGTTGTTCAATACCGTATCCTCGATGTGCAGCTGGTCCTGGGTGACGACCGTGAAATAATTCCTCAAATCGTCCAAGCGCATCCGTCGAATGCTGAGATTGTCGATCAGAATGCTGCCGCGTTCTGGTTCGTACAATCGCAGCAGCAAATTGAAGAGCGTGCTCTTGCCCGCGCCACTGCGTCCGACCACCAGGACTTTCTGTCCGGGTTCGATGCGGAAGTTCGCCTGCCTCAAGCCGCCGCGCCCCTTGGCGTATTGGAACCAGACGTTGCGAAACTCCATTCGGCCTTCCCGCTTCAGCGGCATGCTGGGACGCTCGGGCTCTTCGATCGTCGTGGTGGTTTCCATGATGGAGAAAATCGTGCGCACGCCGATCTTGCCCGCCTGGAGATAAGCGGAGGCCTTGATGAATTCCGAGATCGGTCGAAAGGCCAGACCTAGGCACATCAGGTAGGCGGTGACTTCCGCGGTGGTCAGATGCTTGAAGATGATCTGCCGGCCGCCATACCAAAGCGCTCCCAAGACGATCAAAGAGGAAAGCAAGGTCACCAAGATCGAGTTGACCGCATAGATCAGGGTGCGCTTGATTCGGAAGTATTTGTCCTGGTTCATGACGTCGGTGAAGCGCTTCACTTCCTCCTCTCCTCCGCCGAAAACTTGGAAAAGTTTGACGGAGTGGAAGGCCCGATCCAGGATGCGGATGATCTCGTCGTTCTTGGTCTGCAAGGTCACGGCAACTTCCGCCATGTAGCGGTTCAAGCGGCGCAGGTAGAACCAAAAAATTGGGGTAAAACATAACAGGATTAGCGTGAGACGAAAATCGATGATACTTGCGGCGATGACGATCATCACCATCAGCATGAACTCGCGCAGGCAGACATAGGCGACCGTCTCGATCAGCATCTTGACCATCGTGATGCTGTAGGTGAGCTTGGAGATCAGCTTCCCAGGCGTGCTCTTCTCAAAATAGGTCAGGGGCAATTTCATTTGGTGTCGAAACAAGTCGCGCCGGACCTCGGTGATCAATTCCATCGAAAAGGTGACGACGAGTTTTTGCTCGAAATAACGCGAAACCGCGTTGGCGAAATAGGCACCCGCCGCCGCCAGGATGACCCAGGTGAGGAGCGTCAAATCCTTCTCGCGGACGATTTTTCCCAAGACGTAGCGTGTCACCAAAGGGAGCACCAGGCCGGTAGCCCCGCCAAAGACGATCAGAAAAAATATTTGGACGATCTTGGATTTATAATGCCCGACATAGGCCAGGAATCTTGCCCAATACAGCTGGTCCTCAAGCTTGCGTTCTCGCTCCATGCGGGCCGCTTGCTTGTTGCGTTTCCAATCGGCATAGCGCTCGCGATTGGTTTGGCGTTTGGAAAAGAATCTCAAAAATTCTCCGCTGTCTTGGAGTGCTCAGCGCTTTCAAGAGGTTCCGAGCTATAAGGGGAACATAGAATTCGAGCCTTGTCTAGGGAGATTGAAAGACCAATCAGACCTTAAATTGGGGGCATTTTCCGAGCAAAACATTCAATTTTACTGCAAATTTCCTTGCCAGTCCGAAACCAAAACACTAGCTTCCCGCCCCAGCACTCCCCAAGTTTCACCCTTTTACTCCTAGGAGTCTCCCATGAAGCGCTTTTTTTCCTACCTTGTTTTTGCGTCCCTAGTTTTATTTTCTTTTTCCCAAGCGGCTCGAGCCGCCACCTTTACGGTCACTCCGACCTCGGACAATGACTGTTCGGATTTTGATTGCGACCTGCAAGCCGCTCTTGATGTCGCTGCCACCAATAACGCAGCGGATACGGTCAATATTCAAAGTGGCAATTACAATATCTTAGACAATAGCGACGCACCTAACACCCCCTACAAATACGCACCGCCTCCTGCAGAGAATTTTTCTCTGACCATTGTCGGAATGGGAACGACTCCTCCGACGATCGATGGCAATGGCGCCAATCAAGCGATGGTAATCGACACCACGGGAGTCGCGAATCCCGATGACGGGGAGGCGGATATCTCGGTGAAAGGCCTAGCATTTCAGAATGGAAGCACCCTCCAAGCTGGCGGGGGATTGGCTATATTTACTGCGAATGCCGATATCTCCGTCGACGACTGTTCATTTTTCAATAACGGCGCGGCGCTCGCCGGCGGAGGAGCCGAACTGGATTCAACTGCGGGGACGGGAAGCCTCAGCCTCAGCAATTCTCAATTCGATCAGAACAACGCGGGCAATGGTGGAGCCGCCAACCTTCATACAGACTCCGGCAGTCTCACCGTCACGGGCAATACCATGACGGGAAATAAGGCCACGGGCGGCGGAGTTGGCGCCTTCGATCAATTCTCAAACACCGGTGCGGTTTTATGTTCGGGGAATTTCATTTCGGGAAATTCGGCACCCAGCGGCGGCGCAGGCGGTGCGGAAATTGGCTCCTCCGGAACGGTGACCGTCACCGACAACATCTTCCTCAAAAACACCGCCGCCGGTGACGATGGCGGAGCTGAAATCTTCGGCAATGCCTTAGACATCAATGTGACCAACAACACTTTCACCGGAAACACCGCAGGCGGAAATGCCGGCGGATTCACCCTCGAATTAGACGACGTTGGCGTCATCGGCAACGTTTACAATAATATCGTCTGGGGAAATACGGCCGGCGGTCTCGGTGGCGATATTTTCGTCGAAAATCTCGGCGGAACTTTCAACATCTTCAACACTGATTATGGCATCTTAGACTGCAGTGTCGGGAGCTGCGGTGGTTCCCCGACCAACATCAATCAGGATCCACTGTTTGTGGATTTGGCCAACGGCGACGTGAGCCTCGGCATCGGTTCGCCATGCATCGACAGCGGCACCACTTCCGCACCAGGATTGCCTAGCGTCGACTTCTTGGGCAATCCGCGGACGATTGGTCCCGAACCTGATATGGGAGCCTTGGAATCCTTGCCCAACTTCTCGGCGACTCCAGCCACCCATGATTTCGGGCCAATTCTGCTCGGTCAATCGGCCAGCACCATCATCACTCTTTCTAATAATGGAGCCAATGTCTTGAACGTCACGGGGATGTCGCTCTCGGATGCGACGGATTATTCCCTCGATGTCAATGCGGGTACCAACCCTTGTGGAAGCGAAACTCCCACGATCAATGCAGGAGAAAGCTGCACCGTGGGAGTGGACTTTAATCCGCAATCGCTTGGCGCCTTGCCGGGGACCCTGACCCTGACATCCGATGATCCCAACAATCCATCCCTGGTGCTTGCATTCACAGGGACGGGCAGTACCTTCAACGTCTCGGGTTCAGGCTGTTCGATGAGTTCGACTCCCGGGTCGCTTGGTGGACTTTACCTCTTGGCACTTCCTTTGGTGCTGATGCTTCGAAAGAAATGGATCCAACGATTTTGAGTCGAAAAAAAAGGGGGCCTCACGGCCCCCTTTTTTTACTTCATTAAATTTCATCCATCATTCGATGATTGCTGCGTCTTTATTTTCTATTTTACTCACTCATTCCAAAAAATGACGGACTTCGGATCCAAGGCCCCAAAGCCTAAACGGTGGTCTTGGTAATAAAAAATATAAGGAGGCTTGGTATTGGGCTCCCCGAAATTGAACATGGACATATAGACGTTCTGGCCTTCCTTATCTTTGTAGACGAAAATGCTGTCCTGAAAGACCGTAGCCAAATTCACCAACATACCCAACATCGAATCCGGCGCAGATTTTTTTTGCTCCCTAAAAACTTTTGTAACGTGATCGGTGACGGCAGAAACAAAAGGACCGGTGTCTTCTTTGACCGCGGCGTCCTCTTTACTCGCGGGAGTGACCTGAACTCCATAAATGCTTAGCGCCGTCGCGACCCTATCTCGGATGAGATCGGTGGGCTCCAGCATATTTTGGATTTGCTCAGTGCCGCTATTGATGTCTTTTTCGGAAAGTTTATCCATTCCCGACTGAAAAGAGGAATGCGCGCTTTCATTCATAGCATCCATACCAATCAAGCTAAAACCAATGGCAGGGTCCGACATCCGGAAGAATTGAAGATATTGGTCGAACAACAGTCCGGATGCAATATTGCCCAATCCGCCCGCGATTCCCGAAACCTGAGGAGGTTTGTCCATGGAAGCACCAAAGTTTGCATCCCAATTCTTCCTCAATTGTTCCACAACCACTTGAGGGTTGTTGGGGTTGATAAACTGAGCATATTTAATATGGGCTTCGGCCAGGGCGGTCACCGTGAAAACCGGTGTAGTACCTTTAGATAGCGAGGGTAGGTCCGCTGCAACTGCCTTGGTGACATCGCCAGGAGGTGCGGCAGGAGGAGCTGCCGGTGGAGCTTCAACAACGGGAGGTTTATCCAAGGTTGTAGGACCCTTTTGCGAAGCCAGATCGGGACCCGTGTTACCGCCTCCGCAGGCACCCAAAAACATGGTTATTAAAAGACACGCAAACAGACTTTTGATCATTTTCATATCATCCTCCTTGAAGTGGCTGATACTTTTGCAGCAAGGAGGGTGCCAAAGAATTAAAGAAAAAATTTAATAGATATTCGAAGCTTAGTCCTTTGCAGCCGAAGGATTTATTATCAGAATGATAATTTTATCAAAATGAAAAGCAAAATTTGGAGAATGTCCTTGAGAGGGATTTGGATCAGGAAAGATCCGAGTCCTAGGTTTTGCGCGTTTCGTAGCTACGGCTAAGAATATTTTCTAGAGAAAGCATCAAGGCTAAAATCAAGCCTCCAATCACCACCAGCTCCCAGCGAGGATTCGGCCATAATCCCCAAACCACTCCGGCGACAGCAACGATGGGTCGAATGAAAACAAACAACCCAAAGACTAACACGCTCGTCATGCTCCGCAAATCCACGGACGGTATCAGTCGCAGCGCCAAGGCAATCAGAACAATGCCGGAATACGGCAAGTAGATCTGCAGCATGCGTCCACCTGCCGCCAAAAACTCATATCTCAGATTTTCTCCTTGAGCATTCGCCCTCAACATCAAAGCGCCAGCCAAAGCGATGAGCGCGATGGCGAATTGGCCAAAAAGAACTCCGCGCAACACCGCCTTGCGGTAGTAGTCCCCTTTGTCGATCAAGGCATTGCGGCCCGCGGCGGCCCTAAATCCGATAAAACCGGCATCCAAAGTCGCGAGCAGGTAAAGCAAAATGGGAATCAGGAAAACCATTCCAAGCGCCCCTTTCGCTTCCCCAAGGAATGCATCAGTGACTCGCGAAGTTCAGGACGAATCCCAAAGATCGAATGGAAGACGCGGGGAATCGGAAGTTTTCCTAAGCGTGAACCGTACACTCCGATGGCAAAACCCGGAGCGCCACGTCGCGCTGCCTCGACTAAGGTCTCTCGAGAATGGGCGCGCAACGCCGAAAGCACACCGTCGTGTTTGGAGATGGCCAGCCGCATCCGTACCGCGTGAAAAAGCCAAGCCCCCGGAAGCGCAAGTGGGGAGGGTTGAAAATCAAAATGGATGAATCCAAGGGTGCTGGACTGATCGTGCTGGCGAAAAAACTGGACCAGGTCATCCCCGCGAAAATGATGGATGACCCCGGTAGAAATCAGGAGAATGGCAGGATCCTTGAGCTGGAAGGCATTCACCGTTAAAAATCGGCAGTTCAGTTTTTCTTCACTTGCCAAGCGCGTCGCTTCTTGGACTAAGGCAGAGTTGTAGTCCACGCCGATGAGCTCCGTATCATCTCCACATTGGCCCTTTGCGGCCAACCAACGAATCACAAAACCGGTGCCGCAGCCAATATCGACGATGCGCAGAGGCTTTGGAAAATTGCCCTGACGCAAGGTCTCGAGGATGGGCCGGAGCGATTCGGCGACACGTCTTCCGTGTTGGAATTCTTCTGACATCCGCTGCAACTCACCATGCACGCGAATTAAAAGTCGATCCACCGACTCGGAATCCAAGATACCATTTTGATCCGGTAGATCCGCTACGATCTTGGCGGCGAAGTGATTTCCCAGGCGCAAAAACTGATCGCGCACTTCCATTTTAGAAACTGCTTGGCGTCGCAGGGTGTTGGGGTCGAAGGAGACGATGAGATCTGAGATCTCTGGCATTTCTGGTGGCTGGGTTTGGGACAATGGCTTCTTCCTTTAGAACCAGGACAGACATTGGATGTTCGTCGAAAGTGAAAACCCCTAAGTCAATAATCCCCACCAGAACCACTTTCGCACGAAGAGCAATTTGCGAATCGGCGTCTTAATCATGAGACCCAATAGCCCGATCGAATAGAGGCACCACACGGCGGCATATTCATTGGCGTTATTGGTGGTTAACCAAGCGAGTAAAGGCCCGGTGAGGAGGTGGTAAATCGTTATTCGCCAAGATCCATAAACGATGGGCAAAAAAAACGCGACGATCATATAAGCATTCTCAGCGAACAAAGAAATATAATATGCGGGGATCTGCCACGCGATGTGCCACTGCCCATGGGTTGAACAAATGATTTTTCCGCAAAAGGGAACGCTCGATTCGCCCTGAGGAAAAGTCGGAAAGGAATAACTAATCTGATAACAAGGAATCCCCCAACTGAAAGGATAGAGCCTCATGATGATGAGCCATGCTGCCACAAAACATAAGCCATAAACGTAATATTGGATCTTCTTTCTGACGGCATCTGGAATAAAATACATCGAAACGGCATTAATAAAAAAAGGTTGGAACGCGATGTGTAAGTAGCCCAAGAGAGTGGCTACTTGATTGTCTGGATTGGAGCATTGATTGATGACTGAATAAGTATAAGCCTGCAAGGCCTCCATCCCCGAGAAATAGGCTAAGGCCGCACAGAGTGGAGGCGCTTCCTTCTTACGGTATAGGTAAACGGAACTTGCAAACCCAGAGGCAGCAAGTACCGCCGAGGCTTCACCACTCCAACACATGGGCTTCTCCTCGCCACGAGCATTTTATTTCCATTTTAGAGTTATATTTTTATCCTGTAAACTTGGTTCTGAAATTAAACATCAGAACGATGAAAAGAATGGATCGCGCACATCCTGTTTCAAGACCGTTTGGCGTTGCAAAGTAAGGGGATCGAAGGAAACGATGAGATCCGAGATCTCCGGCATTTCTGGCTTGTCAGCTTGGGACAAGGTGAATCTCCCTTAAAACCAGGACAAGCATTGGACGTTCGCGGAGAGGCCAACTTCGCCTGTCGCACCCTTCCGCCATTCGGTCAGAGGTCCGATGGCCTGGAAAAATTCGGGCACCTTAAAACCCTGAGTCTCTAGATAACGGTGCAAGTCCGAGTGGGTCCGGGCAAAGCATTCCAGGCGAAATCCCTCCAAACTAGGCATAAGGTGGGCTAGGAGTTTTTCCAAGTCTTCAAATCGCTCCGCATTCGCCATATCGAGACAGAGGGCGTGGTCGCGGCGCGGCCTCAGGCAAAGCGAGGCAACTAACTTCTGCTTCCGACGCAGGCCATAAAATTTCACCTCGGACTGGGCCATCAGTTCGCCGATCCAACTGGGCCGGGGAAGACCGAAAATTTTTGCGTCTAATGCGAGGATCTCGGGAAGATCGGCGCTCGAAAGGCGCTGCACCTCCTCGTCTTCCAAGACGGGAGGAACAAATTGGCAGGAGGCTCCAGACTCCAGACGCAACAAGGTAAAACTCTGCCCGGGAGAAAACTCCAGGAAACGAATCATCGGTGCCGAATCTTGGGTGGTATGGACGACGAAAGCCCGAAGGCCATTTTTCTCCAAGGCCGCCATCGTCTCGAGGAACAAAGGGCGAGCGACGCCGCTTTTTTGAAATGCCCTTCCGACGATCATCATGTCCAGATATCCGATATCGCCAAAGTGATGGGTGAGAAAAAATCCAGCGCAAGCCTTGTCCTGAAGGGCGATATAACCCACAGCCTTCGGTTGGCGATGGGAGACTTCCAGATCTCCGCGCAGAAAAGGCCACTCTTGGTCGAGGAGTAATTTTTCGATCTCTGGAAAGTCCCTGGCTAAATCGATTTTTTCGATGCGGAGTGTCATGGATATTTTCCTCCTTTACGCGACAACCCGGCCTGCATTTCGTAAATTTAGCTTCGCATAGGGGGTGAGGTCGGTATGGCTGTCCAAATATTCGGAGAGCAAATGCCTAAGTTTTCGCACCGCCGGTTCATAATCTTTGGTCGACTGCTCTTGAACGGACAATTCCCGACCGACCTCCTCTTCCGCCTCGCGCAAGATAGTCCATGCTGCCTTTTGAAGTTCCTGATACATCGAATCCAAAACTCCCCAGACATTGGTGTCTTCGGCATCATACTCGCGATTGCGGTTTTCCAAGAAATGGCGACGAGCGTAAATCTCCTGGAAGCGTTGGATCAACGCCAATGCCTCGGGGTGGTTGAAAGACATGTAGACCAATTGATTGTCGCGTTCGAGGGCCTCGTGCAAGCGACTGATGAAGGCTTGGTATTCGGCAAAATAATCTCGAGCGAAGACACCGGAGTCTAAGGCCTTGGCCGTGGCCTGTGCGGCCATGAAGGCGCCCGCGGTTCCTCCGGTGAGTCCGGGCGAAATCAAGGGATCGACAAAAAATGCCGCGTCTCCGATCAGCAGCCAACCGTCTCCCGCCACCTGCCGTGCATAAGAACGGATGTTCAAACGCGACATGTGGGTCTGGCCTACACCATAGTAGTTTTCCAGACGCTGACCTCCCTCCAGCAGTTTTCCGATCGTGGGATATTTTTTTGCGTAGTGTTGGAAGGCCTCCCAGGGATCTTCCTTGAGCCATCGATCGCGATCGCTGCGCAGGCTGATGCCGACGCTGGTGATCGCATGATGAGGACAGGCGAATTCCTCGCTCAGCTCCGCTCGAGACGGAACCACGCCGCGCCTACCGCCACGCAACATTTTTTCTAAGGCCCGTTGCAAATTGGCCGTCGGAGCACTCTGCCAGGAGACCAGAGGGATATACCAAAGCCACCCTTCGCGAAAACAAAGGTGTTGGGTGTATTGGTCGCGGGGGAATTCCGCCTTGCCCTTCCACCCAGAGTATTCGGCCAAGGGTTTGAGTTGGGAGTAATAAGTCCACACCGATCCGGTTTGGAAGGGAATGCCCTCGCTAGTCCGAAGTCCAAAATGGCTGGAGAGTACTCCGGTCGGCCCGCTGGCGTCGACCACCAAAGAGGCGCGGACTCGGTACTCCTTGCCGCCGACTTTGTAGAGGAGCAAATTTCCTTCCGAGGAAAAAGTAGAGCTGTCCGCCAACACCGTCGCCCCTTGGATGACTTTGACGCCCACGT
>Ga0068860_100005418_pt1 | contig 12946 bp, 9 predicted proteins | sample KBSSwiS32_FD_66597 | JGI IMG/M metagenome (GOLD analysis project Ga0068860, IMG submission 66597) | Switchgrass rhizosphere microbial communities from Kellogg Biological Station, Michigan, USA - KBS Switchgrass S3-2 | ecosystem: Host-associated > Plants > Roots > Rhizosphere > Soil ... | reverse complement strand
CTCCCATGCGTTGAAAAAACCAACAATGGCTTCTGCCTGTGGCCACCAGTGTTTTTCTTTTACCAGGCGGTTTTGTGCCGGTTCATATTCATACCACAGGCCGCCGTCTGTATCCAAACCTTCTTTGGCCGCACCTGCGGTTTTTAGCGCTGTTTCTTTTGAGCGTTCAATCATTCCGGCATCGGCAATGGTTTCAGCGGCTTCCTGTAAAAGCCATGCAGCTTCAATATCGTGCCCATAAGAAACAATATCCGATTTACCATTCCAGTCTTCATCAAAAAACAATTTAAGGTGATTGGTAGCCGGATCAATGATATGTTCAAAAAAATTCTGTAACAATCCTCCAATCTTTGTTTTTAGCAAATCATCCGGCCATGCATGGTATAAATTGCTGTAACCTTCCAGGATATGAAGATGGGTATTCATGGTCTTTTTCTCATTGGCATCTTTCAGGCTCAGCCTGGTGTCTTTCATCGGTTGCCAATTTTCTGTAAACGCCTCTGTATATCCTGTTTTTACAGGGTCGTAACTGTGTGTTTCTATCAGCCTGAATAAATCAATTGCATATTGCAGTGCCGCTGCTGTTCCCGTAGCCCGGTAGAATTCGCTCAATGCATAAATGCCAAAACTTTGGGCATATACCTGTTTCTTCGTGTTGGCAGCCCGTCCTGTACAATCAATACTCCAGTAAATACCGCCATGCCTTTTGTCAATAAAATGATTCATAAAATAATCGAAAGCACGGTGAGCAGCGTAAAGGTAGCCGGGGTTCTTTGTGCAACGGTAAGCAGCAGAGAAAGTCCATAAAATGCGGCTGTTTAACACACTGCCCTTTTCTGCTGCGGGGTTTACGGTGTTACAATGATCTATTTGTCCGAAATAACCGCCAGATTGTTCGTCTGTATCGTACTGCATCCAATAAGACAATATACGATGCAATTCTGCTTCCAGTGCTGCTTTGAAATTTTGTACCTGATCAGGCATTGAAATGGTCTTAAAAATCTTTTTATCGCTGTATCTGATTACCCTTTAGCTATGAGAATCTGCATGCTGTATATCCGCTCCGCCTGTTTTGCTGTTTGTCCCGATGTGTTTTTTATTATTACGGATGATCCTTTGCAGGGTTTTTACCGATGCGGCAGACGAATACCCGTCAGACGGCGTATTTACAACATAGTCCAGCAAACGATCGATGGTTGTAGTAGCCACATGCAGGCGGGTGTCCGAAGATGCATAATAAATAAATACTTTGCCATCTGCTTCTACAATCCAGCCATTGCAGAAAACCACGTTTGATACGTCACCGGTTCTTTCTTCTCCCTCGGGCGCCAGGAAATAACCACCCGGCTTATAAATTACTTTGGTAAGATCATTCAGATCTGTAACAAACATGTACAACACATACCTTAATCCTGCCGCTGTATTGCGAACACCGTGTGCCAGGTGCAGCCAGCCAATGGATGTCTTTACCGGCGCCGGTCCGGCACCGTTTTTTGCTTCATATACGGTATGGTATTTCCTGGGGTCAACTATTACTTCTTCTTTCACTTCAGCATTCGTGATAGAAGACGAGAGGCCAAATCCAATACCGCCTCCATTGCCTGCATCAATAAAACTATCCTGCGGTCTTGTATAAAATGCATATTTACCCTGTACAAATTCCGGATGCAGCACCACATTGCGCTGCTGGGACGAAGAAGTTTTTAAATCTGGCAGGCGTTCCCATTGCTTCAAATCCTTTGTTCTTGCAATACCACATTGCGCAACAGCCGCAGACTGGTCGCCCGGTGTTGCATGCGGATCGCGCCGCTCTGTACAGAATAATCCATAAATCCATCCATCTTCATGTTGTACCAGCCTTATATCATAAATATTAGTATCGGGGTTCTCTGTTTCAGGCATCACAATTGGATAATCCCAGAAATGAAAATTATCAACACCGTTGTTGCTCTCTGCCACTGCAAAAAATGATTTCCTGTCTGTACCTTCTACCCTTCCAACAACAATGTATTTGTTGTGCCACTTAATAGCGCCCGCATTCAGCACGGCATTAATGCCGAACCTTTCCATCAGGTATGGATTGCTTTCGAAGTTAAAGTCATAACGCCAGAATAAAGGAGTGTGCCCTGCAGTAAGTACAGGATGTTTATACCGTTCATAAATACCATTGCCGGCTTCTATCTGCTCATTTGGCCGGCCAACCAGCTTTTCATAGGCGGCCTGCAACAACGCTAGTCTTTTTTCAAAATTTGTTTTCATCATATTTCTTTTTAGGCCTCAATGGGATATCGTTTTATCCTCATTAAAGGATGGCGGGGCATTTAATTTTCCAGTTTATCCCACCATGTCTTCTTTAAAACCAATATTATCAGCGCCAGTAATACTATAGTTATCATCAACGGCAGTTTCATCCAAAGTACAATGTACATAGGCAAAATAGTGAGGCAAAGCTGCGCCACAATACCCAGCACCACATTGAACATGTCGAGCTTAAAACGTTTATTGGGCTTAAATGAGGGATCGGCGGCCATTACAATTTCACGCACCGGTTTCCAGAAGCCCCAGGGTCTTACCGTTTTATAAAATGAGGTAAGAATATTTATTTCCGTTGGCGGCGCTGCATAGGTTCCTGCAAAACATCCTGCAAGAGAAATCAGGAAAATCACCGGCCAATAGTATAAGTCAAGACCGCTAATGATACCGGCAGATTTTAATACCGCCAGTGCAATGGCCGGAATAATACCTGCCAGCATACCCCAAAAAAAACCACTGGCATTGAACCGCCACCAATACCATTTAAACATATTAGCGGCAATATAACCTCCATACAAGCCACCTACAATCCACTGTAAAACCGTATTTACATCTTTTACAAATATGCCCAGCAGGATGCCAATAAAAACCACCATCAGCCCCACCAGGTAATTCATGCTCATTATTTTTTTGGTACCCGCTTTCGGATTGACGTATTTTAAATAAATATCGTTTACTATATAAGCCTGTGCTGCGTTTACTGTGCCGGAGAAAGTACCCATAAAAGCACCCAGCAAGCCTGTAAGCACCAGGCCCAGTATACCGGCAGGTAAAAAATTATTGACGGCAGATGGCAGCACTTTTTCAAAATCAGTCCCGCCTGCACTGGTAAGATCCAACCGGTTATAGTATAACAATCCAAGAACGGTTAAACCAATCACCATGGCATACCGTACCGGTAACAGGATAATGGAAACAAACCCGCTCATCTTAGATGCTTCCTGCGGCGACCGGGTGCTTAATATTTTCTGCATATCATAATTGGGGGCGGGACCTGCCAGGCTTGCAAAAACACCTTTAAACAGCATCATCATAAAAAAGATACCAAAGAGGCCAAACCCATCATCTTCAATTTTTTTATTGGCTGCAGGAATAATATGCTGCCAGTCGAGGTGTAAACGCCAGCCAAAAAAAGGATTGAACCACCCCTCCGGCACATGAAGCGTATTTTCACCGTTGTGCAAATGCTGTGAGGCAATGATGGCAATAGAAACGCAGGCCACTGTCATGATCAGGTACTTAATAAAATCACCCAGCACAATGCTGTGCATGCCGCCCAATATTGAATAAAACATGGCAAACAATGAAAACACAATACCGTAAAAATGCGGTACCCATTGTGCCGACACATGAAAGGGCACGTATTCTTTTACCATATCCCAGGGCAGGAATATTTCAATAAATTTTCCCAGTCCAACAAAACCATACGCCAAAAATCCAAAACAACTCAGCAATGCAAAGGCCACTACTACATTATGAGATGATTTTATTCCGCTGCCAATATTTCCAAACCTGGTAGCCAGCCACTCTGCGCCTGTGTTGGCGTTTGAGCGCCGCAGCCATTTGGAAAGAAACATCATAAGGACAACCTGGTTAAAAACGGGCCATAGCCAGGGTATCCAGATACTCTTCATTCCATAAATAAAGCACAGTGATACCATCCACATGGTGCCGCTGATATCAAACATATCGCTGGCATCGCTCATGCCCAGCATATACCAGGGCAATGATTTACCACCCAGCAGGTAACTCTCTTTATTTTGTTTCGCTTTCTTCCGGAACCAAAAGCCCAACGATACCATCAGGGTCAGGTAAAGAACAATAATAGCAATGTCAATAAAATGTAATTTCATTCAATCGTTTAAATAACTATTAGCCTTTAGCCAGCTGTTAGTCATACGTGTAAGCCATTAACGTTGATAACAGCTTAAATAATTATTCCTTTCTTTCCAGTTCACCGCTTATCGCTAAAGACTAACTGCCTGCATTACCGGTACAAATGCTCTTTTGCCACTTCATCCTGGAACAAGGTGCGCTCATTTTTATAAAAGTTGTAGAAATCCGGGGCCGATGGTTCTCCTCTGAAAGGCACATAATATTCATACCGTCCCTGTGCAGACCTGCCGGTATTGCGCCATGCCAGCGCGTAAGCAATTTTATGATTGCCTATTGCCGGCAGCAGGGCCTTTGTCCACCAGGTACTGTCGGGCAGTGAGCCGTATCCAAACTCTGTGATTGCGGCAATTTTATCTTTTTCCGCGGCCAGTTTTTCCAATACAGAAAGGCTCTTGTCCATGTCGCGGATAAACTGTTCATTGTCTTTATTGCGCTGGTAAATATCAAAGCCAATAATATCAACCCATTCATTACCAGGAAAACGTTCCAGATATGCTGCCTCATCTTTAAACCTGTCTGTATTAAATGCATACAGTAAATTATGCACCTGTTTGGTACCGCGCAAATAGGAAGCCGTAAACCGGTACAATGCTTTTAATTCTTCCGGTGTACATAAATTTTTACCCCACCAGAACCAACTGCCGTTCAACTCATGAAACGGACGAAAGATAACCGGTATGGCCTCGCCTTTTTTACCCTTCAGATCATGCATAAAAGCCGCCAGCTTGTCTAACCAGCTTGTATATAAATCATGTTTTATTCCCCCGGGCAAAATAGCGGCCACCGCGCCGGGTGTAGCATCCCAGGCAGATTTGCCGGTTAACGCGTTGGTAAAATGCCAGCTAATGGTAATTACTCCACCGCGCTCATACCCTGCGGCAATAAATTTTTTCATTTTATCAAACGGCACCCCGTCCAGGTTGGCCAGGCTGTCCAGTTCAAGATGTCCAAGTTCCCAGCCATATACTGCCGGATACTCACCGGTCACTTCCTTTATATCGCTGTTGCCATCCACGTATTTCCAGTTTACGCCATAGGCCAAATCATCCTGGTGACCAAACATAAAACCCTTTGCGATATTCTTTTTCAGGTTATTGTAGAGATTGATAGTTTCGGCACTGGCCATCTTATCGCAGGGAAGTTCCTGTGCAATAACTGCCGACCTTACAACAGCCATCAATAATACAAGCTTTAGTCTGTTCATCATTAACGGGCCTGTTTACAAATAAAAGAAAACCGGAACAGACAAGGTAATCGAATGCATCTTTTACAACCGGTGCACATAAACAAATAACCACGGCTTGTCTTTTTTATATGGCAACTGACCGTAGCAAATTTAAAAGTATTAATTTACGAAAAGCTAATACTTTTTTATCTTTATATTGTACTATTTACCTTAAAAAAATGATCACCCATTGCCGGAAAAGCTGCAACACGACTCTTGCACGGCTTATTCATGCGCAATCAATTTAAAGATATTGTACTATTTTTACCCGAAGCCGTACAATTTTGAACGAAAAGCTGGTACATTAATACGATTGCCAACATTGCAATATGTTAAAAGACACACTTAAAGAAATTACGCCGTTAACACAGGCAGATTGTTTTACCCTTTTTTCGAGGCACAAAAGTGATTTTGATTTTCCACTTCATTACCACGAGGAATACGAGCTGAATTTTATCAGTAATGCCAAAGGCGCCAGGCGGGTGATAGGCGACCACATGGAGGAAATTGACGATATTGAACTGGTGCTGGTAGGATCTAACCTGGTACATGCATGGTTTACCCACAAATGCAAAAGCAAGGAAATACATGAAGTAACCATACAGTTTCACAAAGATCTCTTCGACGAAAAATTACTGAGAAGAAACCAGCTCAGCTTTATCAGGGCTATGTTCGACAAATCAAGCCGGGGCATATCGTTTTCAAAAGAAACCATTCAGCAACTGGCGCCCCGTATACTGGGGCTTAACAAAAAACATGGGTTTGATTCGGTACTTGAGTTAATTTCCATTCTGCATGATCTTTCCACTTCAAGAAACATGCGCATGCTCTCCGACACCTCTTTCACCAATACGGAGCATTCTTTTTATAACAGCAGGCGGGTAGAAAAAACAATGGAGCACATTAACCAGAATTTCCACAAATCTATCAAGCTGAGTGAAGTGGCCAGGTTATCAAATATGACAGAAGCCGCGTTCAGCCGTTTTTTTAAAACAAAAACGGGTATGACCTTTATAGACTGCCTTAATGAAATCCGCCTTGGTAATGCTTCAAGAATGCTTATTGATACTTCACAGTCGGTTGCAGAGATAGCCTATCACTGTGGCTTCAATAACATTTCTAATTTTAACCGCATCTTTAAAAAGAAAAAAGGCACCACACCCAAAGATTTCAGGGAAAGTTATTCGGGCACGGGTACCCGGATATTTATATAAATTTTATCTGCTTTTTTTGGGCCCGCCATTGCAGCAATGTGCCACGGTGTTGCGTCGCACACTTGTACGGAAACGCCCTGTTCAACTCATATAAAGTATTTTCCACTATCCGTAACCGGTATATATCCGTTACAACCGGGGCAATATTACCGGTGTGCATATTGTTATTGCCGAAGATCCCCGATGCTCTTTTTCTAAATGTACAGGTTATTTGTTGATGAGGTTCTTATACACTACCCCACCCTTCATTACAAACTGTACATTTTCCAGCACGGTTATGTTCTGCAGCGGATCACCGGATACCGCAATAATATCCGCCAGTTTCCCGGCAGTTACTGATCCTACTCTCTGGGTCCAGCCCAATAAATCCGCGGCACTGGTGGTGGCAGCCTGTATAGCCTGCATAGGTGTAAGACCAAACTTTACCATATAAAAAAATTGTTTCCCATTCCAGCCATGCGGATACACGCCGGCATCTGTACCATAGGCAATCTTAACACCGCCTTTTACTGCTCTGGCAAAATTTTCTCTTTGCAATCTGCCCACCTGTCTTTCCTTGTTTAAGATCTTTTCAGGATAGCCCATCTTGGCATATTCGCTCATAATATAATCATCATTGTAAATATCGGATACCAGGTAAGTGCCATGCTGTTTCATCAGTTCAATGCCTTCTTCATCAATAAGGCTGCCATGCTCTATAGAAGCCACGCCGGCTTTAACTGCCATTTTTATAGCAATGGTTCCATGCGCATGTGCACATGTTTTTCGGCCCCATAATTTTGCTTCATCAACAATAGCGTTCATTTCTTCCTGTGTGTACTGGGGCGCACCTACACTCTCCTCTTCGCTCAATACACCCGCACTGGCGCCAAATTTTATTACATCTGCGCCGTACTTGATATTGTAACGTACCTGTTTACGAATCTCGTCAACCCCATTGGCAATGCCGCTCATTTCTTTGGGCATTTTTGAATCTAAAAAAGGAGAAAACCCGTTAAGATCGCCATGGCTGCCGGTAGAACCGATAAACAGGGTAGCACACAGCATCCTTGGGCCGGGTATATCGCCGTTGTTAATGGCGTTGCGAAGCGCCACATCCAAAAAAGCCTGTGAACCCACATCGCGAATGGTTGTAAAACCCGCCTCCAGCGTACGCTTTGCGTAAATGTGTGCAGTAACCGCATAATCCATTACTGTCTTCCTGAAAATATCTGCATAGTAATCGCCGCCGGGGTTACCTGTAACATGCGTATGGCAATCAATCAGACCCGGCAACACGGTAGCTTTTGAAAGATCGATAATGGTGGCGCCCCTGGGTACAGCAATATTGCTGCCAACCGCTTTAATGGTATCGTTTTCTATTAATATTAATTGATTGTCCAGTACTTTTCCATTTTCTGTATCAATTAATTTACCCGCTTTGATAATGGTAGCAGGTTTTGTTTGCGCCTGTATGCCAGGAAATGCGATGGCCGTTAAAAAAGTGAACAGCAATTGTTTCATGTCTGGTATTTTTTGGAAGATAAGGAAAGCAAATGTGGAAATGAAAAAAATGTGAAAATGTAAAAACTACAATATTAATAGTACAAAAAACCCACCGGCAACGGTGGGCAATTCTTACTTATCAATTTTTAATTCTTAATTATTTATACATCTCTTCCTTCAATTGTTTAACGCGATCATCTGCCAGGTACTCATCAAATGTAGTAAGCCTGTCAATAATGCCTTTGGGCGTTATTTCTATAATACGGTTGGCCGTTGTTTGCATGAAAGTATGGTCATGGCTTGTAAGCAATACAATGCCTTTAAATTCGCTGATGTTTTCATTAAAGCTCTGGATACTTTCCAGGTCAAGGTGATTGGTGGGCTGATCCAGCACTACCACGTTGGGATTTTGCAGCATCATACGGCTTAGCATGCATCGTACTTTTTCTCCCCCGCTTAATACACCTGTTTTTTTCATTACATCATCGCCGCTAAATAACATCTTGCCTAAAAAACCACGCAGAAAAGGCTCATCTGCATCCGTTACATGCGCAGGTACAAACTGGCGCAGCCAATCCATCAGCGTCATGTTATTCTGAAAATACTGGCTGTTCTCTACCGGCAAATAAGCTTTCGTAACCGTGGTTCCCCATTCGTATTTTCCTTTATCGGCAGCTACTTCTCCGTTGATGATATTAAAGAATGCCGTTACCGCCAAAGCATCCTTGCTTAGTATGGCAATTTTATCCCCTTTGTTTACAGTAAAGCTTACATCGTTAAATAATACACGGCCGTCTACGGATTTCCCCAGTTTCTCAATATTTAATATCTGGTTACCCACATCGCGCAGGGGCTGAAAAATAATACCCGGATACTTACGGTTGCTCGGCTCAATTTCTTCTATGGTTAATTTCTCCAATGCTTTTTTACGTGAGGTGGCCTGTTTACTTTTTGACGCATTGGCGCTGAAACGTGCTATGAAATCAATTAATGCCTGGCGTTTTTCTTCTGTCTTTTTGTTTTTGTCGTTCATTTGCCGGGCAGCCAGTTGCGATGAACCATACCAGAAAGTATAATTGCCGGTAAATATTTTGATTTTAGATCTGTCTACATCCGCCACATGCGTGCACACAGAATCCAGGAAGTGCCGGTCGTGGCTCACCACCAGTACAATATTTTCATAATCGGCCAGGAAATTTTCCAGCCAGCCGATGGTTTCAATATCAAGACCGTTGGTAGGCTCATCCAGTAATAATATATCCGGATTGCCAAACAATGATTGCGCCAGCAGCACACGCAGTTTCAGGTTGCCCGGAATGTCTTTCATCAGCATTTGGTGAAACTCCTCTCCCACGCCCAGTTCACTGAGTAATGTAGCCGCATCGCTGTCGGCCGTATAACCTCCCATTTCTCCAAATTCGCCCTCCAGTTCAGCGGCTTTCATGCCATCTTCTTCGGTAAAATCTGCCAGCGCATAAATCTTCTCGCGCTCCTGCATAATGGTCCACAGTTTGTTATGGCCCATCATAACGGTGTTCAGTACGGTATATTCGTCAAACTCAAACTGGTTTTGTTTCAGTACTGCCAGGCGTTCGCCGGGGGTTATTTCCACCGTGCCTTTGTTCGGTTCAATATCCCCGCTCAATATTTTTAGAAAAGTACTTTTGCCGGCCCCGTTGGCGCCTATTACGCCATAGCAATTGCCTTTGACAAAATTGATATTTACCTCGTCAAACAACACCCTTTTGCCATAAGCCAGGGTTATATTTCTTGCGCTGATCATTTATTATCCCGTATTTTTTTGAAGTTGCAAAGGTAGGAAGAAAGTGCGGAGTATTTAGTACTAAGTATTCAGACAATACGCTGGAACGCCCCCGGCAATCCTGCCGTCAAAATACTGATTACCAGGTTTCGAATGTGAAGAAAGCTCCTGCCGGCAAACGCCAACAGGAGCTTTCTTTATCTTAATGGTAAGTATTGGTAAATACAATACTGAAGTCTCAGTACTATATACTGAATACTTAGTACTGTTCTTAGTATCCCATACCACCCATATCAGGTGCACCATGGCTGTGCGGCGCTTCTTCTTTCTTAGGCCTGTCAGCAACTACACATTCGGTAGTTAACAGCATACCTGCAATAGAAGCTGCGTTTTCCAGCGCAATACGGGTCACTTTAGTTGGATCAATTACACCTGCTTTCAGTAAGTTTTCATATACTTCAGTACGTGCATTGAAACCAAAATCACCTTTACCTTCTTTAATTTTCTGAACAACGATAGAACCTTCAATACCGCTGTTTACAACAATCTGGCGAAGCGGTTCTTCAATAGCCCTTTTAACAATGGCTATACCTGTTGTCTCATCTTCATTGGCACCTTTGAATTTCTCCAGCGATTCTGTAGCACGGATGAAAGATACACCACCACCGGGCACAATGCCTTCTTCAACGGCTGCACGTGTTGCATGTAATGCATCGTCAACACGATCTTTCTTTTCTTTCATTTCCACTTCAGTTGCTGCGCCAATGTACAATACAGCCACGCCACCACTTAATTTAGCCAGGCGTTCCTGCAATTTTTCCTTATCGTAATCAGAAGTAGTTACTTCTATCTGTGCTTTTATCTGGTTAACACGGGCAGTGATATCTGCTTTTTTACCTTTTCCGCCAACAACAATGGTGTTGTCTTTGTCGATGGTAATAGAAGCAGCCTGTCCCAGTGAGGTTAAATCTGCGGCTTCCAGTTTGTAACCCAGTTCTTCACTTATTACGGTACCTGCTGTCAGAATTGCAATATCCTGCAGCATTTCTTTTCTGCGGTCGCCAAAGCCAGGAGCTTTAACAGCAGCTACTTTCAGCGTACCACGTAATTTATTTACAACCAGTGTGGCCAGTGCTTCACCTTCCAGGTCTTCAGCAATGATTACCAGAGGACGGCCGCTCTGCGCAACTTTCTCCAGTATATGCAGGATGTCTTTCATGGCAGAGATCTTCTTATCGTAAATAAGAATGTAAGGGTTCTGCAATTCAGCTTCCATTTTTTCGCTGTTGGTAACAAAATAAGGAGAGATATAACCACGATCGAACTGCATACCTTCAACCACATCAACAGTAGTATCTGTACCTTTTGCTTCTTCAACAGTAATAACACCTTCTTTACCTACTTTGGCAAATGCTTCTGCAATCAGTTTACCGATTGTTTCATCATTGTTGGCAGAGATAGAGGCAACCTGCTGAATTTTTTTGCTGTCGTTTCCGATTGTCTGTGATTGCGTTTTCAGGTTCTCAACAACCCTGGCAACGGCTTTATCAATACCACGTTTTAAATCCATTGGGTTAGCACCGGCAGCAACGTTCTTTAAACCTTCGCCGATGATAGCCTGTGCCAGAACAGTAGCAGTAGTAGTACCGTCACCCGCGATATCTGCAGTTTTAGAAGCTACTTCCTTTACCATTTGTGCACCCATATTTTCAATAGGGTCTTCCAGTTCAATTTCTTTAGCTACGGTAACACCATCTTTGGTAACCTGCGGAGCACCAAATTTTTTCTCAATAACCACATTGCGGCCTTTGGGGCCCAGTGTTACTTTTACAGCGTTGGCCAGGGTGTCAACGCCTTTCTTCATTCTATTTCTCGCTTCAATGTCGAAGAAGATTTGTTTTGCCATAATTATCAGGTTTGTAAAATTTTGAAATAAAATATCAGGCTCTTAACGTTTAGCGGTTTAGCTACTGGTAAAAACACCAACAGCTAATAGCCTGGGGCTAATAGCTGTTTAAACAATTGCCAGGATATCGCTTTCACGCATAATCAGCAATTCTTCGCCTTCTACAGTGAGTTCTGTGCCGGCGTATTTACCATATAACACGGTGTCACCAATTTTAACCGTAACTGGTTCGTCTTTTTTACCAGGACCAGCGGCTACAACCGTACCACGCTGTGGTTTTTCTTTCGCAGTATCGGGGATAATAATTCCACCGGCTGTCTTTTCTTCAGCCTTAGCTGGACGTACAATTACCCTGTCGTGCAATGGGGTAACTTTGAGATTCTTGGCCATATGCGTTAATTTTTTGTTTTAGATTAGAAATTTCTAATGGCGTGCAAAGCTAAACGAATTTCATACCAAAGGAAACAAAATGCAAAAAAAAGGAAATGATGTCAGTTAAACAGGTTTGTTGGCAGCTAATCAGGACTTTAATGAGAGGGCTCTTGCCAATTTTTCACTTTTGGCAGTCCTGATACGTCAATCGTCAGTTAGTAGCGGCCCATCAGGTACCGGGTGCCCGGTAAATAAGGCACCTGGAATTACATCCGCCCCAACTCACGACTGACGTCTGACGTTTCACGATGAATTCCCTATCTTCGCAGCCTCAAAACAAGTTCTTGGCATACTATGATTAGCAGAAGAAATATCCGGGTAAAAGTGATGCAAACACTTTATTCCGCAGAGACCGCACAAGGAGAAATGAAACCCGGCGAACCGTTGAACATACTGCAAAAGCATTTTGACCAAACCCGTGGATTACTGGTATACCTGGTGTACGTTCTTACAGAAATTGCCCGTTACGCAGAAACAGATGCACGCAAAAAAGCTTCCAAACACCTGCCCACCGAAGCCGATCTGAATATTAATATAAAGCTGGCCGGCAACGAACTTTTGTGGAAGATGCTGGAAGATCCCTCTTATCAAAGAGCCCTCAAAGAAGACAGACCCGATTTGCAGGCCGACCAGGAAGAAATCAGGAAGCTTTATCTTGAACTGGCCGCCACGCCCGAATACAAACAATACATTACAGAACAAAGCCGCGACAG
>Ga0068860_100005412_pt1 | contig 12953 bp, 11 predicted proteins | sample KBSSwiS32_FD_66597 | JGI IMG/M metagenome (GOLD analysis project Ga0068860, IMG submission 66597) | Switchgrass rhizosphere microbial communities from Kellogg Biological Station, Michigan, USA - KBS Switchgrass S3-2 | ecosystem: Host-associated > Plants > Roots > Rhizosphere > Soil ... | reverse complement strand
AGCTTTATTCTTTTTTGCTAGCACCGATCATAAAATTCACGCCGAACTGGAAATTAACGGTATAGCTTCCAAAGTTGAGCTGAAAAAATGTGACCCAATTGTCCTTTCCAAAATGAAGAGTATTGGAAACATACACTGGAGTATAATTTGAGTAACTGTAATTATCGTGCATGGAAGTCGTACCAAGGCCCATTGCGAGTTTGTACCCGATTTTAGTTCCGCTTCTTCGGCGCGCAATGATCTCAGTTGTAATACCTACAGCTCCCATCCATGGATATTTGTAATTAACTCCGCCGAGCGAATCAGGAATTTTTCTTCTGAAGGCGAGGTAATCACCAAATTCGTTGTGGGCTGATCCTTCAAGTCCCAAGACTCTCCACTCTCCGCCATTTCTTAATGGCACAAGCACGTTGAATCCACCATTAAATCCAACTCCTCCAAAAAATTTGTTTCCGGTTCGGAATGAAGGATCGGTGATATACTGGTAGTTGTAGTCGTCAGTAGACACGTTGTATGTTCCTACGGAAACATTTGTTCCGTAGTATAGATGGAAATTCCCAAAGGTATTCGCGCGATGAACGGCAGCTCGAAATCCAAGAAGATAATCTTTCATATCAATGTTTGCACTTCCGGCCGTGAAAGACGTGCTGACATATGTAGCCCCGGTGATCGAATCTGATTGCAACGGGATAGCATGATATGGATTCGAATTGGAAGTAAATGGACTTTGCAGGTAATTGTACTGGGAGCACCCGCCCAAAAGCAACGCTAAGGGTGATATTAGCAGTAATAGTTTTTTAATCATAGTCAGATAGTCAGAAAAAAATGACATTTTTGTTTTTGGTAACGTTGCAACCGAACTGTTAAAACTTTTCACCAGGCGTAAATATTGTAACGTTGATTGTGGAATTGCAAAACAAAAATGGTGTTTTGACTTCTAACTAACTGATTTCGCCTGATTTAATACAATAATTTAGAAATTTAAGCATTTTAAGAAAAACCATTCTGTTGACCTCGAGGCTGCTTATATTTATTTTGATCTGCTGTGGTTTTGTCTTCGTTGCAAGGGCCCAACGGCCCCAGTCAAAAGGATCTCCCACATTCACGAAACCCGTTTCAAATTTGCACAGAAAATTGGTTGCTGTGAAATCTGACGGTTCGTTGATTGATTCAGCAAGTATCATTCCAAACACTTTCTCCATTCTTGGTATTCCCGATAGCTTGTATACACTCGATTATGTCAATGCAAAAATTATTTGGAAGAGAAAACCAAATGTTGACAGCGTGATGGTGAGTTACCGGGCGTTCCCATATAAATTGAATCATGTGGTGAAGCGGCTCGACTACGAGAAGGTTGAAGATAAGTTTATCATTCAACCAAGTGTGTATACTACAAACGAATCGTCTGATAACTTTTTCAATTTCGGGAACATTACTTACAACGGAAGTTTTGGTCGCGCGATTTCGTTTGGCAACAGCCAGGACGCGGTTGTTACTTCCAACTTGAACTTGCAACTGAGCGGTTATCTTGCAGATAGCATCGAGATCGCAGCCGCAATTACCGATAACAATATTCCGATACAACCTGACGGAACAACGGCAGAATTGAATGACTTCGATCGCATTTATCTTCAATTCAAAAAACGTAACTGGGCGTTGACAATGGGAGATATAGACCTCCGGCAAAATCAGAATTACTTTCTCAATTTTTATAAACGTCTGCGTGGCGCTTCATTTGAAACAACAACACAAATCTCTCCAAACTCCACCAACAAAGTAATGTTGAGTGGAGCCGTTGCAAAAGGAAAATTTACGAGAAATGTTTTCCAGGGACAAGAAGGAAACCAGGGACCATATCGACTTACCGGCGCAAACAATGAGTTGTATTTTATTGTGCTTGCAGGTACCGAAAAAGTTTTCATCGATGGACAACTCATGCAACGTGGCGAGGACCAGGATTATATTATTAACTACAACACAGCTGAAGTCAGGTTTACACCGAGGCGAATGATTACGAAAGACAGCAGGATACAAGTAGAGTTTGAATATTCAAACCAGTATTTTTTAAATGTGAATCTTTATCTCTATGATGAAGCGAATTTTGGAAATAAGCTGAAACTGCGACTGGGAGTGTTCAACAATAGTGATTCGCGCAATTCTCCTATAAATCAAACACTGGACGCAAATCAAAAAAGGTTCCTCAATCTTTTAGGAGATAGTATCAATAAAGCATTTTATCCATTTGCACCGATTGATACTCCGTCCGCAGGAAAGATATTGTATCAAAAAGTCGATACGGTTTATAAAGATGCCAATGGTTTTTTCAGGCATGATTCGGTTTATGTTTTCTCCAATAATAAACAGGTTACGCTTTACAATTTGTCATTTTCGGACGTCGGCGTAGGAAACGGAAATTATGTGCCAGCGCAAGACGCAGCTAACGGTAATGTATACATGTGGGTTGCGCCAGTGAATGGGTTGAAGCAGGGTCAATTTGAAGCGGCACAGTTCCTGGTGACGCCAAAAACGCAACAAGTATTTACCGCAGGCGCCGATTATTCGCTCAACAAAAATACGACGTTGAGTACCGATTTCGCAGGTAGCCGCTATGATGTAAATACTTTGTCGACGCTCGACAAAACTAACGATTACGGATATGCGACCAAAGTCGTGTTAAAGAACTTACATCCTTTTGCTTCTTCCCGCCAGGGGATGACACTCGCAACTAACTTGTCCTATGAATATGTCGACGCCAGATTTCAGCCGTTGGAGCGTTTGAGACCTGTTGAATTTTTGAGAGACTGGGGACTGCCCATTGTTTTGGGTTCTGATAATGAAACGCTATATTCTGCAGGATTTCAATTGAGCAACAACAAGAAGACGAATGTACGATACGAGCTTACCGGCTACGACCGGAGTAAGAATTTTAGTGGCATCCGAAATACATTCTCACACACTTACGATCAGAACGGATGGCATTTAGCAGATCAGATCAGTTTGACAAATGGCAATAGTACAACCAGCAAAGGATATTTTCTTCGCCCCACCATCGACATTTCCAAAACGTTTGCAAAAATTAAAAACTATACTCTCGGTGTAAATTATTCGGTGGAGAGAAATGAAAATCACGATAAGGTTACGGATAGTGTATCCGCTGTCAGTTATGCATTCGAAATTTTTCAGGCGTATTTGAAATCTTCTGAAAGAAATTTGAATCATTGGGCGCTCACTTATTTCACGAGGACAAATTCATATCCTTATGGGCATAGCCTTATTAAAAGCGATAAGAGTGAGAATGTGAATCTCACGGTGGAGCTTATGCAAAACAGGCATCACCAATTTCGGTTTACAGGCACTTACCGTGATCTTCAAATCGTGAACTCTAGTGTGACGACGCAGAAAGCAGATCAAAGCTTACTTGGACGTGCGGAGTATGTGGTGAATGTCTGGAAAGGGATGCTCAGTGGAAATGCATTATATGAAGTCGGCTCAGGGCAAGAACAAAAACGTGCGTACTCATATGTTGAAGTTCCCGCCGGTACGGGTCAATATACATGGCTAGACCTGAATAACGACGGGATACAACAACTGAATGAATTTGTGATTGCCCAGTTTCCTGACCAGGCGAAGTTTATTCGTGTGTTCACGCCGACAAATGAATTCATCAAGGCAAATTATAACACGTTTAATTACGGAATTAATATCAGTCCACGGATGTTAATTGATCCGAAAAGCAAAGGGTTTAAAAAAATACTTGCAAACATCAGTCTGCAATCATCCCTTCAATTGAATCAAAAGGATCAGTCAAATGGTTTTGTTCAATTGAATCCTTTTAAGGCACCAATCAATGACACTTCGCTGATTACTCGTGCAGCTATTTTTGTAAATACGTTTTCGTTTAATAAAGCAAATCCTAAATGGGGCTTTGATATCAGCAATACAAAAAACACTAATAAGTCTTTGCTTACTTATGGCTATCAAACCCAGTTGTTGAATGAGTGGAATTTGAGGACACGGTGGAGTTTGTCGCGCTCGTTCTTACTCAACGCAGCATTTAGAAAAGGGAATAACCAATTATTTACAAGCAGCAAGAATTTCGACAACAGCAACTACGATGTGAACCAATATTCAGTGGAACCAGATATCAGTTACACTTTGAAAAGTAATTTCAGGATCACGCTCGGATACAAGTACACTGACAAAAAGAATTCGCCCGAGTATGGAGGTGAAAAATACCTTTCTAATGCAATCAACACGGATATCAAATACAACATTTTGCAGACCACATCACTCCAGGGAAAGTTTACATATAGTGATATTAAGTATGATGGAGCAACAAACTCAACTGTAAGCTATATTATTTTAGATGGTCTTTTGCCCGGCAAGAACTATTTATGGAACATTGATCTTACAAAAAAATTAGGATCAAATCTTGAGTTAAGTATTCAATATGAAGGAAGAAAGCCGGGAGAAGGAAGAACGGTGCACACGGGGAGGGCGAGTTTGAGGGCGATTCTTTGACGTTATGCAGAAGTGGTATTTCACGCAAAGACGCAAAGGAAGAAAAGCCGCAAAGAGTCTCTGTGCCTTTGTTTCTTTGCGCCTTTGTGTGAAAGCAAAACTTCGAATTTGGACAATTCGTTTCCGTTTTGGATTTTGTTTCACACAAAGGCACGAAGAAACAAAAGCGTAGAGACTTTTGCGCCTTTGCGTGAAAATAACCTTGCCAACAAGGGCACAAAAAAACCGGAAGCGTTTTTGCTTCCGGCTTTTTTATATCGGTGGTTGTTTAATTATACTAACCGAAGATTCCGCCTTTTTTCAAAGTTCTTGTGCCTTCACCAATTTTGAAACCATTGTGGTAGATCTCAATTTTGTAGTCACCTTTTTCGAAATCTGTATTTTGTTTCCAGGCGAACTGAACTGATTTAGTTTTTCCAGCTTCGATGTCAACTGGAACTTTTGCAGTATAAACTTTGTCACCTTCTTCACGGCTTGTGAAAGTTCCTGAACCTAATGCAGGTACAGAGATTGGTTTTCCATCCGGAGCAGTGATGCAAACATATACATCAGTTTGTCCTGTTTGTGCAATGCGATTTGCAACATCAAATGCGATAATCAGTTTGTCAACTCTTTTTGCAGAAGTCGTAACTTTTTCTTTACCGTTCTTTTTATCGTGAACCGGAGTGACAGTGATATTTGATGCATTCAACGTAGATGCGATATCAACTTTCTTTTCCAGGTCTTGCTTTGCTGTAGTTGTAGTCTGAAGATCTGTAGTTAATTTTTCTTTTTCCTGAGTCAACTGAGTTTTATCTGCAGTCAATTGCTGGTTTTCTGTAGTCAAACGAGCAACTTCCTGTTCCAGATTGCTGATTTTGTCGTTCAATTCTTTGATCAGCTCATCTGCTTTTTTCTTTTCAGCTTCAGTGAGTTTTTCTTTCTTAAGGATACCACGGATTTGGTTTTTCAATTTGCCGATTTCAGTCTGACGTTCGTTTAACTGAGCCTGCATTTTGTTGTTGCTTCCGGTCAAAGAATCCAATCTGACCAAAGCATCGTCAAAATTTTTCTGTAATTGGCCCTTTTCGTCAGTTACTTTAGCAATTTGTGTTTGCTGTTGCTGTTGAACCTGCTCTTGTTTGTTATTGTTCCACAACAAATAGCCCCAGGTTCCAAGAAAACCCGCAGCCAGGATCCCGATTATAAGATTTTTAAAATCCTTTCTAGGAGGCTGACTCTGAGGAGTAGCTGATGGATAATTGGTTGTACTCATGGTTTTGTTTTATTTTGTTTAGATGATTTGTTTAAGGCCCTTAGGGTTAGTAAGTGGCTTTCAGCTCCATTTTATGCGAAATCTGTGCCAAACTTTAATTCTATGTTTAAATAACGCTTTTACAACGTTTTAGGTTGGGAAATCCCTTACCCAGCTATCCTAATTCTATGTTATATTGCATGCAAAATCGAGTTTGTGACGGCAGAAAAAATTATCAATGACTGGAAAAAAAAGGTTTTTAAGCCCATTTATTGGTTTGAAGGCGAAGAAGAGTACTATATAAACAAGCTGATTGAATACGCGGAGCATTCCATCCTGCCGGAATCGGAAAAGGCATTTAATCTTTCCGTTTTTTACGGAAAGGATGCCGATTGGGCGTCGGTTATCAATGCCTGCCGCAGGTACCCGATGTTTGCCGAAAAGCAGGTAGTGCTGTTGAAAGAGGCGCAGCAAATGCGGGATATTGATAAACTTGAACCGTATATTCAAAACCCCCTCTTGTCTACCGTCTTCGTTGTTTCATACAAGGAGAAAAAAGTGGACGGCAGAAGCCGCCTGGCTAAACTACTTAAAGAGAAAGGAGAGGTGGTGACGACAAAAAAAATGTACGAAAATCAATTGCCCGAGTGGACGAGCGAGTTGGTTCAATCGAAAGGATTTACAATCACCCAAAAGGCGTTGATGCTTCTGATTGACCACATAGGGAATGATTTGAGCCGCATCGATAATGAGATCGACAAAATCTCCATTAATCTTGGAAGCAGAAAAAATATAAATGAAGATGATATCGAACAATACGTCGGTATCAGTAAAGAATACAATGTATTTGAGCTGCAGGGGGCGTTGTCGAAAAAAGATGTGGCGAAAGCACTGCGGATCATTCAATACTTTGAAAGTAATCCGAAGGCGGCGCCGATACAATTGGTGTTGCCTGCGCTATATAATTTTTTCAGCAAAGCATATATGCTGTTTGGGCAATCTGGTACGGACGAGAAATCTGTTGCTGCCGCAATTGGTGTCAATCCTTTTTTTATAAAGGACTATATGATCACAGTGAAGAATTATAGTTACGCCGGCATTGAAAATGTGTTATTGTTGTTGCATCAGTATAATTTGAAGAGCATTGGCGTTGGCAGCGCAGCGACTGATCAGGCGTCTTTATTGAAGGAAATGGTGATTAAGATGTTACTTTGAGCGAGGTGGTATTTCACGCAAAGACGCTAAGGAAGAAAAGCCGCAAAGAGTCTCTACGTTTAAATCGAATTTTATGCCTTTCTTTCTTTGTGCCTTTGTGTGAAACCAAAACTTCGAATTTGGACAATTCGTTTCTGTTTTTGGATTTTGTTTCACACAAAGGCACAAAGAAAATCAATTACGTCCGCGAAAAAAATTTAGGCTATCAATTTTATCCTGGGCTAACTGTTCTTTTAACGCATTGAGTCCCGCGAATTTTTGTTCATCCCGAAGAAATTTTTTAACGTAGATGCGTAGGGTTTTTCCGTAAATATCTTCGTCGAAGTCAAATATATTTACCTCAATCATTCTTTTAGCTCCATCAACGGTGGGACGAAAGCCGATGTTCATCATTCCCCTGAAAACTTCGCGCTCGTTTGCGTCAGATGTTTTTAACTCAACCTCTACTGCATAGACAGCGTCGGCGGGAATCAATTTTTCGTCATGTATGGCGGCGAGGTTGGCTGTTGGATACCCAATCGTCCTGCCCAATTTATTTCCTTCGACGACAGTTCCTTCAAAAAAATACGTGTAGCCGAGAAGTTCGTTGGCTGTTTTCATGTCGCCGTGGCTAATCGCTTCGCGAATGCGTGTTGAGCTCACAGAAATGGCATCCAGCAAATGCACCGGAATTTCGCGCAATACGTAGTTGAAGCGAGTACATAGATTTTCGAGTAAATGATAGTCGCCTTTGCGCCCGCTTCCGAAGCGATGATCATATCCGATGATAATAGTATGCGGATGAAATTTTTTGATCAGGAATTCGCTCACATACTCTTCAGCGGTAAGTTTGGAAAAAGCGTCAGTGAAAGGAACTATTACGAGATGGTCAATGCCTTTTTTGGCGAGCAGTTCTATTTTTTCCTCGGTTGTGTTCAGCAATTTTATTCCTGCGGCAGCATTGACGACCTTCCTCGGATGAGGGTCGAATGTGATAATCACAGTTTCGCCACCAATGTCGGACGCCTCATTTTTTAATTGCCCGATGACTTGTTGGTGACCGGTGTGGACACCATCAAACGTTCCGATGGTGATGACGGCATTTTTAATATCCAATTTTTCGGGATTCCGGTAGACCTGCATCATAAAGGGAGCGAAATTAGGCAAATGTGATGAATGTGATGAATCTGAAGAATGAATGTGGGAAGATGTGGAAATGTGAAAATGAATCGCGGATTTCGCGGATTTGAGCGGATTTCGAATCGCGGATTTGCGGATTTACGCGGATTTCGCGGATTCTCAAATTGAACAGTACTGATTGATTAGTGAATTTCTCTTGAATCGAAAAATTGAAACTTAATTTTCAAATATCAATAAGCAACGTTCAACTTAGAATCCGCGAAATCGGCGCAAATCCGCGATTCATTTTCACATTTCCACATTCTCACATTTTCACATTTCTTATATCTCCACATTTCTCACCGCGATACACTCTACCGAAATCAATATCCCTCCGGGAAAAGGCAGAACCTGCGGAACACTTCTCGCGGGAGGATTGTTTGGAAAAAATTCGCCATAGACTTTATTAATGGTACCAAAATCATTTCCTGCCACCATAAAGATTGTGGTCTTTAGGATATTTGATAAGTTACTTCCGGCTTCTTCGAGAATTGTCTGAATGTTTAAAAAACATTGTCTTGTTTGTTCCTCAAAATCATCGCTGATTAGTTTCCCCGTTGCAGGATCCAACGCGGCCATACCCGAAAGAAAAATAAGATTGTCATTGATGACAGCCTGGGGAATAAAAGTATTCATGCGCGGAACTGTCGCTGAGTTGAAGTTTTTTCGGTTACTCATGTGATTTGTTGAAATGAATTAAATGATGTGAAGCCAGGAATATCCAAAGTTCGAAAGAATAATTCATTTGAATGACATGAGTTTCCAAATGGAAAATGAAAATCTTACCCTCAGGATATTTCTCTTTTCCGCCTCAACGCGTAGGATATAATATTTGTAATCAAAAAAATAATTGGAGCAAACGCCTTGTTGATCCCATCTCCACTCAACAAATGGGAGGCAACCGCTCCGAGAAAAAGTATCGCCACACCTGCATATGCCCATTCTTTTACCAACAACATATTAGGACTTATTATGACGATTACCGCGAGCAGTTTTGAAACGCCAAGAATGCTTGCTAAATATTGCGGGTATCCTAAATGAGACAACAAATTGTAAACATATCCTTTGTTAAAAATATTAAAATCCCACAGCGCGCCATACACTAATTCGAAAATCAACAGACCGGTTACAATCAAGTACCAAACTGTTTTTCTTGATGTTTTCATACTACATGAATTTAAGACAGTATCGTTCTGTTATTGCTAAGTCTGGCTTTACACAAAGGCGCAAACTACCACAAAACGTACAAGGATGTCGGGACTCTTTGTGGTACTTTGTGTCTTTGTGTGAAACAAAACTTACCAAAAAACCTGTCACTTTTCAATCGGAAAATGCACAGTTACCTTATCATGCATCGCATACAACCGGTGCACTTTGCCATCAAAAACCGCAATGGCACTGGATTTATTTTCCTTCAAAACCGGGTTGCCCGGATATTTTTTCCAGTGAACAAGATCTTTTGACACCGCGATATTAGTAGACCACTCACGCCAATCCTTATACGCAGATGCATGATAATATCCATAGTACGATCCCTTGTATTGAATGATTTGATCCATTGCCACAGCGAATTGATCGTAAGCATCCGGTCCCATTGCAATTACTGGTTGATCCTGGACGTTGGTCCAGACCTTCAGGCCTTTCGAAACAGCCAACCAGATTCCCAAATCGTTTCTTTCATAAAATAAGTACCAGGAATCATTCTCTTTCCAAACCGCCGGTGTGCCAAACGGCCCGGGGCTGATTGGAGTTCCATTCATCATCCTGATGTCGAGATTTCCTTGTTCCGCCCAATGAATTCGGTCGGTGGAAGTCAATAAGTGAGCCGTATCACCGCGACCTTCCGAAAACATGTAGTATGTCCCACCCGACTTAATCACGCAAACATCTTCTACCCATCCTGACGCATAGATTGGATTAGACGGATATCTCGTCCAGATCAGACCATCTTTTGAAGTCGCATATCCCAAATGTTTTTCCGAATCTTCTTTAATATAACCGGTGTACCACATATGGTATTCGCCATCTTCATTCAATATCCAGCCGCGTTCACGGATATGTCGATCCCAGGTTGTTGTGTCGGTCCCGAAAAAAACAGGATTTTTTCGATATGGAACAAAGTGCACGAGTTCGTCGGGGAACTCATTTTTAGGCTGCGTGCAGTGTGACAAGACAAATGAAAGGAGAATTGCAAACGGGAGGATTTTAGCAAAGTTCACGACTTGATGTTTTACTCAAATTTAAACTTTGCATCTCATCTTCGCGCCTTTGCGCCTTTTCGAGAATTATTTCGAGCAAGGGCGCAAAGATGAGAACAGGGTTATACCTGAATGTCGGATCGCCTTATTTTTTCGACTTGTCCTCTTTCTTGCGTTCAGCATCCACATCGAACATCCCCATGAGATTACCTGTAGCATGATCTTCATCCTTTTTGGTCAGTAAGATATTCACATCATATCCCTGGGCAGTGAAATAAACAGTGATCTCATTTTCCTTTTGTTCAACTTTTGAAATCTTCGACAATTCTTTACCAGTAGAATCCTGTACGATGCCGGTTAGAGAATCAGCTTTCTTTTCAAGAACAAAAAACATCCTGGCGTCACCATCTGGAGTCCCTTTTAGCAATACGCTCCATTTTCCTTCGAAATAGTCGGCGGCTGTCTTCGATTGCGCATTCACAGTTAGTGTAATGATCGCCAAAGTAAGTGCAGTGAAAACTGTCCTGAAATTCTTCATGTTGTTGTTTTTATAGATTATAATAAAGAAATAATGCTCATTTCCTAAAAATTAATAAATGAAGATAATTGATTTTTTTATACATTTACTAAAATTTAGCAAATAATAATAATTCTTGAAGACGGAATGGAAACGATCGCGGAAATAAGACATTTTTTGAAGAAGGGTTATATTGAATACCGGCCGAATATTACGGTGGATTGTACTATTTTCGGTTACCATGAAGGACAAGTGAAAGTGTTGCTGGGAAAAAATAAAATTGTCACCATGTGGTGTCTTCCGGGCGGATATGTAAGAAAGGATGAAAGCCTCGACGAGGCTGCTGCACGGTTAACGGTTGAGCGGACAGGCATTCAAAACCTCTTTCTCAAGCAATTCAAAACGTTTGGTGATCCGGGCCGCACCGATGCGCGCGGCGCAGTTGACCTGGAAAAACTTTTTGAACTCACGGGCCTCCGCGTCAATGATAAAACCTGGCTTAGTGGCGAAACCGTTTCCGTTGGGTTTTACGCAATTAGTGATATCGTTCACGCGACGCCAAAAGCTGATTTTGCATCGAGCGAATGCAAGTGGTTTGCCGTAAACAAATTGCCTGAACTTGCTTTCGATCATAAGAAAATCATTCAGGAAGCGCTTCACACGATGCGCATCCATTTATATCATTATCCAATTGGAAAGAATTTGTTGCGGGATAGATTTACATTAAAAGATATCAAACTTTTCTATGAAGCGATGTCAGGAAAAAAACTGCACGTTTCCAATTTTCCGAGTAAATTGATTGCATTGGGATTAATCAAAAAAACGAACGAGAAAAAAAGCATTGGCGCCCACCGCGCTCCTACTTTTTATCAATTCGATAAAAGGGCCTATGCAAAGGCTTTGAGAGAAGGATTGGTTCTTGCGTAACCGAAGCATAACACGTTTGCCGCCTCACAGCCATTCGACTTTGCCAGTCGCCAGGTCATAAACCGCGCCTACGATTTTTAATTTTCCTTTTTTTACTTCTTCGTTTAATTCAGGGCGACTGTTTTCTAGTGTGGAAACAGTAAATATGATATTAGACAGCAGCGCCTTCTTATTGAAATCACTTTCATTGAGTTTGACCGTAGCAATCGCTTGTTCAATTCTATCAGTCAGCGTTCGGATGTGATCATTGATTTTATTCTCGGGGTTCTGCAAGTCGCCAACAGCAGCATCTATGGCTCCGCAATGACTATGCCCCATGACAACGACAAGCGTAACATGCAAATGTTCAACTGCATATTCAATGCTTCCGACGACTGCGTCATCAATAATATTTCCAGCAACACGCACAACGAAAAGATCTCCTAATCCTTTGTCGAATATCAACTCCGGAACCACGCGTGAATCGGAACAGGTAAGAATAATTGCTTTGGGATGTTGTACCGTTGATACTCGCAAGCGTACAGAGGAATCTATTCCGTGTAAATTGAAATTGCCATGCATAAATTCGTTGTTGCCATTTTTTAACCAGGTCAATAAATCGTCAGGACCACCTTCAGGTGTAGTCTGACAAGAGCCTGCCAAGTAAGAAAGAGTTAAAATTGCCGCAAGAAATAATTTCATCACAACAAGGTATAAAGCCCGATCGCCTTACGAACATCGCAAACCAATTAACCGTAATATCTATTGTGCATTTCACGGTTAAATTGCTTTTATTAGTTTTGGTTAACCATAATTATGTAATGAAAACGAATTCATTCAACAGGCGCAGAGATTTTCTAAAGAAAGCGCTCGCAGTGGGCGCGGCAATCGCCATGGCACCACATGTTTCCTATTCCACGCCACGTAATGATAAAGAAGGCGACGGGTTCATTTTTTTATTTCAAGGTGATTCGATCACAGACGGCAACAGAACCCGAAACAACGATTGGAACCATGTCATGGGTCACGGATATCAATTTATCATCGCGAGCAAACTGTGGTACGACTTCCCCGAAAAAGGATTTCATTTTTTTAACCGTGGTGTCAGCGGAAATAAAGTCACTGACCTGGCTGCGCGATGGCAAGCCGATGCATTGGATATCAAACCAGATGTATTAAGTATCCTGATCGGAATAAATGATGT
>Ga0068860_100005406_pt1 | contig 12961 bp, 11 predicted proteins | sample KBSSwiS32_FD_66597 | JGI IMG/M metagenome (GOLD analysis project Ga0068860, IMG submission 66597) | Switchgrass rhizosphere microbial communities from Kellogg Biological Station, Michigan, USA - KBS Switchgrass S3-2 | ecosystem: Host-associated > Plants > Roots > Rhizosphere > Soil ... | reverse complement strand
TTTAAGATCAACGAACCATGGCATGTCCACTTCTTTTAATGCAATTGAAGGAAGAGCTTCGATCGTATGATTGGAGCTGAATGGAAAAACAAAAAAATCTTTTCCGGCCTGAAGCTTATTATCATTTATAATAAAATAAGTGGAAGGATTCATTTGTTTGCCATCTATTACATCAAACGCCTGGTAATAACCATCTGTTCCTTTTGGTAAAAGCCCGATTGTTTTAAATTGATTGCTGATGTACTCCATTGCCAATTTTTCCCCATTAGTGCCCGTTCTTCTTCCTTCTAATTTATCATCAGCGAGGTATTGTATATGATTACGAAGATTATCAGCAACTGAAGGTTCGGGCTTCGAAATTTTTTTTGGTCCCGAGCATGATACAACAAACAATAGCAACAAGATCCTTACAAGGGAAAATTTCATGAGATAGTTAATTAATTATGCTGCAAAGATATTGATGCCTTTTGTTTTTCCTTTTATTTCAAACAGCATTTAAAGAAACATTTCAATACAGCATAATTCCCGAAAAGGATGTTTAAAAATCGCAAATCGTAACCTGCCTTGAAAACCTAAGGTTTATTTTTGTCGGCTATTCAGTTTGAAAAAAAATAAGCTACATATTGCTCTTGTAGGAAACCCCAATAGCGGAAAAAGCTCGCTGTTCAATTGTCTTACAGGGTTGAATCAAAAAGTGGGCAATTTCCCCGGCGTTACAGTCGACAAAAAAACGGGATTTACTTCTCTATCTGAATTAACGCAAGCTGAGATCACAGACTTGCCGGGAACCTATAGTTTATATCCAAGAAGAGAGGATGAGTGGGTTAGTTATAAAGTTTTATTAGATCAGGATAAGGATATAAAACCAGATGTTATTGTAGCCGTTGCTGATGCCAGCAATCTGAAACGCAATCTTCTTTTTTGTACACAGATCATTGATCTGAAAGCCCCCGTGGTTGTTGCATTGACCATGATGGATCTTGCCAAAAGAAAGGGCATTAAAATAGATATAGCTGCTATGGAAAGAGAATTGGGTGTGCCGGTGGTTGCAGTAAATCCAAGAAAGAATAAGGGTATTACTCAACTTAAAAAAATCATTGAACAAACGGGCCAGCGTTTATATCATTTGCCTGCCCGCGATTTTATTGAAAATAATAAACTTGCAACTGAACCTATCAATGAAGTAAAAGAACATTTTCCGCAGCTAAGCGATTATAGGGCTATTCATTATCTTATCAATCACGAATCGTTTGATCTTACTGATAGTTTACAAGAAACCGTTGAAAACATTGAGCGGAAATATAATTTCAATCCCACTAAAACACAGGGAGAAGAAATTTTGCAACGTTATACCCGCATCAAACATGTTATGCAACAAGCGGTATCCGAACCTGATGTGTTGCAAAAAACTTTATTTACTGAAAAGCTGGATAATGTGTTATTACATCGCCGCTGGGGATATTTAATTCTTCTCGTGGTTTTATTTTTATTGTTTCAAAGTATATTCTGGCTAGCGCAATTTCCTATGGATTGGATCGATGCAGGTTTTGCACAACTGCGTTTGTGGCTTTCATCAACATTGCCGAATAATTTGTGGACCGATCTTTTAACCAATGGTTTTATTGCAGGGCTAAGCGGCATATTGGTTTTTGTTCCCCAGATCATGATATTATTTGGAATGATCACGCTGTTAGAAGACACAGGTTATATGGCCCGTATCAGTTTTCTTTCTGACAGGTTAATGCGAAGTGTAGGATTAAATGGAAAAAGTGTAATGCCGATGATCAGCGGATTTGCATGCGCAGTGCCGGCAATAATGAGTGCAAGAAATATTGAAAACAAAAAGGAAAGGCTATTAACGATCCTGATTACACCATTGATGAGCTGCTCAGCAAGACTGCCTGTTTACACAATCCTTATAGCTCTTGTAATTCCCAAAACTTTTTTGTTTGGCTTTTTAGGGTTGCAGGGTTTGGTTATGATGGGATTGTATTTGCTTGGTATTGTAATGGCACTTATTGTCTCCTATGTAGCTAAATGGTTTATTAAGATAAAAGAGAAAAGTTTTTTTATTCTCGAATTGCCGGTATATCGTTCGCCAAGATGGAAAAATATTTTTCCTACGATGATCAGCAAGGCCCGCATTTTTGTTACTGATGCCGGCAAGGTGATCATGGTTATCAGTTTAATTCTTTGGGCATTAAGTTCATTTGGGCCGGCTAACAGGATGCAGAAGATAACCCATCAATATGAACAACTAAAAAATCAGACGGGTGCAGATGTCAACAGGATCAATAAAGAATTTCATACGGCAAAGCTTGAAAATTCATATGCCGGTATTTTAGGAAAAACAATTGAACCTGTAATTGTGCCATTGGGTTATGATTGGAAAATTGGTATTGCCTTGATCACTTCATTTGCCGCAAGAGAAGTCTTTGTCGGCACAATGGCAACGCTTTATAGTGTTGGTGATAAAGACCAGGGTGGTTTGTTATTAAAAGAAAAAATGAAAGCCGCTGTTCGTCCTGACGGTAAGCCGGTATTCAATCTTGCATCAGGTCTGTCTTTAATGGTTTTTTATTTGTTTGCTATGCAATGCATGAGCACTTTGGCTGTCGTTAAAAGAGAAACAAAAAGTTGGAAATGGCCTGTCATTCAGCTTTTGTATATGACAGGACTTGCGTACTTAATGAGTTTATTGGTTTATCAATTGTTCAAATAGCTTATGGATTAGATGAAATCCATTTATTTTTTGGCTCAAAATAATTCCATAATAATGCAGAGATCTTCCTTGCTATTGTCCACGCTTCATTGCCATGTTTCCAGGTCGTGTCTTTATTGTTTTTTGTAAAAATGCAAAATATATAAGGATTGTGTGGTGCATTTACCAAAAGAACTTCGCTTCTTGACGCATCTACGCATCCGTTCTTACTAAATACTTCTATATAAGGAGGAATTTGAGAAATAGCCTCATCTTCATCCCAATAATTTCTGCCAAGGCAACGCATTATTCTTTCACAAGCTGACGGTGAGAATATTTCGTTATGATAAATGCGTTCAAAAATTGTAGCCATTTCGAGCGGAGTTGTTTGGCCCCATCCATATATTGTTCTGTTATTTTCTCTGCCCGGAGTTCTTGAATTTATTCTTGTGTTTTTGAAACCAAGACTGTCTAACGTTTCATTTATCCTGGTTCCGGTGCCAGCAAGACTTTGAAGCCAGAGGCTTGCGGTATTATCGCTGGTGGTTAACATCAGCATCATCACTTTTTTTAAAATGATCTTTTCGCCGTTTTTAAAAGACCCAAGTATATCTTCTCCTTCATAGAGAAGTGAATCTTTATAAATTAACTCCTGATCGTAGCTTAATTCCCCTTTTCGAATCTTATCCATTACCCCAAGCATTATTGGCACTTTTACAATACTTGCTGTTGGAAATATTGTGTCCGCATTAATTGAAACGGTTTTTCTATTTTTTAAATTTTTTACATAGATGCCAATATACCCATTATATCCTTTAATGATCGATTCAAGCTTTGCTTGTAGTTTTTTTTCTGATTTTTGACATACAGCCAATAGGTTAAGGCTAAGCAACAATGATATAATAAATAATTTCTTCATTGCCTATTTCATATTCATGTAGTCAATAACAAGATCACAAAAAGCTTTAATTCCGGTTTTCATTCCGCTTTCGTCGATAAAAAATTCAGCAGTATGATGTGGTGGTGCTTTCTTTGGATCATTGCCTTTTGGCATTCCTCCAAGATAAAAAAAGAAGGCAGGTGCTTTTGTTCCGTAGTAGGAAAAATCTTCTGCGCCGGTTACCCATTCTCTTTCTGCTGCATTTTGAATACCTGCTGCAGATTGCAATGAAGGGATCATTTTTTTTACGAGCTCCGGAGTATTATAGGTAACTAATGTTTTTGTATCAATGGTTATTTCGGCTTTTGCTCCAGAAGCTTCTGCGATTTTCGTAGCAGTCAGTTTCATTTTTTCATGAATGTCTTTTTGCATAGAAGCATCCAATGTTCGTATAGTTCCATACATTGTACATTCGTCTGGGATAATATTATTTCTAACTCCACCGTCTATTTTTGCAACTGTAATTATTACCGGAGCTTTTGTCAATTCAGACTGCCTGCTTACTATGTTTTGTAAACCTTCTATGATCTGTGCAGATATCTGAATGGGGTCTATACCCAGCCAGGGTTGTGATCCGTGACTTCCTTTACCTTTTACTTTAATGGTAAACCAATCTGATGAAGCCATAAATGCGCCGGCTTTATATTCAATTCTTCCAACCTCAATTGCTGACTCAATATGCAGTCCGAATATTACATCCACTTTGGGATCTTCCATTACCCCTTCTTTAATCATTAAAGGAGCTCCGGATTCTTCTATATTAGGTATTCCTTCTTCTGCCGGTTGAAAAATAAATTTTATTGTTCCTTTTATCTGGTCTTTTATTCCTGATAAAATTTCTGCTACACTCATTAGCATTGCGACATGTGCATCATGGCCGCAAGCATGCATAACGCCTACATCTTGTCCATTAAATCCTGTTCTTTGTTTTGACGCAAAAGGAAAATTTCCTTTTTCTACAATAGGTAAGGCATCCATATCAGCCCTTAATGCAATGCATGGACCTGGTTTAGCTCCACGCAATATCCCTACTACTCCCGTTACGGCAACTTTTTCTTTTACTTCAATTCCCAATTTCCTTAAATGGTCGGCTATTATTTTTGCTGTTCTGAATTCCTGATTACCTAATTCAGGATGCTCATGAATATCTCTTCTCCAACCAATACATTTTGATTCTATTTTATCGGCAGCTATTGAAATTTTTTCTTTCAACTTTTCACTATCATACTGCGCCATAAGAAAAAAAGAAAATAAAAAAGTAATCCCTGTTAATAATAATTTTCTCATTCTTTATTTTTTTATGAATATACCATAAATGGTACTTTGTTTTTGAATCATTCCTTGCTTTGTTTATTTCATTATATTTAAACTACGATGTTACTGCGTCACGTTCCATTTCTCAAGGCTGTGTTTTTACACAGTATAACTGCTTTTGGAGGACCACAAGCCCACATTGGCATGATGTTAAAAACATTTGTAAATCGCAGGCCTTATGTTACAGAACAAGAACTAATGGAGTATAATGCTTTTTGTCAATTACTTCCCGGAGCATCTTCTACTCAAACCTTGACACTTATTGGATATAAAAGAGGTGGAGTTCCATTAGCTGTTTTAACATTAATAGTATGGATACTTCCGGCATGCATATTAATGAGTGCCTTATCTTTTCTACTCCATTATATAGATAAAAAAGCTCTGCAAACCGATATTTTTAAATTCATTCCCCCAATGGCTGCAGGATTTCTTGTATATGCAGCAGTTGCAGCTTTTCCTCATGCTATACGCAATACTATTACCTGGATCATAATGTTGATTAGTGTTGCAACTACTTATCTTTTATTTAAACAGCCGTGGGTTTTTCCCCTATTAATTATTTTAGGGGGTTTATCAACTAACTTAAGTCGAAAACGTATTCCTCAGATCGGTCAGAAGCCAAAAAAAATAAAATGGTGGAACTTCTGGTTGTTCGGAATCATTTTTATAATAGCTGGCGTTATTAGTGATACTGCAAGAAAGGATAATTGGCCTCATCGAAAACCAATTAATCTTTTTGAAAATACTTATCGTATGGGAAGTCTTGTGTTTGGAGGCGGGCATGTTTTAATGCCAATGATGTATGAGCAATTTAGTATTCGGCCAGAAGCCGTAAAAGCAAAAGATCGCAATGTTGTTCAAATTGATAAAGAAGAAATGTATACAGGAATGGGAATGGTAAGAGCAGTGCCTGGACCCGTTTTTTCAATTGCTTCTTTTGCAGGCGGAATGGCTTTAAAAGATATGGGAACAGAAATGCAGTTGGTTGGCTGTTTGATTGGAATGATCGCTATTTTTTTACCAAGTGCGTTGCTTGTTTTATTCTTTTTTCCTATATGGAGCAATCTAAAAAAATATGCTGCGGTCTATAGATCTATCGAAGGAATTAATGCAGTCGTTGTCGGAATAATGATCGCTTCAAGTTTTTATATTATGAAAGATATATCCATTATTGAGCCCAAAACAATAAGCTTTATAAATGTTATGGTTATATTCAGCACTTTTTTATTATTAAATTTTACCCGCCTTGCTTCGCCAATTATAGTGCTTGGCTGTCTTATTCTGGGATATATATTTTAATTCTATTTTTTATAGTATCCGCCTTTTTCAATTTCTTCTAATACTTTATCCGGTACCATATAGCGAATTGATTTCCCGCTTTTAATTAGATTTCTTATTTGCGTTGCAGATAATTCAAGCAAGGGCGCTTCGACAATATATAATTGAGCATTTAAATTATTTATTATTTCAAACCCACTTCTTTTGTATACATAAATGGGAAAATTTTTTACAATCATTTCATAATTCTTCCATTTATGAAGATTTTGAAAGCTGTCACTTCCTATAATTATACTGAATTGATGTTGAGAATATTTTTCTTCTAAATAGGTTAATGTATTAATAGTAAAAGAAGGTTTGGGCAGGCTAAATTCAATATCTGAAGCAGTAATTCGAATGTCCTCTTCTGTTGCCAATCTTACCAAATGCAATCGATGATACTCATTTAATAATTTATCGTTGGCTTTGAAAGGGTTTTGGGGAGATACTACAATCCAAATTTTTTGAATTTTTGTCTCATTTAAAATATGATTTGCAATAAGTAAATGGGCTACATGAATAGGATTAAAGGAGCCGAAATATAAGCCTATATGCATTTAATTTATTGATTATCAATCATTTAGTTCGACAATGATTTGTTCAGCTTCACTTAATCGAAGGCTAAGATGGTATCCCGCTATGCTCACCGAAATAGGATCGCCAAGGGGAGCGACTTGCTCAATAACAATCAATTCCCCAGGTATACAGCCCATTTCCATTAGTTTCAGAAGTAGTTCATTGTTATTAAACTCTTTAATAACACCTTCTTGACCGACTTTTAAATGAGATAATTTTGTAATCATTCCTTAGGGCAAAACTATTACCATTGATTATTACTTATTTACGAAATTTGAAATAATGTACGAGAGTGCGAAAATTTATTTGCTTTTTCAAAAGCCATTCAGGTTAAATCGTAAAAAAGAAATTAAGAATGCCCTTTCCTATCTTTTTAAAAGTGAAAAGAAAAAATTGATATCCTTGAATTTCATTTTTTGCTCGGATAAGTTTCTTTTAAAAATTAATCAACAATTTTTAAATCATGATTTTTTGACGGATGTAATAACCTTTGATCTTTCTCAAAATGAATCAGAAATAGAAGGAGAAATATATGTAAGCATTGATATGGTCAGGGAAAATGCGAAAAGATTGAATTTAAAAGCCTCTGAAGAGCTTTTAAGGGTAATTTTTCATGGCGCTCTTCATTTATGTGGTTATAAGGACAAAAATTTTAAACAGAGGGCGGAAATGAGAAAAAAGGAAAATCAAATGCTTCGATTTCTGAACGTTTCCCGTGAAACAAAAATTTAGAAAATAATACGCTGCTTTAAAAATACATTTGCCCAATGTTTCAGAATTATGACATTATAGTAGTAGGAGGCGGTCATGCTGGATGCGAGGCCGCTGCAGCAGCAGCTAATCTTGGTTCAAAGGTTCTGTTAATAACCATGAATATGCAGACAATAGCCCAAATGAGCTGTAACCCAGCGATGGGCGGAATAGCCAAAGGTCAAATAATTAGAGAAATTGATGCTCTGGGAGGGTATTCCGGTATTGTTACAGATCTTTCAATGATTCAATTTAGAATGCTAAATCGTTCTAAAGGTCCTGCCATGTGGAGTCCAAGAGCTCAAAACGATAGAATGCTTTTTTCTCTAAAATGGAGAGAATTGTTAGAACAAACGGAAAATATTGATTTTTACCAGGACATGGTTAAAGGCATTTTAGTGCGAGATAATAAAATTGAAGGCGTAATAACAGGATTGGGACATACTATTAAAGCAAAGTCTGTGATTCTCACAAATGGAACTTTTTTAAATGGAATAGTACATATTGGAGAAAAAAATTTCGGGGGCGGGAGAGTTGGAGAGAAACCAGTTGCCGGTTTAACTGAGCAGCTTATTTCCCTTGGTTTTCAAAGTGATCGTCTAAAAACGGGCACTCCTCCTAGGATTGACGGGAGAAGTTTGGATTATTCTAAAATGGAGGAACAAAAGGGAGATGAAGAAATAAGCGGTTTTTCCTATACTTCTACTGAAAAACCTAAGACTCAAAAAAGCTGTTGGATTACTTATACAAACAAAAAAGTTCATGATATTTTAAAGACCGGTTTTGATAAAAGCCCGATGTTTACAGGCAAAATTGAAGGAATAGGTCCTCGCTATTGTCCAAGCATTGAAGATAAAATAAATCGTTTTTCAGAAAGAGAAAGACATCAATTATTTATTGAGCCAGAAGGATGGAGTACAGTAGAAATCTATGTCAATGGTTTTTCAACATCACTGCCAGAAAATGTACAATACGAAGCAATTCGTAGTATATCCGGTTTTGAAAATGCGAAAATGTTTAGACCGGGATATGCTATTGAGTATGATTTTTTCCCTCCAACCCAGTTAAAATATACTTTAGAAACCAAGCAGGTTGAAAATTTATTTTTTGCCGGACAAATCAATGGAACCACAGGTTATGAAGAAGCGGCTTGTCAAGGCTTATTAGCTGGTATTAATGCCCATCAAAAAACCAGAAATCTTGAACCTGTAATCTTAAAAAGAAGTGAAGCCTATATAGGTGTATTAATTGATGATCTTATTAGTAAGGGTACTGAAGAGCCCTATAGAATGTTCACATCAAGAGCAGAATTTAGAACCCTGCTTCGTCAAGATAATGCGGATTTGCGTTTAACAGAGCTAAGCTATAGGCTTGGTCTTGCTTCGCAGGAAAGAATGGAAAAGGTAATAGAAAAAAAATCGAGTGTAGAAAAAATAAAATCTTTGCTTAAAGATCTGGCAATTGGACCAGAAGAGATTAATCCCTGGTTTGAAAAGATTGGGTCAGCAAAAATTTCAGAAAAACAAAAAGCGCAAAAAATATTATTAAGACCCGATATTGAATTAAAAGATATGATCGCTGAATTACCAAAGCTTGCACTCGGCTTGGCAAAATTCCCAAAAGATTTTATAGAGCAGGCGTCCATTCAAATCAAATATGACACATATATTGAAAAAGAAAAAGAATTAGTAATCAAAATGAGTCAACTGGAAGAGTTGGAAATACCGGAATCCTTCGATTATAAAAGAATATCTTCTTTAGGAAATGAAGCAAGAGAAAAATTAACGAGAATTAAACCAAGAACCCTAGGGCAAGCAAGTCGTATTTCAGGTATTAATCCAAGTGATGTTCAAATATTAATGGTGTATATGGGAAGATAAAATCATATCTCTTTTAATTATTTGCTCTCTTTCTGTAAGTGAATTGTTTTTTACTCCAATGATCAACCCCCGACAATTTGATGATCCGCAATTACATTGGAAGGGCTCCATGTTTTCATCAAGAAATTGTGCATAGTCAAGAGTAAGTTCCTCGCCTTTATGTATTTCATGTATAGCTAAAACATTCAGGCCATCAAATTTAGTATTAGAGTTGCAACTGTGATTTTGTGGTGCCCATTCGGAAGGGTCTTCGTCCCATAGTATAAATAATTCCTCGCTTATAGGATAAGCATATCTTCTGAAATGAAGTTTCTCTTCTTTATTCCAGTTAATATCAACATGTCTTTTTGTAACAATGCGCTGTGCCCGGCCCTCTCCTTCAAAAATAATTTCTCCCTTTTTTATATTTCTTGATGCATAAATTCCAAATCCAGCTATAGAATTCCCCTTCATTATATAAGATTTCTTTGAATGCTTATGCCTGGCAATTCCCTCATTAATTATGTGCTTTAAAAAGCCCGACTGCCCGATGCCATCATATTTTAAAACAAAATCTGCAGACCCCTCATATCCATCCTTATAAAAAACAGAACATGTAAAATTTATTTCTAAAAAGTATATCTCCTTTTTATTGTTTACTCTAAAGTCTAACCTGGCATAACCAACTCCACTAAACCCTTTAAATATTCTTTCAGCGGCTAATCGAAGTTGTTGATCTAATAAAGGATCATCGCATGGAATATTACAATCCGGATGAAGTTCAGATGTTTTTAATGCATAGGTTTTAAATTTTCTGCCGGCGGGAAATAAATATTCAACCGGTTTAAAAACGGTACAGGTTTTACCATCTGCATTCGCAGCAACTAAAACCGTAAATTCTCTGCCCGATATGTATTCCTCTGCTAATAAGGGACCAAACTCCTCTATAATATCTGTAACCTTTTTTTCTAATTCATCTTTATTAGAAACTAAAGAATGTTCATCTATTCCAAGACTATCACCCGCTTTGGCTGGTTTTATAAATAAAGGAAACGACAGATGCTTCATTGCTTCTTCTATATCATCAATTTTTTCAATTAATACATACCCGGGTGTTTTTACTCCTTCACAATAAGAAAGATATTTCATCAGCTCTTTGGGAGGATCATATAATTTAGTAGTTGGCCCTGTAAAGGGAAGATTAAGAATTTCTAAAGTATAGATAACGTCAATCGAAGGAACTTCCCACTCAAGATAACCCTCGCAGAGATTTACAAATACATCATAGCCTTGTTTAGCAAGTTCTTTTAATTGTTTGTAGGTTGTAAGTTTATTTAAAAATACATGATGGACTTCCGCATCAGCAAGAAGTGGGGATAAATCTCTTGGTGGATCATAATTTTTATAATCAACCCGTGTTGTAGAATAATCAGGCTGCAGAACACAGACTCTCATGAATAACTAAGATAATAACAAGACCAATATAAAGTGCAGATAAATCTACTTAGCCGGTATAGTTTTTTTGATCTTTGTTGATCGCACTTTTTTAACAACACCAGCTTTTCCTTTGTCTCTCCTTAATGCATCTTTCAATATTTCAAAAATAATTTCCGTAAAGGTTTTATCAGAAACTTTTAAAATGGCACCTATCGAAGTATAGTTCTCGTCTTCACTTAATCCGCATTGAGCATTTACTTCCAGCATATAAAACTTTCCGGTAGCTTCATCCATACGTATATCCAGGCGGGCATATCCCCTGCCATCACAGGATTGATATGCCTCCATGCTTAACTTTTTCAGGATAGGAATCATTGCCCGCTGTACGGGACGATATTCATAAAAGTTTTCATTGTCCGGCATGGGAGATTCATCATCATATATTTCCCAAAGCCTTCCGAACGAAAGAAATCTTTCTGTTTCCGGAAGTGATTGGTGAAACACTCTTTCAACGGGTTCATAAATAACACAATTATCCGGGTCATTAGATGAGCCCGTAATAAATGTGGTGAATTCAGGACCGGTAATAAACTGCTCAACAAATAATCCATCTGCCAATAAATTCCAGCCATGATATCCTTGTTCTATTTCTTCCACTCTTTTTATTAATTCTTCTTCTGTGTGTACAACATTTTTAACCGAAACCCCCATACTACCGCCAGATACTGCCGGTTTTATTATAATTGGTGTGCCAACTCTTTTGCATATACCTCTTAAAGACCCCCTATTACCGGTAACAACTCTCCAATTAGCTGTGGAAATACCTGCCTTATCAAAAGCCTTTTTCATTGGAATTTTGGAAGTGGTGATCTTATAGAAGTGATCATCAGAACCTGTATAAACCAGATTATATTTATCTAATTCATGAATAACAGATATTCCCGGCGTACCATTTATTTCATCGCCATCGCAAAGATTTAAAATGATCGGGGTTTTGCCATTACCGGTTGTTGCTATAGAATGAATAACCCTTTTGTAATTATCCATTGTAACAGGCCGCCATTGCCAGTCTGCCTTCAATTCTTCAAAAACTTTTGTGTATTCTGCATGGCTTTGGGTAAAATCATAATAATGCTGAATGTTGGAGTCATCCGTTTCCAGATAAGGAGCCAATACCCAAATTTTATATGGCTTGAGTAAGCTGGTGGCGTCTGTTATCTTCATGCAGTCAGGCCCGTACTTTTACTTTTTTGGCCGATCTTTTGGCCAATTGTTGTTGAATAAAATCGGTCAGGCGATATTGCTTCCTTATATTCTTTGACAAATAAGCCGCTCCCCGTATTTGCCTTAAGCAATTAGGCCTTCCACAATAACAACTGAATGGTTGTATCATTTTCCATTCAGTAGATGGATAGAAGAATGTCATCTCTTCTTCTTCCTGAATTTCTTTTAATGCTACCAACTGCATTGTGCTGGTATCAAAAAAAACATTGGGATCGCAACTGTGATTGATGTACTGCAAAAATTCTGGCTGTAATGTAATGTGTTTACGAATGCCAACTTGCACAGTTAAATAAGTTGGCTCAGCCGAAATAGTTCCTGCATAAAATTCAGCAATCACATCACCTGGTTGAAATGATCGAACTGCGAATAATGCGTTTTGCTTGTTTTTAAAATTTTGCCGTACCTGGGCAAAATTATGTGTGCTTATAACCTGGTAATTGGAGTTAATAAGTGTTTGCATAAGTGTGTTAGTAAGTATTCGAATGAAAAGATAAATATAAACTTTAATCTAACAAATCATTTTACCATAAATGTGAATAATTAACGATCATCTCTGAATAACGATTGTATGTTTTTAGATTATTCTTTTAATGAATGATGGTATTGAAACAACCTATCGATTAATAGAATTCACTTTTTATAAAAATATATACCCATCATGATTCTATAATTTTTTTAAATTGAGCCCATGCAATAGCAAGTCTTATTTCGCCAAATCCTATATTACTTCCAAGCTTTTCTTTGATAGGTGTTATTAGCCCACCTTTAAAGTCCTGAATAGCG
>Ga0068860_100005398_pt1 | contig 12971 bp, 13 predicted proteins | sample KBSSwiS32_FD_66597 | JGI IMG/M metagenome (GOLD analysis project Ga0068860, IMG submission 66597) | Switchgrass rhizosphere microbial communities from Kellogg Biological Station, Michigan, USA - KBS Switchgrass S3-2 | ecosystem: Host-associated > Plants > Roots > Rhizosphere > Soil ... | reverse complement strand
AGGACGCCCTCCTTCGCCTGGTCGAGCCCTTCGCCGACCCCGAGGTCGGCTACGCCTGCGGGCAGGTGCGCTTCGTCGATTCCGAGGGGGAGAACCAGGAGGGCGCCTACTGGCGCTACGAGATGGCCGTGCGGGAGATGGAGTCCGGGCTCGCCGGCGTCACCGGCGGCAACGGCGCGATCTACGCGGTCCGCGCCGATGCCTACATCCCCCTCGGCCCGGCCGGCAGCCACGACCTCTCCCTCCCCTTCGCCCTGGCCAAGCGCCGGTTGCGATCGCTCTACGTCCCCTGGGCCCGGGCGGAGGAGAAGATGGCGCCGACGATCGCCGGCGAGTTCGCCCGCAAGCGGCGGATGATGGTCGGGCTCTGGGACATAGTCGTCGGCGAGCGGATGGTCTCGCCACGCGGCTACTCGGCCCTCTACGCCTTCGAGCTGGTCTCGCACCGCCTGCTGCGCTACCTCACCCCCTTCCTCCACCTACTGGCCTTCGTCACCAACCTGCTGCTGCTCGGCCAGGGCACCGTCTACGTCGTCGCCTACGGGATTCAGTTGGCGCTGATCGCCGCCGCGATCCTCGGCGGCCAGTTCGGTTGGCGGCCGTTGTCGATCGCCCGCTACTACGCGCTGACCACGCTCTCGATCGCCGCGGGGCTCTGGGATCGCCTGCGCCATGGCCCTCCCGCTGCTTGGGAGAAGGCACCCGGCACCCGATAGCGACATGCCCAGAATCCTGGACATAGCCATCGCGCTGCTCGCCCTCGTTCTTCTCTCGCCGCTGTTGCTGATCGCGGCGATCGCGATCAAGCTGGGGAGCAGGGGACCCGTCGTCTACCGGCAGCGCCGCGTCGGACTTCACGGCGAGGAGTTCGAGATGCTGAAGCTGCGGACGATGGTCGAGCACTCCGATCCCGTCGGGGTGGGCACGGTCGTGACCCGCGACGATCCACGGGTCACGCGCGCCGGGCGGGTGCTGCGCCGAACCTCGCTCGACGAGATCCCCAACCTGCTCAACGTCCTGCGCGGCGAGCTGGCGATCGTCGGCCCCCGCCCGACGATCCCGGCTCAGGTGAAGGACTACTCGCCGCGCCAGCGCCGTCGTCACGAGGTCCGCCCCGGAATCACCGGTTTGGCGCAGGTGCGGGGCCGCGCCGGCATCCCTTGGGAGGAGCGGATCGAGCTCGACCTCTGGTACGTCGATCACCGCAGCGCCCGTCTCGACGCTCGCATCCTGGCCAAGACCGCGTGGCTGCTCGTCACCGGCCACGGCCTCGCCCCGGACTAGGGTTCTGTCGATGAGCGACCTACCGGAGGTCTCGCTGCGCCGCTTCCAGCCGGCCGATGCGCCGGCCGTGCATCGCTGGTTCAACAACCCCGCGGCGACGGCGTCGCTGATGGAGCAGCGCGACTCCTTCTCGCTCGAGGACGCCGAGGCCTGGGTGCGCCGGGCGATGGACGATTCCGGTGAGGACCGCAAGTACGCGATCGTCGTCGAGGGCTACGAGGAGCCGGTGGGTTTCACGGCGCTCTACGGCCTCTTCCGTCAGACCGCGCCGGAGCTGGGAGCGCTGATCGGCGACGACGTGCGCGGCAAGGGCGTCGGCCGCCGGGCCGAGGCGCTGACAATCGCCAAGGCCTTCGACGAGTTCGACGCCCACCGCGTCTACGGTCGCATCCCCGCTCGCAACGAGGTCGCCAAGAAGACGGTCGCGGGGCTCGGTTGGAAGCACGAGGGCACACTGCGCGCCCACCTTCGCCGCGAGGGGGCCCCAGCCGACGACTGCGAGGTCTGGGGCGTCCTCCCAGACGAGTTTCGCGCCGCCGCAGCGGACCTGCTCGCGTGACGGCCGTCGCCGAGCTGCTCGAGGACCGCGGCGAGGCGGCGGCGAGCGAGGAGTTCTTCCGATCCCGGCCCTTTCTCGATCCCGAAGGGGTCACCCATACGCTGCGGATCGCAGCCGGCGAAGCCGAGCTGCTCGCACCGCTGATCGTGCGCCCGATCGGCGAGGGAGCCGAGCGCGACGCGATCTCTCCCTACGGCTACCCGGGCCTGGTCGCCCTATCCGACATCGACCGCATCGGAGGGGGGTCGATCTCGGATGCGCGGATCGATCCAACGTCGGTCGACCTCTCGGCAACCGGACTGGTCTCGATCTTCATCCGCCACACGCTCGCCGATCCGCCTCTACGCGGCGCGGTCGAGCGCAACGTCGTCCAGGTCGCCGACCCGTCGCTGCCGGCGAAGACACGGGGCAGCGACCGCAATCGGATCAACAAGAACCTCCGCCTCGGCTACGGGGTGCGGATCGTCCCCGGCCCGGAGACGACGCCCGCCGACCGCGCCGCCTTCCTCGTTGCCTACGAGCAGACGATGCGGCGCGCCAAGGCGGCGGAGCGCTACTTCTTCGGCGCCGCCTACTTCGACCGAATCCTCGAATCCGACCGAACCTGGCTGGCGCTCGCCGACGCTCCGGACGGAAGCGTCGCCGCAGCCTCGATCGCGGCGCGCAGCGACGGCTTCCTCCACTACTACCTGAGCGGCAGCGCCGACGCGCACCTGCGCGACTCGCCGATGAAGAACGTCGTCGCCCAGCTCGTCGGCCTGGCGGGCGAGCTGGGGCTGCCGCTCAACCTCGGCGGCGGCCTCGCCCGCGGCGATCGCCTCGAGGAGTTCAAGCGCGGCTTCGCCAACCGCGAGCAGGCGTGGTTCGTGTCCGAGATCGTCTGCGACCGCACCGCCTACGAGCGCCTCAGCGGCGGCCGCGCCACCGGCTTCTTCCCCGCCTACAGGGTTAGTTGATCGTCGGTTCCGCCGGCGTCGGGCCGGTGAAGGGGAAGCCGGTGACCGGCTCGCGCCCGTTTCCCCACTTGGCCTTGCCGAAGGCGCGGATCGCATCCAGCGTCGCCGCACCCTTGTATTCGTTGCAGCCGAGCAGGTTGCGCCAGGTGGTAACCGCGACCGCGTAGGACATGTTTTCGTTCGGGAAGAGCAGCGTCGCCCCGTACATCGAGTCGTAGAGCCCGATCAGTTCCAGTTGCTCGCTTTCGGAAAGGTCGGGCGAGTACTGGATCTCCATCCGCCCGTGCTCGAGCGAGTGGACGATGAAGATTTCCTTCGGCATTTCACGGTAGGCGCCGTCCGCCTGCTGGTAGGGCGGTTCGGCGTGGTTGCCGGAGGTCGGTGGGTTGGTGCCGTAGTTGGGGGTCGGCGCCGTCGGCGGGATGTGGGTGTGACCCTCGTTGGGAAGGTCGAGGCGCAGGTCGCAGTCGGCCTTCTTGGCCGCCTCTTTCAGGTCGGTCGTCTTTGGCGCCGGCGGCTTCGTGCCTTCCCGTTCGTCGGGCTGGAAGCCGTTTGTCGAGCCGGTGCTCTGCACGATGTGGGCGTTGCCGCTGTCGTTCTTGTTGTTGGCCGAGACCACCGCGACGACGATCCCGACGATGACGGCCAAGCCGATGACGCCGGCCACGCCATAGCCGACCATCAGCCTGCGCCGATCCGAGCCCGCTTGTTTGCGCTCGCGTTCCTGTCGCGCTTCGCGCAGGCGTTCCCGCTCTTCCTCCCGACGATTTGCCATCCCGCCGCGGGATTTTAGTCAGAGAGACTTGCTCAGGTCTTCTGCGCCTCGCGGCGGCCGCGCCCAAGGTCGTGCCGCGCGCAGCGCGCCGAGCACCGCGCGGGTGGCCGGCGCTCGGTTGAGGGCGTAGAAGTGGATGCCGGGCGCCCCACCGATCAGCAGCTCCGCGCACTGCTGTGCCGCGTAGGCGACGCCGAGCTCGAACTCGGCGCGCTCGTCGCCCCCGGCGGCCCTGAACGCCGCCTCCAGCGGCGCGGGGATCGTCGCGTCGCAGAGATCGCAGATGCGCTTCGTCTGGGCGAAGCTGGCGACGGGAATGACGCCGGCGACGATCGGCACGTCTATGCCGACTGCCCGCGCCGCGGCGACGAAGTCGAAGTAGACCGCATTGTCGAAGAAGAGCTGGGTGATCAGGAAGGACGCTCCCGCCTCGACCTTGGTCTTCAGGTAGGCGAGGTCCGTTTCCAGATCGGGCGCCTCGGGGTGCACCTCCGGGAAGCAGGCACCGCCGACGGTGAAGTCCCAACCCTCGCCGATGAAGGCGGCGAGCTCCGCGGCGCTGCCCAGCCCCCCTTCCGGCTGGACGAAGTCCTCCTGGCCTCGCGGCGGGTCGCCGCGCAGCGCGAAGACGTTCTCGATTCCCGCCTCGCCGATCCGGTCGAGCGTCGCCGTCAAACCCTCGGTCGTCTCGCCGACGCAGCTCAGGTGCGCCATCGTCTCCAGCCCGAGTTCGTCCTTCAGCGCCCGGGTGATCTCCACGGTCCCCTCGCGGGTCGAGCCGCCGGCGCCGTAGGTGACGGAGACGAAGTCGGGCTCCAACTCGCGCAGCGAGCGCGCCGTGTCGAAGAGGGCCGCCGTCGCCTCCTCGGTCTTCGGCGGGAAGAACTCGACCGAGAAGGTTGGCCCTTTGGCGGCGATGATGTCGTCTACTCGCACGAGGGGAGCGTAGCCGCCTCGGCGTTGGCGCCGGTCGATCGGGTCCGACGACTCCCTCGAAACGGAAGGAGGTGGCGCTTAATTCCCGGACTTTGCGGAAACGTATTCGCCTCCCCCCTGGCGCTTCCCATCGGGGCGCGCTAGATTCGATTTGCGACTGGGAGAGACAGGCTCCGCTGAAGCCGAGCGGCGACGGTCTCGAAGGTGGCGCGAAGAAGCTTCGCGTGCGTAGGCTACGCACGGGCAGGCAACCGAGCGCCGTCCCCGGTCGCTTTTTCGTGCGTTGCCCCGTCTCGCCGTTTTGTATGTCCGCGCCGAGGCGTAGTTTGGGCGCCGACCTAGAGAGCCTGCCATCCGGGTCAGCGACCGGGGCGCATCTGGGAGTCGGCGTTGCTGGATCCCCGTGTTCTTCTCCCGCAACTAGCCCAGCCGCTCCCGTACTCTCTTTCGCTGTGAGCGAGGAGATGCGTTACGAACGGATCGGCGCCGCGGCCCTGCTGACGATCGACCGGCCCGAGCGGCGCAACGCGATCGACGCTGCGGCCGCGCAGGGATTCCGCACGGCCCTCGCCGACTTCGAGGCCGACGAGGGGGCGAGGGTGCTCGTGCTCACCGGCGCCGGCGGCGTCGCCTTTTGCGCCGGTGCCGACCTGAAGGCGATGGACCTGGACGTCGACCATCCGCATGGCCCGATGGGGCCGACCCGGCTGACGCCGGCCAAGCCGGCGATCGCCGCCGTCGACGGCTGGTGCCTGGCGGGGGGCGTCGAGCTGGCCCTCTGGTGCGACCTTCGCCTCGCCACGCCCGATTCGACCTTCGGCCTCTTCGAGCGTCGCTGGGGCGTACCCCTGGTCGACGGGGGTACGCAGCGGCTTCCGCGCATCGTCGGCATGGGGCGAGCGCTCGAGCTGATCCTCACCGGCCGCCCGGTCGGGGCCGAGGAGGCGCACCGGATCGGCCTCGTCAACGAGGTGGTCGAGGCGGGCAGACACGTCGAACGCGCGCTCGAGCTGGCGGAGCGAATCGCCTCCTTCCCCCAGGAGACGATGCTCGCCGATCGCCGTGCCGCGATCGAGGGCTTCGGCCTCCCCCTCCCCGAAGGAATAGAGCTCGAGCACAAACTGGGCCGTGAGACCCTCCACGTCGCCGTCGAGGGAGCTAAACGCTTCGCTGGCGGAGAGGGGCGGCATGGCGAGGGCGTGTGAGAAGGGTCCGGGGTAGGGCCGAAACGTCTTGTACTTTTTCGCGGGGGCTCGCTTGCGGGCGCCAGCTGTCAGCGATCCTCGAAAAAGTTAAGTGGAGGTCCTACCCCGGATCCTTCGCCTAACCCTGTTGCGTGACGCGTCGCATCTCGTCCTCCGCTTCCGCCGGGCCGAGGTAGGGCATCAATACGGCGAAGAGAAGGTCCGGGAGGATGCGTGGCAGCTCCGGCCCCCGCCCGGCGCGGATCTCGTCGAAGATCATCGAGGTCGCGCCGCCGATCGCGAAGCGCGCCGTGTCGGGCGGCAGCTCGCCGCTCTGGCTGGAGTAGTCGCGGCCCTCCTCGAGAAACGGGGTGAAGCGCGCCAGCGCCGCCCGGTAGCGGCCCCGTGCCTCGTCGCCCGCCGCCGTCACCTCGACCATCGCCATTCGCGCGATGTCGGCCTCGGCGGCGAGCAGCTCGACCAAGGCTCCGAGGCCGGCGGCGATACGCTCTGGCCAGGGCTCGTCGGCCGCCGATTCGAAGGCGCTGGTGACGTGGGCGACGAGCACGTCGATGACCGCGTCGTAGGCCTCGAGGAAGCAGGCCGACTTGTCCTCGAACATCTCGTAGAAGGTGGCTCGCGAGACGCCGGCCACCTCGATCACGTCGGTGACGGTAGTCGCCTCGTAGCCTTTCGCCGCTGCGACGCGGACCATCGCCTCCAGCATTCGCTCGCGTTGCGAGCGCACGACGTAGGCTCGGGGAAGGCCGTGACGGCCACTGGGCAGCCGCTCGGGATTCGAAGTCGATGACGAATCCACGTTTTCAATGTAGGGGAGCGACCGCGTGCTGTCCAACGCTCCGAGAACGCCCCGTTCCGGTTGGCGGCGTCGAGGTCTCCGCGCGACTTCAGGCGCGTGCCGACTGCATCTCCGCTTCGGCCATCTCGGAGCCGAAGTAGGGCAGCACGGCGAAGTACATGAACTCGGGCAGGAGTTCGCGGAAGCCGTCGCTCGCGCCGGTGGCGAGCCGGGCGTGGACGATCGCGTGGATGCCGGCGACGATGCCCTCCGGGGCGATCGGCGGAGGCGAGTTGCCTTCGTCGGCGAACTCCCGCGCGGTGTCGACGAACTCGGCGATTCGCTTCATCGCTTCGGCCCGCCTCTCCAGCGCCTCCTGGCCGGCGGCGTGGACCTCGACGATCAGCGCTCTGCCGACGTCCGGTTCGTCGTCGAGCGCGTCGAGCAGCGCCGCCAATCCGGCCCGCAGCTTGCCCTGCCAGGTCGACTGGCCGCCGGCGGCCTCGACGACCGTGGCTTCGAGTCGCTCGACGCCGTAGTCGAACGCCTCCAGGTAACAGGCGTCCTTGTCGGGGAAGTTGTCGTAGAACGCCTGCCGGTAGAGGCCGGTCAGGTCGAGTACGGTGCGCACGGACGTACCGTCGTAGCCGCTCGATCCGACCGCCTCGAGCATCCCCTCCAGGATCCTGTCGCGCTTGGATGAAGTCAAGGGTTCGCGTCCGGGAGCGAGCCTGGGGACCTGCCCCGCGGCGCCGCCCTGATCAGCCGCCGCCGGGATCTCGGTTGCGGCCTGCTTTCCCATCCGGTCCTTCCTCTGCTCAGTAAGGGAACGGGTTGTCTGGCCATCGGTACTGTAACGGTATCTGGCTCCGCAGTCCAGATTGGAATCGGAAATCTGCGCGAGTACGCTGGCTCGACAGTGGCCGATCGCACTCCCCAGGCGACGCGAGCGCAGCCGGGAAAGCACGCTCTCTCTCGCGAGTTCATCGCCCAGCACCAGCGGGCGCGGATCATCGCTGCCCTTGCCGGGGAGACCGTCGAGAAGGGCTACCGTGCCGTCACCGTCGCCGACATCGTCCGCCGCGCCGGCATCGCCCGCAACACCTTCTACGAGAACTTCTCCTCCAAGGAAGACTGCTTTCTCGCCGCCTGCGACTACGCCGTGAAGGAGGCCAAGGGGCGGGTCGTCGACGCCGCCAGCCGGGTCGACGCCTGGCCCCAGCGAGTGGGGGCGGGGCTCACCGCCTTCCTCGAGTACGTGGCGAGCGAGCCTGCGCTCGCCCGCACCTGCATAGTCGAGGCCCTCTCGGCGGGCCCGGCCGCGGTCGAGCGCTACGAGCGCTCGATCCAGGCCTTCGTACCGCTCTTCCAGCTCGGCCGCGAGGCCGCGCCGAACGGCGAGGTCCTCCCCGACACGCTGGAGGAGACGATCGTCGGTGGGATCTTCTGGATCCTCTACCAGCGGATCATCATGGGGCAGGTCGAGCAGATCCGCGACCTCCTCGATCAGCTGGTCGAGTTCTCGCTCACCCCGTACCTGGGCGCCGAGGTCGCAAAGCGGGTTGCGGCCGAATTCTCCGCGTCGCCGGCCGGGGGTTAGGTCCAAGGGAGGGTGGGGGGCCCGTGACCTAGTGCCGGCCACCGAGACTCGCGAGCGCTCCCGCGAGCAGGAGCGTCAGGTCATTCTCGCCGCGCTGGTCGAGGTAGTCGCCGAGCGCGGTTACTCCGCGACGACCGTGGGGACGGTCCTCGCGCACGCCGGTCTCGAGCGCGCCGCCTTCGACCGTCACTTCCGCGACAGGCACGACTGCTTCCTCGCCGCCTGGCAGGAGCAGAACGAAAGCTGCATGCGGGGAATGCTGGAGGCATACAACAGCGAGGAGAGGTGGCCGGATCGCCTGCGCGCGGTCATCTGCGAGATCGTCTCCGGACTCTGCCGCGAGCCCTACCGCGGCAGCTTCGCGATCGAGGTCCTCGCAGTGGGCGACGCCGCTCGCGCCCGTCGCGACATGACGATGCGCGTCGTCGCTTCGCTGATCGACGCCGGCCGAAACGAGATGGAGGACCCGGAGTCGGTGCCACACACCACGGCGGAGGCGCTTGCCGGCGCCGCCTACGGGCAGATCTACTCGCGGGTGGTTCGCGGCCGCGTCGAGGACCTGCCAAAGCTCGTCCCGCAGCTGATGGCGGCCGCCGTCATGCCTTATTTGGGAATCGACGCGGGTCTAACTGAGCTTACACACGGTTTTGAGACGCCATCGCGGTATCGTCGCCATGTGGCCAAACGCAGTACCCGTAATCGTGGAAACGGGAACGAGAGCGCCGAGGGATACCCGCCCGAGCTGGCACGCCTACCGCCCGGACGGCATGGCTTGCCGCGCGAGTTCGTAACTCACAACCAGCGCGAGCGGCTGATCGCCGGCCTCGCCGAGGCGGTTGCCGAAAACGGCTACGCGGGCACGACGATCGCGCACATAACCAGCCACGCCGCGGTCTCCAGGCGTACCTTCTACGAGCACTTCTCGAGCAAGGACGAGTGCTTCGTCGCCGCCTACGACACGGTGATGGCCGAGCTGCGCGAGCGGGTCAGCGCCGGTTTCGAGGAGGCCGAGGATTGGCCTCACGCGGTGCGCTCCGGGATCGCCGCGATGCTCGGCTTCCTCGCCGCCGAGCCTCAGCTGGCCCGCCTCTGCATGGTCGAGGCCCTGGTCGCCGGCCCTGTCGTAGTCGAGCGCTACGACGCCGCGATCCAGAGCTTCGTTCCCTACTTCCAGGGCGGTCGCGAGGGCCGCTCGCCCGAGGTGCTCGCCCGCCTTTCCCCGACAACCGAGGAGGCTCTCGTCGGCGGCATGGTCTCGCTGATTTCTCGCCGCATCATCGCCGGCAAGGCCGAGGAGCTGGAGGAATTGCTCCCCGACTTGGTCGAGTTCACGCTTACCCCCTACCTCGGCAGTGAGGAGGCTGCCAAGGTGGCGGCCGAGAAAGACTGAATCCCGGTCTCGTTCCGAGGAGGTCTACTCGTAGAGGCTCTCCGAAGCCACCTCTTGGGCGCGGCGGTTCCAAAGCTTGACCTGGAGGTAGACGTCGTCGCCGTAGCCCTCGAGTGCGTCGAGGGCGAGGAGGGTGAAGCGACCGTCTGAGATCAGTTCCTGGTCCACGGTCTCGAGATCGAGCTCGGCGCCGGCCGCGACGGCGCCGGGGACGAGGGGGCGGCCCCAGACGAGGGTGACCGCGCCCGCCCGCCCGTTCTCCCCGCGCCAGCGGCCGATCACCTCGTCGTTGAGGTCGATCTTCCAGCCTGGGTTGTCCTCGACGAGGACGTCGGTGAAGTCGGCCTTGGCGTCGAGCTCGCTCGGCTCGCCGTTCTCGGGCTGCACGTAGGAGACGTAGCCGAAGAGCTCGATCTGGGCGTTGGACGCCTCGGCCCTGGAGGTGCAGGGCACCCACACCCGGCCGCCCCAGGCGCGCTCGGGAAACCAAGACAGCTCGCCTGGCAGCACGACTCCCTCGGGGAGGTCCTCGATCGCCTCGCATGCCTCCTCGAACGACTCCGCCAGGCGCTCTGCGAAGCGCCCGTGGGGGATCCCCTCCTGGGTCGAGTCGGCGATGAAGCGGGGGATGGGGCGTGGATTGGGTGGCATGCGCTCCTACGTTTCTCGACCGGACGCTCCGGTTCGAAGCCAAGTCGCGAAATATATGGCAAAATTATGATCGTAAATTAGCTGGATGACAGAAAAACGAACCAATGACCAGTCTATATGACCTAGCTTGGCTAACGGAATCGCAGATCCTCAAGGTTTGCGAGCTCTCGCGGTCCACGTTGCGAAGCTGGGTACGCGCCGGACTGGATCTTGGCGTCGATGCCGCCTTCGATCTACGTGATTTGGTCACTCTCGTTCTGCTAGCGGAGGCGAGAGGTTTCCTGTCTCCCAAAGAGATGATCGAGGCTTGGAGCGCCTTGCGTTCCACCGGGGAGGACGAGCGAATCTTCAGATTCGCTCGGGAGCTCAAGCCCGGAGATCGCCTTGATCTCGTCATCGACACCAAGTACTCGTCGCTTCGAATGGTGCAGGATGACGCGGGGCTCTTGGAGGCCGCGCGTCTCCGAAAGCCGCGACCCGTAGTCGTTCTCGACATGGCGGAGCCGATCCTCCTCGCGGTGCAGTACTTCGATACGCACGCCAACCGGACCGCTAGGCCGACGACGAAAGCACCAGGGCGACCACGCAGCGCAGCGCGTCTGCGCGCCGTTTCGGCAGGAGGTAACGAATGACCACCGTCCTGTGCCTTGGAGGACCGTGCCGAGTTTTTGGCTCGAGTAGCCCTCGGTTCAAGGTGGCTACCGTCGACCATTTCTTCGACACCGGCGAATGGCCGACCGAAAAACTGCTGCAGAAGGAACTCACTCAGCTTGGAGATCCCGCAGACGCAAGGCGTGAAGCGAGGCGGCTTCCTTACGGTCACGGCCATAGAGAGAACGGGCAGGTGGTCCTCTCGGTGCGCGGCATCTTTGATGCTCGGCCCAATCACCCATTGCTGGACGACTTCGAAAGGGCGCTGAAGCTCGTTGTCAGGCTCTATGAAAGAGGGGCAAAGCGCATGGAGGCGACGCTTTCCCACAGGACGCTCATCGGTCGCCATTCGTTCTCGGATTCGCAGGCGAGCCGGACCATTGCGCTGCTCGAGTCGGAGGGCCTGGTGGCCGACGCTGGCTACGGCGCCGACATCAAGGTCGTGCTGCCGAGGATCCGAGAGTTCCTGCGAGTTCGCGACGTGGAGGACTATGTCGAGAAGAAAAAGGCTCTAGATCGTCGGCGACGGATTCGGGGCTTGCTCCGCAGACCACTTGATCTCTGGCGCTGGTTTGGCAGCGAAGAGACGAGTCTCTTCAAGAAGATCATCGTCGGAGTACTCACACTGGTTCTCGCCACCCTGCTGATCGGAGCGATCTTGGGATATGGCCTGCAGCAAGACTCGGCCGGTGGAAATCACGCACCAAGCAAGTCGGCCGCCGCCCGCTCCGGCGGATAAGTGTTGATGTCCACGCCGGTGGCGAACTCGAAGGCGGCCTTGATGCTGAGCCGGGGGGCGATGTCGACGTGCCAGTGGAAGTGCTCCGCGCCGCGGGGTGCCGTTCGGACCCAAAGGTTGAGTTCGGGGGAACCGCCAAAGCGCTCGGCGAGCAGGCGCAGGGCGGTGTGGATCATCGTTGCTCCGCCGTCGTCCTCGGCGAAGCTCGCAGTCGCTGCGCGGGGGATCACCCGCAGCTCGAAGGGCGAGCGCGAGGCCCAGGGGCAGATCAGCGCCGCCTCGTCGTCGATCGCGACGAGGCGCTCCTGCCGCCGCACCTCCTCGACCAGGACATCACCGAGTAGCGAGCCGCCCTGGGTACGTTCGGCGTAGGCGCCGGCGCGCTCGCGCTCGCGCGCCACCGCCGCCGGGACGAAGTCGAGCGCGTAGAGCTGGGCGTGTGTGTGCTCGAGCGAGGCGCCCGCGCCGCCGCCCTCGTTGACGATCAGCTGCACGTAAGAGGCATCGGCGTGGGTGCGCATCCGCGCGCGCCATGTGTCGACCGCAGCCGCGAACTGCCCCTCGCCCAGCTCGGCCATCGCGATCGCATGCTGGGGGGCGTTGACGATCACCTCGTGGGCGCCGCGCGCGGGCTTGGCGACGAAGAGGTTGGGGTCGCCGGCCCGCCGCGACTCGAGCAGCGGATCGCCCGCGGTGGCGAACGCTCCGGCGTCTCCCTTGGTGGGGGCTGTCGGATCGCCGCCTGGCGCCTCACCCGCCTCCTCGGCGAGCGCCGGGTAGAGGTTCGGCACCACCCGCGTCGTCCAGCCGGGCGAGTCGGAATCGCCGCCCTCGGGCCGAGCCGCGTAGACCTCCGGTGGCGTGCGTCCCTCGCTTCCCTCGCAGAACGGGCAGCCGTCGGGTCCCTTCGGCTCGCTCGCCCTCGTCACGAACCCCTCGGGCCGCTCGGCCCGTCCCGGCGCCAGGATCGTCGGCAGCCCGGAGAGCTGGTCGATGCGCAGCTCGGGCGACCTCACTCCCCCGTCCGCGCTCACTCGCTGCGTTTCGTCGCCTTGACGAAGGGCTCGAGCACGTCCATCGGCAGCGGGAAGACCACCGTGGTGTTCTGGTTGCTGCCGATTTCCAGCAGCGTCTGCAGGTAGCGCAGTTGCAGCGAGGCGGGGTTGGTGCTGATGATGTCGGCCGCGTCGGTGAGCTTCTGCGCCGCCTGGTACTCGCCCTCGGAGTTGATGATCTTCGCCCGCCGCTCGCGCTCGGCCTCGGCCTGGCGGGCGATCGCGCGCTGCATCTGCTCGGGGATCTCGACGTCCTTGATCTCGACCGCGGTCACCTTCACGCCCCAGGGCTCGGTCGACTCGTCGATGATCTTCTGCAGCTCTTCGTTGAGCCGCTCGCGCTCGGAGAGCAGCTGGTCGAACTCGGCCTTGCCGAGCACCGAGCGCAGCGC
>Ga0068860_100005395_pt1 | contig 12974 bp, 11 predicted proteins | sample KBSSwiS32_FD_66597 | JGI IMG/M metagenome (GOLD analysis project Ga0068860, IMG submission 66597) | Switchgrass rhizosphere microbial communities from Kellogg Biological Station, Michigan, USA - KBS Switchgrass S3-2 | ecosystem: Host-associated > Plants > Roots > Rhizosphere > Soil ... | reverse complement strand
CCCGTCAGGCACGCTCGCCAACATTGCGTCGAGGAGCGCTTTGACCACGTAACAGCGCTGGAGCGTTTCCGGCCGCCTACTCCAGCTTGGCCTTGCAACGTCCGAACACCGATACCTTGGCCCCCGGCACGACGGCGAACAGCCCCTAGCCCAGCTGCCTGCGGGATCGCCCACTCGTTCTCTACTTCGGTTCAGGGTCGGTCTTGAGATGTTCGGCAAGGCGCAAGGCCAATGCGATGACCGTCAAGGTCGGTGGCGCGTAGCCAGACGTCGGGAAGACTGACCCACCTGAGACGAACAGGTTCTCTACGCCATGAACGCGCCCGTTGGGATCGACCACTCCGTCAACTTCATGGCTGGCCATCCGGGTCGTGCCAAGATGATGGGGCCCGCCGAGGGTGTCTCGTAGCCAGCGGCCGCGTGCAAATCGTTTTCGGGCCCGGGTCAGGCCCAGCTCGGTTAACATTTTGCGTGCATAGCGCGCTGCGACGCTGATAGTCCGGTGATCAAGCTCGCTGAGGTGCCATTGCAAACTGGGAAGCGGCACCCCGTTGCCGTCCAGGACATCTGACAACACTATACGACTATCCGCATTGGGCAGCTGCTCAGACACGACGACGATCGCTACCTCACCTGTTTTTGCGTGAGCATACCGTGGAGCGAAGCGTCGCTGGCCATCGCGAATCGTCGGCCTCTCTGGGCCAAGATGGTATCCTGCAGCTTCGATAAAGACCTGAGCTCTGCCGATACGCTCGGCTGAGCAGGTCGCATCGCTAAGTACTAGCGACCCGGCAGCCATCAAATCACCGCCATCCGCCGATGGAGTCCACTCGCCGAAGTAGGACAGGTCGAGATCCGCGTGGTCGACCCCTTGGGCACGCACAGCGTCAACATGCGGATGTTCCATAAAGTGCCGCCCGACGTGGCCATATGTGTTGCCGATACCTGCTGGCCATGCGACGCAACTGGAACTTAATAGTAGCCGCGGATTCTCCACTCCGCCAGCAGCGAGCACGTAAGCGCCAGCAGTGACAGACACCGTGGTTTGAGCGCTAGTGCGCACCACTAGCCTGTTGACACTACGGCCTTCGTTTGCCATAGCGATGTGGACGACGGACGCGTGGGTGACGAGATCGACGTTCGGTCGCTCAAAGAGGTCCTGATGCAGTATGCCGAGGTTACGCGGTCCCAACACCGGGAATGTCGTTTCCTTGAAGAATTTGTGCGCCTGGGTGTGGCCGCCCACCGGTGCCCAAGTTCGCGTCGCTGCGAAGTCTTTAGGGATTCCGCAGAACTGCTCAGCTCGACCGTAGAAGTGCGCAAGCTCATCGTAGGTCAGGCTCCAACCGCTAGTCGGCAGCCACGCTCGCGGCGCCAGATCGACGGCAGTCAATCGCTCGCACCAGCCGCCCCATCGAGCGCTACTGCCTCCCAGGCCGCGGACGCGAATCTCAGGCATGTCGTAGTAGGGTCGATTAACGAGGCCCCGGGAGAGGTCTTTGTCGACTTGTGGGGTCTTGCCGCCACTTTCAAGTACGATCACACGGCCAGCGCTTGATCCAAGACCTTGGGTCAATGCGGCACCAGCTGGACCGGCGCCGACGACTGCGATGTCTGCACTCAGCGTGACACCGTCGGTGAGTGTAGTGCCGTCAATAAACATAGCCAAGATCCTTCGTCTCAAGGAACGTAGTTGTGCTTTGACCATTTGGTATCGGGTCTTGCGGATTCGCCTGCGGGATTGGTCCACCTATGGTGGGGCACTTGGTCGCATTTTAGAGTAAGGAGGCGCCGCTACGCGGGGTGTAGTTCGAGCTGGACCCCACAAGCTCAGACCATGCCTATTGGCGGACACGGGGAGCGTGTGGTGCTGTCGGATTCTGATTGCCCCGAGGGGATCGAGACGTTCCCTGCGGTGTCATGCCAGCGCTGCTCATCGAGAAGCAGGCGGTTACGGCTGGTGCAGTCGCTGGTGCCAAGCTCTGGTGGAGGGCGCTCCGCCGAACGAGCGGCCACGTCAGGCGAGATGATTGTTTCAATAAGGCCATCGAGCATGCGTACGACGCACGCGACAGGTGTGGGTGGCGGCGGAAGAACTGCCCAGCCCTGACGCCATAGGTGAGTATAGCCTCATCGTCGGACGGGTAGTGTTAGAGTGGGGTGTGTCGCCGTGGGGACTCGCCAGGTCGCGGAGGTGTTTCCGAGATTGCGCTTTGGGCCGTAATCTTTTTGTCTAATCACCTTCTACCTGGGCATCGATGTTGACGGACTTCGACACAATCGTCGTGGGGAGCAGCCCGCTGCTGCTAGTGGCTGCTGTGGTCGCTGCGAAGCGGGGGGAGTCGGTTGCGGTGATCGAAGCGGATCAGTCTCTCGGTGGCGCGTGGCGCTGTGATGACTGGGACGGGCTCGCGTCGGTAGAATTAAGTGCGCATTACCTTTACTGCTCGCCAGTCGCCTACCGCTTTCTGGCTCGGCTCGGCGTCGTTCTCGAGCCGATGATGCCGGCTCCATTTGCCCTCTTCGGACGACTTCGGCTCCCCTTGTGGACCCTTCATAAGATCGGACGGCTCCGGGAATCAATCGCCGACGGGAACGCTGAAGCTAGCTGGCGCGAGATGCGGCGGTTAATCAGTTATGGGCGCTATTATTACCCAGTGGGGGGAGCCCATGACCTGATTTCGGCGCTGGCTACCTCCGCTGTCGCCGCGGGCGCACGAATTATAGCTGGCGAGTGCGTCCGGCGAGTACGCATTGTCGGTGATGACGAATACGACGCCGTTGAATGTGAGACGGCCTCGGGGGTGCTCCTTGGCGGTCGAATCATTACGGGCGAAGGTGCAACCTTCTCGCTTGCCGACCGGTCCGGCGCGATTGCGGTGCATGACCGCCGTGCGTTCAGTAAGACACATGTGCTACTTCGTTTCGAGGCGGCGGACTGCGCTCAGCTAACGTACGCGGAGACGGCAAGATCAAAGCAGGGGTTAATTCGCCGTGTCGGGCTCGCCCATCGTGGTGGTGGAGATCCTGTGTGGGCGGTCGACGCGGCACCAGGCGGACGAGACCGATGCAGCCTCATCGCCAGTGTTCTCGATGGTCTTCGTGGGTACGGGCTCATCAGGCCCCACGCAGAACCGACGGCGGCACGTGTCGTGATGCAACCAAGCAGCTACTGGCCTCCTGATGCGCCTAGCAGATTATCGGCACTTCGAAATACTCAGATTAGCGTGTTGAATAGCTGGCTGTGCTTTGGGGATAGCCTGGTCAGTTTCTTGGAGAGCGCCACCGGACCGGAGATGTACTAGCTAACGGGGCGTCCAAAAGGCCTCCGTTCGGCACCGGGCGCGGAACGAACGTCGGAGTTGCCCGGGTTCGGAAACGCCGAGCATCCGGAGTTGTGAGACGTACCGGTCGACAGCGGCGAGCTTGTGTTGAGCAGCGTCAATAGGCAGCGTAGTGGTGCGCCGGAATAGGCCACGAACTGTGACGGTGGCCCAGGCGCGGGGGCCTAGTTGGTCGTTGTAGAGCGACTCTTCGTAGTAGCAGAGGCGTGCGGATCGGGGAACTATCCGTTCCCCCCATGCCCTGGTCAGGACATGGTCGACGTGGCCGCCCACGCCGAGTGGCAGCAGGACCACGTCCGCTCTGACGAGTGCCTCGGCGAGCACGTGCTCCAGCTCAGGGAGCGTGTCCGAGGCAAGTGGCGGGCCGAATAGGGCGGCGCGGTTTGCGTACCGAAGCCCGTCCACGGTGATGCGGTAGATCGCCTCGGGCAACCCCGACCACATGTACTTGACGCCCAGCTCCCGGCACGCGGCCGCATCCTCAGCGCGTCGGTGCGCCACGGCGTGAACGCCGAGACCGCAGGCATCGTGGAATCCGTGGGCATACGGGCTGAGTCCTGCGGGCGGCGGATCTGCGGTGAACAGCGTCGCCACCGTGACCATGTGGCCGGTTGTCGCGGCCTGGTGGAGCGTGCCCCCCGCGCACAGCACAGCGTCATCGAGGTGCGGCGAGACCGCGATGATTCTCATTGCCGTTCACGCGTGCGGAGTCGGTACCGAGCGAGCGACCAGCGCTGCCGGGCTGCTTCTCGCCAACGCCACGCCATCGTCCCGGCCGGGGCGGCGAGCAGATGGTCGACGACGCGGGCCTCCGCGCCAAGAGCGAACTTGTATGGCTCGTCACCACGCCCCAGCTCCAGCACGGAGCGGTCGCGCTCGTTCACGAGACGCACTGTCCACGCGACTATCGCGAGGCCTGCGCTGATATTTGGACCGAGCCGAGTGTCCGTGGCGGTCAGGGCCAGAAGCGCGGTCGCCGGAGTCCACAGGACCACCGCCGACGCGACGAGGCGGCCCGCCAGCTGCAGGCGCACGACCGAGCTGTCACCGGTCGCCGCCATTGTGACGACGGCATCGTGTAGGAAGTGACTGTGCCGCTGGGTGCGGATGTCAGGGAGGAGCTCGTGGTCGCGTCCGCGTGCCCACCAGCTCTGCAGGCGCAGCGACTCGAACTCGCGGACGGCACGTCCGATCTCTCCAGGCGCATCGACGACGTCGAAACTGTGCGAGCCTATCCGTTCGAGTTGGCGCAGTGTGGTGCCGATCGCCCGCCGTCGTCCTGGGCGCAGCCGTCCGAGCCAGTCGTCGTAGGACGTGATTGGGATGCGTGGGGTGTCCTCAGCTCCCAGACGGTGGAACTCGATCCCCGCGCCGACGTCGGCGGTTAGCAGCTCCGCTACTGACGGATCGATGCCGCACAAGCGGACCGTCGACCAGGAGCCGCTGTGTTCAGCGAGGAGCTTCGGTAGGTCGCCGGCGTGATCCCTTGGACCCAGCGGGGTCCCGAAGTCGACCAGTGGGGCCCCGAGTGTGATCCATGACCGGGCGGCCCGGTCATGGGCGGCAAATGGAGCCAGCAGCCGGGGGGTCTCGCCCGTTGAGCTCGCCCCCAGCACGTGAACGGCTCGTGGTCGGTATCTGGCCGTCCACGCCCGGCACCAGGCCGGATGGCTAAAGGGGTGGGTACCGAACCGCTCTTGGAAGTTCGTCCATTGCTCGTTCTGAGGCAGTCCGGGCGTCACAAGTTAGGCAACCAATCGCGCGGATTGGGAACGGCCTCCGGCCGGGATCCGCTCGCCGCGGACGCCGCTGCCGCGATTCCTGGCAGCACGTTGCGTAGCATGTGCTCGGTCCCGCAGCGGGGGACGGCTCCTCCTACTACATCGAGGGCATGTCCAACCATGGCATGGGTGCGTCGCTGAGCTCCATCGTCAGCGAGCGAACCGTCGGGTCCGGTGACCCAACCTGAGTGCGCTTGTGTACCGGAGTGTAAAGATCGACCGTCCGTTCGCTGCTCCAAGCGTACCGACCGTCTTGAACCGACGAGCTCGAGCTCGAAGCCGTACGGGTAGCTGGCGCCAAAACCGACCGTCAGGTCGATGACGATGCCCGTGTTCGTGCGCATCACGGCGTGGGCCACGGCAGCGGCACCGCCAGCATGGCGCGGCCCATCGAACCCCCACACGGTCTCGACCCGGTCCCCGGTGAGGTCGAGCAGCGGCGCGAGGATGTGGGTGGTGTAGTGCAGTGGTGCCATAGTTGACCGCCAGGTCGGCCTGCCGCCGATGTGGAACGCAGCGCGGGCGTCCTCCAGGTAGGCGCCACGGGCCGCAACGACCTCGCCCAGCGCTCCGTCCTCGTGTACTGCGTGTGTCGGCTCCATCCAGTCCAGCCAAAGGTAGTCTTCGGCGAGCATGACCGTCTTGCCCGACCGGGCCGCCGCCCCTGCCAGAGCCCGGGCTTCCGCGACAGTCGAGACCGGTGGTGTCTCGCACAGGACGATGCTGCCCGTAGCCAGGGCTGCGAGACAGTTGGCGAGGTGGCTTTCGGGTGGCCCGGCGACGATGACCAGGTCGGCGTGCACCTGCTCTCCGTTCGGCAGCCGTCTACAGCCAACGGGGGTTGCCACGGCGGGATCAGGGTCATGGACGTCGACGCGATCGACTCGCGGATCCGCGAGTGCGGCCGCGGCCAGTGCCGCTCCGCGGCCAAGGCCTAGTACCAGTACGATCACGACGGAGGCTGCCAGGTCTGCTCGCCGATGGCCCGGATGGCAGTGGCCAGCGCGGCTGCCTCGCTAACCCCCAATTCGACCAGGGGAATGTGTACGACTCGCTCAAGGATCGCTTGCGCCACGGGAAGTGTGCCCCCGGCCACCTGAGCCGACGCAAAGATCGGATACTCGGGCGCTGGTTTCCGGGTGAACCTACAGCCTGCCTCGGTGCCGAGGCGGTCTACCTGCTGAGCAAAATCGGTGAACGAGTTGTGGTCGCCGGTCCAGAGCGCGGCCCACCAGTAGGGTGAGCGCACCGCGGCCTCGGGTGTGGTGCGGTGCCGCAGCCAGGGCACCTCGCCCAGCATGGTGTCCAGCTCGTGCCGGGCAGAGTCGTAGGCACGCAGGTACTCGGGCACCCGACGGAGCTGACCAATGCCGAGCGCGGCCACGACCTCGGTCATGCGGTAGTTGAGAGTCAGGAACCCCGGGCTCTCGCCCGACGGCCACTCATTGGTGAGTTGCTCGTGGATCCAGTCGTGGTCGGTGACCACTAGGCCGCCGTCGCCGGTGGAGATCTGCTTGTGCTGGTTGAAGCTGAACACCCCCACATCCCCGAACGTCCCGGAGTGCTGGTCCGCCCACGTCGAGCCAACGCTGTGGGCGCAGTCCTCCACGACTAGGACTTCGCGTCCGCGGCAGGTCTCAACGATGGCGGGCATGTCTGCGCATTGCCCCCACAGGTGCGTTACGACGACGGCCCTAGTCCGGTCGGACAAGGCCGCATCGAGGAGACGCTCGTCAAGGTTGTAGGTATCTGCGCGGACATCGACGAAGACGGGAGTTGCACCGACCGACAGCGCCGCGACTGCCCCGTACTGCACGAGCGGATCACAGATGACCTCAGCGCTGGCCGCCCCGGCCAGCATGAGCACCTGAGATAACGCGGTCAAGTTAGAATTGCGTGGGATTCCGTGCCGGGCCCCGACGACATCGGCGAACTCCCGTCCGAGCGCGCGGACATGGCCGTCGGGGAGTTGGCCGAGCCTCCCCGTGGCGAGAACGCCTGCTACGCGGTCCAGGTCGTCCTGCTCATAGCGGCGGATCATCGCCCCTCCTTGGTGGCCGGACGGTGCCGGTCTCGGGTCCATGTGCCGGGTCGTCGGGGCAGGCCGCCCAGCACCGCGCGGTAAACGTCGTCCACGGCGGCCGCCATCTCGGCGACTGCGAAGCGCTCATTGACCCGGGCCCGCGCGGCGAGCCCGATTCGAGAGGCGGCCGCCGGGTCGTCGAGCAGCTCCAGGGTCGCGGTCATGAGGGCGTCGACGTCACCCGGTGGGATGAGGCGGCCCGTGGTCCCCGACCGCACGATCGAGGGCGTGCCCCCGACGGCCGTTGCGACGACCGGACGAGCCTGGGCCATCGCCTCCAAGATTACGCGGCTGGTGGTCTCGGTGTCCGACGGTTGCACGACGACGTCGGCGGCGGCAAACACGGCGTCCGGATCGGCAACGCAGCCGAGCAGGACGAACCGATCGCCCAGTCCCGCTCGTCGTGCCTCGTCAACCAGCGCCTTGCGGAGCGGTCCCTCACCAGCCAGAACGAAGACCACGTCCATCCGCCGCTTGGCGATTCGCGCAGCCGCCTCCACGAAGACGTCATGCCGCTTCTCGGTCGTGAGCCGACCCATGGCGGCGACGACCAGCCGGTCAGATGGCAGGCCCAGCGCGCACCGTGCGTCCCCGCGGTCCCGCAGCGGGCGGATCGGCACGCCGTTGGGCACCACGGCAATGGCTCGGGCACGTGCGGCGTGGCGCAGGGCGACAGGCACGAGCTCTTCACTGACCAGGACAATCCCGGCGGCGCTCCGGTTCGCGAGGCGGTCCAGCGCACTCATGACCCGCAGTTTGGGGCTGGTCTCGATCCACCCATGGCAGGTCACTACGAGGGGCGGTGGCCGTCGGAGGGTCGCTAGGGCCGCGACCGTCCACCACGTAGCGTCGTAGCCGTGGCTGTGCACTACGTCAGCACGCTCCCGCAGCAGTGCCCGGAGGGTGGGCAGGACAGCGCGCGCGCCTGCGCCGGCGGTGGAGCGACATTCCACGCCCGTGGCCCGCACCTGCCGGGCGAACGACGGGGAGAGCGTCGCGAACACGACCGGGCTGCTGGTTCCGCTGTTGAGCTGAGCCGCAGCCAGATCGCGGACGTGAGCGTCTGCGCCGCCCACTGAACCCTCCGGCTCCGGGACGAGGACATGCAATACTCGGACGGTCATCTGGCGAGCAGCCGGCGGAGAGCGTCGACCATGTGGCCGAGCTGCGCATCGGTCATCTGAGGGTAGATCGGCAGGTTGACTTGGCGCTCGAACCAGGTTCGCTCGCCGACAGGGCACAGCCCGGGACCAGTCCCTCGTCGGCGCCACTCCGGCAGCAGGTGAATCGGAAAGTACCGCTGCTGCACCTCGATACCGGCCCGCAGCAGCTGTCCTAGTAGTTCGGGCGCGCCGACCGCGGCCCGTGGCTCGGTGAAGAACGTGTAAAGGTGGTGGGCCGACCGCCCGGTAGGCCGTGGCTGCACGGTGATCCCGGGGATCGCGCCAAGGCAACTGTCGAGGACATCGGCGATGCGCCGTCTGCGGTCCACTAGCTCATCGAGCCTGCGAAGCTGCACCCGCCCGACCGCTGCTGCGGGTTCGGGCAGGGTCGAGTTGGTGCCCGGGTGCCTTAGTGTCACGCAGTCGTGGGTGTATGCCTCCTTCTCATGTCGGAAGACCCCGTCGGACGGCAGTGGGTCGAGGAGATGCTCGGTGCGCCGGGTGTAGTCGGCGTCCGGTTCGATCGACCGCAGACGTCGCAGTCGCGCCGCCCACTCGTCGTCATCGGTCGTGATCATCCCTCCCTCGCCGAGCGTCGATATGTTCTTGTAAGACTGGAAGCTCCAGCAGCCGAGCACCTCTGGCCACGGTCCGGGCGGGTTTCCCGTTGCACCCAGCGAGTGGGCGCAGTCCTCGACCACAACGACGCCGCGCTCGCGGGCGAGCGCACGGATTGGGGCCACCTCGGCGAGCGCGCCCCCATAGTGGACCAGGAAGATCGCCTGGGTGCGGTTCGTCAGCAACGCGCGCAGCGCCTCGAGTGAGATGTTCAGCGTCAGGGGGTCGATGTCGCAGAAGCGCACGGTCGCCGGTGTAGTGAGCAGGGGAGTGGCCGTCGCCTGGTAGGACTGGCAGGTGACGATCACCTCGTCGCCCTCACGCAGGTCGCATAGGTACGTCGCTAGCTCAAGCGCTACGGTGCAGTTGGCGAGGCTGATCGCGTGCCGGGCGCCAACAGCGGCGGCGAATTCGGACTCGAACGCGTCCCGCTCGTCGCCGCAGGACAGAGTGCGGTGCGAAAGCAGGCACTCACGCAGCGCCTCCCACTCAGTCTCCCCGTAGGTCGTGCCGACGGGGAGATAGGGCACGACGAACTCAGACGGCGACACGGTGGGCCTCCAGCCGGGTCCAGACGTGGGAAAGGGAGTTGGCAGCGTCCGCCCACGTCGGGAGGGTCGCGCCGACCAGTCGCGCCGCCGCACTGCGGTGTTCCCGCAGTATGGGATCAAGTATGAGCCGGGCCGTCTCTGTCGCGAGGCTAGCAGGGGTCGAGGCCACGGTCAGGGCGTGGCGGTTCGCGCCGGTGATGCCTTGAGCTCCGACGGGCGTGGTGACGACCGGACATGCGTTGCGGAGCGCCTCTAGCACCTTGACCTTTATTCCGCCTCCGGTGCGCAGCGGGCAGAGTGCCACCGCGGCGCCGCGGAACAGCGTCGAGGGGTCGTCGACGGCGCCCAGTACCTCGACGCCCTGGACGGTGTCACACCGCGCTCGCTGGGCGACCGTCAACCCATTGCCCGCGACGACCAGGCGCGCCTGCGGTGCGGCACGTATCACCGCGGGCCAGATGTCGTCGAGTGTGAATACTAGCGCGTCGGCATTGGGTGCGTAGGCCCAATTCGCGAACAGGAGTACCCAGGGTCCCCGACCGCTCGGGCCAGGTATGGCGAGGGGCACGTGGTCTGCCCCGTTCTGTATGACGACGACATCGCGGCGTCCGCTCCGTTCCTCGATGTGTGCGCGGTCCTCCTCGGTGACGGCGACAACGACGGCGGCCTGCCGCCATGCCCTCGTCTCGAGCCGTTCTACCCTGGCCGCCACCCGGACCAGCGCCCGGTCGCCGGTGACCGCGGTGAAGAGCCTGAGTACTTGAGACTCAATGTTGTGTTCCACCACGCAGGTGCGGTCGTGCAGGGCGCTTGGAACGTGCGGGAACAGGTAACCGCCTTCGACGTGCACGACCCCCCGGCTCGCGGGACCGGCCCGGTCGCGGTCGGCCAGCATGTCGGCGGCAGCGCGAGACCAGCGCCGACGTCGGAGGTCGCGCCGGCTCTCATCGGCGAAGTAGCGAACCGTCGAGGTGCCGAGCGCCCGCTGCACCTCGACGGCCCGGGTGTGTGGCCCCGGCCGGCACACCGCAACGACGTCAATGGCGAACCGGTCGGCGAGCCGGCGGAGGAGGTTCGTCTCCCGTACCGCGCCGCCGTTCATCGGCGGCCACGGAGGATGGTGTGTGAGGTAGGTGACCCGTCCTGTACCGGTCGGCGGGGTCCCGCTCACCGCCTGGCCGCAAGCTCCGCGTTCACCTCCGCCGTGCGCGCCTCCAGGAAGGGGACGAGCTCCTCTTGCCCGACGAAGCCCCATTCCCTCGCGCGGACCTCGCCCTCCCAGTGCCACGGTAGCGTCCAAAGCTCTTGGCGGGAGCGGAACTTCTCAAACACGGCCCGCGGCACAAACTCGTAAAGTGGCATCCAGCTGAGTTTCGGGAGGAATAGCAGCCCCTCGCCGTCCGCATGGACAATCCATCGGTGCTTTTCGTATCCTGGGTAGCGGTCGGAATTCGGCAGTGCGTCGACGTCGTAGCAGCACTCGATCCAGAGCGACGGCACCTCGACGTATCCAGCCCGTCCGACCCGGCTTAGCTCGGCACAGACGCCGATCGGGTCCCGAACGTCCTCAAGGGTCTGACCACAGTAGACGAAGTCGAACGTGTCGTCGGCGAACGGGAGGCGTTCACCGCAGATGTCGATCCGGTGCCAGCGGCTCTTGTCGAACCGTTCGGCGCCGTCACCAATCGAGCCGCCGCCCCCGCGTGACTCGTAGGGGAGCATGTCGACGACGTGGTCCGCCCGGTTTAATGGCTTCCACCAGCCACCAACGTCGAGGACTAGATCATCCGGCCCTATGCGGGCGGCGACGTCGGCGACATTAGCGGGGAGCGGATCGGGGAACCGCACGGGCGAAACTGCCACGAGACCTCCAGATCTCAGAGCGCATCGAGCGCGGAGATGGCGTCGTCAGGAAGGGTTAGGCTTGCTGCGGCTATGGCGTCCCGCAGCTCGTCGGGGGTCGCTGGCCCCACCACGGCGGCGGCAAACGGATGCCGGCGCAGGGTCCATGCCAGGGCCACGCACGTCGGAGTCGTCCCAAGTGCATTCGCTAGGTAACGGCAGTGCCGTAGTCGGCGCCTGTTACGAGGAGTGTCGAACGCCCGCCGCGCGTCGGCGTCGGGATGCGCCGGGTCCAGCAGCCGGCCGGAGAACCACCCGCGGGCGTTCGCGGACCACGCAAGCAGCGGCAGCTCCTGTCGAGCGTGGACCGCGAGCAGAGCCGTGTCGGCGGCGACCACACCGGGCCAGAGCGGCCTGACGCAGGTCGCCAGGGACAGATGCGCGCTTGCCGCGGCTAAGGGCACGCCCGCACTTGCAGCTAGGGACAGAGCCTGAACCAGCCGTTCCGCCGACCAATTCGCAACGCCGATCGCCGCAACATCGCCCTTGTGCGCCGCATTAAGGAGCGGTCCGAGCAGAACTTCGACCTCAACCCCGGGTGCATCACGGTGCAGCAGGACCAGGTCGAGCACGTCGCGTCCCAAACGACGACGTGACTGGTCGATCTCCGCCGGAATACGAGCGTGCTCCACGTCGGTCCGACCGGCGCGGGGATGCCCGACCTTAGTCACGCACAGAACGTCGTCCGGCAGCGTGCGCAGCGCTGCGCCTAGGGCTCGTTCGGCCGCGCCGTCGGCGTACGCAGACGCCGTCTCGACGAATCGCCCGCCTGCGGCGACATGATCATCGAGCAAGCGCCGCGACGTATCGTCAGACTGCTCCCCGAATCTGCCGCCAAGCACGATGCGCTGCGGTCCTGTCCAATCCCCGAGGGTTGCGTGAAGGAGGCTGCGCCTGCCTGCGTGATCACCACTCATCGGGGCAGTACGCTTCGCCGTAGGGGGCGAGGAACCCGCACAACGCGGTGTACGAAGGTTCATCGCTAATCTCAAGGAACCCGCCTTCGCGTGCTTGCGCTGGCCCGAGCTGCCCGAACAGGAGTGAGGCGAGCACATCGACTGACAGCGAGACGCCGGGGGCGTCGTTCCGCCCGATACGCTCGGCGACCAGGCCGACCTGCCCGCTTCCGAGCCGCCAGCTCCCGGAGTTCCATGGCGCCAGCTCATCGCGCAAGTGCAGGATCAGCGGATCCCCAACGGAGCGAACGGCCCCAAGAGCGGGCATCAGTGCTTCCAGGTCCAGGACCCTGAGCATCTTGTCCGGTCTGAGTGAGACCGTCAGCCGTGCTGGCTCGGCCACCATGGCGGCGATCGGCAACCCTGCGGGGGCGGACCAGACGAGCCGCTCCACCTCGAAGTGCCGAGCCAGGAACCGAAGCAGGCTGCGCCACCCCCCGCCATGCAATCCGAGCATCTCCTGTACAGCCAGTGTTGCCGTGCCCTGTACCTCAATGATGCGGTAGAGGACGTAGCCGCTTGGAGTACCGTCCGGATCGCTGGCCATGGCGACTTCCAAGTTCGGCGCATCAAACA
>Ga0068860_100005392_pt1 | contig 12979 bp, 13 predicted proteins | sample KBSSwiS32_FD_66597 | JGI IMG/M metagenome (GOLD analysis project Ga0068860, IMG submission 66597) | Switchgrass rhizosphere microbial communities from Kellogg Biological Station, Michigan, USA - KBS Switchgrass S3-2 | ecosystem: Host-associated > Plants > Roots > Rhizosphere > Soil ... | reverse complement strand
CTCCGGCCAACACATCCAGCGTGTCGCCGACGTCGATCCCCGCCACCAGCTCGAGGTCGGGGTCGGCCGTGACCGCCTCGCACACCGTGGCCCCCATCCGGCCCTTCGCTCCCAATACACCCACTCGGATCGCCATAGCGGCGAACGTAGTTCGGGCCACGTTCACGGCGCGCCGACATCGCTCCCGATGTGATTGCGCCAGCAGAGTACGAATGGGTTCTCGGGCGCTGACCACACGGGTAGCCTGCGCGCATGGCACCGAATGGCGACACCGCGCAACTTCCCCGGTGGCGAGGAGTGAACCACCTGGCCCTCGTCACCCCCGACATGGACGAAACGGTCCGCTTCTACCACGGGGTGCTGGGCGCCCGGCTCGTCGCCACCATTGGCACGCCGACGTTCCGGCACTACTTCTTCGAGGTGGGCCCCGAGCAGACCGTGGCCTTCTTCGAGTATCGAGACATTGAGCTCAACACCTTCTCGAAGCCGGCCGGTATCCCCGATCCCCGAGCCGTGCAGTTCGACCATTTGTCGCTGAACCTGGCCGACGAGGACGCGCTCCACTCGCTGCAGAACCGCCTGCGGGACTACGGCTGCGAAGTGACCGAGGTGGTGGATCACCAGGTGATGCGCTCGATCTACTTCACCGATCCCCACGGCATCGCCCTCGAGGCCTCCTGGTGGGTGCTCGATGCCACCAGCCACGACGGCGACCTCAACGACCGTCGATTTTTCGGCGATCCCGACCCGGTGCCCGCAGTGCAGGAGCTGATGGCCGACGGTCAACTTGCCTTCACCCCCGCCACCCACCTGGTGGAAGCGGCCTCCGTCGCCGACCCCGCCTAACGACGCCGATTCGGCGTCACACGGGCTGCAACAGCCGCCTCACCGCTTTCACCGCCGTGGGGCCCACCACCGCGACGGCTCGTTGGGAACTCAGCACGGCTTCGGCCACCCGGCTCACGTCGGCGCGGGTCACGGCCCGATAGCGAGCCAGCTGTTCGTCCACATCCACCAACTTGCCCAACACGGTGAGCTGACCGCCGAGGCGACCCATGCGGCTGGAGGCGTCCTCCATGGCCAACAGGTACGAGCCGGTGAGATAGCCGATCGCGATCTCCAACTCATCGTCGGTGATGCCGTCGGACAGCAAGCGCTCCAACTCGTGGTCGACCAGCTCTAGCACGTCGGCCAGATGATCGGGAGACGTACCGACGTAGATCGTGAACGCACCGGCATCGGCGTAGGCCACCGGCGCCGACCAGACCGAGTACGCCAGGCCTCGCCGTTCCCGGATCTCCTCGAACAGGCGGCTCGACATGCCGCCACCGACCACATGGTTCAGTACTTCGAGGGCGTCACGGTCGGGGTGACTCCGATTGAAGGCCCGGTAACCGATGGCCAGATGGGCCTGCTCCCCGGGTCGGCGCATCACCGCCAAATCTCGCACGGGCTCAGATGGCGCGGTCCGGTGCGGCGCTACTCCCGTGTCGCCGCCCAAGAAGCACCGCTCCACGAACGCCACCACGTCACCGTGGTCGATCTCTCCCGCCGCCGCCACCACCAGATTGGTGGGCCGATACCAGCGGGCAAAGAAGTCACGCACGTCGGTGGCCGTGATCGCCGCCACCGTGGCCCGCTCACCGGCCGTCTCCCGGCCCAGCGGATGCTCCGAAAAAAGAAGCTCGCCCAGCAGCGTGTGCACCCGGTCGTCGGGCGTGTCTTCGTCCATCGCCAGCTCTTCGAGGATCACCTGGCGCTCTGACTCCACGTCGGCGTCGGCCAGCGAGGGCGTCGACAGCACATCGCCCAGAAGGTCGATGCCGGCCTCGAGGTGGCCCGCCGGCAACCGCGTGTAATAGGCGGTGTACTCCTTGCTGGTAAAGGCGTTCATGTCGCCGCCCAGGCGGTCTACCGAGCGGGCGATGTCTTGCGCGCTCCGCTGGGGCGTGCCCTTGAACAACAGGTGTTCAAGGAAGTGGGACACGCCCGCCTGCTCGGCCGGCTCGTCGCGCGCGCCCACTCCAACCCATACGCCCGTACACACCGAACGGGCACCCGGGATTCGCTCACTGACGACCCGGATGCCCGCCGACGTAACGGATTGTTGGATCAACTCCGACGACGGGGGCGACCGCCGCGGTCGTTGCCACCGCCGGAGCGACGGGGCGCCCGGTCTTCGCCACCGCTCGGCGCGGCCGCAGTGCCCAGATCGCCGAACTGCTGACGAGCTTCGGCGTCGAACGCATCTTCGAACGACGCTTCGGGCACACCGGCGGCCACGGGAGCAGACGAACCGCCGCCACCGGAGCTGCCACCAGAGCCGGCGCCCTGCTCCCAATCGTCACCGACCGGGCTCAGGCTCACCTTGCCGTTGGGATCGATGTCGTCGACCCGAACCTGGAGTGCTTCGCCCAGGCTCAGCACTTCGTCGACCGTGTTGATGCGCTTGCCCTTACCGAGCTTCGAAATGTGAACCAGCCCGTCACGACCCGGAAGGATGTTGACGAACGCACCGAACTTGGTGATGTTCACCACTCGGCCCGGGTAGACCTCGCCCACCTTGGCCAGCGGCGGGTTGATGATGAGCTCGATCTGGCGACGAGCCTCGGCCACCGCCCCACCATCGGTGGAACCGATGGTGACCGTGCCGACCATGCCGTCGTCGTCGACCGCCACATCGGCGCCCGTCTCCTGCTGGATGGTGTTGATGACCTTGCCCTTGGGCCCGATGACTTCCCCGATGCGATCGATCGGGATCTCGAACGACACGATCTTCGGGGCCGTTTCGTTGACCTCGGGCCGCGGCTCGGCGATGGCCTTGGCCATCACATCGAGGATGGTGAGGCGAGCCTCGCGCGCCTGTTGCAACGCGGCGGCCAAGACATCGGCGGGGATGCCGTCGATCTTGGTGTCGAGCTGCAGGGCGGTGATGAAGTCGGCCGTGCCGGCCACCTTGAAGTCCATGTCGCCGTAGGCGTCTTCGGCGCCGAGGATGTCGGTGAGGGTGGTGTACTTGCCGTCGGCAAACACCAGACCCATGGCGATACCGCCGACGGCCGCCTTGATCGGCACGCCGGCGTCCATGAGCGACAACGACGAGCCACACACCGACGCCATCGAGGTGGAGCCGTTGGACGCCAACACTTCCGACACGAGGCGCAGCGTGTACGCGAACTCCTCCATGCTGGGAACCACAGGGAGCAACGCCCGCTCGGCCAACAGGCCGTGGCCGATCTCGCGGCGCTTGGGCGAACCCACCCGGCCGGTCTCACCGTTGGCCGAAGGCGGCATGTTGTAGTGGTGCATGTACCGCTTGTTGGTTTCGGGCGAGAGCGTGTCGAGCAGCTGGTTCATGCGGGGCATGGCCAACGTGCACACGTTCAGCACCTGCGTCTCACCTCGCTGGAACAGCGCCGAGCCATGGGCGGTGGGCAGAATTCCCACCTCGGCCGACAGGGGACGAAGGTCGCGCGGTCCACGACCATCGATGCGCTCGCCTTCGTTCACGATGCGGCTGCGCACCAGCTTCTTGGTGAGCGACCGAACCGCCTCTTTGATTTCCTTCTCGCGGCCTTCGAACTCGCCGGCCAACTGCTCCACGATCTGGCTCGAAGCCTCGGAGATGGCGGTCTCACGCTCGGCCTTGATAACCAACCGAGTGGCGGGCTCGAGGATCGAGGATCCGACCTCGGCCACCCGGGCCGCCACGTCCTCGCCGTAGTCGACCACCGGCACGTAGGTGAGCGGAGGGCGGGTACCCGCCACCTTCACCAGCTCGAGCTGAAGGGCGATCGATTCTTTGATGCCGACCTTGGCGGCGTCCAGCCCGCTGGCGATCACTTCCTCGCTCACCTTGGGGGCGCCGGCCTCGTAGTAGCTCCACGCCTTCTCGGTGCCTCCGCCTTCCACCATCATGATGGCCACGTCGCCGCTGGGAAGCTGGCGGCCGGCCACCACGATCTCGAAGGTGGATTCGTCGCCCTCTTCGTAGGTGGGGTGGGTAATCCAGGTGCCCTCTTGGCTGTAGGCCAGGCGCACGGCGCCGATCGGGCCATCGAACGGGATGCCCGACAGCATGAACGAGGCCGAGGCGGCATTGATGGCCAGCACGTCGTGCGGGTTCTCCATGTCGGCCCCGAGGATCGTGACCACGACCTGGGTCTCGTTGCGATAGTCCTTCGGGAACGACGGACGTAGCGGGCGGTCGGTGAGCCGCGCCGTGAGAATGGCGGCGTCGGTAGGACGGCCTTCCCGGCGGAAGAACGAACCGGGGATCTTGCCGGCGGCGTACGCCCGCTCCTCCACGTCGACCGTCAACGGAAAGAAGTCGATCCCGTCTCGCACGCCCTTGGCGGCGTTGGCCGTGGCCAGGACAGTAGTGCGGCCAATCGAGGCGACAACAGCGCCCATCGATTGCTGGGCAAGTCGACCCGTCTCAAACGAGAGGGTCTTGTCGGTACCGGCCACGGGGCCTGATACGCGTTTGGCATCCGCCATGCGGAGCTCCTTTCGGGCCGTCTTTTCGGCCCGGTTGGGAGCGGCGGCCCCAGTTCTCAGTCGGTAACCACCCGGAGATACCGGGAGATTGGCGACTGACAACTGGTGTGCACGCCGCTCACTTGGTGATTCTTGCTATTGATATGGAAAGAGCGGCCGCGAGGGCCGCTCTTTCAGGTTACCGGCGCAGGCCGTGCTTGGCGATGATGTCGCGATAGCGCTGGACATCGATGCCCTTGACGTAGTCGAGCAGCCGGCGACGGCGGCCCACCAACATCAGCAGACCACGCCGGGAGTGGTGGTCCTTCTTGTGGAGCTTGAGGTGGTCGGTGAGCATGTTGATCCGGGCGGTGAGGAGGGCAATCTGCACCTCCGGGGACCCGGTATCGCCCTCGACGAGGGCGTGCTCGGTAATGACGGCTTGCTTATCGATCACAGTTCAGACCTTTGCGTCGTTCGACGGCGCACCCCTCTCCGGACGGAGGGCGATGCATCTCGTGGCAGCCAGGGCCGCAACGGACCCGGAGACGATACCAAATCCTGCCTCGTCAGGGGCTTTCGTGCGCCCTGGCGTTCCCTGACCACGATAAAGCGCACGAGAACACGGCGAGGAGGGGGCGCTAGCGTCCCGCTCCGTGTTCACCGGCATCGTGGAAGAACTGGGCTCCCTGGCCGCCCGGGAGGGCATGCGGCTCAAGTTCTCAGCCTCGGTGGTGACGGAGGGCGCCCAGCTGGGCGACTCGATCGCGGTGAACGGCTGTTGCCTCACCGTGGTGGAACTCGGGCCCGCCTCCTGGTCTACCGACGTCAGCGACGAGACGCTGGCCCGGACCAACCTGGCCGCGGTGGCCGTGGGCGAGCCGGTGAACATGGAGCGGCCCCTCCAACTGTCGGCCCGAATCGGCGGACATCTGGTGTTGGGTCACGTCGACGCCGTGGGCACCATCGTGAACCCCGCTCCGGATCTGGTGGTTCGGATTCCGCAGCACCTCATGCGCTACGTGGTGGAAAAGGGCTCGATCGCGGTGGACGGCATCAGCCTCACCGCCTACGACCTCACCGACGACACGTTCACCGTGGCCGTCATCCCCCACACCGCCGCCGTGACCACCTTGGGCCACAAAGGGGCCGGCGCCCCGGTGAACATCGAGGTGGACATCTTGGCCAAGCACCTCGAGCGCTTGGCCGGTGCGCATTTACTCGATGGATGAGATTCGGATCGAGGGCGTCGGCAAGACCTTCCTCGGCAAGTCTGAGGTGACCGCCCTCGTCGACTTCTCCCTGATCATCGGCCGGGGCCAGTTCGTGACACTGCTGGGTCCGAGCGGCTGCGGAAAATCCACGCTGCTGCGCATGGTAAACGGCGTCGAGCCCGTGACGGAAGGCCACATCAGCATCTTCGGCGTGCCTCCCGATCAGGCCAGGCGGGAGAAACAGTTCGGGTTCGTGCCCCAGTCGCCGGCCCTCATGCCGTGGCGCACCGTTCGGCGCAACGTGAACCTCCTGAACGAGGTGAACCGCGGTGCGACCGAACACGATCCGCTGCCGAAGGCCCGGGTCGACGAGCTGTTGCACGCCGTGGGCCTCGACGCCTTTCTCGATGCCTATCCGGCCACATTGTCGGGAGGGATGCAGCAGCGCGTGAGCCTGGTGCGCGCTTTCGCTTCCGGAGCACCGGTGCTCCTCATGGACGAGCCGTTCGCCGCCCTCGACGAGATCACCCGAGGCTCCATGCGCTACCTGCTGCTCGACCTGTGGGCCACCAGTGGAACCACCGTGCTGTTCGTGACCCACTCGCTGGATGAAGCCGTGATCCTGTCGGATCGGGTGGCGGTGATGGCCTCGCGACCGGGGCGGATCGTGGCCGAAGAAGCCATCGCCCTGCCCCGGCCGCGGCGGGAGGAACTCGAAGACAGTCACGACTTTCACCGCCACGTGGCCCAACTGCGCGCCGCGCTCCGATCGAGTTGGGTGCGATGAAGAACGGGTCTCGTACCGGTCGATCGCTCCGCACGCTCGCCCCGGTGTTGGGAGTGTTGGGGTTCTTCGTCCTGTGGGAGCTGATCGTGCGGGTGCTCGACGTGCCCACCTTCGAGTTACCGGCTCCGTCCCGGGTGCTGCAGGAGATCGCCGACCACCCCGGCCTCTACTGGCACCAGGCGCTGCCGACCATCCGGGAGGCCGCCCTCGGCTTTGCCATCTCGCTACTGGTGGCGGTGCCGGTGGGGTCGCTCCTCGCTCACTCCCGGGTGGCCGAGCGGGCCACCTGGCCGGTGATCGTGCTGCTCATGGTGACGCCGGTGGTGGCCTATGCCCCGGCGATGGTGGTCTGGTTGGGCTTCGGCACCACGCCCATCTTGATGGTGGTGGTGCTCATCAGCACGCCACCCCTCATCCTCGGCACGATCATCGGGCTGCGATCGGTGGACCCTGCCACCTTGGAACTCATGGAGTCGGTGAACGCCTCCAGGCGGGAGGTGTACTTCAAGCTCCGGCTTCCGTCGGCCCTCCCCCAGCTGTTCACCGCGACCCGGGTGGCGCTGTCGTTAGCCCTGGTAGGAGCCCTTTTAGGGGAGTTCTTCGCCGGCGTCACCGAGGGCCTGGGCTGGATGATCAGCCGGAGTCAGGCGAACCCGATTCAGCAGGCCCTGCCGTTGTGGGCCTGTGTTTTCGTGCTCGCCGCCATCGGCACCGCGGCCTTCACACTGGTGGCCGTTTTGGAAAGGACGCTCTTGCACTGGCACAGTTCTCAACAGTTCTGATTCCGAACTGACCCCCGAGACTGGAGTTCCCATGGCCAACCCCCGAGCAATCCCGCTCGTCCTCGGAGTCGGCCTCGCCGCCGCCCTCCTCGGTCTGGTCTCCTGCTCCGACGATTCCAAGGCGTCCGCCACCACCACCGCCGCCTCGGCCACCACCGTCGCACCCGCCTCCACCGCGGCCGGGGTCAGCGCCGGCGGGATCAGCGCTGAGCGGTGCGCCACCAACAAGGCCGCCGGCACGATCACCTTCCTCACCGGGTTCGACGAGGCGGCCTCGGCCTCGATCGTGGACGTGCAGGTAGCCAAGGACAAGGGATACTTCGACAAGCTGTGCCTCGACGTGCAGATCAAGCCCAGCTTCTCCACCCAGAACTACGCCCTGGTCGCGGGGGGCAAGGCTCAATTCGCCTCAGGCGGTTCCTTCGCAGAACTGGTGAAGAACTCCACCAACGGCGCCGAGCTCCAAGCCGTCGAGGTGCTCGGAAACACCGCCATCGAGGCCTTGGTGGTGCCCGACCGCGCCCACGTGACCACCCTGGCCGACCTGAAGGGCAAGACCATCGGGGTGAAGGGCGACTTGGCGCCGGCCATCGTGGCCATGCTGAATCAGGCCGGGTTGCAGCGAGGCCGCGACTACAAAGAACGCCTCCTCAGCGGTTTCGACCCCCGGGCCCATCTCGATACCGGGATCGACGCCCTGCCGGTCTTTCAGTCCAATGAGCCCGGCGTGCTCACGGCCGCCGGCGCCGACTACGCCAAGTTCAAGCTGTTCAAGGCCAACGACAGCGGGACCCCCGGCTCGTTCGGCATCATCTTCACCTCCAACGATTTCGCCGCCAAGCACCCGACCGTGGTGGAGGACTTCGTCCGAGCCGACCTGAAGGGGTTCGCCGACGCCGAGGCCGACCCGGCCGCCGCCACCGCCGTATCGGTGAAGCGGATCCAGGCCATCCCCGGTGACACGCTGACCGCCGCGGGCGAGACCTACCGCTGGCAGGTGGAGTCCAAGCTCATCAGCGACACCCAGCCCAAGGGGCTTCCGTACGGGGTGATCGATCCGGCGGCGATGCAGGCCCAGATCGACGCCTACGTGGCCGCCGGAGTGTTCGCCGCCAAGCCCACCATCACGGACCGCTATGACGACAAAGCGGCCCGCGCCGCCTACGACTCGACGGGAGCACTGGTCTGGCCGGCAAACTGAGGCCGTGAGCAACACCGACTCGGATTCCTCTATCGCCCGCACCCTGGCCATCGTGGGCGATCGATGGACGTTTCTGGTGTTGCGGGCGTCGTTCACCGGCGTGCACCGATTCGAGGACTTCCGCCGGGAACTCGGGGTGGCACGGCCCGTGCTGTCGGATCGGCTGCGAAAGTTGGTCGACGCCGGGGTGCTTTCGAAACAGCAGTACCAAGACCGCCCCGTTCGCTATGAATACCGTCTCACCGCCATGGGCCTCGAGCTCTCTCCGGCCCTGGTGGCCCTCATGCGGTGGGGTGACCGACACCTCTCGGGCAACGATGGGCCCCCGACCAAGCTGGTGCACTCGTTGTGCGGTACCGAGCTGGAACAAGGGTTCTGGTGCCACACCTGCCAGCGCACGTTCGGCCCCACGGCCATCCGCAGCGAAAGCACCGAATAGCCGGGCACGCGGGAGCGCGAGCCAGAGCGTACTGACGCGGGTTATGCGGGGTTTTCCCGGCGTAACCCGCGTCAGTACGGAAGGCTTTTAAAGGTGGCGGCGGGTGGGCTCGGCTAGTCGGCGAGCTTGGCGCGTACCGCGGTGATGTCGTGCTTGAGCTGGGCCACCAGTGAATCGATGCCGTCGAACTTTCGCTCCGACCGCAGAAACTGCACAAACGACACCTTCGCCCGTTCGCCGTACAGGTCACCGTCGAAGTCGAGCAGGTGGGCCTCCAGCAACGAATGGTCAGCGTGCTCGTAGAAGGTGGGGCGGCGGCCAAGGTTGATGGCGCAGGCGTACCGCGCACCGTCGGGTCGCTCGTAGTAACCGGCGTACACGCCATCGGCCGGGACGCACATGCTGTCGGGCACCAGGACGTTGGCGGTGGGAAACCCGAGCAACCGGCCTCGCTGATCGCCCTTCACCACGTGACCTCGCACCTCGAACGGTCGGCCGAGCAGGCGGGCGGCCACATCGACCTCGCCGCCCGCCAAGGCGCGGCGAATGGCCGTGGAAGAGATGGGCTCCTGAACGCCGTCGACCCGGTCCAGCAGCTCGACGGGAAAGACCTCGAAGCCGTACCGCTCGCCCATCGCGGCGAGGAGGGCCACGTTGCCCCGCCGCAGATGACCGAAGTGGAAGTCGACACCCACCACGATCGCTCGCGCCTTCAGGCACTGCACGAGGACTTCTTCCACGAAATCCTCGGCCTCCTCGGCCGCTCGCCGCTGGTCGAAGTGCAACATCACCGTGAGATCGATACCGGTGCTGGCCAACAACTCGGTCTTCTGGCCGGAGTCGGTCAGCAAACGGGGGGCCGACTCGGGGCGGACGACCGCCGCCGGGTGACGATCGAACGTGACTACGGCGGAGGCGGCCTGCATGACCGCGGCCTTGGTGCGAACAATGTCGATCACGGCCCGGTGCCCGAGATGGAGGCCGTCATACGCCCCAATGGTGACCACCGAGCCGTTGGGTAGATCCGGGCAACCGCCCGTGTCCGTGATGACGTCCACGGTGGGCCAAGCTACTGCTCAGGTGGCTTCCGGGCTCATCCCGGCCAGCACCACCGCCGGCTTGGCGCGCTCGCCGTGCGCCTCGTACATCGCCAGCAGCTCACCGTGCTCATCGCACACGCCCCATGGGCCGGCGCCCTCGAACGCATCGAGGATACGACCGTTGCGCACCAGCGCCGCCGTCTCGTCGGAGACGGTCACCAACGAGTAGTCGCGCACGGCGGTGGCGGCACTGAGCAGTTGCAGGTCATCGAGACCGTGCGCCTCGGACTCGGTGAACGACCCGACAGCCGTGCGCCGCAGGTTTCGCAGATGAGCTCCACCACCCAGCAACGTTCCGAGGTCGGCGGCCAGCGTGCGCACGTAGGTGCCCGAAGAGCAGTGAACCTCGCAGGCCAACACCATGGGGTCGTCGGTGAGCGACACATCGAAACGGTGCACCGTGACGGGCCGAGCCTCCCGCTCCACCTCGATGCCCTCGCGGGCCAGCTCGTGCAACCGCTTTCCGCCCACCTGCACCGCCGACACCATGGGCGGTACTTGAAGGATCGGGCCGGTGAGGCGGGCCGCCGCGGCCCGCGCCGACTCCAGCGTGACGGGCGCCATCTCGTACGTGGCGGTGACGGTGCCCGACGCATCGAGCGTGGTGGTCTCGCGGCCCAACACGATCTCGGCGGTGTAGGTCTTGCCAAGGGCGGTGAGGAAGCGCAAGAGGCGGGTCACCGAGCCGACGCCCAGCAGCAGCACACCGGTGGCGTCGGGATCGAGCGTGCCGGAATGACCGACGCGGCGCTCACCCAAGAGGCCGCGGGCCTTGGCCACCACGTCGTGCGACGTCCAGCCGGCCGGCTTGTCGACCACCGCCAGACCATGGACGGTGGGTGGCCGGCGTCTCGCCACTAGTCGGTCGAGTCGGTCGAGTCGGTCGAGTCGGCGGCGATCGGGTTCTCACGCAGGATCGACTCGATGCGCTCACCCGTGCGGATCGCCATATCCACCCTGAACGACAACACCGGCGTGCGCTTGAAGGTGGTCTGGCGCCCGATGGCCGCCTGGATCCGCCAACGACTGTCGTCCAAGGCCTCCAGGATCTCGTCGTCTCGGCCGTCGTCGAGCGTGTCGAACCAGACGACGCCGCGGCTCAGGTCGCTGTCGACCTCGACCGCCGTGATCGCCACATCGACGAGGCGGTCGTCGTCCAGTCGAACCAATTCTTCGGCGATCACCTCGCGGATCAATTCGTTCAGGCGGGCCGTTCTGGCGTAGTTGCGGGTGGAGTTACCGCGCTCACGTCTCATCGTCCATCCACCTCCGCTCGCACCGAATCACCTCGGATTCGGGGTTCGACCACACGAACCGTTCAACCTCGTCGATTACTTCCACCACATGTTTGGCCGAGCCGGCCACTGCGGCAAACCCGATTTGGCTGCGCTGCCACAGATCTTGATAGCCGACTTCCGCGGCCGCCACCTGGAACCGCTGGCGGCTGGTTTCCACCAGCGATTTCACCACCGCCCGCTTCGCTTTGAGCGAACGGGCGGCGGGGATGTGCAGCTCGACATCGAGCACCAGAACGAACATGGTCGCCTCAGGTACGGGCGATCTCGCGGTCCTCGTACGTCTCGATGATGTCGCCACCCTTCAGGTCCTGGAAGTCGGTGAGGCCGATACCGCACTCGAAGCCCTCGCGGACCTCTCGCACGTCGTCCTTGAAGCGCCGCAGCGAGCTGATGGCACCCTTCCAGATGATCACGCCGTCTCGCAGGAACCGAACCTTCGAGCCCCGGGTGATCACGCCCGACCGCACCTGGCAACCGGCGATGGCGCCAACCCTCGGCACCCGGAACACCTCGCGCACCTCGGCTTCGCCGGTGACCACTTCCTCGAACTCGGGGGCGAGCATGCCGACCATGGCCTGCTCGATGTCTTCGAGGAGTTTGTAGATCACTTCGTAGGTACGGATCTCCACGTCTTCGTGCTCGGCCAACTCCCGGCTCTTGCGGTCGGGCCGGACGTTGAAGCCGATGATCGTGGCGTTGGTCGTGGCCGCCAACATCACGTCGTTTTCGGTGATTCCACCCACGCCGCGGTGCACAAAGCCCACACGAACCTCGTCGCGCTCCAGTTTTCGAAGCGCTTCGCTGAGTGCTTCCAACGTGCCCTGCACGTCGGTCTTCACGATGAGGTTGAGCGTGGCCTGCTCGCCCTTTTGGATCTGCTCGAAGATGTCTTCGAGCTTCACGCCCTTTTGCACGCGGGCATCGCCGCGCTGGGCCTTCTCCCGCTGGCGGATCTCCCGGGCCTCACCGACCGTGCGCGCCGTCTTCAGGTTGGGGCTCACCCGCATCTCGTCGCCGGCATGCGGCACCGTGGACAGGCCGAGGATCTGCACCGGAGTCGACGGGCCCGCTTCCCGGATCTGCTTGCCCTGATCGTCGATCAGCGCTCGCACCGTGCCGTAGGCAGCACCGGCCACGATGGGATCGCCCACCTTGAGCGTGCCCTTGTCGACCAGCACCGTGGCCACAGGGCCGCGGCCCGGATCGAGGTTGGCTTCGAGCACGATGCCCTTGGCCCGGCCGGTGGGATTGGCGGTGAGGTCTTCCAACTCCGCCACCACCACCAGCTGCTCGATGAGGTCGTCGACGCCCAGATTCTGCTGGGCCGACATCTCGACCATGATCGTGTCGCCGCCCCACGCCTCGGGAGTCAGCTCCTGCTGAGCCAACTCCGTCATCACCCGCTGCGGATCGGCGTTGTCTTTGTCGATCTTGTTGATCGCCACCACGATCGGCACCTCGGCGGCCCGCGCGTGGTTGATGGCCTCCAACGTCTGCGGCATCACGCCGTCATCGGCCGCTACCACCAGCACCACGATGTCGGTCACCTGCGCGCCCCGAGCCCGCATGCGGGTGAACGAGTGGTGACCAGGGGTGTCGATGAAGGTAACGGTGCTGCCGTCTTTGTGCACCTGATAGGCACCGATGTGCTGCGTGATGCCACCGGCCTCGCCGGCCAC
>Ga0068860_100005391_pt1 | contig 12980 bp, 11 predicted proteins | sample KBSSwiS32_FD_66597 | JGI IMG/M metagenome (GOLD analysis project Ga0068860, IMG submission 66597) | Switchgrass rhizosphere microbial communities from Kellogg Biological Station, Michigan, USA - KBS Switchgrass S3-2 | ecosystem: Host-associated > Plants > Roots > Rhizosphere > Soil ... | reverse complement strand
CTGCCGGATCCAGATAGGCCGCCGGGTACGGCGGCGGGTACTGCCCCGGCGGGGGCGGGTACTGCCATGGGGGAGGCGGATATTGGCCAGGAGGCGGGTAAGCCTGCTGCTGCGGGGGTGGCGGAAAGGGGCTTCCGCTCTCGCTGCCACTGAACTGCGGCTCCGTCATGGCACCCAGCATGCCAGAGTCAGAGGTCTGGTCGTAAGTAATGAAACCCGCCAAGTATTGGGCGGTTAACCACTGCAGATCAGAAGGGCGGCGGTTCGCCGTCCCCCTCCGTGGGCGTCATGGGCCCGGCGTAGGAGGCATCGCTTGCCGCACGTCTCGCTTGTCGGAATTGGCGGTTCTGTCGTCGTTCAGCTTCGATGCGCTGCGCGCGGTTCTGCGCGCGCGTGCGCCGCCGCTTGGGCATCATTGCCGTCCGATCGACGCACCGGTCGTCAACTGGGGGCTCGGGAATATCGAGCTCGCCGGTTGGGACGCACAGACTTGGAAACAACAGCGCGCTACCGGGTGTCGTCACATACGTCTGGCCATCTGGAAGCGTGAAAATCACGGTGCCGTCCGAAAGCTGCTTTTCATTCCAGCCGCAGAACGTCTTCATGAGGTGATGCCGGCGACACTTGCAGTTCAGGTTTGACGCATGCGTGAGACCACCATCGCCGTAAGGGATTACATGGTCGATGTCGCACTGGCTCGCGGGGACATCGCAACCAGGCGCTCGGCAGGTCATGTCACGCCAGCGGATGAACTCGGCCAGCTTGGCCGAGGGCACATAGCCCGGTTCCGGCGGAGTGTCCATCGGGTTGAACAGCGGCCGCACTTTGGCAGACTCCGCAAGTTCTGCAACGAGTTCCGCCGGAATGAGGTCGTCGCAACCCGCCAGATAGCCGGGCTTGTCGGACGTCCCGTCGACGGTCGCCTGGTCGGCCACAAGGTGCAGGACTACCTGAGCCGCGGCCGCCTTCCCGCCGGCCGGGCAATCAGGCTTGCCGCATTGGCAACCCAGTCGGTCTGCTCGGGCGGCCATGGCGCCCATCGCGTCCGCGCGTCGCTGTTGTTTGGTGCGCGGATCGGCGTCGCATACCGTGGCCGCGAGGGCATCCAACCGCTGCTCGAAGGCGTGCCCGTCAGTCGCGAAGACGTTGGCGCACACCGCGGCCATCCCTTCCCCGCTATCAACGACGACCACCTCGCGGTCCTCGACACGCTCCTTGCGCCGGCGCACCGCGTCCTGGTCGGCCTTCGCGACGATCCGGTCGACCTCGAGGCCCAACTTCCCCTGTGACAGCGCGGTCCAGCGGGGCGCGCGGCTGGCGAGCTGTCCGTCGACGACTGCGAGAGTGTCGGGGTCGGTGATCAGATCGGTGCGGTACACCATCGTCTGGAACGAGCGGTAGTCAATCTGTCCCGCCGCCAACACCATGCCGAGCAGCGGTAGACGTTCGTACATCGCTTTAGCCAGCCGCACGAAGCTGCCCGCCAGCATGAGTGGAATGTTCAGCGCCGCGGCCACCTCCGCGGCCACCGCGTCCCACGTGTCCACTGCCCACAATGCGCGGTCGCCGTTTTCCCGCAGGCGCACCCTGTGGAGGTTCCATAACCCTGTGAGTCGCTGTGCGGCCGCCCGCGTCTCGGCCCGCGACGCCGCGCGCACGTCATCCAGCAGCGCAGCGGGATCCGCGGCGGCGGGAGGTTCCAGCAACTCGAACATACATTCGATCATAGGTCCGTTGGCCGACACTTTCAGCAGCAGAGATTCCGGCCCTGTGGATAAATCACCGAACTCGTGCACGACCCTCATTGAGCACGGAGTAGAAGATCGGCTGCTCAGGAATCCGGGGTGGCCAGCCGGACAGCCGAACCGATTCAACTCCTCGGGGCCGGTCGGCACTCAGAGCACAGTGGTCGGCGTGCCATCGTCCAGAACGCCCACGCGGCTCTCGCGTCGGTCAGCGAGTACGGCGCAGCCAGCGGCTCAGCCGTCCGCCGGTCTTCCGAGCCGTCGCGGGCTCTGGGGTCGGCTCGGGCTCGTCGACCTTCGCCTCCTCGAGGACGCCCGTCTTGGGTTCGTCCTCAGCAGCAGAATCAGCTTCCTCGGCGACGGCTTCCGCTTCCTCGGCGGCCTTTTCCTCCGACTCGGCCTCGGCCTCTCCGACCGCGGCTTCGGCGTCCTCGGTGTCGGGCTCATCGGGTTCGGAGTCCTCCGACTCGGCAGCGGCTTCCGCCGGCTCCGCTTCCTCACCCGCCTCGGCGAACTCCTCGGCCGCCTCGATGTCCTCCGAAGGCGCCTCGGCTACATCCGCCGCAAGTTCTTCGGCTTCGGCTGCCGCCTCCGAAGCGGCCGGTTCTTCATCCTCGGATGCCACCTCATCGGCGACGGTCTCGGCCTCATCGGTGGCCTCAACCGCCGCTTCATGAACCTCGGGCGCCGCCGCCACCGCCTCGGCAGCTTCCTCACCCTCGACCGAACCCAGACCCGCCTCCGGCTCTTCGGCTTCAGGCGCCTCTTCGGCCTCAGGCACCGCCTCTTCGGCTTCCGCGGCTTCATCTCTAGCGGCGACCTCATCGGCGACGGCCTCAGCCTCGTCCGCGGCTTCTACCGCCGCTTCATGAACCTCGGGCGCCGCCGCCACCGCCTCGGCAGCTTCCTCACCCTCGACCGAACCCAGACCCGCCTCCGGCTCAGCCGAATCGGCCTCTGGCGCTTCAACTTCTGGTTCGTGGTCGCCTTCCGTCTCGGCTTCAGGCGCCTCCTCGGCCTCAGCCTCCGGCTCCTCGGCTTCCGCGGCTTCATCCCCAGCGGCGACCTCATCGGCGACGGCCTCAGCCTCATCGGCGGCTTCTACCGCCGCTTCATGAACCTCGGGCGCGGCTTCCAGCGCCTCGGTCGCTTCTTCACCCTCGACCGCGCCCAGGCCAGCCGCGGGCGCGTCTTCGGAGTCGGCTTCGGGTTCTTCGTCGGCCCCGGCGGCTGGCTCCGCGGCGAACTCATCGACGGCCTCAGCGTCGTCAGCCGCTTCCACCGCCGCTTCATGAACCTCGGGCGCGGCCTCAGGCCCTTCGGGCTCCTCCGCCGCCTCATCCTCAACGCTGTCCTCGACCGAGTCCTTTACGGCAACCTTCGCGTCTTCGTCCTCCGCCTCACCGGCGGCCTTGGCGGCGGCGACGACGCCGGTCGTAGCAGCCACCGCCGTGAGTTCCTTGGCGAACGCCTCGACCTCGTCTTCTTCCTCGACCTCCGGCTTGCCGGCGAGGGAGGCAGGATCCTCTCGACCCTTCGGCGCGACCATGATGTACACCACCGCGCCGATGAACACGAACGTCGACGTGAACGAGTTGACACGAATTCCCGCGATGTGTGTGGCGACGTCACTGCGCATCAGCTCGATCCAGAACCGCCCGAAGCAGTAGCCGGCCACATACATCGCGAACAATCGGCCGTGGCCGATCTTGAACCGGCGGTCGATATAGATCAGTGCCGCGAAAATCAGTACATTCCACAGCAACTCGTACAAGAACGTCGGGTGGAAGATACCCACCAATTGACCTGTCGACACACCGTTCAGCGAGTCGAGAGCGCCGCTGGCATCCCGCCGCTCATACACTTCCAGGCCCCACGGCAAGGTCGTCGGGCGCCCGTACAGCTCCTGGTTGAAGTAATTGCCCAGCCGGCCAATGGCCTGCGCCAGAACGATTCCCGGCGCGATCGCGTCACCGAACGCCGGCAGCGGAATGCCCTTCTGCCGGCACCCGATCCACGCTCCGACGCCGCCCAGGGCCACCGCGCCCCAAATGCCGAGGCCGCCGTCCCAGATCCGCAGCGCCCCCGCCAGTCCCGCACCGTCGTCGCTGAAGTAGGTCCGCCAGTCCGTCATGACGTGGTAAAGCCGGCCACCGATGAGGCCGAACGGCACGGCCCACAACGCGATGTCGTAGATGACCCCGGGTTGACCGCCGCGGGCCACCCACCGCCGGTCGCCGAGAATCAGCGCGACAATGATGCCCACGATGATGAAAAGCGCATACGCCCGAACCGGAATGACCCAGAGATGCCAAACGCCCTGGGGCGGGCTCGGTATGTACGCCAGGTAAGTCGTCGTCACGCAGTAATCCTCTGCCGCACACCGTCGGCGAGTTCCTCGGTCAGCGACCGCACCGCCGGAATACCGTCCTTCAACGCCGACACCAACGCCGAGCCCACGATGACCCCGTCCGCAAAGGCGCCGATCTCCGCCGCCTGTTCGCGGGACCGCACCCCAAGCCCGACGCCCACCGGAATGTCCGACACCGCCTTCACCCGGCGCACCAGCTCGGGCGCCGCCACCGACACCGCATCACGTGCACCCGTCACGCCCATTGTCGAAGCGGCGTATACGAATCCGCGCGACGCCTGAACAGTTGCCGCCAACCGCTCCGGCGTCGACGACGGTGCCACCAAGAAGATCCGGTCCAAATCGCGGGCATCGGATACGGCCAACCACTCGTCGGCCTCATCAGGAATCAAGTCGGGCGTGATCATGCCCAGTCCACCCGCAGAGGCCAGGTCGCGAGCGAACGCGTCAACACCCCAGCGCAACACCGGATTCCAGTAGGTCATCACCACGGCCCGGCCGCCGGCCTTGCTGATCGCCTCGACCGCAGCCAGCGCGTCACGCACCCGGACCCCCCCGCGCAATGCAGCCTCCGTCGCCGCCGCGATAACAGGCCCGTCCATCCCCGGATCGGAGTACGCGATACCGACTTCAATGATATCGCAACCGGATTCGACCATGGCCGTCATCGCGGAGATCGACGTCGGCACGTCGGGGAACCCCGTCGGCAGGTACCCGATCAACGCCGACCGGCCCTCCGCCCGGCACTCGTCGAACAACCTGGAAAGCCGACTCATGACGCACCATCCAACAGGCCGAACCACTTGGCCGCAGTCTCGACATCCTTGTCGCCGCGGCCGGACATGTTCAGCAGGATGATCGACCCGCTGCCCAACTCGACGCCCAGCTTCAAAGCGCCCGCGACGGCATGCGCGGATTCGATGGCGGGAATGATGCCCTCGGTGCGGCACAACATCGAGAAGGCATCCATCGCCTCGGTGTCGGTGATCGGCCAATACTCCGCTCGGCCGGCGTCCTTGAGGAAGGCATGCTCCGGGCCGACGCCGGGATAGTCCAAACCAGCTGAAATCGAATGCGATTCGATAGTCTGCCCGTCCTCGTCCTGCAACAGATACGAGAACGATCCTTGAAACGCACCCGGCGAGCCACCGGTGAACGTCGCGGCGTGGCGCCCCGTCTCGACACCGTCACCCGCCGCCTCGTAGCCGACGAGTCGAACTCCCGGATCGTCGATGAACGCGTGGAAGATTCCAATCGCATTCGAGCCACCGCCCACGCACGCCGTCACAGCGTCGGGCAACCGGCCCGCCTGCTCGACGATCTGCACCCGCGCTTCCAGGCCGATCACCCGCTGAAAGTCACGCACCATGGTCGGGAACGGATGCGGGCCCGCGGCAGTGCCGAAACAGTAGTAGGTGTTGTCCGCGTTGGTGACCCAGTCGCGGAACGCCTCGTTGATCGCGTCCTTCAAGGTCTTGGAGCCGGCCTCGACCGAAACGACCGTCGCGCCCAACAGCCGCATCCGCGCCACGTTCAGCGCCTGCCGCGCGGTGTCGATCGCGCCCATGTAGATGACACACTCGATGCCCAGCAGCGCGCACGCCGTCGCGGTCGCCACCCCATGCTGTCCAGCACCGGTTTCGGCGATCACCCGCGTCTTGCCCATCTGACGCGCCAGCAGCGCCTGCCCCAGCACGTTGTTGATCTTGTGAGATCCGGTGTGGTTGAGGTCTTCTCGCTTCAGGAAAATCCGTGCGCCACCCGCATGCTCCGAAAGGCGCTCCGCTTCATACAACGGCGACGGCCGCCCGCTGTAGTGCCGCTGCAGCCGGTCCAACTCGTCGAGGAAAGCCTGGTCGCCGCGGGCCTTCTCATACGCGGCAGTGACCTCCTCGATCACCGCCATCAGCGCCTCGGGGACGAACCGCCCGCCGTAGACACCGAAATGGCCACGCGCATCAGGATCGTGGACGGTCGGTTCGGCCACGCCCGCGCTCGAACGCGGCAGCTCCGGGCCGGCGAGATCGGCCACTTGTCAGCGCGCGGGTTTCGGGCAGGACGGATGCGTGCCTGCGGTGACCAAATCGGCAACGGCGCTACGGGGATCGCCACTGGTGACGAGTCCCTCGCCGACGAGCACCGCGTCGGCGCCGGCCCCCGCATAGGCGAGCAGATCCGCGGTGCCGCGTATGCCCGACTCCGCGACCCGAATGACCTTGCTCGGCAACCCCGGCGCGATTCGCGCGAAGCAATCACGATCGACGTCGAGTGTCTTGAGATCGCGCGCATTGACACCGATGACCTTCGCGCCCGCTTGCAGCGCGCGGTCGGCCTCCTCCTCGGTGTGAACCTCGACCAACGCCGTCATGCCCAGCGACTCCGTGCGATCCAGCATCGACACCAATACCGACTGCTCCAGCGCGGCGACAATCAGCAGCAGCATGTCGGCGCCGTGCGCACGAGCCTCGTGAATCTGATACGGCCGGACGATGAAGTCCTTGCGCAACACCGGGATTGACACCGCGGCGCGCACTGCGTCGAGGTCATCGAGCGAGCCGTTGAATCGGCGCTGCTCGGTCAGCACGCTGATGATGCGCGCTCCGCCGTCCTCGTATGCGCGCGCCAGCTTCGCCGGATCGGAGATCGATGCCAGCTCGCCGCGCGATGGGCTCGCCCGCTTCACTTCCGCGATCACGCCGATGCCCGGTTCGCGAAGCGCTGCGAGCACGTCCAGCGGCGGCGGCGCCTGCTTGGCCTTCTCCTTGATCTCGGCAAGTGGGATGACGGCTTCACGAGCGGCAACGTCGGCGCGAACTCCCTCGATGATGGAGTCGAGCACAGTCGCCGAACTCATACGCGTCGCGGTCCTTCCTGTAAGCGCGTTTTGATCTTCATCGAAGGGTAGTCGCCACCACAGCACGATCGATCACCGACCCTTGTTCTCCGGATCGGTCGGGTCGCGACCCTCGTCGAGGGCGTCCCAGATCGCGCGCTCAGACGGCACTGCGGCCTGCTCCGGTGCGGGCGCACTACGGCGGGCATAGCGGGCCGCCTCCGGCTTGGCTCTAGCCGCTGAGCGCACGAGCAGCACCGCACCGACGAGCGTGACCACCGCAGCCATCAATGTCACGATCGCGCCACCGTAATGGCGTTGCGTACCGGTCAGATCCGCCACCGAAACGTTGGCGAGATGCGCGGCCCGCACCGCGACGTCGCGAATCACCCACAGGCTGATGGCCAGGTAGGCCATCCCCGCGCTTGCCGCGGCGACCAGCACCGCGAGCAACCGCAGCGGCCAGCCCCGCACCGCCAGCGCCGCCACCGCGGCGGCCAGCAGCAGGACCGCCAGCGGCACCAGCGCCGTCGACCACGATGTGCCGTTCAATGCGGTGGTCTTTGGCTGCCCGAGCCCGTCGAACGAAGCCACCTCGACCCACACCATGCGCGAAGCCCCCCACAGCGCCCCCGCCGACAGCAGGAGCAGGAGCTGGGCCAGGCGGATCACGGCTCGGTCAGCGTTTCCGCCGCCGCGATCGCGTTGAGGACCGCCTTGGCCTTGTTCGCCGCCTCGGTGTACTCGTATGGCCCGTTCGAGTCGGCCACGACTCCCCCGCCTGCCTGCACATACGCGGTGCCGTTGCGCATCATCGCGGTGCGGATCGCGATCGCGAAGTCGGCGTTGCCCGCGAAGTCCAGGTACCCCAGCACGCCGCCGTAAACGCCGCGCCGGGTCTTCTCGACCTCCTCGATGAGTTCCATCGCCCGCACCTTCGGCGCACCCGAAAGCGTGCCCGCAGGGAAGCATGCGGTGACCGCGTCCAGCGCCGTCTTACCGGGCGCGAGCAGCCCGGTCACCGTCGACACCAGGTGCATGACGTGGCTGTAGCGCTCAATGTGGCTGTAGTCCTCCACGCGCACCGTGCCCGGCTGACAGACCCGGCCGAGATCGTTGCGGCCGAGGTCGACGAGCATCAGGTGCTCGGCGCGCTCCTTCTCGTCCTCCTGCAGCTCCTTCTCCAGCAGCAGGTCCTCTTCTTCGGTCTGCCCGCGCCAGCGCGTTCCTGCGATCGGGTGCGTGGTCGCCCGGCCGTCCATGACCGTCACCAGCGCCTCTGGGCTCGAGCCGACTATCGAGAAGTCCAGTCCGCCAGCCTCATTGGGCACGTTCAGCAGGTACATGTACGGGCTGGGGTTGGACACCCGCAGCATCCGGTACACGTCGATCGGGTCGGCGTCCGTGTCCATCTCGAACCGCTGCGACGGCACCACCTGGAATGCCTCGCCTGCCTCGATGTCACCGACGAGCTTCTCGACGATCGCCCCGTACTCCTGTCGCGTGCGCTGCGAGCGGTGCAAGGGCTCGGGCCGGCTGAACGTCGCCACGGTAGACGGCAGATGCTCGCCAAGCGCGGCGGTCATCACGTCGAGGCGGGCGACCGCGTCGTCGTATGCCCAGTCCACCCGCTCGTCGGTGCCGTTCCAGTTCACCGCGTTGGCGATCAGCGTGATGGTGCCCTCATGGTGGTCGACCGCGGCGATGTCGGTGGCCAGTAGCAACAGCATGTCGGGCAGCCCGAGATCGTCCACCGCCAGCGACGGCAGCCGCTCCAGCCTTCGGACCATGTCGTACGCGAAGAACCCGACCAGGCCGCTGGACAGCGGCGGCAGGCCGGACAGCGGCTCGGTCTTCAGCAGCTCGAGCGTCGCGCGCAGCGCCTGCAGCGGTTCCCCGCCGCGTGGCGCGTCCTTGGGCGTGACGCCCAGCCACACCGCCTCGCCGTCACGCACCGTCAGCGCGGACGGCGCGCCCGCGCCAATGAACGACCACCGCGACCACGACCTGCCATTCTCGGCCGACTCCAGTAAGAACGTCCCGGGCCGGTTGGCGGCCAGCTTGCGATACGCCGACAGCGGGGTCTCACTGTCGGCGAGCACCTTGCGAGTCACCGGCACTACGCGGTGCTCGGCGGCCAGCGCCCGGAAGTCCTCGCGCGAGGTGGTTATCGCGAGGTTGGCGGTCGTTTGCACCAGGTAATCCTCCCAGACGGTTCCAAATCGACCGGCGTAGCGTGAACGGTCATGAAACGTGGTGACCAGGTAGCCGAATTCGAACTGCCGGATCAGACGGGCACCGTACGAAGCCTCACAGAGCTGCTCGCCAACGGCCCGATCGTGCTGTTCTTCTACCCCGCGGCGATGACGCCGGGCTGCACCAAGGAGGCCTGCCACTTCCGTGACCTGGCTTCCGAGTTCGCCGCCGTCGGCGCCAGCCGCGTCGGCATCAGCGCCGATGCGGTTGAAAAGCAAGCGAAGTTCGCCGACAAGGAAAAGTTCGACTATCCGCTGCTTTCCGACACCGATGGCGCCGTCGCCACCCAGTTCGGCGTCAAGCGCGGCCTGCTCGGCAAGCTCATGCCCGTCAAACGCACGACGTTCGTGATCGACACCGACCGCACCGTGCTCGACGTGATCGCGAGCGAGTTCAGCATGGACACCCATGCCGACAAGGCGCTGGAGACGTTGCGGCAGCGGCAGTCCGCGTGACGCCGGTTCTGGAACTCGCCGATGTGAGGTTTCGCCGGGACGGCAAGCAGATCATCGACGGCATCTCGCTGACGGTGCACGAGGGCGAGCACTGGGCCCTCCTCGGGCCCAACGGTGCAGGCAAGAGCACGCTGCTCGGCTTCTGCGCCGCCGTCACCTTTCCCACGTCGGGAACCGTGCGCATCCTCGGCCAGCAGATGGGCCGCGTCGACCTGTCGCAGCTGCGCCATGCGATCGGACACGTCAATCCGCGGCATCGCCTGCAATACGCGTTGACCGTCCGCCAGGTGGTGCTCACCGGCATCACCGCCACGATCGACATCCCGAACCGCTGGACACCTACTGCGGACGAACTGGGACGCGCTGACGCGATGATCGAGACGGTGGGCCTGTCCCGCAGGGCCGACGACGTGTGGCCGACGCTCTCGCACGGTGAGCGCGGACGCACTCTCATTGCGCGCGCACTGATTTCGGACCCGCGGCTGTTGCTGCTCGACGAACCGACCACCGGTCTCGACGTGGCGGCGCGGGAGCAACTGCTCGAGACCATCGACACACTCGACGAGACCCACCCCGAGGTGGCGTCGATCCTCGTCACGCACCACCTCGAGGAGCTGCCGACCACCACGACGCATGCGCTGCTCATCGCCGACGGCCGCACGGTCGCTACGGGGCCCGCCCGCGAAACCGTGACGACCGAGAACGTCACCGCCGCGTTCGCGCACCCCGTAGAGGTCCGCTACGACGACGGCCGGTGGTCGGCCCGCGCCAAGGCCACTCGCATCGACGTCTAATCCTGCGACCCACCGAGGGTGCCCACGGTGAAACACGATGTGCGACCGCCGTCGACGACCATATTGGCTCCGGTGATGTAGCCGGCCTCGTCCGACAACAGGAAGGCGACCGCCGCAGCGATGTCACCCGGTTGTCCGAAACGGCCGACCGGAATCGTCGACTCGTTCTCGGCGCGTTCCCTCGCGGGGTCGGGCGCGGCGGCGAATTCGGCCATCAGCATGGGGGTTTCGGTGGTGCCGGGGGAGATGCTGTTAACCCGGATTCCGTGCGCGGCCAGCTCAGCCGCGAAGGCACGCGTGATCGCCAGCACGCCGCCCTTCGTCGCCGTATAGCCGACATAGCCCTGCTGGCCGAGAAGCCCGAGCTCTGACCCGGTGAGCACAATGGCGCCTGCGCCCCGCGGAATCATCCGTCGGGCGGCTTCCCGTACAACGTAGAAGCTCCCCGACAGGTTGACGTGCAGCTGCCGCAGCCAGTCGTCGTCGTGCAGGTCGGTCGCGGGGCCGACGATCGAGATGCCGGCATTGCTGAACACAGCCGAGACGGGGCCAAGAGCCTCGCCGTGATCGAACGCTGCGGCAACCTGTTGGGAATCCGCTACGTCGGTCGGGACGGCGAGCGCGGCGGATCCGGTGGCGCGGCACTCCTCTGCCGCCGCCTCCAATTCGTCGCCGGGCAGTGCCACGAGGGCGACGGCCGCGCCCTCCTGCGCCAGTCGAAGCGCGGTGGCACGGCCGATTCCTGAACTCGCGCCGGTTACCAGTGCGACGCGATCGGCAAAGCGGGGCATCGTCCCAGTCTGCAAGAGGATTGGGTTCACAGCAGGCTGGGACCGCTGACTTAAGTCCGGCAGAGACGGCGGCGATAGCGTGCGGATGTGAGGTGGGTCACAGTCGTCGCCGCGGCGGTCGTCCTCGCGCTGGGTGTGTTCGTCGCCGCCATCCCCCCGGCGTCGATCGAGGCGCGCGCGCATGCGGCGCCATTCGCCACCGACGAGCCCGGAGCGCAGGGGCCCGACGACGGTTCGGACGACGCCCAATCCGACGCTGATGACGACGACTCCGACGAACTTGCGCAAGAGCAAGAAGACGAAGAGTGGCAGGAGCAACAGGAACAGGACGAGGAACAAGCTCAACAGCAGCGTCAGGACTCGATTCAGCAGATGGAGCAATCCGAGCAGGAGGCCGAACAACAGAACGAGGCGGCCGAGCAGCAGACGCAGCTCGACGAACAGTTGGCCCAAACGGATCAGCAGTTCGGGCAATAGCTGCTACAGATACGTCCGCAGGTGCTCGGTCATGCCGCGCCGAAAGTCCTGCATTGCCCGGGCTTTCGGCGCGAACACGTCCGCGGTGTGATACATGCCCGGCACGGTGACGAGTTCGCAAGGGACTCCGCTGGCCCGCAGCTTCTCGGCGTAGTCGACGTCCTCGTCGTAGAACAGGTCGAGATCGCCGACGCCGACCCATGCCGGCGGGAGTCCGGTCAGATCGGTGCGCCGGGCGGGCGCCGCGTACTCCGGAGCGTCCGACATCCGCGGCTCGCGACCGAGATACGACGTCCATCCGAACCGGTTTTTCGCCGGTGTCCACACAAGGCGGCCGCGGCCGGCGTGGTCGTCCCGCAGCACGGCGCGGTCGTCGAGCGTCGGGTACACCAGCACCTGCGCGCGCAGCGGGATGCCCTCGTCATGACTGCGTTGCGCGACTGCGGCCGCCAGCCCACCACCGGCGCTCATTCCCATCACGGCAATGCGGTCCTGGTCGATGCCAAGTTCGTCCGCGTGTGCGCGCATCCACCCCAGGGTCGTCATGCAGTCGTCGAGCGCGGCGGGAAACGGATGCTCCGGCGCCAGCCGGTAGTCCGGTGACACCGTTACGACGCCGAGTTCCCGCGCGAGACGGCCCGTCGCGAACGCCTCCATTTGCGGCGAGCCAAAGATGTAGCCGCCTCCGTGAATCGTGAGCACGCCCGGTCGTGGGCGCTGACCCTCGATGGGCGCGGTGACCAGCACCGGAATCGCGGGGTCACCGACGTAGCGCTTGGTCACCGTGACGCCACGACCCGACGGCGTTGGAACCTGAGACTGCAGGCGGTACAACGGCAGCGTCCGCCTGGTGATTGTGCCGGAGACGAACGGCAACACCGGATTACGCATTTCCGCAGGCACGGCCGCCATGGCATCCCACATCGTCAGGTACCGTCGCGCCGCCAATGCGGCTGTCCCCAAAATGGCAACCGCGGCAAGCTTCTTCACGAAGGCAGCTTAATCCTCAGAAGCAAGCAGCAGATCGGCATCGAAGCAGGTGTGATCACCGGTGTGGCATGCCGCACCTACCTGGTCCACCTCGAGCAGCACGGTGTCGCCGTCACAATCCAGCCGCACCGAGTGCACGTACTGGGTGTGGCCGGACGTCTCACCCTTGACCCAGTGCTGTTGCCGGGAGCGCGAGTAGTAGGTCGCCTTGCGCGTTTCCAGCGTGCGAGCCAGGGCCAGGTCGTCCATCCACGCCACCATCAACACC
>Ga0068860_100005387_pt1 | contig 12983 bp, 10 predicted proteins | sample KBSSwiS32_FD_66597 | JGI IMG/M metagenome (GOLD analysis project Ga0068860, IMG submission 66597) | Switchgrass rhizosphere microbial communities from Kellogg Biological Station, Michigan, USA - KBS Switchgrass S3-2 | ecosystem: Host-associated > Plants > Roots > Rhizosphere > Soil ... | reverse complement strand
CCGAAGTGTTGATGACTGGATGGTTCTCGCGCGAGACTCGGCCGAAGCTGCCGACCGAATCGGCAACGCGCTGGTCGCCGCGTGCAGAGCGCGCGGTTGCGGTGCCTTCGACCGCGGTGTCCTTTTGCAGTTTTCCCGGCACCGAAAATTGCGGTTTGAACGCTTCGGTATCCGGCTTGAGCAATTCGTCCAGACCAACGGCCGGCGTGTGCTCGCCGCGATGCGCGCGCGCCTGCGCAGCTTCATCGTCTTCGAGTTCGAATTGTGGATCCAGAGCGCCGATGTCGTAGAACTTGTCGTCGTGCTGCAGCACTGGCGCGCCGAGTCCGGCGCCGGTTTCGGCGGTGCCGTTGAGCACCGCGACGAGGTTATCGTCCTTCAGCGGCTTGGCCAGTCGGGTTTCGCCATCGCGCAGCGGTTCATTTTCGTCGTACACCGCGCAGCGGCGACCGCCGCTGAAGGCGCGGTTGCGCGCGATCTGACCGGCAAGTTCGGCGGGGCTGACTATGATCAGATCCGCGTTTTCTTCGGCGCCCCAGCGCCAATGATTGTCGAGATAACCGTACACCTTGCGCAGCAGCAGGCGCAGATGCGCTGTATCTTCGTCGCTCAGCCCGATGACGGAGAGGTACTTCTCGCTTGCCACGCCATTCACCCTGGCTCTTGTACCTGACGCCGGGAGTATAGGCCAACGGCGGTGCTTAAGGTAGCGCTGCCAGGGCCTGGTCCGGCCTTGCGTCGGCCTTGGGAGAATCGTGATGTGCCTGCTGCTGCATGGCCCATAGCGCCGCGTAGCGGCCACGGTGCGCCAGCAGTTCGGCGTGCGTGCCGCGTTCCACCACGCGGCCGTGATCGAGCACCAGGATCTCGTCGGCATCGACGATCGTCGATAGGCGGTGCGCGATGATCAGTGTCGTGCGCTCGCGCGCGATTTCGGCAAGTTCAGCCTGGATGATCTTCTCGGTGCGCGTATCGAGCGCGCTGGTGGCCTCGTCGAATACGACGATCGCTGGGTCTTTCAGGACCGTGCGTGCGATCGCTACGCGCTGTTTCTCGCCACCTGAGAGTTTCAATCCGCGCTCGCCGACGCGCGTTTCATAGCCCAGCGGCAGGCTGACGATGAAATCGTGGATGTGTGCCGCCTTCGCCGCGGCGAAGATCTCCTCGCGCGTGGCATCCGGTTTGCCGTAGGCGATGTTGTAGTAGATCGTGTCGTTGAACAGCACTGTATCCTGCGGAACGATGCCGACGGCGGCGCGCAGCGAATCCTGCGTCACTTCGCGGATGTCCTGGCCGTCGATGCGGATGCTGCCGGCGGTGATGTCGTAGAACCGGTACAGCAGGCGCGACAAGGTCGATTTTCCCGCGCCGGTCGTGCCGACGACGGCGAGGGTTTTGCCCGGCGCAATCGTGAAGTCGACATCGTGCAGGATCTGCCGTTCCGGGTCGTAGTGGAACGAGACGCGGTCGAAGCGCACCTCACCGCGGGTTACATGAAGAGGCTGCGCGTTGCCGGCATCGCGCACTTCCAGGGGCTCGTCGAGCAGGGCGAACATGCGCTCGATGTTGATCAGCGCCTGCTTGACCTCACGATAGACCATGCCGAGGTAATTCAGAGGAATCGCCAGTTGCAGCAGGAAGGCGTTGACCAGTACCAGGTCGCCGAGCGTCAGTGCTCCGGCGACGACCCCGGCTGCCGCGCGCCACAGCAACAAGGTCAGGCCCAGCGCAACGATGCCCGCTTGGCCGATGTTCAGCACTGCGAGCGTTTTCTGGCTCTTGATCGTGGCTTCTTCGTATTGGCGCAGCGCGACGTCGAAGCGCGCCAGTTCGTGGCGCTCGTTGTTGAAATATTTGACCGTCTCATAGTTGAGTAGCGAATCGACGGAGCGGGCATTCGCTTCGGTATCGGCTTCGTTCTTCGCGCGGTAGTAGCGCAGCCGCCATTCGGTGACCGAGAACGTGAATGCCACGTAGGCCGCTACCGTCGTCAAAGTGATGGCGGCGAAGGTCCAGTCGAAATGCAAGATCAGGATCGCACTGATCAGACTGATCTCAAGCAGCGTTGGTAAAATCGTGTAAATGGTCCAGTCGAGCAGGTCGGTCACGGAAACCATGCCGCGCTCGATTTCGCGCGCCACGCCGCCGGTGCGGCGGTCCAAATGGAAGCGCATGCTCAAGTCGTGCAGATGTTCGAAGACCTTGAGCGTGATCTCGCGCGAAGTGCGCGCGAGCACGCGCGCGAACACGACCTGGCGCAATTCCTGGAACAATGAACTCGACAAGCGCAGGGCGCCGTAGGCAAGCAGCAGCAGCGCTGGGATCACCAGTGGCCCGATCTTCAGGTCCAGTCCATCGACGAGCTGCTTGAGCAGGACCGGCACGCCAATCGTCGCCAGCTTCGAGGCGACCAGCAGAATCAGCGCAATGAGCACCCGCCAACGGTAATGCCACACATAAGGGGCGAGGCGGCGGAGGGTAGGGTAGATAGCCGCAGTGGGCTTTTTGGAACTATCGGACATTGTTGGCAGATGGGGCCGATTACCTGCGGCACAAGCAGTGTGCGCATCGCGGGCGTATCATGCCAGTTTCCATTCTATGCGAGGCACGCCATGTATCGTCCAGCGTTCATTGTCACCGGCCTGCTTGTGTTGGGTAGCATCGCGTTCGCGCAGGACGCGGCCAAATCTCCCGCACTAGCGCGGCCGAAGGCCCCGCATGGCGCGAAGGTGATGATCCTCTCGCCGAAGAACGGCGCGACGGTCGGCCAGGATGTGCTCGTGAAATTTGGCGTGAAACACATCAAGGTGGCGTCGGCGACCGAAACGGCACCCGGCACTGGGCATCATCATCTGTTCATTGACGTGACATCGCTGCCGCCGGGCGACGCGCCAATTCCGAATGACGCCACGCACAAGCACTATGGCAAGGGTCAGACTGAGGACACGATCCATCTGGAACCGGGCGTGCATACGCTGCAGCTCGATTTCGCCAATGCGGCGCATATGCAGTTCGATCCGCCGCTGGTGTCGCGCAAGATCACGGTCCACGTCAAGTAAAACGCGGTTCTACCGCGTTCCGACCCCAGGCTTCCGTTTGCCTGCGAGCGGGTAGCTCCGAGCTACGCAGCGCGGGTAACTTGCGTAAGAGCAGAGCTTCCACTCGCCTGCGGCGAGCGCGCCTATCAAGCAGAGCTTCCACTCGCCTTCGGCGAGCGGGTTACTTCTTTGCTCGTGCAAAGAAGTAACCAAGAAAGCACGTCCAGAGCGAGCACGCCCCAGGAGGAGCTGCACAAAGGCGATGCGAGGGGATGCAGGTTCCGTGTACAACTCGGTCGTACCAACCTGAAAGACTGCGCGCTTCGCATGCGAAGAGAGCATGGCCGCAATCCTGAAGGGACGAGTTGTACATGGAATCCTCAATTCCCCACCCAGGAGCATCGTGAGTACCCTCCGTAGGGAGTAACCCAACGTGCTTTCTTTTGGTTCCTTTTCTTTGCACGAGCAAAGAAAAGGAACCCGCTCGCCGGACGCGAGCGGAAATGCGCAGGATGCGGTCAGGCCGAGTGGAAGCTCTGCACTTGAGAAGCTCAAGCCCTTGCCTACAGGGCGAGCGGAAGCTCTGCTTCCGTGGGCTAGATGCCCGTCATCCCCAGAATGTTGTACCCCGCATCCACAAACGTCACCTCGCCGGTGATGCCGGACGCGAGATCCGAGCACAGGAACGCTGCCGTGTTGCCGACCTCGTCGATCGTGACGCTGCGACGCAGCGGCGCATTGTGTTCCACGTGATCGAGCATCTTGCGGAAGTTCTGGATGCCGGCGGCGGCGAGGGTCTTGATCGGACCCGCCGAAATCGCGTTGACGCGCGTGCCTTCCGGGCCGAGGTTGTAGGCGAGATAACGTACATTGGCTTCGAGGCTGGCCTTGGCCAGGCCCATCACATTGTAGTTCGCCAGCGCGCGATCGGCGCCGAGATAGGTGAGCGTGAGCAGGGAGCCGCCGCGGCCGTGCATCATTGGACGCGCAGCCTTGGCCAGCGCGGCGAAGCTGTAGCTGGAAATGTCGTGTGCCATGGCGAAGCTCGCGCGCGTGAGTCCGTCGAGATATTCGCCCTGCAGTGCTTCGCGTGGCGCGAATCCGATCGAGTGCACGACGATGTCGAGGCCGTCCCAGTGCGTGCCGAGGTCGGCGAACAACTTTTCGATCTGCGCGTCGTTGGTGACATCGCATGGCAGCACGATATTCGAGCCGAACGCATTCGCTGCTTCGTCGACGCGGCTGCGCAGTTCGTCGTTGACGTAGGTGAATGCGAGTTGCGCACCTTCGCGGTGCATGGCGTTGGCGATGCCCCAGGCGATCGAGCGCTGGCTCAGGATGCCGGTGATGAGCGCGCGCTTGCCGTGCAGAAATCCCATAGTGAACTCCGAATCCGGTGAAACCGGAATTCTAGCCGACGCGCAGGGCCGGCGTCAGTTCGGTGCGGCAACGCCGGTGGCGGAGGAGCCCGCGGTTTCTTGCGTCGCTAGGCGCAAATGCTGGCCCAGGCGCAAGGTCGCGTCGGCGCGCAGGCCGTTCCAGCGCAGCAGATCGGCCAGGTGCACGCGCGCGCCGTGCGCGATGCTCCACAACGTGTCGCCGGCGCGCACGATGTGCGTCGACGACTTCTCGACGACATCTTCGACCTTCGCGATCGACGCACCGACATAACCTTTGTCCGCATGACCGGGAACCAGCAGCTGCGCCCCGGCGGGTAGGGTTGCATCGGCGTCAAGCGTGTTCGCGGCGGCCAGCGCCGGTGCCGCGAGCCCGTAAGTACTGGCCAGGACATCAACCCGTTCTTCATGCTGCAGCGCGATCGCATGCCATTCGCGCCACAGCGGTCGTGGCACCTTGTCGAGCGTCGTCGCCACCGCGTCGCGCTGCGCCGCGGGCAGCAACAGCCGGTACGGCCCGTCTTCCGGCATATGGCCGCGCAGGTAGCCGGGATTCAAATGTTTCAGCGCTGCGCGGTCGATGCCAGCGACATGTGCTATCAATGCCAGATCCACCGGTGCAGGCAGGTCGAGCGCAGCCAACTCATCACCGGCTTGCGGATCCGGCAACTCGACATGAAAACGTTCGGGATCGGCAACGATGCAGCTGGCCGCGAGCAGTTTGGCCAAGTGTTCGTGCGTATGCGCGTGCACACGCAGGCGCGTCAGCTCGGCGGCCGTGGGCGCCTCGGTATTGCCGCCGCGCAAATCCTTTATGCGGTATTCGCCGGCGTTGAACGCCATGTCGGCCAGGCGCCAGTCACCGAATTGCTCGTTGTAGCGTTCGAGCAGATCGAGCGCTGCCGTCGTGGACGCATAGATGTCCAGACGTCCATCGTATTCGCGCGTGATGTGCAAACCTGCTTCACGCGCGGTATCCGGCATCAATTGCCAGATGCCAGCGGAACGGTCGCCGCTACTGGCCAGAGCCGTGTAATTGCTCTCGATGTACGGAAGGAACGCAAATTCGCCGGGCAGCTTGCGCTGCTCGATCTGTTCGAGCACTACAAGCAGAAACGGCATCGACTGGCTCAACGAAGCGCTGAACCCTGCGGCGTCGCGGCTGAATCGGCGCGACCATTGTGAGACCGCAGGGTTGTAGTCGCATGCGGAAAGGGCGAATTGCCGGCGCAAACGCACCCAAGGCGACGTCGCGGAATCAGCTGCCGGTGCGGCTTGCTCAGGAGGCGAGGGTTGCGTTGCAGTTGGCGTCACTGCGGCAACGTCCGGAACCGCCGTCGCCGGTGTGTTGGTGTACGTGGGTTTGGCCGGATTGCCGCTGCAGGCGGCCAGCAACAGGCATGCGCTGCCAAGGACCGAGCAACTGCCGCTCAGCGCAGCCAATCGCCAATCTTTACCCGGTGTTCCGCGTTTGCGCGCACGCGCTTTCGTATGAGCGTTGCCCATGCGTAACCTCGTTCCGCCAACGCCCCTCCCGGGCAAACGGACGCGCACTATACCAGCAAGCCTCAACAAGATTTGTTAGTCGATATCTTGCGTCGCAGCATGACGGGTTTACGCTGCAACAGCGTTCGCGCACAATCACGAACATATCCCGCCTGTGGCCGAGTCGATGCCCGACGATCGCGACCAGTTCTATACCAGCGCTCCAATGCAGGCGTTATACGCGCGTGAAATGGCGGCGCTGGCATCGATCGTCGCGGGCGTTTACGGCAACTACGGATTGTTCCTGCGCCCGCACGCGCGGGCTGCGATGGAATTGCCGCAACATCTGCTCGGCAACATGATCGAACTGGCGCCGAATGAACACGGCGATTTGGATGGTGCGTTGCGTTGCGCGCCGGATCGACTGCCGTTTGCCAGCGAAAGCTTCAAGTTGCTCGTGGCACAGCACGTGCTCGAACAGATCCCGGAACCCGACGCATGTGCTGCCGAACTGGCGCGCGTGCTGGCGCCCGAAGGCGTGGCGCTGATTCTCGGTTTCAATCCGCTTGGCACATGGCGGCCGTGGCTGGCATGGCGCGCCGCGCAGGTGCACCCGCGTTCGGCACATGCCTGGCGTGTGCAGTTGGCGCGCGAGCAGATCGACACGCTGCAGGTGCGCTTTCCCGGATCGCTGTGGCCGCACGCGAACTTGAGCGCCGCACCGGCGAGCGGATTTTCTGCGCGCATCGCCCGCCTGGGCAGTTCTTGGTTGCTGCTCGCGCGCAAGCGCCGCAGCACGCTGACGCCGCTGCGCCTGCGCGCCGCCACTCGCGAACTGGCCCTGAACCCGCGCCTCGCGCCCGGCGCGCATCGGGCTTGCGCATGAGTGCACCAGAGCAAGTCGAAATATTTACGGACGGTGCGTGTTTGGGGAATCCCGGCCCGGGAGGATGGGCCGCCTTGCTGCGCTACAAGACGCTGGAAAAAACCATTTCCGGCGGCGAGCGCGACACGACGAACAACCGCATGGAGCTGATGGCGGCGATCCGCGCGCTGGAGGCTTTGCGCCGCGCGTCGAGCGTACGTCTGACGACGGATTCGCAATACGTCAAACAGGGCATCGAATCCTGGCTGTCGCGCTGGCAGGCAAACGGCTGGCGTACGTCGGACAAGAAGGCGGTGAAGAATCAGGATCTATGGGAACGCCTCACCGCAGCGGTCGCGCCGCACCGGGTGCAGTGGCACTGGACGCGCGGTCACTCGGGCCACACGGAAAACGAGATAGTCGATAAACTGGCGCGCGACGCGGCGATCGCAATCGCCGCCACGGAGGGATGATGCGTCAAGTCGTTTTGGACACCGAAACCACCGGCCTGGAAGTCGGCAAGGGCCATCGCATCATCGAAATCGGCTGCGTCGAACTGGCCGAACGCCGCCCGACCGGACGCACATTCCACCGTTATCTGAATCCCGAACGTGTCATCGACGACGGCGCATTGGCGGTGCACGGGATCGGCAACGAGTTTCTTGCGGACAAGCCGCGTTTCGCCGAGATCGCCGCCGAATTCCTTGAATTTATCGCCGGCGCCGAACTGATCATCCACAACGCCGAGTTCGATGTCGGCTTCCTTGACGCAGAACTGGCGCTGGCCGACGCGATGCTCGGGCGCGTCGCGCAACACGCGAGTGTGCTCGATACGCTGGCGCTGGCGCGCGAGAAATACCCGGGTCAGAAGAACAACCTCGACGCCCTGTGCAAGCGCCTCGAAGTGGACAACCGCGGTCGCGACCTGCATGGCGCACTGCTCGACGCGCAGCTACTGACCGAAGTGTACCTGGCGATGACCGGCGGTCAGGGCGACCTCGGTTTTGGCGGCGGGATTGCGGAGTCCGCACAAGCGCGCGCGGCGATCGTCATCACCACCCGGCCACCGCAGCGTGTGCGCCTGGCCGATGCTGCGGAACTGGCCTTGCACGAAGCGCGTCTCGCGCGGCTCGATGCGGCGAGCAAAGGACGTTGTCTGTGGCGAGCCGAGATACAGGATCTCGCGTTGGCTTGAGACCGCCGGCGTTGGCGCTTCAGAATGTGACCACATCGACGTCGCCTGGATCGATCGATCTGATCTCGATATCGACCTGTGCACTGGTACAACCGGTGCACGCGTAAACTCGCGCAACGGAATCCTCCGCACTCGGCGCTGCGGGTTTTCCGTCAATCGTCACGGACACTTCAGGATTCGGGACGAAGCTCCATGCGATGTTGGAAATCGCCAGATGCGCATCGGCGTCGAGCTGCAAATGCAGGCGTCGCGTTTGCGGTTCAACCGTGTCCGGCGCATAGGCGGGATAGATCGGGCTCGCCTGCGGATCGAGCGCGTTGCCAAATGCCAACGGATGCGCCGCGAGAATGCCCATCGGTCCGAAATATCGCGCCGGCGTGACGCCGAGTCGCATGAGGCTTGCGCGTGACAGACCGAGCCAATGTTCGCGGTTCGCGTCGGCCCCGCCCAGCTTCACGTTGCTGCGATCGCAAGCGAGCCGCATGTCCATCGCGTAATCGTGCAACAGCTGCTGCGCCAGCAGGCCGTGCGTGCTCGGTGATTGCGAGGCGCACAGGAATTTGCCTGAATCGCCAATGGCATAGCTTGGCAGCGCCAGAAACGCAGCTGCCGGCTGGGATTCTCCGATGACGTTGAACAAGGGAAAGAAGCTGAAAGGCCAATCGCCGTGCGTCTGAAATCGAATGGCCGCCGTGAGACAAGTCGAATAAGAAATCGCTACGACCACAACGGTGAACAACCGAACGAGTTTTGCCGAGACAGCTTCTCCGAACGATGCCAGACCGACAGCGACGATGCCTGTCAGGACAGTGCGCAGAACAACCGTCTGATAATACGGCGTGACATTGCGGATCAATGCTGTCGACAGCAAAATGAAAAACAGCGCACAAAAGGCGGCGGCAACAAGGATGCGTTGGCGCGGCTCGCGAACGGCTGCATACAGGGCGCCGCCTATTCCGAGCACTCCGCTCAGGGAAATCAGGACGCAGGCAGCGTCCGCAATTTCCGGTGGCCAACCCAGCACGGTCGCGAACCAATAGCGCGTGCCGCCGAAAGCGGTCGCTTGGAGTATCGGCAACATTGCAGCCAGGTGGCCGGTACTCGAGCCTGAGCCAAGGTAATGACTTCCCGAGCGGATGTCGGCGAACCCGTGAGCCGCGTCCGAAACAAAATACGGAACAAGAGGAATCAAGCCGATGGCGCCGGCGAGCAGCATGTCCGCAGCGCGCAAGCGATGATTCCACCCGGCCCATACGAGCAATGCGAGACCAATGCAGGCGAGACTGAGCGTGGTCGGATGCGCATGCAGGGCAACAACGAAAATGCTTGCCATTGCTATGAGATAACGCCTGCGGGGGTTGCGAAAATAGCGCGCAGCGCACAACAGGAATGCCAGCGTCAGGGGGGTGGTCAGCAGGTTGTGCCCCGGGAAAAGCCACTCGAACGTACCCCAGCACGGAACAAACAGACCGATTGAAAACAGGAAACCGGCTCGACGACTGTGCAGCTCTTTGCCGACCAGATAAGCGAGCGGAACCTTGAGACTTGCGAGCAACCCCAGCAGCGCGACCGCACCTATCCAACTGCGAGTCGGTGCCAGGAGCAGGCCCAACAACCAATAGTAGAGCGGGCCGAGATGGATGGCTTCGGCCAAGATCGGCCCGCGCAGGGGAATCTCTACGCCTTGCAGAAGGCGCCAGGCAATGAAGATATCCCGCGCCAAATCCAGGTGAACTGCCGAAAAAAAGATTTGTGTCCAGCACGCGATGGTGAGAGCAGTTAGTCCAATGCTGCGGAGCACGGATATGCGCCGCGGATTAGTTTCCGTGGAAAACTGTTTCGACATACGCTGAGGCTGCAGAGGTGAGTGCGTAGCAGCTTAATCATCGTGATGTCGATATGCGAGCCGCAAAAGCCCCGGCCTCCGATGGTCAACCCTCGAGTTCGATCGGGTGTAACGTGCCGTCATCGGGACAAACCGTTCGGCGGCCTGTGCCAGGCGTTGCGAATCGCAAAAAAGACGGTGACGCTGCGAAAGCGAGCATCAGTACGGTATGATCGACCCGTACGCGAGTCCGGGGAGAGTTTGATGAAAGGGCTGTTCGCGGTACTGATCCTGTTCTCAGCTAGCGCCGTTGCGCAGACGGCGGTGGAAGCCATCGCCGCGCACAAGCACATGGGCGTGGCCAGTTGCAGCAATAGCGTCTGTCATGGCGCTTCGCAGCCGTTCCGCGATTCCGACGTGATGCAGAACGAATTCGCGATCTGGCAGGAATTCGATCCGCACGCGAAGGCGTTTCAGGTGCTGGAGCAACCACGCTCGAAGGCGATCGCACAGAAACTCGGCCTCGGCGATCCGACGAAGGCGGCGATCTGCCTCGATTGCCACGCCGACAATGTGGCCGAGTCCAACCGCGGCGAGCGCTTCCAAACCTCCGACGGCGTGGGCTGCGAAGCCTGTCACGGCGGTTCCGAGCAATGGCTCAGCGCGCATGCCGACCGCAAGGTGGCGCATGCGGACAATCTCGCCAAGGGCATGTACGCGACCGAAGACCCTATCAAGCGTGCGCACCTGTGCTTGTCGTGCCACATGGGCGAAAAGGAACGCATGATCACGCACCGCATCATGGGCGCCGGACATCCGCGCCTGTCGTTCGAACTCGACACGTTCACCTGGCTGCACCCGCACTACAAAATCGGCGACAAGTGGCTCAAGCGCAAGGGCGACTGGAACGGAGTGCGCGACTGGGCGGTCGGGCAGGGTGCGGCGGCGGAAAATCTCGTCAATCTGCTGCTCGATCCGAAAGCCGGCTGGCAGGGCATCTTTCCTGAACTCGTGCTATTCAATTGTCAGGCCTGCCACAAACGTATGAAGGACAACAGTTGGGGCCCGCGTCAGGGCACCGGGCTGGGGCCGGGAGTGGTGCGCCTGAACGATGCGAACCTCGTGATGTTCCGCCACGTACTTGCGCCGGTCGACAAGGCCGCGGCGCAGCGCGTGTTCGAGGAAACCCGCAGCCTGCATCGCGCCACGACGGACAGCCGCGACGCCACATTCGCCGCCGCGCGCAAGCTGCGCGGCACGCTCGGCGAGTTGTTGCCGAAAGTCGCGGCCTACGACTTCGCCGCGTCGAGCCTTGATCCGATTCTCGCCAGCATGCTCAGCGATGCGCAGCGCGGCGAGTTCCGCGACTACGCTGCCGCCGAACAGGCGGCGATGGCATCGCAGTCGGTCGTCGTTGCGTTCGAGAACGCCGGCAAGCTCGACAAGGACAAGGCCGCGGCACTGCATGCACGGCTCGATCGCGTCTACGACGCCGTCAAGGACGAGGACGGCTATTCGATGGCGCGATTCGTATCTGCGCTCAAGGATTTGCGTGCGGCCGCGCCATAGAATAATTTGTAAGCTGGGCTGAGCGTCGCGAAGCCCAGCGTTCCTGCGTTGTCGCCGACCGCATGTGCTGGGCTTCACTGCGTTCAGCCCAGCCTACCATCATGCGCATGTTCGAATGACCGATAACGTCCAGGTTCCTGGCTTCAAAGTGATACGCAAGGTCGGCGAAGGCGGCATGGCGACGGTTTATCTCGCCTTGCAGGAATCGCTCGATCGCGAAGTCGCACTGAAGGTGATGTCGCCAGCGCTCGCGGCGAATGCGAACTTCTGCGAACAGTTCATGAAGGAAGGCCGCATCGCGGCGAAGCTGACGCACCCGCATCTGATGACGGTGCACGACATCGGCGAGGAAAACGGCGTCTACTACCTGGCCAGCGAATATCTGCCGGCCGGCACGCTGCGCGAGCGCATGGAAGGTATCGGCGTCGCGGAAGTATTGGAGATTGCGCGCGATGTCGCCGCGGGTCTCGCTTACGCGCATGAAAACGGCTTCGTTCATCGCGACGTCAAGCCCGGCAACATCATGTTCCGCGCCGATGGTACAGCGGTGTTGGCGGATTTCGGCATCGCCAAGGCGATGAAAGCGACGACGTCGCAGACGATGACTGGCACCGCAATCGGCACGCCCGACTACATGAGCCCGGAACAGGCACAGGCCACTCCGCTCGACGGACGCGCGGACCTGTACAGCCTCGGCGCGGTGCTGTTCGAATGCCTGGCCGGACACCGGCCGTATCGCGCCGGCGATCCCTACACCGTGGCGCTGATGCATGTGACCGAACCGGTGCCGACGTTGCCGGAGAATCTCGCCTGGCTGCAGCCGCTGATCGAAGGGCTGATGGCGAAAAATCCCGAGCAGCGTTTTGCGACCGGCGAAGCGTTCATCGCCGAGTGCGAGAAGCTGGTTGCAGCGCATCCGGAAATCCAGGCGCCGGTTCGCGAGAAGCGCACGACGCGCAAGCGCACAGTGATGCCGCGGCGCGACCTTGCTTCTGCGCCGGCGTCGAATGCGCAGCCGGCGACGGAATCGCAGCACCGGATGCGATTTGTAGTCGCCAGCGCTTTTGCGTCGGCAGTCGTGATCGCAGCGGGATGGTACTGGACACACCGCGCGTCGCAGGCTCCGCAGAATACGACGGTAACCGTCGCGTCAGTCGTGCCTGACGTCGTACCGTCGGTCGACGACAACAGTGATGCCTTGGCAAAGTTGCAGAAGCTCGATATTCAGACTTTGCTCACGCACGGCGACGAATATCTCGCGTACGGGGAAAATGAGGTGACATATGGTCAGAGGCTCACCTTCCCGGCTGGCGAGAACGCAATCGACGTGTACCAGGAAGTCATCAGGCGCGACCCGACGAATGCACGAGCAATGAAGGGGCTAAGTGAGGTCGCCGCATTTTATGAGCGCGGCGCGCGGCTTGCTTTAGAGCACGGGTCGGATCCAACTGGAACAGCCGAACTGGTCGAGAAAGGTTTGCGCGCAGATCCCAAGAACGCGGCGCTATTGAAGCTCAAGCAAGATCTCGCCAAGGCTCAGCAGGGCGGTGGCTAAAGGCGCCTAGCGCGGGACTTAGCGCTCGCGGATCAGGATCACTGTCACGTTGTC
>Ga0068860_100005379_pt1 | contig 12991 bp, 10 predicted proteins | sample KBSSwiS32_FD_66597 | JGI IMG/M metagenome (GOLD analysis project Ga0068860, IMG submission 66597) | Switchgrass rhizosphere microbial communities from Kellogg Biological Station, Michigan, USA - KBS Switchgrass S3-2 | ecosystem: Host-associated > Plants > Roots > Rhizosphere > Soil ... | reverse complement strand
GTCGCCGGCCTCACCGATAACGTCGGGCCATTCTTCCTCGGATGCGGGTAGATCATTTTCAACACTGTCATCAGCTGGCAAAGTGTTCCGCGAAGCTTTGATTACTTCCATATCGACGTAGATCGGGCAATCCACTCGGAGTGCCAAAGCTATCGCGTCTGACGGTCTGGAGTCTAATCGCACTAAATCGCCATCGCTGTTGCGCATTTCGATCTCAGCAAAAAAAGTATTGTCCTGGAGTCGAGTAACCACCACACGTTCGACTGAGAGTCCCAACTCTTTTATGAGGTTACGCAACAAGTCGTGCGTCATCGGGCGCGGCGGTGAGATCTTTTCGATCTCCAACGCGATTGCATTTGCCTCATAAGCCCCGACCCAAATCGGAAGCATCGTATCACTTTGCACGTCCTTCAAAATAATAATAGGTGTTCCGCTATTGGGATCCATCATTAATGCTCGGATCTTTACTTCGATTTCCATAGCTTCCCCTTACCCTACTGATGATTGATTAACTAACGTGCCGTAAAGACTGTTTGTTTTCGTTGCTGTTATTAGCACGTCGATAATCTCACCTTCAAGACTCTCTTTTCCGGCAAAGTTTACGACTTTATGACAAGTTGAATGACCAGTCAGGTCTGACTCCGAACGTGAGCTGCGTCTTTCTGCAAGCACACTTAAAGTTCTACCGATGTAATCCCGATACACCTGGTTCTGCTGTTTTCGTTGGACGGTCTCCAGTTCCAAGAAGCGCGCAGTTTTTTCCGCTTCGGGTACGGTGTCTTCAAACTCTGCTGCAGGTGTGGCTCGTCGTTTCGAATATTTGAAAATATAAAGACCGTCGTAACTGCACTCTTCGACAAGGCTCAACGTCTCTCGAAAGTCTTTTTCGGTCTCACCCGGGAATCCGACAATGACATCACTCGTTAGCGACAGACGCCGGGTCGACGATTTTATACGTTCGATTCGTTCAAGATAGTTTGCCCGCGTGTGTCCGCGACGCATTAACTTCAAAATTCGATCGCTACCTGACTGCACCGGTAAATGTACCCAGTCGCACAAGTTTTCATTCTCTTCAACAGCGACAACAATATCAGGATGAAAGTCACGCGGGAACGAAGTCGTAAATTTGATGCGCGCCATTTTTGTCGCTGCGACAGCTCTAAGTAAGCGACTGAATGGGGTTGCTCCGGCGAATCCTTCAAGACCGTGTTCAGTCCGCGGCCGATAGCTGTTTACATTCTGGCCAATCAGGTGAACTTCCTTGTAGCCAAGCTGCTGAAGTCTTCTGACTTCTTCAATAATCTCGAATGCCGAACGACTGCGCTCCCTGCCACGCGAATAAGGAACGATGCAAAAAGAACAAAACTTGTTGCAGCCCTCGATGATTGGAATAAACGCGACGTGTGGCGAATGGCGTTCGACAGGTGAGACTTCCCATGACTCGTCTGGTGCTCTCTCATCCAAATCGAGAACCCTATGTTCGCCAGTTCGAGCGCGTTCGATTAGATTTGATAGGCGATCCGTCGCTCGTGTGCCGACGACCAAATCCACTGTTGAAGATTGGCGAAAGATTGAGCCGCCTTCGAGTTGAGCGACGCAACCCATTACACCGACGAGAAGTTTGCGATCTTTTTGCGACGCCGCTCGAACTTCACCGATGCGCGTAAAGACTTTTTGTTCAGCCTTCTCGCGCACCGAACAAGTATTGAACAATACGACGTCTGCGTCGTGTTCAGAGTCACACAGATCGTAGCCATTTTGACGCAGACCTGTCGCTGCTCGCTCAGTATCTGCGACATTCATCTGGCAGCCAAAAGTTTCTATGTAGACTCTGGGCTTCATCACTAAACTCGATCACTTAACTTGACCGACAGTCTACCAGAAATCATTTAGTGAACGCGATAGTGTGACTTTGTGAGTGCGCTGTCGTTGAAATTCAAGTGCGCTTGATTCTTCAATGCTGCGCGAGTAGTATCGCGTCGTTTAACAAATCCCAGTAAAAGAAAGGCTCCTCATGTCCTTTAACAAAATAATCATCGTGGGACACCTCGGCCGAGATCCGGAACTGCGTTACACGGCCCAGGGAACTCCTGTCTGCAGCTTCAGCATGGCAACCACAGAGCGACGCAAAGATCGCAGTGGCGAAGCCCAGGACCAAACTGTGTGGTTCAAGGTAACGTTGTGGAATCGACTGGCAGAAACCGCCTCACAATACTTACAAAAAGGTAAGCAGGTTTACATCGAGGGCCGACTGCGAGTTGAAGAATACACAGATCGAGATGGTCGACAGCGAACCTCACTGGAAGTGAATGCCACTGACATGCACTTTATTGGTTCACGCCAGGACGAATACTCGGGCGACCGAGCATCGGCGTCCGCTTCAGCAGCAACAACCAGTCATGCGGCTGCAGCTCCGGCAGAAGCGCCGGAATTGTCTGACGAAGATATTCCTTTCTAGGAAGAAGTAAACTTTTAATTTATGAGGTTGGTGTTGGCGCCGCGCCCTCATTCGCGGTTCCCCAACGACCAAAGTGTCGGAGTTTGCTGTAGCGACGTGATAAACGTTCTTCTGGCGAGCAACTAACTGCCTCGGCAAGCCGTTCGCTTAGCGCTGAATCAAGATATCTCGCACTCTGATCGTAATCGTTGTGTGCTCCACCGTCAGGTTCCTGAATGATCTTATCTACAATTCCCTCGGCAAATAGATGCTGTGCGGTCATGCACAACTCTTCAGCAGCACGTGGAGCTTGCGAAGAGTCCTTCCATAGAATTGCCGCACAACCTTCAGGGGTGATCACCGAATAGGTTGCGTTCTCCAGCATCAGGACTTGATCACCGACCCCGATTGCCAGAGCGCCACCCGACCCTCCTTCACCAATGACTGTAACGATGATCGGTACTTTGATCTTGGCCATCTCGCGCAAATTGTAAGCAATCGCTTCCGCCTGGCCTCGTTCCTCAGCATCTATTCCGGGGTACGCTCCCGGCGTATCGATAAAAGTGAAGATCGGTCGACCAAACTTCTCACCGAGTTTCATCACGCGAATGGCTTTCCGATAACCCTCCGGTTTAGGCATACCGAAATTTCTGTAACTTCTCTGTTTGGTATCTCGACCCTTTTGATGGCCAATCACAACGATCGGCAAACCGTGAAACTTCGCAAGACCACAAACTATCGCCGGGTCTTCAGCAAATCGCTTGTCACCATGAAGCTCCACAAAGTCCTCGAAGAGCCGTTCAATAAAATCCAATGTGTAAGGTCGATCCGAGTGTCGCGCGAGCAAAACTCGATCAAAGGCGGTCTTGGTGTCGTCCACCTTTTCGGTCGATTCGGTCTCTTTCTTTTTCTTTTTTTCCTTAGCCATTCTCGTCGGTTGCACTCTTATCAATTTCGGATCTGCGAACTTATCTTTTCCACTGCCATCTGACACCCCAGCGACTTAACAGCTTCTTCAAATTCGGCACTGCGTTTGATTCTGAGTGCCGGATTTGCCTTAACCCTGACGGTAGTCGTTTCATCCAGTTGTGTCTCGAGAGTAATATCACAATCGCCAGGATGAGAACTCAGCACACTAAGTATCGAGTCAAACAGCGTCGGATAATCATCGTGCGTGGGTGTTTTCAGCACCACAAATTCGCTGACCTCGTTGGCCGCGTCGATTGTTTGAACCTGGTCAACAATTATCGTCGGCGGATTGTCCTCACTTAATTCGAGCCGACCCTTGATAATTGCGGGGAGGTCATTCTGTAGCACCGCAACGTGCTTCCGGTAGACTTCAGGCCAAAGCACGCATTTAGTCCCACCAGCCTCGTCTTCCAATCGCAGCAGTGCAAATTTGTCCCCCTTCTTGGTCGTGCGAATCTGTAAGTCGCCGATTATGCCTCCCGAGACCACACGGCTACCAGTCGGCATGGTGGGGAGTTCTGAAGACCGGACCGCTTTAAGACTCTGCAGTAAGTCGAAGTGTTTCTCAAGTGGGTGACCAGTGATATAGAAACCCAGCGCCGCCTTTTCTGCCGCCAGCAACTCGGCCGACGACCATCCCTTGGCGTGCATAGGAATCTCATTGGCGTAGTCCGTCTGATCTGGCAAGGCACCGAATAGCCCTGTCTGTCCCTGGACCCGTTCACGCTTAGCGCGCTGTGCGCGAGCTAAAGCCGCGTCGATCGAATTGAACAGTGCTCCACGCCATTCGCTGGCCGAGCGACCATCCTTAAGCGAATCAAAGGCGCCAGCGCTCACGAGACTCTCAAAGACACGCTTGTTGAGGGTCGACGTGTCGACGCGCTCGGCAAAGTCAAAGAATGACTTGAAGTAGCCGGCGTTCCGAGCCTCACAAATTGCTTTAACTGCCGACTGACCCAGTCCCTTAATCGCGGTAAGCCCATATCGAATGGCACCGCTTAAGGGAGTAAAGCCTGAATAGCTTTCGTTGACGTCGGGAGGAAGGAGTTGAATCTTCTGCGCCCGGAGCTCTTTCGAGTACTTAAACACTTTGGCAGCGTCCTGAGCCTCGCTCGAAAGGACGGCCGCATAAAAGTGCTCGGGGAAATGTGCCTTGAGGTAGGCCGTCTGAAACGCCAAATAAGCGTAGGCAACACTGTGACTCCGATTAAAGCCGTAGTCAGAGAACTGCGCCATCAAGGAGAAGATCTTCTCGGCCTTTTCCCGCTTAATCCCACGCTCTACAGCCCCCGTGATGAACTTCTCTTCGTGGACTGCCATTTCTTCGCGCTTCTTCTTACCCATCGCGCGACGCATTAAGTCGGCTTCGCTAAGTGTATAACCCGCAAGCTTCTGAGCCAACTGCATGATCTGTTCTTGATAGACGATGATGCCGTAGGTATTACTGAGAATGTCCTTCATTTCAGGGACCAGATAACGGACACTCTTCTTACCGTGATGCCTCAGGATAAACTCGTCGACCATGCCACCATCCAACGGTCCAGGCCGATACAGCGCGTTCAACGCCGCCAGATCTTCGACGCCTTTCGGCTTAAGCTTCCGACAGATCTCCTGCATCCCGGAAGACTCAAACTGAAAGACCGCTTCTGTCCTACCATCACCAAACACTTGCATAGTTTTAGCGTCGTTAAGCTCTACCTCAGGCCAGTTAATCACCCTTTCAAGCAGCTGCTTAATGCTAATTAAGCAATCATTTATAACGGTTAAAGCAGTAAGCGCTAAAAAATCCATCTTAAGCATGCCGGTTTTTTCGAGGTCCGACATGACATATTGAGTGGTCAATTCCTCCTTGCCTGAGACAGCGATCGGGATTAGCTCCTGAAGAGGCAGAGGCGAAATCACGACTCCCGCGGCGTGGACGGAAGAATGGCGAGCACAGCCTTCGAGGCGCAGCGCAATCTCGATGATTTCCTTAACCTGAGGATTTGTCTCAACCTCACGTTTTAGTTCAGGTACTTGTTCAAGTGCCTGACTGATGCTTACGTTTCTACCGCGGACCGGGGGCGGAATCAGCTTCGCTATCCGCTCAACGTCCGCATACGGAACCTCGAGCGCCCTACCAACATCCTTGATGGCGGCCTTGGAGGCCATAGTCCCGAACGTGATGATTTGACAGACTGAGTCACGACCATAGAGGTCAGCGACGTGGTTGATAACGTCAGCGCGGCCCCTGACACAAAAGTCGATATCAATGTCAGGCAGTGAGACGCGGCCAGGGTTAAGGAATCGCTCGAAGAGTAAATCGTACTGGATCGGATCCACGTCTGTGATTTCCAGACAATAGGCTACAAGCGAACCAGCTGCTGAGCCGCGTCCCGGCCCGACCGGAATCGAGTTCTCTTTTGCATACCGCACAAAGTCCCAGACGATGAGGAAGTACCCGGCGAACCCCATCTGTTTGATCATCTCGATCTCATTTGAGAGTCGGGTCTGATAATCGGGGAACGGATGCTTTAGCTCGCCTCTGGAGGCTTGGGTTTCCCAAACCGTTTGGCGTCGGCGCTCGAAACCGTCGCGAACCACCTTCTCGAAATATTCGTCTGCGGAGAGCCCCTGCTCTGACGCAGGTATCGGATAGCGCGGCAGATGGTTCACATTTTGGGGAAGCTGAATGTCGACCCTTTCAGCAATCTCAACTGTGCGCGTCAGGACCTCCGGGATTTCATCGCCAAAGATGCGCCACATTTCTTCCGGCGAGCGCACATAAAAGTTTGGACTGGCATAGCGAAGCCGGTTCGTATCGTTAACTGTCTTGCCCGAGCCAATACACAGCAGGACGTCGTGAGCCCTCGAATCCTCCGGCATCAGGTAGTGAGCATCGTTGGTAGCAACCAGGGGAACACCGGTTCTTTTCGACAGTTCAACCAGGGGTTTGCGAATGCGTTGCTGAGCGTCGAGCCCGTGCTCCTGGATCTCGAGGAAGTAGTTTCCTTTTCCAAGGATCTCTTGAAACTCGAGCGCAGCCGCGGCGGCATCGTCACACTTTTCCTGTGCGAGCAGCGCCGAGGGCACGCCGGACATACAAGCCGATAGACCGATCAATCCTTTGCTGTGCTCAGCGAGCAGTTCCTTATCAATTCTCGGTTTGTAATAGAACCCTTCCGTATAAGCCTTGGACGTTAGCCTGACCAGGTTCTGGTACCCCTCATAATTCTGTGCTAGCAAAATCAGGTGGAAGTTTGCCTTCTCGCCGGGGCCGGTTGCGGCCTTGTCCTTACGACTACCTCGAGCGATGTACGTTTCACAACCGATAATGGGTTTGATTCCGCGATACTTCATCGCGTTATAGAAAGAGATCGCGCCAAACATGTTGCCGTGATCGGTCATTGCACACGCCGGCATTCCCAATTCTTCAATTCGGCTTGATAGTGGTTTGATCTGGATCGCGCCGTCCAGGAGGCTGTAATCGGTATGTAGATGGAGGTGTACGAATTGGCGGTCCTGCATTATTCCCTTTATGCGTTTAGTATAAGTGCGGTCAAAACACTAATGCTGGTCTGACTTCAAAAAACCAGTTCAATAACTATTCCCACTCGATCGTAGAAGGTGGCTTCGAACTGATGTCATAAACTACGCGATTAATCCCACGAATCTCCGAAACAATTCGACCTGAGATGCGCGCTAAAACATCGTGTGGCAAACGTGCCCAATCAGCGGTCATGCCATCAACACTCGTAACCGCTCGAATTGCCACAACTCGTTCGTAGGTTCTCTCATCTCCCATTACTCCCACGGTTGAGACTGGAAGCAATACCGGAAACGCCTGCCAGACGGCATTATAGAGTTCGGCCAGTCGTAGTTCCTCGTCGAGGATCCTGTCAGCTGCCTGGACCAGACGAATTTTTTCCGGGGTGATGTCGCCGATAATGCGCACCGCTAGTCCGGGACCTGGGAACGGATGGCGACCCAGAATTTCCGGAGGCACTCCCAGTTCCCTACCGATAAGTCTGACTTCATCTTTAAACAGTTCCCGCAGTGGCTCGATCAGTTTTAACTTCATCTTCTCAGGTAGTCCGCCAACGTTATGGTGACTCTTGATCACGGCTGATGGACCACGTACAGAAACTGATTCGATAACGTCCGGGTAAAGCGTTCCCTGCACCAGGTAATCGACATCGCCAAGACGTTTAGCCTCAGCATCAAAAACTTCGATAAAAACTCGACCGATGATCTTTCTTTTCTGCTCGGGATCGGTGACGTCTTTTAGCGCTGTGAGGAATTGTTCGCCGGCGCGCACCCCTACGATGTTGAGATTCATGCTTTGCCGTAGCAAAGCTAGCGTCGATTCAAACTCACCTTCACGCAGAAGTCCGTTGTCGACAAAGATACAGGTTTGACGATCGCCTACGGCCCGGTGCACAAGAGCTGCAGCCACCGTTGAATCAACCCCACCTGAAAGCCCACAAACTACCTTCCCCTTCTCGCCCAACTGAGTCCTGATTCGTTCGACCTGTTCCTGGACAACTGCTTCCGGTGACCAGTCACCCCGGCATCTGCACACTGCAAAAAGAAAGTTACGAAGAACTTGTGCGCCCAGCGGCGTGTGGGCGACTTCCGGATGAAACTGAACGCCGAAGATCGCACGCGATTCATCTTCCATCGCATTTAACGCGTCATCCGTTAAAGCCGTTAGCTTGAATCCTGGCGGAACTTCGGTAACGTGGTCACCATGACTCATCCAAACGTCCATCTCTTCTGGTAAACCACTGAACAGGCGGCTGGTGACGTCCAGCACCTTTAAACGCGCGTACCCAAACTCGCGATTCGGCGAAGCAACAACTTTACCTCCGAGCTCTTCAGCGAACACCTGAAAGCCATAGCAAATTCCCAGCTTTGGGCAATCGATCGATTCGAGCAGCGTTTGTTGCGGTTTTGGTGCGCCCTCGTCGTAGACAGACGATGGTCCGCCAGAGAAAATGATTCCTCGTGGCGAACGCGCTTTGATTACTTCTATCGAGGTGTTGAAAGGGAGAATTTCGCAGTAGACGCCGGATTCGCGAACACGGCGGGCGATGAGTTGAGTGTACTGAGATCCAAAGTCAAGTATTATTACAGTTTCATGCAGGCTGGCGTTGGTCAAGAAAACCTCTGTTAAGATTTCGTGTCAAAGTTGAACGGATGAGTGCCAGATTATACTTTTGGAATCAGAGATTACCAAACCAGTGTTTGGGCGTCGTGGGTAATTCTAGATACATATGTTAAAGCAAGCAAAATTCTTCATAATTCGATCCTTGATTTTAGTTAGTTTACTTTTCACTTCCATCATTCAAGCTCCGGCAACACCCGACTTAACTGTCACTTTGTCCGAACCTTTAACCGTTCGTTGGCGCTATGAATCCAGCGTCACACTTAATCTGACTCCGGCCTTCGACACTGAGCGAATTTATCTGCCACTTGCCGGCGGAGTCATCATCGCGCTCCAGGCTAAAGACGGCCAATTGTTTTGGCGCTCGGAGATCGGTGGTGAGCTTTCCGCGTCCCCTGTAGCAGACGAAAACGCAATTTATGTTGCTTCGGAAATTCTCGATCCAGCTGGACAAGGTAAACCTTCGGGAGCACTCCGTGCAGTGGGACGTGAAGGCGGAGTTACCCAATGGTTAACGCCTTTAGTGAAACCCTTACGAGGAGCAATTAGCCTGAGTGGTGGAAAACTCTTCGCGGGTGGCAGTGATGGCCGACTCTACGCATTTGACAAGATGACCGGTGGGGTTTTTTGGTCCATTCCGTTCTCTTCTCCCTTTAGCGGTGAACCAGTCGCGAATAACGGTCGCGTGTATTTCGGTTGTGAAGATGGAACACTCCTCGCACTCGAAGAAAGTACGGGCAAACTCTTGTGGCGTTATCGAACCAAAGGAGCGATTCGTGGCCCTGTCGCTGTGGCAAACGACACGGTCTTCTTCGGCTCGAACGATGGGTACGTCTACGCGGTTAAAACCGACAACGGACGTTTGGATTGGCGAAAGCGAACGGGTGGTGGAGTTGAGGCAGTGGTGCGCACCGGAGATTCATTGTTGGTAGCGTCGCTGGATAACTTCGCTTACCTACTGAACCTGAAAGGAAAGATGAACTGGAAGCGCCTTTTGCCTGGCAGGATCTCAGCGCAACCTTTAGCGGTCCAAGAAGCCGCCCTGTTTACTCCACTATCGAGCTCGACTGCGATCGTGCTTGCTTTGAGAGATGGCAAACAGGTGAATACCCTTCCTACTGGCGAGGAAATGACTGGCTCTGCTGCTCCGATTGTGGTGGGAGATGCTGTGTTTGTCACCACCGAACACGGGATTGTTGCTTTTGCGAGACCGCTGAATACCAGTACAAAAGCGAGTAACTAACTTCCTGACGAGCGTGTTACTGGCGTCGTTTCAATCTTCGTTTCCACTGCATCTGTTTTGCGCGAGAACATTCCCAAAACACGCGAGATAAGACCGTGGAAAATGTAGGCCAACACCAGTCCCAGTAAGACGTATTGCGAATAAAGAACGATTAGACCACCAATAGCGAGGACGAGGATGATCGTTCGCATGCTGCGACTTCCTGTCCCCACCGTCTTGAAACTCGAAAATCTAAGCGTACTCACCATCATCAAACTCAACAGACCTACCAGCAACATTAACAGTCCGGCATAAATTCTGGCGCGCTCTGGTCCATACCCTATTAACGGCATTGGAGCAAAGTGAATGATCGAGGCAATCAGGCCACCGGCAACTGGAATCGGTAAACCGACAAAACTCTTCTTATCAACCTTGATGGTACCCGCAGCAACAATACGCGGTCGCGAAGCCTGCACATTAAATCGCGCCAGGCGAAAAGCGCCACACATCAAGTACATGAAAGAGATAAACCACGCGAGCTGATGAAGATTTGTTCCTTCAGTGAGGCTCGCCCCGTAACCCCAAACGTAGGCCAACACTGCCGGAGCTAGTCCAAAAGTAACGACGTCTGCAATGGAGTCCAACTGGATACCAATTTCCGTCGTGGTTTTGGTCATTCGCGCAATGCGGCCATCGAGCATATCGAATAGCACTGCAAACCCGATCGCTATGGCAGCATTATCAAAACGAGTTGCTGCTGCTTCAAAATCTGGATTTGGACCGCCCAGTAGTTGGAAAGCCCTTAAAGAGGCCATCACCGCAAAAAAGCCCATGCCAATATTGGCTGCGGTAAAAATAGAAGGAATTAGGTAAACACCTTTCTTCAACCCCCTGCGCGGAGGATTCGGTGTTTCCTGATCGACTTCTATTGCCTGAGCGCCACTCATGAGATTCTCCCAATTACCGTTGTGCCGCCACGAACTCGCGTGCCGATCGAAACGGCTACGGAAACATTGGCTGGCAAAATAAGATCCGTTCGCGAACTAAACTTTATCAGCCCGAAACGTTCTCCCAGCGACAAATTATCCCCCTTCTTCTTCCAGCAAACCACCCTGCGCGCCAGAATGCCGGCAATTTGCTTGCAAACAACGGTGATTTTGTCACCTTCGATGGTCAAAATGTTCTGCTCATTGACCAGGCTGGCCTTCTCGTTAGTGGCCATCAGGAATTTCCCCGGTGAATACGTGACGTCAGTTACTTTTCCCCTGATCGGTGAACGATTGATATGAACGTCCATCGGTGAAAGGAAAATGCTGACAACTGTCGGAGAATTTTCATCAATCGACAATTTCTCGACTCTGGTAACTCGCCCATCTGCCGGGGCCACAACCACGTCCGGCTCCGTTGGGGGTTCGCGTTGAGGATCCCGGAAAAAGAAGGCCATGAACAGCGCGACCAAAATCAAGGGAATGAAGAAATACCAAAGACCTAAGACGGCCGACACTAGCGACAAAACCAACGGGACTGCTATGAATGGAATGCTCTCGCGGACAATACTCAAATCAAAAATCCTATTTTTCTTCGCAAAAAAGGGACGTGTACTTTTACTCCACGTCCCTTAATTAATTCTACTGGGCTATTAGCGTGCCAACTAATGACTCAAGGTCTGAGTCTTTTGATAGTGAGCCATAATTGAATACATTTGATCCTTGAGTGCCAACTTCTTCTTCTTGAGCGTTATCTCCTCCAATTGTTCCTCATCACTCGGATAGGCAAGAGCTGACAATTCACTAAGACGTTCTTCGTACTTATGATGTTCTCTAGCTAATTCTCTAAATTCGGGATCCCGATTTATCAACTCTTCTTTAAGACTATCCTTGGTTGCAATGTCCATTTCGTGCATGTCTCCTTTCAGACGATGGAACTGGCGGGATGTTTTGAAGGCGAGGGGCTAAAACCTTCATTGGATTGTTTCGCACGCAAAAATGTTAGCCCATCAACCCGTACAGATCAAGCTGGTATTTAACTGAAATCCAGACTCATTACAACTGCGTCTTCTTTAGGTTCCGAGTAGTAGTTCGACCGGCGAGCAATTGCTTTGAAGCCACACTGATTATAAAGAGCCTGGGCAGCAGTATTTCCACTCCGAACCTCTAAAAATGCGGTCGTCACCCCTAGATTCCGGGCTTCGTTGACTATCTTGCTCAGCAGCGCTCGACCAATGCCGCGTCGTCGATATTGTTGGCGAACGGCAACATTATTGATATGAAGTTCACCCGCAGTTTCGCGCGCCACGATGTAACCCGCTATTCTCCTGTGCTCGATAATCGAGGCCTTGGTCGGCAACGCAATTAACATCAGATCACGATTCCCTGATTGCAACTCGGCGTAGTATGCAGCCCAACCCCAACGGCTCAGTCCAGACTCTTCCTCGATCTCCACCACTTCAAGCAGATCGTGTTCTGACATGCGACTAATGGAGATGTCACTCCGGAGCGTTTGGCCCTGTTCTGCGGTCGACATCAGTGCTTCAGTTCTGCGTCAGATGGTCTAACGTATAAGGCGCGAAGATCAATCGCAGTATGTTCCTTTGCCTGGACCATCCGCGCAAGTGCCAACTGCGCCACGTTACGTGCAAGAATGGAATTGACTCGGACGATCTTCCATCCAGGTGATTGATAATCTTCACTGTTGATGAATAAGTAATTGCCCTTAGCTGCCGCCTCTGCAATCAACGCCTCATGCTGAATAGCACCATCACCAGTCCACTGTACATCAGCAAACTTGGTGTACTTAGCGACGACTTGAGCCGGCGGTAAATGTACTGGTTCATCCAAAGCCATCACTGCATCGGTTGCCGACACTGAAAACATTTGCGCAAACACTTCACCGCGACCAGCCGGCAACATACTCACTGTATATTTCGACTCCCCGGCTGAGTGAGCAATCGCTTCCAAAGTCGGAATTCCAATGCACGGTCGATCCAAAGTCACCGCTAATGCTTTTACCGACGCGATGCCGATTCGTAATCCCGTAAAGCTACCAGGCCCCGAGGCTACGGCAAAAAGATCCACATCTCTGATCGCGATAGTAAGTTCAGCCAATAACTTATCGATATCAGCAAGAAGCGTATTCGAATGTGAGGTCGATGGATCACCAACGGAGCTTCCCAGACTCTCAGCTCCTCTATAGACAGCGATACTTCCCGCTAGCGTTG
>Ga0068860_100005374_pt1 | contig 12996 bp, 14 predicted proteins | sample KBSSwiS32_FD_66597 | JGI IMG/M metagenome (GOLD analysis project Ga0068860, IMG submission 66597) | Switchgrass rhizosphere microbial communities from Kellogg Biological Station, Michigan, USA - KBS Switchgrass S3-2 | ecosystem: Host-associated > Plants > Roots > Rhizosphere > Soil ... | reverse complement strand
CCGTCTCCCTTCCCCAACGCAGCCCGCCGCAATGGCCAATGGCGTCAAGCGCGTGCTGGCGTTGTTGGCACGCAGGCGTAGGCGGTATTCGGCGCGGGCAGTGAGCATGCGATAGGGTTCGCTGACGCCATGCAGCGTAAGATCGTCGATCATCACGGCCATATAACTGGACCCACGGTCAAGCGGTGCCGGCGGCGTACCCAGCACGCTGGCAGCCGCGTTCATGCCCGCGACCAATCCTTGGGCAGCCGCTTCCTCGTATCCAGTGGTGCCATTGATCTGGCCAGCGCAATAGAGGCCAGGCATGGCGCGCACTTCCAGGCTGGGGCGCAAGGCACGCGGATCGATATGATCGTATTCCACGGCATAGCCGGGCACTACGATCTCAACCTGCTCCAGCCCCTCCATCGAGCGCATCATGGCCATTTGCACATCGGCCGGCAGCGAGGTGGAAAGTCCGTTGGGATAGACCAGATGGTCGTCCAGGCCCTCGGGCTCCAGAAACACCTGGTGGCTATCGCGATCGGCAAAGCGATGGATCTTGTCTTCGATCGACGGGCAATAGCGCGGGCCGCGCGCACCGATCGCACCGGTGAACAGCGGCGAGCGGTCCAGCCCGGCGCGAATGATATCGTGCGTTTTCGCATTGGTCCGGCTGATGCCGCAAAATATCTGCGGCAGCGGCCGGCCACTGCTCATCGGTGACATCGTCCAGGGATCGGCATCGCTATGCTGTTCTTCCAGACGCGCCCAGTCGATCGTGCGACCATCGAGCCGTGGCGGGGTGCCGGTCTTGAGCCGCGCCATCGGCAGTTCCGCATCGCGCAATTGTGCGGCGAGGCGATGCGCGGCGTCCTCGCCGATGCGGCCGCCTTCCATCCGCTCTTCGCCGCGAAACAGCCGGGCACCCAGGAAAGTGCCGGTGCACAGGACGACGGCCGATCCCTCCAAAATGGAGGCATCAGCCAGAACGACGCCAGTCACCTTGCCGCCAGACATGCACAGGGCAGCAGCCTCACCCGGCACGACGGTCAAGCCACGCTGCGTGGTGACCACGGCCTGCACCGCCGCCTTGAACCGCTTGCGATCGGCCTGGACCCGCGGCCCCTGCACGGCGCTGCCCTTGGAGCGATTGAGCATGCGATAATGGATGGCGCCTGCATCGGCAGCGCGAGCGATGACGCCATCGAAAGCGTCCACCTCGCGAACGAGGTGACCCTTGCCCAAACCGCCAATGGCCGGATTGCAACTCATCGCGCCGATCTTGTCCGGATCGAAACTGACCAGCGCCGTGCGCGCACCCATGCGGGCAGCCACACAGGCCGCCTCGACGCCGGCATGACCGCCGCCGACCACGATGATGTCGAAGGAAAGCATGGCTCTTGCCCTAACGCTCTGCACGCGTCGGGTCAAACGCGTGTTTCACGTGAAACATTGTGTTGGGTCTTGAAAATGCCTTTCGACAAAGCTGGGGCGATCGGAGAGTTGCCGAAGCCGGCTGTTCATTTCCCGATGCAGAACCGCCCAAAGAGCGCATCGAGCATATCCTCCGTCCCGGCCCGGCCGGTCAACGCATCGATGGCACGGCGGGCCAGGCGCAATTGCTCCGCCGCCAACAACGGATCGCGTTCCAGCCGGGCGCCGCAGATGGCATCATGCATCTGCGCCAAGAGGCTGCGTTGCCGTGCGTTGAGCGCCGCCTCCCCCGGTGCGGGAAGGCTCTCACGCGCGTGGGCAATCAAGTCCTGGCGCAAGGCATCAAGCCCCTCGCCGGTATGGGCCGACAAGCGATGCCGTGGTTGGGCTTTGACCGGGGAAGCTGGATCGTCTGCCCGCGCGGCAATCTCCCACAGCGTGACATCTCCCGCCACCGGCCCCTCCCCTTCCGGTCCCAACCAGAGGATCAGATCTGCCCGCTGGGCTTCAGCGCGGGCACGAGCAATGCCGATGCGTTCGATTTCGCCTGCGCCGTCATCTCGCAACCCGGCAGTATCGACAAAGGTGAACGGCACCCCATGGATGGCGACACTTCTGGTCAGCACATCGCGCGTGGTGCCGGGCTCGGCCGCCGTGATCGCTGCCTCAGCCTCCACCAGCGCGTTGAACAGCGTGGATTTTCCAGCATTGGGCGGGCCGGCCAGCACCACGCGAAACCCTTCGCGCAAAGGCTCGGCATGAGGCCGATCGAGCCACGCCGATGCGTCCTGGGCCAACACCATGGCCGCCGCGGCGAAGCCGGGGGGAAGCAGCGCGCCACCCTCGCCCACGTCATCCTCATCGGAAAAGTCGAGCAGCGCCTCCAGCTGGGCAGAGAGCGTGAGCACGCCCTGCCGCCAATGCTCGACCTGGCGTGACAGGGCACCTTCCGCCATGGCCAGCGCCGTGCGGCGTTGCAGCTCGGTTTCGGCACTCAGCAGATCGGCCAAGCCTTCCGCTTCGTTGAGGTCGATCCGGCCATTGAGAAACGCGCGGCGCGTAAATTCCCCCGGCTCAGCTCCGCGCAAACCCGGCAGGCGGGCAAGCGCGGACAACATGGCAGCGACTACCGCCCGGCCGCCGTGCAGGTGAAGTTCGGCACTGTCTTCGCCCGTGGCGGTATGGGGGCCGGGCAGCCACAGCACCATGGTGGCATCAAGCAATGCGCCATCGGCAGGGTCGATCAAGCGCCGAAAGGTGGCGCGGCGCGGTACAGGCAAGCGTCCGCACAAAGCCGAAAGCGCTGCGCCCGCCTGCGGGCCGCTGATCCGCACCACGGCTATGCCAGCAGGCGGCGCACCCGAACTCAGGGCGTAGATCGTGTTGTCGCTCATGGCCCCGGCGCTTATCACGCAAGGGGCGCAGCGCCTACTTCTTGTCGCCGCTCATGCCCGCCTTGAACCCGGCCATCGCGGCGCCTGCCCCCTGCTCCATCAATTGCTGGAACAGCTTGAGACCCATTTCGCCCATCGGCGCAATCTGCTTGGCATAGCCCTGAAGCTGGTCGATGCTGCTCACACCCTGCATCGCCCGCGCGACAGCGTCGACATAGACATCGTTGGCCTTGGACACATCGGGCAAGCCCAGAAAGCGCCGCGCCTCTTCCGGGCTGCATTCGATCTCGACATTCACTTTCATGGCTTGCTCCCGCATTGTTCGTCATGTGTTATCAGTCAAAGTGTCATAGTCGCGCCCAAGCGCCAAGCGGGACATCCATCAATTCTGCTGGCAGATCGACCAAGACCATTGCGCCGGATCAATGTGCCACCGCCGTCGTTGTTTCACGTGAAACAAGCAAGGGTTCAGCCTGCTCTTGGAAGGGGAGACAGATCATGCAGCTTGGATTGGCCGCTTGGCACCGTACGATGCTGGCAGGGTGCCCAGACGACATGCTCGCCGAACTTGTCGCGGAGGATGCCATATTCCATTCGCCCGTGCTGCAAACGCCGCAAGTAGGCCAGCAGGCGGTGTGCCTGCACTTGGCCGCCGCTTGCGGCACCCTGTGCGACGGCGGGCTGACGTATGTGCGGGAACTGGTCGACGGGCCAGAGGCTGCGCTGGAATTCGATGCCACGCTGGATGGCGTTGCCGTGAACGGCGTGCACCTGCTGCGTTTCGATCTGGAAGGTCGGATCATCGATTTCAAGATCATGGTCAGGCCCTTTGCCGCAGCGGACCTGCTGTGGCGCAAGATGGCAGAGGCGCTGGAGGACAGGTGATCGGGCAAGCGTTGGGCAGCGGTCCCAACGCAAAAAGGCGGGACGCCTCTGGGGCCTCTCCCGCCTTTTGTGCGCAGCAAAGCGTTGAAAGTTTACTGATTCATCGTTGCGAAGAAGTCTTCGTTGGTCTTGGAATCCTTCATCTTGTCGAGCAGGAATTCCATCGCGTCGACCGTCCCCATCTGCATGAGGATGCGGCGCAGCACCCACATCTTGCTGAGCTGGTCGCGCGGCACGAGGAGTTCTTCCTTGCGGGTGCCGCTCTTGCCCACATCGAGTGCCGGGAAGATGCGCTTGTCGGCCACCTTGCGGTCGAGCACGATTTCCGAGTTGCCGGTGCCCTTGAATTCTTCGAAGATCACTTCGTCCATGCGGCTGCCGGTGTCGATCAGCGCGGTGGCGATGATCGAGAGCGAGCCGCCTTCCTCGATGTTGCGCGCGGCACCGAAGAAGCGCTTGGGGCGCTGCAGGGCGTTGGCGTCGACACCGCCGGTCAGAACCTTGCCCGAGGACGGGACCACGGTGTTGTAGGCGCGGCCAAGGCGCGTGATCGAGTCAAGCAGGATGACCACGTCGCGCTTGTGTTCGACCAGGCGCTTGGCTTTTTCGATGACCATTTCAGCCACCTGCACGTGACGCGTGGCGGGCTCGTCGAAGGTGGAGGAAATGACTTCGCCCTTCACCGAGCGCTGCATGTCGGTCACTTCTTCCGGGCGCTCGTCCACGAGCAGCACCAGCAGGAACACCTCCGGGTGATTGTCGGTGATCGCCTTGGCCATGTTCTGCAGCAGAACGGTCTTGCCGGTGCGCGGCGGGGCCACGATCAGCGCGCGCTGGCCCTTGCCCTGGGGGCTGACCAGGTCGATCACGCGGGCAGACTTGTCCTTGACCGTGGGATCGAGCGTGTCGAGCTTGAGGCGCTCGTTGGGATAGAGCGGCGTGAGGTTGTCGAAGTTGACGCGATGGCGCACGGCCTCCGGCTCATCGAAGTTCACCTTCATCAGGCGCGTGATGGCAAAATAGCGTTCGCCATCCTTGGGCGCCCGGATTTCGCCTTCCACGGTATCGCCCGTGCGCAGGCCCCACTTGCGGACCTGGTTGGGCGAGACATAGATGTCGTCAGGGCCGGCGAGATAGTTCGCCTCGGGGCTGCGCAGGAAGCCGAAGCCGTCGGGCAAGACTTCGATCGTGCCGATGCCGAGGATTTCCTCTCCGTCTTCGGCCACTTCCTTGAGAATGGCGAACATGAGGTCCTGGCGGCGCATCGTGCTCGCGCCTTCCACGCCCAGCTCTTCGGCCATTTCGACCAGCTCGGCAGGAGTTTTCTTCTTGAGTTCTTTCAGATGCATTTCGTGTGTTCCGTCAGCGGAATGAGCTGGAAAATGGCCGGCGGGCCGAAGGGCTTGGAGAAAGCAGGCCATTGCATCGCGACGGGCGCGATGGCGTTGAGTGCCGGTCAGGATTGGCGTTATGCCGGGAATTGGGCCGCGTCAATTGAGGAATGGTGATGCGGGGCCGGGTTGCGGCCAGCGTTGGCGCCAGGCGTCCACCACCCCCAACCCGCTCCTTTGAAGAAGCGGGGGATTTCTTGTTTTCTTAGAACGGCTTGATGATCACCAGGATCACGATGATCGCGCCGAGCACGCCCGGCACTTCGTTGAGCAGGCGCAACTGCTTGCCGGTAAGGCGGCGATCGCCGCGCGCCAGGGCGCGATGATAGCGCGCCAGCCAGATGTGATAGGCGGTGAGCGCGATGACCAGCAGCAGCTTGGCATGGAGCCACCCTTGCGTGAACCAGCCGCCGGTGATCGCCATGGCCAGCCCCAGGATCCACACCACCGCCACGCTGGGTGCCATGATGATCTTCATCAGCTTGCGCTCACGATCGGTCCACACCGCGTTCTCGGGCGAATTGACCGGCGCTTCCTGGTGATAGACGAACAGGCGCGGCAGCATGAACAGCCCGGCCATCCAGAAGATCACGAAAATGACATGGCCGGCCTTGAGCCAGAGGTAGAGCATCGAAAGCACCTGGAGCATGAGGGTCTTCTAGCGATTGCGCGAGGGGACGGGAATGGCCTCGCGTCATGTCGGCCTTCACCCCGCCGAATGCAAGGCCCTCGCTATCTCAGGAACGCTCCCAGCTGCGCACGATGGACAACAGCTGCTCGACATGGGCAATGGGCGTGAATTGCCCGATGCCGTGGCCCAGGTTGAACACATGGGGCCGATCAGCAAAGGCATCGAGGACGCGCCGCGTCTGCTTTTCCAGTTCCGTCCCGCCGGCCAGCAGCAGCAGCGGATCGAGATTGCCCTGCACCGGCAAGCCGGCCGGCAATTCGCGCGCCGCCCACAAGGGGTCGATCGTCTCGTCCACGCCCACCGCGTTCACCCCGGTCTCACGGGCATAGGCCACCAGCTTTTCCCCGGCCCCCTTGGGGAAGCCGATCACCGGAACATGCGGGTAGCGCGCCTGCATGGCGGCTGCGATGCGCGCATTCGGGGCAATCACCCAGCGTTCGAATTCGGCCGGGGCCAGGCTGCCCGCCCAACTGTCGAACAGTTGCAGGCTTTCGGCGCCCGCGTCCACCTGCCCGGCGAGGTATTCGATCGTCACATCGACGATCGCATCGATGATTGCCTGGAAACCAGCAGGGTCGCGATAGGCGTAGGCGCGCGTCTCGTGATGATCGCGGCTGCCCTCGCCCGCCACCATATAGGTCGCCACGGTCCAAGGACTGCCGGCAAAGCCCAGCAGGGTGGTCTCTGGGCCCAAAGCGGCCTTCACGCGGGCCACGGTGGCATAGATCGGTGAAAGGCGCTGTGGCACCCCCTGGAGGCTTTCCAGCGTGGCATCCACCAGCCGGGGCGAGAGGCGTGGGCCTTCGCCCGCGGTGAACGTCAGGTCCTGCCCCATGGCATAGGGCACGATCAGGATATCGGAAAACAGGATGGCACCATCGAAGCCGAAGCGGCGGATCGGTTGCAGCGTGATCTCGGCGGCGGCCGGCGCATCATACACCAGTTCCAGGAAACCGCCCTTTTCGGCCCGCAAGGCGCGATATTCCGGCAGGTAGCGGCCCGCTTGGCGCATCAGCCAGATCGGGCGGCGGGAGAGATTGCGGCCATTGAGCGTTTCGAGAATGGGACCGGGCATCCTGGTACTTTTCCAATCCAATCAAAAAAATAGAATCTTATTAAATGGGATGATGAAGGTAGTTGGCCCTGTGGAAACCGGGGATAGCGCGGCTCTGCCCGATTTGTCCCTGTTGCTCCACAAAAATCGTGGGATGCGAATCCCCGGCCTGCACCGCGCAAGGCATAGTTTTGCGCGTTACCCACAGGCTGTGGGAAAGGCTTTCCCCATGGGGATGAAACGGCCGGACCCGGACTCGCAACGAGGGTCAAATCGTGCGTCGAACTTGTCGTCGCTTTCGTCCCGTGGTTTATCCTAGCCCTTTCCACAGGGTTACCCGGCCGCCCGGCAAAACGGGCGACGGGCTTTTCCACAAAGGCATTCCATGCAGCGCCTGCATCTTCACCTGCTGTCAGATTCCACAGGTGAAACCCTTGAAATGATAGCCAAAGCGGCCCTCGCTCAGTTCGAGGATGCCGATGTTGTGCGCCATTTCTGGCCGATGGTCCGCTCGCAGCAGCATCTAGACCGCATCTTGGGTGAAATTTCCGCTAACCCGGGCCTGGTGCTTTTTACGCTGGTCAACACCGAAACGCGCGACCGGTTGGAGCAGCGCTGCGCGACACTGGGCCTGCCCAGCGTGGCTGCACTCGATGCCGTGACCAATGCGCTGGAGCAGCAGCTTGGCCAGGAAGCGCGCGGCCGGCCAGGGCGGCAGCACATCATGGACGAAGCCTATTTCCAGCGGGTGGACGCGATCCAGTTCACCATTGCCCACGATGATGGCGTGGGCTGGGAAAACTGGGAAGAGGCCGATATCCTGCTGGCGGGCGTATCGCGCAGTTCCAAGACGCCCACCTCGATCTACCTCGCCAATCGCGGGTACAAGGTCGCCAATATCCCGATCGTGGTGGAAAGCCCGCCGCCACCCACGCTCTATACCGTGCGCCGGCCGCTGGTCGTGGGGCTGACGACCAGCCCGGAACGGCTGATCGCGGTACGTCGCAACCGCCTGCTCTCGCTGAACCAGGCGCCCGAGACCGCCTATGTCGACAGCGAGCATGTGGCCCGCGAAGTGCAATATGCGCGGCGCATGTTTGCCGACAACGGCTGGCCGGTGATTGACGTTTCGCGCCGATCCATCGAGGAGACGGCCGCAGCGGTGATCACGCTGTACAACGAGCGCAAGGTTGCCGGCGATGCCAATCCAGGAATGAAGGCCCTATGATCGTACTTGCTTCGCAAAGCGCCTCGCGCAAGGCCATGCTCGATGCCGCCGGCGTGCCGTTCGAGGCGCGCGCCTCCGACGTGGACGAGGGGGAAATCAAGCGTGAGCTGATCGGCGTGCCGGGTTGCCAGGTGGCGCAGATCCTGGCCGAGGCCAAGGCCATGCCGGTTTCGGCCGCGATGCCCGGCCGCCTGGTCCTGGGCGGGGATTCACTGGTGGAAGTGTGCGGCCGTTCGTTCGACAAGCCACAAAGCCGCGCGCAGGCGGCCGAGCACCTGCGGTTCTTTTCCGGCCAGACCATGCTGCTGCACAGCGCTGCCGTGCTGATGCGCGACGGCGGCGTGACCTGGCGCCATTGCGAAACCGCAAAGCTCAAGGTTCGCCGGCTTTCCGACAGCTTTATCGACAGCTATCTCCACAGCGAATGGCCGGCCGTTTCCGGCTGCGTCGGCGTGTTCCGGATCGAGGCGCTGGGCGTGCAACTGTTCGAACACATCGAGGGCAGCCACTTCACCGTGCTGGGCATGCCGCTGCTCGCGCTGCTGGGCGCGCTGCGCGAGGCCGGCGAGCTGGACGCATGAGCGTGTTGCCCTATGCCGAAGTGATCGGCGATCCGATCGCGCAGTCCAAATCGCCGGTCATCCACCGCTACTGGCTGGAACAGCTGGGGCTGGAAGGCGATTACCGCCACGCCCATGTCCGGGCGGGCGAGCTTGCCGGCTACCTCGCCAGCCGCCGCGCCGATCCGGCCTGGCGCGGTTGCAACGTGACGATGCCGCACAAGCAGGCCGTGATCCCCCTGATCGACCGGCTCGATCCACTGGCCGCCCGCATTGGCGCGGTGAATACCATCGTGCCTGAAGGCGGCGCGCTGGTGGGATACAACACCGATGCGCCCGGTTTCATGGAGCCGCTGCAACCCTGGCTTGCGGAAACGCACCTGTTGCGCATGGCGCGGGTGATGGGCACGGGCGGCGCGGCGCGGGCGATCGTGGCGGCGCTGGCCGATGCCGGGTTCATCATTGTGCTGGCCGGGCGCGATCCGGCCAAGGCCCAGGCCCTGCTGGACGAACTGGCACGCGGCAATAATCATCACGCGGTGGACATCGCCCATTTTGCCGATCCCACCGATTTCGAATTCGACGATCGCGCCCAATTGTTCGACCTGGTCGTCAATGCCTCGTTGCTGGGCATGAGCGGCCAGCCGCCGCTTGCCTATGATCTGTCGCACACTCCGCCCGGCGCCGTGTTCTATGACATCGTCACGAGCCCCCTGGAAACCGACCTGCTGGCGCGCGCGCATGTGGCCGGCTTTGCCACGATCGATGGCCTGGCCATGCTGATCGGGCAGGCCGACCATGCGTTTCGCCGCTTCTTTGGCGCAGTTCCGCCACGGGGAGGGGCCGATGCAGGCCTGCGTGCGCGGCTCTTGGGGAAGGCGCCGGCGTGAGCCGCCCGTTTATCCTGGGCCTCACCGGCTCGATCGGCATGGGCAAGTCTGCCGTGGCGCAGATGATGCGCGAACAGGGCGTGCCGGTGTTCGATGCCGACGCGCAGGTTCACCGCCTCCAGGGGCCGGACGGCGCACTGCTACCCGCGATCGAAGCGGCCTTTCCCGGCACGACCGGCCCGGCCGGTGTCGACCGTGGCAAGCTGGGAGCGCTGGTGTTCGGTGATCCGGCCGCGCTGTCACGGCTGGAGGCCATCGTCCATCCCGCCGTTGGCCGCGCGCGCGAATCGTTCCTGATCGAACATGCCGGCCAGCCGCTGGTGGTGTTCGATGTTCCGCTGCTGTTCGAAAAGGGCCACCAGACCGGGCTGGACGCCGTGGCGGTGGTATCTGCACCGGCCGACGTCCAGCGTGCCCGCGTTCTGGCCCGGCCGGGCATGACCCCGGAAAAATTCGCGCAGATTCTGGCACTTCAAGTGCCCGACGCGGAAAAGCGGGCGCGGGCCGATCATGTGATCGATACCGGCCTTTCCCTCGCGCAGACCCGCGAGATGGTTAACGATCTGGTGCGACGGCTTGGGGAAAAAAACCCCCGCACTTGATCCCGGCGCCCCCTTGCCAGCCCCGGCTGGCAGGTTCACATATCGTGAATGCGTGAGATCGTCTTCGATACCGAAACGACGGGACTCGATCCGCGGGGCGGTGACCGGCTGGTTGAACTCGGCTGTGTGGAAATGGTCAACCGGGTGCCCACGGGCGCCACGTATCACGCCTATTTCAATCCGGATCGCGATATGCCGGCCGAAGCCGAAGCCGTTCACGGCCTTTCGGCAACCTTCCTGGCCGACAAGCCGCGTTTCGTGGAATGCGCGGCCGATTTCCTGGAATTCATCGGTGATGCGCCGTTGGTGGCGCACAATGCCGGGTTCGACTTCGGCTTCATCAACGCCGAATTGGCCATGATCGGGCTGGAACCGGTCAGCCGCGATCGCATGGTCGATACGGTTGCGATTGCCCGGCGCAAGCATCCCGGCGCCAAGCTCAGCCTCGACGCGCTGTGCACGCGCTATGGCATCGATCGCAGCCATCGCACCAAGCACGGTGCGCTGCTGGATGCCGAACTGTTGGCCCAGCTTTACGTCGAACTGATGGGTGGGCGTCAGATCGGCCTGGAACTTGCCGGCCAAGCCAGCGTCTCTTCCCCAGGTACCGGCGCCATTGCCGCGATTGCGGCCGTGGCACAGGTAACTGTCACCACCACGACCCGGATTTTCCGCGAACCCCGGCCGCATGCGGCCAGCGAAGCGGAATTGGCCCGCCATGCGGAATTCATGGCGGGCATCAGCAACCCGCTCTGGTCGCGTTAGACCTGCCTTCCAGCCCGCGTGCCGGGCCGGCAGCAGGCCTGACCGCCGGATCGGGCCCAAGAAGGAGAGAAGACCCATGGACATTCGCGTTTCGGGACACCAGGTCGATACCGGTGCCGCCTTTGAAGCCCACGCGGCCGAACGGCTTTCCGGCATTGTCGACAAGTACTTCTCCCGCGCGCTTTCCTCGCAGGTCACGCTGGGCAAGGCGCCGCACGGAGGATTCCGATGCGATATCATCACCCATGTGGCACAAGGGTTGATCCTCAAGGGCAGCGGTGTGGCGCAGGACGCCCACCAGGCGCTGGACCAGTCGGCTGAAAAGATCGACAAGCAGCTGCGTCGCTACAAGCGCCGGATCAAGAACCATTCGGAAGGATCCGATTTCGCCCGCCGCAGCGAGGAAGCCGCCTACACCGTGTTCATGGTGGAAGAACACACCGAGGATCACGATGAAGGCGAGGCGGCCGATGCGCCGCTGGTGATTGCCGAAACCCGCGTGGACGTGCCCACGGCCACGGTCTCGGATGCGGTAATCATGCTCGATCTGCGCAATACCAATGCCTTGCTGTTCAAGAACGCAGGCACCGGGGTGCACAATATGGTCTATCGCCGTGGCGACGGATCGATCGGCTGGGTTGAACCGGCTGGTGCCTGATGGCGCAGGCAACGCCCGCAAGCCCGGCAGGACTTGCGGGCGTTGCTGCGGCAACTCGGTTGTTTGGCCGGTTGTTTTCGCCGCCTCTAACGGCCGGGATGGGATTCGGCGCTTGCAAGGAAATGGAATAGGGCGCATGGCGCCGCCAACTTGACCGCCTTTTCACAGGCTGGGGCATTTTTCGTTTCATGACCGCACTTTTTTCCATCGAACCCCAAGCAGTTCGCGTTATCCGCGCAGAATCCAAGGCGCAGATTCTCGATACGCTGGCTGATTGCTTTGCCGCCGTCTATGCGCTCGATCGCACGCAAGTGCAGGAGCGTATCGAGGAGCGCGAAAGCCTGGGCAGCACGGGTTTCGGCCGGGGCGTGGCGATTCCTCACGCCCGGCTGGATGGTCTGTCGCGCCCGGTGGCGGCATTCCTGCGGCTGGAAGAGCCGGTGGAATTCAAATCTGCCGATGGCATGCCGGTCGATTGCGTGTTCGGCTTGCTGTCCCCCGAACAGGCCGGTGCCGTGCACCTTCAGGCCCTGGCCGCGATCAGCCGTCTGATGCGCGACGATCGCATGCACCAGAAGCTGAGCAGCGCACCCGATGCCGATGCGCTCTATGCCCTGCTGGTCAATGTGATCGACCGCGACGCCGCCTGACGCTGCCGCGCACCATGGATGCACGGCTTCCTGCCGGCCTGGAAGCCAAGGCCTGGATCAGGGCAACCGAAGCGGCAGGCGGGTTTGCCATGGTCTTGCACAAGGGTGATGCGCAGGCAGGCACGATCGCGCTTGTCACCTTGGAGGGAAGTCCCGGCGCCGAAGCGCTTTGTCAGCTGTGGGAGCGGTTGCCCCAAGCCGATGGCCGGCGTCCGTGGACAGCGACAAGAACCCAAGATCCCGAAAGTAAACAAGACTTTAACGATTATATAGGGCGCAGAACCGCCAATGATCCCGATTTGTGGGTTCTTGAACTGACCATCGCAGACGCAAAACAGTTCATCGGGAACTTTGCCGGCGAAGGTTGACTCCCTGTCTGCCATGAATAGACCCGCGCCAATCGAATTGCGCAGGCAGCGCCGCTTGGCATGGGGTCTTAAGGCGCTGCACGCAGACGGGGGTTTTCCGTTACGGCCCACGGGGCAGCTGCCGGCTTGTTGGCCGGGATAGGCTGCTGCGCGCCGTAGGCGGCCGATCACCGCCCAGTGATGATAGCTGATGACCGATCCGTTCCGCGTTGCCCGCCGGGCCTTTGGCGCCCTGCTTGCGATGGCAACGTTGCTGGGTGCTCCTGCCGCCCATGCACAGGATCCTGTTTCTGCTTCTTCCAGCCACCGCGATTTGCAAATCGTGGTGGCAGAAGGCCCCGCCAACGGGGCCATCACGCTTCCCGCCACTGGCCCATCCACGATCACACTGCCGCCCGTGCGCGGCATGCTGGCGCTGGCCCCTGCCCCGTCGCCTGCCGGCCC
>Ga0068860_100005371_pt1 | contig 12998 bp, 11 predicted proteins | sample KBSSwiS32_FD_66597 | JGI IMG/M metagenome (GOLD analysis project Ga0068860, IMG submission 66597) | Switchgrass rhizosphere microbial communities from Kellogg Biological Station, Michigan, USA - KBS Switchgrass S3-2 | ecosystem: Host-associated > Plants > Roots > Rhizosphere > Soil ... | reverse complement strand
TGGCTCTTGTGGAAGAAGTCGGTCTCGGCGGTGTTGACGTACTTGGCGCCCTGGTCGGAGCGCATCGCCCTCCCGCCGAAGCCGAGCGTGCGCCCGCGCCGGTCGCGAATCGGGAACATGATCCGCGAGCGGAAGCGGTCGTACTCGCCGCCGCCGCGTCCCCGCTGGACCAGGCCGACACCGCGCAGCTCCTCCACCTTGAAGCCGGCCCGCTGCCCGCGCAGGAGCACCTTGTCCCAGGCGCTGGGGGCGTAGCCGACGGCGAAGCTCCGCAGCGCCTCCTCGTTCAGCCCGCGCTGCGCCAGATACTCGCGTGCCTTCGCCGCCTCGTCGGACTCCCACAGGTAAGCCGCGAAGAAGGCGGCGGTCCTGTCGAGCAGGTCGCCGAGCCGACGGCGCTGCTGGCGGCGAGCCTCCGCCTGCGGATCCTCCCTCTCCCGCTCGAGCTCGACGCCGTAGCGGTCGGCGAGCAGCTCGACGGCCTCGGCAAAGCCGAGGCCCTCCTTCTCCTCGACGAACTTGATCGTGTCGCCGCCGGCCCCGCAGCCGAAGCAGTGGTAAAGCTTTTCCTGCGCGTCGACGGAGAACGACGGCGTGCGCTCCTCGTGGAAAGGGCAGAGGCCGACCCAGCGCGCGCCTTGCCGGCGCAGGTCGGTGTGCGCCGAGACCACCTCGACGATGTCGGCCGCCTGCTTGACGCGCTCGAGGCTCTCGGCCGAGATCAGCGCCAAAGCGAGTCCTCGGGCATCGTCAGCTCGGCGAACTTGGCAATGCAGTAGCGGTCGGTCATCCCGGCGAGGTAGTCGGTCACCCGCGTGCATGCCTCGGCGCCCGGCTCGAGCTCCGGCACCTCCTCGAGGCGATCGAGGTAATGGTCGAAGAGCGCCCGCATCGCCCGATGCACCCGCTCGTGCTCGCTGCGCGCGACGGGCCCGAGGTACACCCGGTCGAACATGAACTTGCGCAGGCGCAGCATGGCGCCACCGGTCTCCTCGCTCTGGACGATGTCGCCGGCGCCGCGGGAACGCTCGGCGATGTCGCACACGAGCGTGTCGATCCGCTGCGATCCGGTCTCGCCCAGCAGCTCGATCTCCTTCGCCGGGAGGTCGCCCGGGCTGAGGATTCCCGCCCGCAGCGCGTCGTCGATGTCGTGGTTTATGTAGGCGACGCGGTCGACCAGCTTGACGATCCGCCCCTCGAGGGTCGCCGGCTTGCGGGACCCGGTGTGGTTGAGGATGCCGTCCCGCACCTCCTCGGTCAGGTTGAGGCCGCGTCCGTCCCGCTCCAGGACGTCGACGACGCGCAGCGAGTGCTCGTTGTGCTTGAAGCCGGTGCCACAACGCTCGCGCAGCACCGCGTCGAGCGCCTCCTCTCCGGCGTGCCCGAAGGGCGGGTGACCGAGGTCGTGGCCGAGCCCGATCGCCTCGGTCAGGTCCTCGTTAAGCCCCAGCGCCCGGGCCACCGTGCGGGCGATCCCGCACGCCTCGAGCGTGTGGGTGAGGCGCGTGCGGTAGTGGTCGCCCTCGGGCGCGACGAAGACCTGGGTCTTGTGCTTGAGGCGCCGGAACGCCTTCGAGTGGACGATGCGGTCGCGGTCGCGCTGGAAAGGCGTGCGCACCGGACTGTCGGCCTCCTCGACCCGTCGCCGCGCCGGATAGGAGCGCGTCCCCCGCTCGTCGAGGAACTCCTCCTCCCAGGCGCGCACCCGATCCTCAAACGTCACAGTTGCGTCCATCCGTTCGATCCTACGGGTCGATCCCGGTAGGGGTGGAGCGTCTTGTACTTTTTCTGCGACGACGCTGGCGGACTGTAGACAACTGTCTTCAGAAAAAGTTAAGCGGAACCCCTACCGGGATCGACCATCATGCCGCGGGTCTCAACTGCACGTTTGCATGATGCTCAAGGGTCTCGCCGACGGCCCGCTCCGCCTGGCGCAGCGCCAGTTCCTCGGCCGTGGGCGCCTCCGCAAGTTGCCGTCCGATCGCCTCGACCATGAAGCGATGCGCATCCTCTCCCAGGGGAAAGGAACCCGCTTCGCAACTCGAGCAGACGACGCCGCCAGCGGCGCCGGAGAAGCCGCTGAGGTGTTCGGTGTCGCCGCAATGCGCGCAGGCCGCCAGTTCCGGCGAGAAGCCCGCGGCGAGCGCCAGCTTGAGGCGGAACGCAAGCGCCGTCTCCAGGCTCGCCGCCCGTTCGGCGCCGGGATCGTCGAGCAGGGCCAGGTAGCGGCTGAGCAGGTTGTATGCGGGTGGGTTCGGCTCGGGCGTGTCGAGCAGGCGCAGGACCGCGTCGCAGGCGCGCGCGGCCGCGCCGAGGGCGGGCCCCGATGCCCGCAGTCGGGGGAAGCCGTCGACGGTGGCGACGTTGGTGACGGTCAGCAGCTCGCCGCGGCCTTCGTGCAGGACGAGGTCGAGGCGGAAGAAGGGCTCCAGGCGCCCGCCGAAGCGCGACTTGGGCCGGCGCGCGCCCTTGGCGATGGCTCCGATCCGGCCACGGGTCCGCGAGTAGAGGTGCAGGATGCGATCGGCCTCGCCGTAGCGGATGCTGCGCAGCACGACCGCCTCCGTCTTCAGCGTCTTACCGGCCACCGGTACCCCTGGTCGATTCTTTCGTCGGGCATCGCGACAAAAGTTGCCGCAGCGCCCGGACGGCTACCCACAGGCCACGCGGGTTACAGCTCCACCTCGGTCGGCTCGCCCCGCTCCAGCCAGCGCACCCGCTCGGCGATCCCGGCCTTCTCGAACTCCCGCCGCGCCGCCTCCCGTCCCTGCTTGAAATGCGACCAGCCCTCGAAGTGGATCGGGATCGTCTGCTCGGCGCCGATCTCCCGTACGGCGCCCGCGGCCTCGCGGGCGTCCATCGTGTAGCGGGCCGGCCCCGTCGGCCGGAAGCGGGCGGCGCCGAGGTTGACGATCGCGGTTCCGATCGGTCCGTTCGCGGAGAGGGCGTCCCTCACGCCCCCGTACCAGCGCGTATCGCCCGAAAGCCATACGGGGCGCTCGAGCTGCTCGTGACGGAGCAGGAAGCCGATCACCGGGCCCGCCATCTGCCCGATCACGGGCGGCCCGTGGCGCGCCGGCATCGCGGTCACCTCGAGGGCGCCGCCGTCCGCTTCGACCGTGAACCCGTCTCCCGGGGCGAGGCCGACCGCATTGCCGCCCAGTCGCTTGGCGCCGGCCTTCGTGGTCAGCACCGTCCCCGCCGAGGGCAGCAGCTCCCTGCCGCTGTCGTCGAGGTTGTCGAAGTGATGCTCGTGGCTGAGGAGCACGGCGTCGATTCCATCGATGCGATCGGCGCCGAGCGCGGGGCCCTCGCTCCTGCACGAATTGAAGAGGCCGGGAACCGGCCGCGGCACGGTGTGGCGGGTGCCCGCCCGGTCGAAGGCAGGATCGGTCAGCAACCGCAGCCCGCCGAGCTCGAGCAGCAGGGTCGCCGCTCCGATGTGGGTGAGACGCGCCTCCATCGCGGCCACACTCATAGCACGCCGTTTGCGCCTATCGCCCGCGACGCCGCGGCCGTGGTCGCCGCCGCAGGCGCACCTGGCAGCTCGGGCAGTAGTAGGTCGAGCGGCCGGAGACGACGATGCGGACGATCGACGTCCCGCACTCCGGGCAGGGCTCCCCCTCGCGCGTGTGGACGAGGAACTCGTCCTGCATCGCCCCCTTCTCTCCGCGCCCGTCGCGGTAGTCGTCGATCGAGGCGCCGCCGCCGTCGATGCCCGCCTCCAGGGCGGCGACGACGGCGTCGCGCAGGGCCTGCGTGTGCTCGGCCTTCATCGAACCGGCGGGCGAGAGCGGGTGCAGGCGGGCGCGGAAGAGCGCCTCGTCGGCGTAGATGTTGCCGACGCCGGCAAGCCGCGACTGGTCGAGGAGGAAGGACTTCAGCGGCGCGCTGCGCCCAGCCGCCATCTCCCCCAGGTGCTCGGCGGTGAACTCCCCCGAGAGCGGCTCGACGCCGAGCTTGTCGAAGCGCGTGGCGAGCGCGGCGTCTCCTTCGAGCAGAAACGCCTCGCCGAAGCGGCGCGGGTCGGTGAACCAGAGCTCGCGCCCGTCCCCGAGGCGAAAGCGCGCCCGCAGGTGACGCTCGGAGACCGAGCGCTCCCCCTCGTAGAGGCGACGTCCCTCGGAGGGGTCGAGCTTGCTCTCGCCCTCGACGAGAACCAGGTTGCCGGTCATCCGCAGGTGCATGACCAGGGTGCGAGCGCCGTCCAGCCGCAGCAGCAGGTACTTGCCCCGTCGCCCGAGGCCCTCGATCGTCGTCTCCGAAACGGCCGCCTCGATCTCGGCGGGAGCGACCGGCCTGCACCAGCGCTCGTCGAGCACTTCGAGCGCCTCGATTTCGACCCCCCGCAACTCGGGGTCTAGCTGGCGGCAGACGGTCTCGACCTCGGGCAACTCGGGCATGGCCCGGTTCTATCAACCGCTGGTGGCTCGAGGGTGCGCCTGGAAATAGACCTCCTTGAGGCGCTCGCCGGAGAGGTGCGTGTACATCTGGGTGGTGGAGACGTCGGCGTGGCCGAGCATCTCCTGGACGGCGCGCAGATCGCAGCCGCCGGCGAGCAGGTGCGTGGCGAAGCTGTGTCTCAGCGTGTGCGGGCTCAGCTGCCCTCCCAGGCCGGCCTCACGCGCGTTGCGCTGGACGATCTTGTAGAGGCCCTGGCGGCTGAGCGGGCCGCCGCGGAAGTTGACGAAGAGCTTGACCTCGTGGCGCTCGCCGACCAGCTTGGGGCGGCCGCCCCGCAGGTACCCGGAAATCGCCGCGATCGCCTTGCGACCCAACGGCACCAGTCGCTCCTTGCTGCCCTTCCCGCGGGCGCGGAGAAAGCCCTCTTCGAGGTTGATGTCCCCCAGCTCGAGGCCGATCGTCTCTGAGGCGCGCAGGCCGCACGCATACATGACCTCGAGTAGGGCCCGGTCGCGCAGCGTCGTCGGCTCGTCGCCGCGCGGCGCCGCGAGCAGCTTCTGCACCTCGGCGTAGTTGAGGACCTGAGGCAGCTTCTTCGCCCGCCGCGGCGCGCTCAGGGCCGCCGTCGGGTCCTCGCCGATCAGCTCGTCGCGGCGCAGGTGCTTGTAGAAGGAGCGCAGGCAGGCGGCCTTGCGGTGGACGGTGGCCGAGGAACAGGCGGGCCGGCCGTCGCCGGTCGCCAGGCCGGCGAGGAACTCGCTCACGTCGGCGGGCCGCACGGCAAGCGCATCCAGCCCATGCGCGCCCAAGAACTCTCCGTACTGATGCAGGTCGGTGCGATAGGCGTCGAGGGTGTTGCGAGAAAGTCCGCGCTCCAGCTCCAGGTAGGAGAGGAAGTCGAGGACGAGACCCTCGAAGCGGGTCTCGGCGCGCGGTGAGGTGGCGACCGTCATCGGACGGCTGGTTCTCGCCGCCCCGCCTCAACCCTTGTGTCGCAAGGCTGCGCCCGCGGCCAGCGGAGCGGCAAAGAAGAGCGGGTCCTCCTCCAGCGTCCGCCCCATCGTCTGGGCCGGCAGCCCACTCCGCGAGTAACCGGCGAGGTCGGCGGGCAGCTCGTGCAACCGGTGTCGCCATGCCGCCGCCTCCGCCAGCACCGCCGTCGCCACTGGGTTGCCCGCCGGAACCGGGATCTCCACCGGGGCGAGCAGCATCTTCAGGACCGTGAGCGTGTGGTGACTCACGGGTCGGTGCCTCTCGCGCGGATCGGCGCCTGAGAGGCGGGGCGAGACCAGCGTCGGCAGCCCGAGGGCGAGCGCCGCGTGAGCCGTGTCGAGCGCCACCATCCCCCCGTGGCCGAGGGGGCTGTCGGAGCCGATGATCCCGGGGCCGGGGCCGGCGATCGCCGCGTCCCAGCCGAGCCGCTCGATCGCCGCGTCGATCGCCCCCGCCACCGAGATCGCGTCGTGTTCCCCGCCGTAGGCGGGGGGAGCAGTCAGGTGCCCGGTAAGGAGCCCGCGCTCGCGCAGCTCGGCGACGTCGCGGCTCAGCGAGCCGGGCAGCGCCCCTCCGCCGGTCTGCACGTAGCCGACCTTCAGGTCGGACTCGGCCTGCTTCGCCGCCCACACCGCCGGCGCCAGGTGCCCATGCAGCGGAATCACCAGCACCGCCGACCCCGGTCGCAACGCATTTCCCATGGATCGCATTGGAAATGCGTTGCGACCGGGCTGATCCGGGGCGTCGGGGGGCTGCTCGATTGGGGCGACCGGGTGCTGGAGGGAGGTGTAGTTGAGCTTCATCACGTGCTCGTCGCCGGTCGGTTCGGCGGCGAGGCCGCGGGTCAGGTTGACGTGGACGACGTCGAAGCCGCCGGAGCCGAGCTCGAGGTCGAGGGCGGCGACGTTGACGACCACCTCGTCGCCTTCGCGCATCTCCCCCAGTAGAGCCGTATCGGCCCAGGCCGGGCGCCGGACGCCGTCGACCTCGACGGTCAGCGGATCCTCCTGGACGACGATCCCGCGGCGCAGCTTCAAGCGACCGCTCACGCCGCGGTGGCCGCTGCCTCGGCGACGATCCCCTCGCACACCTCGAGCATCGTGTCGAGGTTGCGAGAGCTCACCGCCTCGTCCGGCGTGTGGTTTGCCTCGGTGCCGTTGGCCAGCAGCACGCAGTCGAAGCCGCCGAGCCTCAGCGCGTTGGCGTCGCTGCCACCGCCGGTGGATGTGCGTTCGGGCTCGAATCCGGCTCGTCTCAGACCGGCCTCGGCCAGCGCGAGGGCGCGTGAGGAAGCCGGCACCTCGTAGCCGCGGAAGAGCTCTTCGATCCGCACGTCGGCGTCGCAGCCGTGCTCGCTGGCCCCCCATGCGCAGGCATCGCTGAGCGCGCCCGCGACCTCGGCGGCCCGTGCCGCGTCGAGGCTGCGCGCCTCGGCGACGATGTCGCAGTGGCCCGGGACGACGTTTCCCGAAGTCCCGCCCGAGATCACCCCCACGTTGGCCGTCGTCTCCGCGTCGAGCCGGCCCAGCTCCATCCGCGCGATCGCCGCCGCCGCGGCGGCGATCGCGTTGTTCCCGTCCTCCGGCCGAATGCCGGCGTGGGCCTCGACGCCGGCGAAGTCGGCGAGCACCCGCTGTTGGGTCGGCGAGGTGACGATCACCTCGCCGATCGCGCTCGCGTGGTCGAGGACGAATCCGCACTCGGATTGCAGGGTCGTGAGGTCAAATGCCTTCGCCCCGCGCAGTCCCTGCTCCTCGGCGACGGTCAGCAGCAGCTCGATGCCCACCGGCGGCGGATCGTCGGCATGGCGGGCGACCAGCTCCATGAAGACGGCGACGGCGGCCTTGTTGTCCGCCCCGAGGATCGTCTCGCCGGCGCTGCGAAAGACGCCGTCCGCTTCGACGACCTCGATCTGGCCGTCGTGGGGAACCGTGTCGATGTGGGCGCAGAACATCACCCACTCGTCGCTCGCTCCCGGCAGTCGCGCCAGGACGTTGCCGGCGCCGGCTTCCGCCGGACCCGCGGCGTCGTCCTCGCTCACGTCCAGGCCGAGCGCCCGCAGCTCGGCGAGGATCGTGTCCGCGACCTCGCGCTCCTCGCCCGTCGGACTGCGGATCTCACAGAGCCGCAGGAACGTCTCGCCAAGCCTCTCCACGAGGGAGAAGGCTAGTGGGCCACGGAGGAGCCTTCCGACTCGGGCAGCTCGGCGCCTCCCGCCGGACGCTTGCCCGCCTGGCGCGCTGCGGCGCCGACGAAGTCGCGGAAGAGCGGCTCGGGCCGGTTGGGCCTCGAGTTGAACTCGGGGTGGAACTGCGAGGCGACGAAGAACGGATGGTCCGGGAGCTCGACCATCTCGACCAACCGCTCGTCGGGCGAGGTGCCGCCGCAGACGAGGCCCTCGTCTTCGAGCCGGCGGCGCAGCTGGTTGTTCACCTCGTAGCGATGGCGGTGGCGCTTGTAGATCACGGCCTCGCCGAAGATCTCCCGCGCCCGCGTGCCGTCGTGCAGCTTCACCGGGTCGGCGCCGAGCCGCATCGTGCCGCCCATCTCCGAGACCTCCTTCTGCTCGGGCAGCAGGTCGACCACCGGGAAGGGCGTCTCCGGATCGAACTCGGCAGAGTTGGCGCCCTCCATGCCGGCCACCGCGCGGGCGAACTCGACCACCGCGATCTGCATGCCGAGGCAGATGCCGAGATAGGGGATCGAGCGCTCGCGGGCGATCCGCGCCGCGGCGACCTTGCCCTCGATCCCGCGCTCCCCGAAGCCGCCGGGGATGAGGATGCCGTCGACGCCCTCGAGCCGTTCGGGGTCGAAGTTCTCGGAGTCGACCAGCTCGACCTCGACCTCGACGCCATGGTGGATGCCACCGTGCTCGAGCGCCTCGATCACCGACTTGTAGGCGTCGGCGAGCTGCACGTACTTGCCGACGAGGGCGATCCGCACCTTGCCCTCCGCCGCTTCGGCGCGCCGCACCATCGCCTCCCATTCGCCCAGGTCGGGCGGGGGACCCTCCATGCCGAAGTGGTCGAGGACGAGGTCGTCAACCCCCTCGGCCCGGAAGACGAGCGGCACCTTGTAGATGTTGTCGACGTCGTTGGCGGAGATCACCGCGTCGACCGGCAGGCTGGCGAAGAGCGCGATCTTCTCGCGGATCTCGCGATCCAACCGCCCCTCGGAACGGCAGACGAGCGCGTGCGGCTGGATGCCGATCCGGCGCAGCTCGTTGACCGAGTGCTGGGTCGGCTTCGTCTTCAGCTCGCCGGCGTGGCCGACGTAGGGCACCAGCGTCAGGTGGACGAACATCGAGCGCCTCGGCCCCAGGTCGGTGTAGAGCTGGCGGATCGACTCGAGGAACGGCAGCGACTCGATGTCGCCCACCGTGCCGCCGATCTCGGTGATCACGAAGTCGACCGATTGCGACTCTGCGACGATCCGGATCCGGTTCTTGATCTCGTCGGTGATGTGAGGGATCACCTGCACCGTGGCGCCGAGGTAGTCGCCGCGGCGCTCGCGGTTGATCACCGAGTTGTAGACGGCGCCGGCGGTCACGTTGGAGGCGCGCGAGGTGTTCTCGTCGGTGAAGCGCTCGTAGTGGCCGAGGTCGAGATCGGTCTCGGCCCCGTCCTCGGTGACGAAGACCTCGCCGTGCTGGAAGGGGCTCATCGTCCCGGGGTCGACGTTGATGTAGGGGTCGAACTTCTGCAGCTGGACCCGGAAGCCGCGGGAGACGAGGAGGCGGCCGATCGAGGCGGCGGCGATCCCCTTGCCGAGAGCCGAGACGACGCCGCCGGTGACGAAGATGAAGCGGGTGTCTCCTTGGGAGGGGCGGCTCATGCTCTGCCGAGCGAGTCTAGCCAGCGCAGTGGCGGAACCGACTCGATCGTCGCCGAGATCGAACGCAACTCTCCGTAAATGGTCAATCCGGCGACGACGGCAAGCGCGACGAGGCGCGCGTCGGCGCCGAGGGTCGTCAGCAGCCACACCCCCGCCACGGCGCCGAGCAGGTTCGAGCCGGTGTCGCCGAGCATCGCCCGCTCGCGCAGGGTGAACCAGGCGCCGACCAGGATCGGGCCGGCGAAGATGCCGAGCAGCTCCAGCGGAGCGAGCGTCCAGGCCCCCAGGCAGAGGCCTGCGCAGAGCAGCCCCAGGCCCTTCTCGGCCCGCCCCGGGCGCAGGTCGAGCAGGTTGAAGAGGTTGGTGGCGAGGATCAGCAGCGCCACGTCGGCCAGGTAGCGCCACGATTCCAGGCCGCGCCCGGAGACCACGTAGGCCGCCAGCGCCAGCGCCCCGACCGCCTTCACGGCCCCGGTCGATAGGCTGCCCGCGCGCAGCGCCCGCGCATGGCCGCGCCAGCCACGCGGCGCTCCCCCCTCTCCCTCTCCCAGCGAGTCGTCGAGGAAGCCGAGGAAGGCGACCCCAAGCAGGTAGGGCATCCACTGCCGCAGGCCCGGCGCCAGCAGGTCGAGATCGGCCCGGTCGTTGAGGAAGGCGAGCGGGGCGAGGGCCGCCAGCGCCGCCGTCGCAAGCACCGCGCCGAGCGGGAAGGCGGCGTCCACGCTCCGGTAGTTGGCCCTCACCAGGCCCGCGTCGGCGAGCCCGCGGACCCCGGCCGGAACGAGGAGGAGTCCGACCGCGATCGCGACCGGGAAGCCGATCCAGGTCACGACCCCGCCGGCGGCAGCAGGTCGGGCAGCAACCGGTCGGCGGATCCCTTGACCCCGAAGCTGCCCTCGGCGCCGAGCAGGGCGAACACCGTCGCCACCCTGCCGGCCGCGGTGTCGACGTCGTCGACGCTGGAGAGGTCGTTGCCGTTGAAGAAGGAGACCGACGACGGTTCGGCCGTCGTCGCCTCGACCCCGACCGCCGCCGTGCGGGTGCCGGTGATGCCGCTCATCAGGGCCGATTCCAGCCGACTCGCGTTGCCGTGCTGGACGGACCCCATGTCTTCGGGCACCTGGCGGACGACGATCACGCCGTCGAGGGCGCCGAAGTTGCCGCTCGCCCGCGAGAAGAGCTGCTTGCGCACGCGTTCGAGCAGCGTCCCGCCGCGGACCAGCTGACGACCGACGCCCACCCCGAAGGCCGTGAGCGCATCGGGATTCCGGCGCAGGGCCGCGAAGCGAGTCCTCGCCAGGTCGCCGGCGAGCCCGCTCAGGTCGACGGGCTCGCGCACGACGCCGACGCCGACGAGCCGCGCGCCGGTCGGCCCCAGCGTGTCCTCGATCGCGCCCACCGTCTCTCCGGGCAGGTCGCCGAGGGCGATCACCCCGATCCGCCGCCCGGCGAGCCGGTTGTGGACCAGGGTCGGGTAGACGCGACTGGCGAATTCGTCGGACTGCGCCAGCTTGCCGCTCAGTTCGTCTGCCCGCGAGCGCGCATCCTGCAGGTTGCCGGTCAGGCTGTGCTCGAGGTTGCGGCGCGTGTTGGTCAGCGCATCGCCGCCGAACTCAGCGCCGACCAGGATCCCGACGGCGAGCGCGAGGAAGACCGCGATCAGCGAGGTCGCGTGGTATCGAGCGCTGTAGCCCATCAGAGGCCGAGCCAGATCCTGATCTTCAGCCAGACGAGCTGGAAGACGTCGTTGAGCGCCGGCGAGGTGATCACCAGGATCGTGAGCAGGACCGCGAAGACACCGAGGAAGAGGAGCAGCGGCCCGACCGTGGGGGCGGGGTTGTAGAGCCGGCTGACGCCCTTCGCGTCGACCAGCTTCTCGCCGATCCGCAGCCTGGTCAGGAAGGTCGAGGACATGCCGCCGCGCTTGCGGTCGAGGAACTCGATCAGGTTGAAGTGGGCGCCGACGCTGACGATCAGCGCGGCGCCCTTCTCGTAGGCCATCAGCATCGCCACGTCCTCGCTCGTCCCGGCCGCGGCTAGCACCGTGTGGTGCAACCCCATCTCGAGCAACCGCTCGCGGCCGGGAGCGCGACCGTCCGGGTAGGCGTGGACGATCAGCTCGGCGCCGCAGCGCAGCGCCTCGTCGCCGGCCGAGTCCATGTCGCCGACGATCACGTCCGGCTTCATGCCCGCCTCGAGCACGCCGTCGGCGCCGCCGTCGACGGCGACGATCAGCGGTCGCACGTCGCGAACGTAGGCGCGCAGCGCTTTCAGGTCACGCCGGTGGCGGTCGCCGCGGACGACGATCAACACGTGCCGGTCGCGGAACGAGGCCCGCGTCGCAGGGAACTCGACGCTTCCGGTGAGCAGCTCGGTCTCCCCCCGCACGTGGGCGACCGTGTTCTCGGCGAATTCGGCAAGCGCCCGGTTGACTCGCGCGAGCTGCTCCTCCTGCCGGCGCTCCAGCTCCTCGACGCCGAGGGCCCGTCCCCGCAGGACGACCTCGCCGCCGGCCAGGATCGAGTCGCCGGCGACGGTGACCCGATCCCCGTCGCGCAACAGCTCGAAGGGGTCGCCCTCCTCGACGTCGACCAGCTTCACGCCAGCCCGCGCGAGGACGAGAGGGCCCGCGTTCGGATAGAGGCCGTCCGAAGAGGCAGAGGCGTTGACCACGGCGCGAACGCCCGTGGCGATCAGCTCCTCGGCCGCGATGCGGTCGATGTTGACGTGGTCGATCACCGCGATCTCACCCGGCAGCAAGCGCTTCACGAGGTGCTTGGTCCGCCTGCCGAACCGGACCCGCCCCTCGATCGCCTCTACAGGGGCGGCGCCGTTGCGACGGGAGAAGAGGGCGGGAAGGCGACGACTGGCGGTTGCCACCCGCAGGAGATTAGCCGCCCTCCCGCGCGGCGCAAAACCGGATCAGGCGGCCGCGAGCAGCTCCCGTGCGTGGCGGGTCGCGGCCTCGTCCGACCGCTCCCCACCGAGCATCCGGCGGATCTCCTCGACCACCGCCTCGCCGTCGAGCCTGCGCACCGTCGCGGTGGCTCGCTCGCCGCCGACGTCCTTCTCCAGCGTGAAGTGCGTGCCGGCCAGCGAGGCGACCTGAGCCAGGTGCGTGATGCAGAGGACCTGTCGATCCGCGCCGAGGGCGCGCAGGCGCTCGCCGACGGCCCTTGCCGTCGTGCCGCCCACGCCCGCGTCGATCTCGTCGAAGACCAGCGTCGCGGCCCCGGCAGCCCCGCCGAGCCGCGACAGGGCCAGCATCGTGCGCGAAAGCTCGCCGCCGGAGGCGGCATCGCGGAGCGGCGTCGGAGCGAGTCCGGGGTTGGGCGCCAGGAGCAGCTCGACCGTCTCGGCGCCGGCCGGGCCGAAGCCCTCCGGGTGGGGCTCGAAGGCGACCTCCAGCTGCGCTCCGGGCATCGCCAGCTTCTCTAGCTCCTCGGCGACCGCTCGTTTCAGCGGACCGGCCGCCTCGTGTCGAGCGGAAGTGAGTTTCCCGCCGAGGACCGCGCGCCGCTCTTCCGCCCGCCCGAGCGCCGCTTCGACCTCGACGCCCCGCTCCTCTGTCCCCTCCAGGCGGACGATCTCGGCTCGGCAGTGCTCCGCGTGGGCCAGGACCGACTCGACGCTGCCGCCGTGCTTGCGCTCCAGTCGGTCGATCGCGTCGAGCCTCTCTTCGACCGCCGCCAGCCGGCCGGGGTCGGCCTCGAGGCCTTCGGCGTAGGAGCGCAGCTCGGCGGACACCTCCCCCAGCTCGATCGCCA